>Ga0082212_10000125_pt1 | contig 116004 bp, 92 predicted proteins | sample TergutNt197P3_FD_71548 | JGI IMG/M metagenome (GOLD analysis project Ga0082212, IMG submission 71548) | Neocapritermes taracua P3 segment gut microbial communities from Petit-Saut dam, French Guiana - Nt197 P3 | ecosystem: Host-associated > Arthropoda: Insects > Digestive system > Gut ...
GCCATATGAATTTCAATAATATGTAAGAAAGGAGCGTGAGCAAATTGACAACCTACGGCTACGTTCGTGTGAGTACGCAGGAGCAGAATGAGGACAGGCAAACAATAGCAATGAGTGGATTAAGAATATCCGCAGGGCAAATTTACACAGATAAAATATCTGGCAAAGACTTTGAGCGTCCTGCATACAAAGCCCTAACCGAGAGGTTGACCCCCGGTGACCTTCTTTACATTAAGAGCATTGGCCGACTGGGGCGATACTATGACGAGATTCAGAATCAATGGCGCATACTTTGGCATATTCCTCTCAATCATTGATTTTCGTACAGAAGCCGATTACTTCCTGCCCCTCAATTTGGTTAAACTCATGATGGTCGGAAGTTATAATTCCAATTCCTTATCGGTTAAACCGAAACAAAGCCACCCAAACACAGTATAATATTGGCTGAGCTTTCTTTCGCATAATTATGAAAACAATCATTGACTTTGACGCTACGGAATAGTTTATACTGGCTTTGTAAGGCGGTGGAAATGATGGAATACACGAGCAACAAACTCTCAAAGTTATCGGGAGTTAGCGCGCGCGCTCTGCGGTATTATGATGAAATCGGTCTGTTGAAACCAGCGAGAGTTGAGTTGTCCGGCTATCGGATTTATGGCCAAAAAGAACTCGACGCGTTACAGCAGATTCTATTCTATCGGGAGTTGGGCTTCCCTTTGGACGAAATTAAAAGCATCTTATATGCGCCTGATTACGACAGGAGGCGAGCATTTCAAAGCCACCTTGCGGAACTTTATAAAAAGCGCAAGCGGCTGGACACGTTGATTAGCAATGTCACAAAATCCATGTCCGCGATGAAAGGGGAAACAACCATGACAGATAATGAAAAATTCGAGGGCTTCAAGCAATCCCTCATCGATGAGAACGAACTTAAGCATGGCGCTGAAATTCGCGGCAAATACGGCGATTCAACTGTTGACGCTTCAAACGCCAAGCTAAAAGGCTTAACCCAAGAGCAGTATGACGAGGGGGAACGGCTACGCTTTGCCTATGAAGAAACGCTGAAAGCGGCGTATGCCACGGCCGACCCTGCCGGGGAATTGGCTCAAACAACTTGTGATTTACACAAGCAATGGCTATGCGTATTCAATCCCAATTACAGCAAGGAGTACCACATGGGGCTTGGCGAAATGTATGTAGCCGATGAACGCTTTAAGGCTTACTACGAGAAGATAATCCCCGGCTGTACGGAGTTTCTGCGTGATGCAATCAATATATATTGCAAATAGGCTAAACCATTTATTTCGATTCTTTTTTATATTGGATCACTTCATTGCTGATGATATCCACAACGGCTTTCGCCAGCTTCTCCTTCAGATTGCCGGAGCCGCCAAGCACGGCGCCCGACAGGAACGCCGCCCCTAAGGTCATATAGGGGTGGTTTTTCATGTATTCCTTTATCGTGACGTCCCCGGCTTGAGCAGTGATGCGTTCCTTGGCTGATATTAACTCCCGCCTGATCTGGTCGGGGCTTACTTGAGGTTCTTTTTGCCGATCCACAGGAAAACCCCTCCTCCCAAGAGTAATAGGACCGACGCTGCCAGCCCCGCCCAGGCCGGGCCGACGAGCATGGCAACCGCGGTGAAGCAGGTCCAGGCTAAAAAGATCAAGCCTACGCCCAGCAAAAAGACGCCCATGCCGAACCAGCCTATGCTGAACAGTGTCTTCGCGGTCATATGCTTTAAAAGCTTGAGCTCTTTCTCAATGATTTCCAGGAGGTTGAGGATATACGCGGTAATCTGCTCCATGTTTTACACCATCCTACGAGTACTTATCTTTTCGCTTCCGGCGGCGCTTACTTATGGTTCAAACCGTGGCCGGTCAGGAAACCCACGCCGAAAGCGGCAAGAAGCAGGGGCACGGGGTTTTCAGCCATCTGGCGGCTCAATGTCTCCGTCAGCTTATCCGTGCCGGGCCCCAGAGTTTCCTTTGCTTTTTCCAAGGTCGAATGCAGCATCCCGTTGAATTCCTGAACAAGCGATTTCAGCTTGTCGTCGCCTTCCGGCTGCCCGTCGGTCCGAACCTCCACCAGTGAATCCCGCAGTATCTTATTTTCTTCCCGGAGGTTTTCCAGTTCTTTTAATAATTCCTCTTCCATCAATAATAAACCCCCATACTTGTCTTTTATCGCTTCCAACTTTGTCCGCCTATACTATATCATATTTCGCGGCTTATCCCAATACCATGAGCAATTCTCCCGCCGCTACCACGGCGCCTTCTTTCACCTTTATCGTCTTTACAGCGCCCGCGACCGTGGCGCCGATACTGACCTCCATTTTCATCGCTTCTACGATTACGAGGCTCTGTCCGACGGCTACTTCCTGCCCTTCCCGTACCAGTATCTTGGAAACGGCGCCCGGCAGGCTTGATCCGATCTCCCCGGGATTGCCGGCGTCCGCCATGACTGTTTTCTCCCGGGCAGTCGAGTGCAGGGACTCATCCGGCACGGAAACCTCCCTTCGGCTTCCGTTCATCTCAAAGATCATGTTGCGCGTACCGTCGTCGTTCGCTTCCCCCTTGGATATAAACTTAATCACCAGTGTCTTGCCGTCTTCGATGGTCAGCTCCGTCGTCTCGCCCGGGGCCATACCCATGAAGAATACCGAAGTCTCCATGCGGCTGATGTCCAGGTAATCCTGCCTGTGCCGGATGTACTCTTCGACTACCTTCGGATACAGGCTCCAGCTTACGATCTCCCTGTCGTTGGGCGCGCGCTGCATGATCGCTTCAAGCTGTCCGGCGGCTTCGCGGAAATCCGCCGGCGCCAGGAGATCCCCCGGACGGCAGGCGATCGCCTCCTGTCCTTTCAGTACCGCTTCCTGCAGGTCCTTAGGAAAGCCTCCCCCCGGCTGCCCCATCATCCCGGAAAAATAGTCTACCACAGAATCGGGGAAAGCCAGGTTTCTTCCTTCCCGGACCAGATTATCCCCGGTGAGATTATTCTGCACCATGAAGATCGCCAGATCCCCTACCATTTTTGACGAAGGGGTCACCTTGACGATATCGCCCAGTATATCGTTGACCTCCCAAAACATCTCCTTGACTTCATCAAAGCGATGGCCCAAACCCAAGCTCTCCACCTGGGGCTTGAGGTTGCTGTACTGCCCGCCGGGTATCTCATATCGGTAGATATCGGCGTTGGGCGTTTTCATATCCGCCTCAAACCCGCGGTACATGGGCCTGACGTCTTCCCAGTAGTGATTGAGCTTCGCCAGCTCCCGTACATCGAAGCCTGTATCCCGGGGCTCGCCCGCCAGCGCCGCGACTAACGAATCAAAGGAGGGCTGGCTGGTCAGCGACGACATGCTGCCGATGGCGCAGTCCACGATATCCACCCCCGCCTCCGCCGCCATCAGATAGGCGGCGATCTGGTTGCCGCTGGTATCATGGGTGTGCAGGTGTATCGGCGCCGATATTTCGTCTTTAAGCGCTTTAACCAGCCTGCCGGCGGCGTAAGGCTTCAACAGCCCCGCCATATCCTTGATGCAAAGCATATGTACGCCCCGGCGTTCCAACTCTTTAGCCAGGCCGACGTAGTAATTCAACGGATATTTATCCCGCTTGGGGTCGCTGATATCCCCCGTGTAGCAAATCGTCCCCTCGGCGATCTTACCCTGCTTCAGCACTTCATCGATGGCTACTTCCATCCCCGGAAGCCAATTCAGGCTGTCGAAGATACGGAAGACGTCTATCCCGCTGTCGGCGGCTTCTTTGATGAACATCCTGATCACATTATCCGGATAATTAGTGTACCCCACCGCGTTGGCGCCCCGGAAAAGCATTTGAAACAGGATGTTCGGGACCCTGCGCCGCATCTCGTCCAGCCGCACCCACGGGGACTCGCGCAAGAAGCGGTAAGCCACGTCAAAGGTGGCGCCCCCCCACATCTCCAGGGAAAAGGCGTCCTTCAGTATATGCGCGGTAGCGGGGGCGACGGTGAGCATGTCCCTTGTCCTCAGCCTGGTAGCGAGCAGGGACTGATGGGCGTCCCTCATGGTCGTATCGGTAATCAGCAGCCGCTTCTGCTCCGATACCCAGGCGGCGACGGCTTCCGGTCCACGCTTATCCAGCATTTCCTTCAGCTTTCCCGCCGGCGGTTCTTCGGGTACGTCGGGGATACGGGGCCGGTCGAAGAACGGCTTATCCCCGGACTGCCCGTTGAGTATCTTTTCGCCCAACCACCGCAATACTTTTGTCGCGCGGTCCTGGGATTGTTCGATCTCAAACAGATCCGGCGTCTCGTCGATAAACCTGGTATGGCAGCGCCCTCCCACAAACTCGGGCCGCCGGAGGATATTGCCGATAAACGCGATGTTGGTCTTGACCCCCCGTACCCTGATCTCATTGATGGAGCGTATGGATTTATTGATCGCGCCCTGAAAGGTACGGTCTAATGTTGTAATTTTTACCAATAAACTGTCGTAATACGGCGTGATTACCGCGCCGGTAAAGGCGTTCCCCGCGTCAAGCCTTACCCCGAAGCCGCCGCCGCTGCGGTAGGTGGTGATTTTTCCCGTATCCGGCAGAAAGTTGTTCTTGGGGTCCTCGGTGGTAACGCGGCATTGGATCGAATACCCCCGCACCGCCACGGAATCCTGGCCGCTAATGCCGATCTCCGGCGAATCCAGGGCATAACCCTGGGCGATCAGTACCTGCGCTTGCACGATGTCGATACCGGTGACCATTTCCGTCACCGTATGCTCCACCTGTATCCGGGGATTCATTTCGATGAAGTAATGCGCCCCGCCGCCGTCTACCAGAAACTCCACGGTTCCGGCGTTGACGTACCCGACAGCCCGGGCGATAGCCACCGCGTCCCGGCACAGGGCCTGCCTGACGCTTTCGTCGACAGAGAAAGCGGGGGCGAACTCCACTACCTTCTGATAGCGGCGCTGTACCGAGCAGTCGCGCTCGTATAAGTGGACGACGTTGCCGTATTGATCCGCCAATATCTGCACTTCCACATGTTTGGGGTTGATCAGATACTTTTCGATAAAGATATCGTCGTTGCCGAAAGCCTTCCCCGCTTCCGTTTTGACCAGTTCGAAAGCCGCTTCCAGCTCCGTGGGCGTATTCGCCAGCCGCATGCCTCTTCCGCCGCCCCCCGCCGAAGCCTTCAGGATCACCGGATAGCCGTATTCCTCCGCCAGCCGCAGAGCCTCTTCACAGGAAGCCAGCGGCGCCTTGCTGCCAGGGATAGTCGGGACGCCGCATTTCTCCGCGATTCTTTTCGCGCTGATTTTATCACCGACCTGCTCCAGCACCGATTCCGGCGGGCCGATAAAGATAATGCCTGCTTTCTCGCAGGCCCCGGCAAACTGGGGATTTTCTGATAAGAACCCGTAACCGGGATGGATAGCGTCGACTTTCTTCCTTTTCGCCAGGGACACGATACGGTCGATATCCAGATACGCCGCCAGAGGGCTGATGTTCTCCCCGATCAGATAGGATTCGTCGGCCTTCGACCTGAAGAGGCTCAGGGCGTCTTCCTTAGAGTGGATGGCTAAAGTCTTCAGCCCCAGCTCATAACACGCCCTGAATATACGCACGGCAATCTCGCCCCGGTTAGCCGCCATTACTTTTTCAATTTTCTTTATCATGTTTTGCCTCCGAAAAATTGCTTAGATGAGCTATATTGACGTCGGCTCAGCCGGATTCCACATGAGGCGCTGCCCCAAGCCCCGTCGGTATTCGCGCGCATGTCGCTCATACCTCATTCGCTTTTCTTTATCCTGTTTTACCTCCGAATGATTGCTTAGATGAGCTATATTGGCGTCGGCTTAGCCGGATTCCGCCCTTACTCCTGGCGTAGGGGCGCGCGGTACAGGGCCATCAGCGCTTCCTTCGCTTTATCGGGAGCGATTGCCCATGAACCGCCGTCGGGCACTTCAAATCTGCCTTCCGGGCGGATACCGTGGGAGCGCAGGGCCTGGTCCACCAAGTCAGGCGTTATCCCGGACGCGGGGTCCCATTGGAGCGTTACGACGCCGACTTCGCTGAAGCGGCAATCCAGCTCCATTTCTTCCGCTTTGACCGGCTCCAGGATCGCGGTCGTCCCCTCGGGCCGCTTCCGGTAAAACCACTCATTATATGAACATTCCTTCAGCAGCTGGTCGGCTTCCGATTCCAGCGACGCCATGAGCATATCGTTCATCAGGGATATACCGTACAACCCTCCCGGCGCCTCGCCTTTTTGCCCGATGAGGGTACCCGGTTCGTCGTTGAAGGTTGAGCGGACCCAAAATGGCCGGTTAAACTTAATCGCCGTCGATACCGCCCTGGGATGGACGACCTTAGCCCCCGTCATGGCGAGGACATACATAGGCGAGAAGTCGATGGAGCTCAGGAACGGGGCTGAAGGCACAAGTTTTGGATCGGCAAACGCTATGCCGGGTACGTCGGTATAGATCTCGACACCGTCGGCTTCCAGCGCGCCGCCCAACGCGATGGCAGTGATGTCGCTCCCCCCTCTGCCCAAGGTCACCAGATCCATCTTTTCGTCGTAGCCCTGAAAACCCGTGACAACAGCAACCGCGCCTCTGGAAATGACTTCTTTGAGGTAAGAAGTATCCACCTCGCGGACGACGCCGTTGGTAAACCTGCTGTCGGTGCGTATCCCCGCCTGCAGGCCGGTAACCGGTACCGCAGAATATCCGTTCGCCCTCAGGTCTTCCGCTACCAGGCACGCGCTGATCGTCTCCCCGCAAGCCGCCAGTAGATCTTTCGTCCTGGCCGCCGGCCTTGGGGAAACGTCGGTCAGCATATCCAAAAAAGTATCCGTGGCGTAAGGGTCCCCCCGCCTTCCCATAGCGGAAACCACGACGACTACTTCGTTGCCGGATTCCTTTTCGCCGATGATTTTATCAAGCACCTGCTGTCGGCGTTCCTTCGTGCTGACGGAAGTTCCGCCGAACTTCTTCACGATCAATGCCATATCGCCAGTCCCTTCTCCTGAAAAAAAGAGGATGTCCGCAGTACAAGGACTATAGTCCCTTGTCAACGGACAGCCTTCTTTTGAAATTATACCGTTTTTTGTCATAATGTCAATATGTCATACACAAAATGTCATACCTTAAAGCTATCTACCGCCTTCACGCCTTCCTCGAAATCGCTGTGCAGCAGATGCACCGCTATCGCCTCGATCTTCTCCTCTATCGTCTCCGGCCATTCCTTTTCGCGCAGCCCGGTCACCAATTCCCTTACCGCTTTTTTATTATAAGCCGCGAAGGCCGCGCGTATAGCGATGAGTTGTTCGCGCAGGTAAGCCAGTTCCTCTTCCGATACGGCGTCGTGTACGCCTTCCTTCTTCGGCGTCAGTTTTTCCACGACTATCCGGAGAGCGTCGATAAACGCCTGGGTTTCCGAAGCCATGATATCGGCCTCATTTTCGCGGCCAGCCATTTCCAGCCTCAGCGCGACTTCCGAAAGATCCTTTTCCCCGATATTTGCCAGGGCGCTTTTCATCCCGTGGACATGGATGATATATGTCCTGATATCGTCTTCACCGAAACCGCCGCGCTTCAGTATGTCCTCCAGCGCCGCCATGGATTTAATGGCGTCACGGACGAAGGCGTCCGCAAAGCGTTGGCTGATCGCCGGTTTGCCTGCCGGATACTCAGGGGATTCCCGATGGCCGGCGGCTTCTTCGGGTAAGCCCGACGAGACCTCCGCCTGAGCGCCCGGCGACGTATCCGCGTGGGCCGCGGCGGCGTTTCTCCGCGCTTCCTCCAGCACAGATCGGGGTTGTTTATCACGGATCAGCCTGTTCAGCACTGTATTTAACTGCCTGATATCGATGGGCTTGGATATGAAATCGTCAAAACCGTTGGAGAGAAACATCTCGGACTGGCCCACCACGGCGTCCGCCGTCAGCGCGACGATAGGCTGCGTGTATCCCGACTCGCGGATGATCCCCGTCGCTTCCATACCGTCCATCTTCGGCATCATATGATCCATAAAGATGATATCGTAGACATTGCCTTCCTTAACCTTATCTATGGCCTCAAATCCGCTCTCCGCCGAATCTACCTTCAACCCATAAGGCGCCAGCAGCCCTACCGCCACATAGATGTTCGTCTCCACATCGTCGACAATCAGGACGCTGCCGTAAGGCATCGGCTCCCTGGTGATCTGTACCCGCTTCATCTGCGACCCGCTGTCTTCCCGGAACTGCTCCAGGTTTTCCGCGACTTCTTTCCCCAGCCGGCCTGAACCGGCTAAAATCTGCCGAATGCGTACGGTAAACACGGAGCCTTTGCCCGGTTCGCTGTCCACGCGGATCTCGCCGTTCATCATCTGAACCAGATTTCGCGTGATGCTCATGCCCAATCCTGTCCCTTCCGTCGTACGGTTGGTCTCCAGGTTGAATCGCGCGTACTCGTCGAAGAGCTGCCTCACCTGCTCCTCCGACATACCTTGCCCCGTATCGCTTACTTTGAAAACGATCAAGACGCCGCCGTCTACTTCCGCTTCCTGCCCGGACGCCCCTTCGGCTTCATCCGTCGGCTCGGCTGAGACGGACAGCTTCACCGTGCCTTCGGCAGTATACTTAAACGCGTTGGAAAGTAAATTGTTCAGTATTTGTTTGACACGCAGCTCGTCGCCTATCAAGGTTGACGGCGTATCGGGGTCGACTTCCACAAGGAATTCGATGGGCTTGCCGCCGATGCGCATGATATTCAGCTGAGCGGTATCGCTGATCAGGCTGGCCATTTCATAATTCGCGCTCGCCAGCTCCAGCTTGCCCGCCTCGATCTTTGACAGGTCGAGGATGTCGTTGATAATCCCGAGAAGGAGGTCGCCGGAACCGTAAATCTTGCTAAACGCTTCCCTGATCTTCGGGTCGAGGGTCTCGTCCAGCATTTGGATGTCGGTGATGCCCAGGATCGCGTTCATGGGCGTGCGTATCTCATGGCTCATATTCGCCAAAAAGGCGGATTTCGCTTTGTTTGCCGCTTCCGCCGCTTCTACCGCGGTTTCCAGATCCCGCTGCAGTTTGATCCGCTCGGTGACGTCGTCCGTACTGCCCACGACGCCGATGTTGTTCCCCTCGTTGTCGTGCATCAGAGCGGTATGGAACTCAAATACGCCGCCTGCTATATCGCTGTTCCACTCCTGGGAGCCTTCGCTGTAGGTCTTCTCCACATGCTCGACGATATCGAGATGCCTGTTTTTCTCCCGGGCCAGCTCGAGCCTCTTCCCTTCCAGAAACGACGGCTCGACCCCGAGTTTCTTCAGGTAGCGCCCGTTAAATGTGGTGATCACCCCGTCGCTGTCCACGCTCCAGATGACGCCTTTATAGTTACCGGTGACCGCCTCAAGCTTCGTCAGGGTGCTTCTCATGTTTAACGCGATCTCGTCCCGCTGGATGGCGCCTACGGCCAACAAGCCCCAGGAACGCAGGACGAATACTTCACCGTCCTGAAACGTTCTCATATTATGATAGTCGTCAAAACTGACAAAGCCCCAAAGCTCCCCGTGCAGGAAGATGGGAACCGCCAGCAGGGACTGAAGGCCAAATACGGCCAGGGCCGAATGCTCGGGCTCCGGCAGCTCGTCGATGGTGCAGTTGATAGTCTCTCCCCTGTCGAAAAACCCTTCCCAGCTCGGCAAGACTTCCTCATAAGCGAAGTCCGTTTCCTTGTCCAGCTCGGGCAGGCCTTCGTTTGCCCACTGACATATCAGCCTGTAGTATAACCTTCCGTCTTCTCCGCGTTTATTCTTCCATATACTGACCCGGTCGACGTCGATGGATTTGCCGATCATCTCCATGCCTCGCATCATCACGCCCGCGTAATCAACGATATCCGACGCCATCAGCAGGGCCGCGGTGTCGTTGACCAGGGTCATCAGCGACCGGTGCCTGTCAAGCTCTACCGTCCGCAGAGTCACCAGGTCTTCCAGCCGTTTTTCTTCGTTGCGGCTTCTCCGGCTCGACAGCCTGGAAGTGGTGAGCATGGATAAAACGAGCAGAATCAACGTAGCGCCGGCCATGGAAAGTATCATGGTAAAGTTTCTGGCGCTCATTTCTTCTTCGAATTCAACCATTTTGACTTCGATGGAGTAGATATAGTTCCCCGTGCCCACCGTCCAGTCAAAGGGGGCGTAGTATTTCGTATAGCCGCGTTTGGGGTATGAGGAATCGGGGTCCCCCGGCAAAGGGAAATAATAGTCGGTAAAACCGCCGTCCGGGCGCATCCCCTCGGACAGAAAGGAACGCACGTAGGCATAACCGAGGCTGTCCACCGCGTCGAGCCGGTTCGTGCCTTCAGTCTCACGGCCCAGCAACACGACGTTGTCGCCCTCCGCCGTATCGATCCAAAAGTATCCTTCTTCGCCGTAGCGCAGCGCGCGGACGACTTCAGCGGCTTGATTTTTCGCGTCTTCCGCCGTTAACTCGCCTGATATAACGCGATTATGATAAAAATCCAATATACTGATCACGGACTCGACCTGCGTTTTGATTAATAAATCATAATCGTTCAGCAGGCCGGCTTCGGATTGCTCCAGGTTAGCTCTTTGGATAATATTTAAATTAAATATGACGATGATCACCAGAGTAACGATGATCATCAGACTATTGATCAATGTATTAAGTACCAGCCCGGTTTTAACTTTTTTACTTTCCATATAATAAATTATATCCGAGTTTTAATCAGGATACAAGACCTGTGTTCAGCGAAGGGGACAGCTTACGCGCGCCGACATGGACTCGGCAACTGTGCTCATCGACCCCGCGTGGCTGTTCGCTTGCGCGTTTTACGGTTCATGTATATAATTAATAAACGATATCAAATATGGAAAGGGCGATGAACATGCAAAAGAAAGATCTCCTTGTTCTAATGGCAAACTTTTTGGAAGCGCTTATTCACTGCGATCCGGGAAGGGTGCCGGTCGCGCAAAACGTCAAAGCGACTTATGAAGGCGCCCAGGCGCCATTGGGCTCCGGCGATATCTGGGCCGAAGCGCGCAGAAGAATCCCTTACCGTCAGACCTTTGTGGACGAGGTGACCCAGTCGGTCTGCTTCAGCGGCGTCGTGACAAACAATATGGCCCGCCCGCTCTGGGCGATGAGCGAAAAGGAAGAAGAAATCGTCGACAGCCCCGACCGGTGGATGCAGAGATGGTGGATCTATTTTGTCCGTCTTACCGTAAACGAAGAAGGGAAGATATGTGAGATCGAAGAGATCGCCCGGCGGGAGACCGGCGCCGGCCTCGATATCCGCCCCGAGCATATGGAGCCCCCGCGCATACTCGAGGCTCCCCTTCCCGACGACGCTCGCTCGACGCGCAAAGAAATGATTAAAATCGCGTCGCAATACTGGGACGGCGTAAATAAACTCATCGATCCCGATATCGTACCGGTTCATCCCGACGTAAGGCTCTTTGAGGTCGGCACGCCCGTCACCGACTCCTTGACCCATTCGAGCAGTATGAAGACGAATTACATTACCGCCCGATTTAAGTGGGACTGCATCAAACGCCGTTTCCCCGTGGTGGACGAAAGGACAGGCGTATGTATCTCTACTAACCATATGATCGCCCAGGAACCGTCGTCGCCCACGGGTTATGTGACGGATATCTTCAAGATCGAATACGGCCTGATCAAGTATATCTTCGCTTTCCACGATCACGGGATCAGCTTCGTGGACTGGGAAGGCGTCGGCCCCCAGACCTCGGCCGAGTGCGACTGAACGCCCGGGGCTAGTAAGACGGTAAGGTCAATCCCGATGTTCCCAAAAATCAAGGTTCTTCCGGCGGAGTTCCTTCCGCTCGACAGGCGCGGGCCACAGATGCTGCCGTTTGCCTTGCCGCATGGCGGACGCCAGATGATCGAATACCAGCGGGTTGTCTTTGTTCAAAGCCCGGATGAGTTCCTTGACCTTAGTCCGCTGGGTATAGCCGTCCAGGGGGCATGGGCTGATCGCCGCCCGCAGCCCCATTTTATTCGCCGCGCCGATGATGTCCCGTTCGCGGATATAGGCGAAGGGCCGTATAACTGTGACTCCTGTCCGGTCTAAAAAGGTTTTCGGCATAAAAGTACCGAGTTGACCCGAGTATAGCAAGCCCATCAGCAGCGTCTCCACCGCGTCGTCATAGTGATGGGCGAAGGCGACTTTATTATATCCGCCACGCCCGGCGTAATTATGGATCAGGGCCCTCCGCCAGTAAGAGCAGCGGGAGCAGGGGCTCTGTTCCTGATTATGCAGGATATCCCGGGACATATCCTGACGCTGGACGATAAGCCCCATTCCGGCGGAGCCCGCCGCCGTAGCCAGAGCGCCGTAATCAACTTCATCCGGGGACTGGAAGCCCAGGTCTATATGCATGGCGTCCAACTCCACCGGCCAGGGTAAATGCCGCCTCAGGCGGGACAGGGCGTACATCAGCAGCGTGCTGTCCTTACCTCCGGAGACGCCGATCAGCACCCGGTCTCCCGGCTCCAGGAGATCGAATTCGACAATGGCTTTGCGCATGCCTTTGATGATATTTTGCGGAACCTCCGGCGCGGGATCGGCTGTCGCGTCCGGCGCCGGATAGCTGATAATCTCCGGCTTTTCCCTGTCATTATCGACTTCCGCCCAAAGCCTGTCGATGGAATCCGTCATATCAGCCTCCAACCGCTCGCGTATTCGTTTTTGATATAGTCCCCCGTTTGTTTACCGAAACCCAGAGGAAAACCCGCGAGGGTCACCAGGGTCCAGCCTTTCTCTCCGGCCGTCATTAGCGTTTCCCCTCTCAGATATCGTTCCACGTCTTCCCCGCCCGGCTCCAGGTCCAGCCTGCGCTTCATCTGTTTTGCGTCCATTCCCATCGCTAAAGGCTGGCTTGGATAGAATCGGCCGTTTCTGATCAGCCCCAGATACCACCCCGGACGGGCTACCCGTAAGCCGCTCATATCGGGCAGATCCGCGGGCGTCCGGTAGACATGGCCATTAAATATGGCAAAAGGCCCCTTCAACGGATAGTTGAAGTTCTCTTCCATGAACGAAAAGAAAGGCTCGATCTCTCCGGGAGTTTCCCCGCCGCCGGGCTTAGGGATGCTTCCGGCCCCGCCGCGCCGGGTTTTTACCGAACCTTCGCCGGATTCTCCCACCGCCGGACTGCTGCCGGCCTTCTCCATAAGCGCAAGGAACTGCCCTTCCCCGTCAGCCAGGTGGGGCCAGAGCTGGCGGCACCCTTTCAGAAGGGGATCGGCCCGCCATCCGTCATAAAGGGGCAGGGGCAGCAGCCGGAAAGCGGGCTGCCTCTCCAGAAAAGCGGCTACGGCTTCCTCGTTCTCCAGGGGATTAAATGTACAGGTGGAGTAAACCATCTTCCCCCCCGGCGCGAGCATGGCCGCGGCCTGATCCAGAAGGCGGTCCTGTGTTTCCCGGCACACCCGGCCGTTATGTTTCCGCCAACCCGCCAATGCTTTCGGGTCTTTGCGAAGCATACCTTCTCCCGAGCATGGCGCGTCGACCAGGATTCTATCGAAATAGCCGGGAAAAGCCGCCGACAACCGTTCCGGTTCCTCGTTCACCGCCACGGCGTTTGTCGCGCCCCAGTGTTCCAGGTTCCATATCAGGGCTTTCATCCTCTTTTGGTTGTTGTCGTTGGCGACCAGCAACCCCTTTCCCGCCATCGCCGAGGCGAGCTGGGTCGTCTTACCCCCGGGCGCGGCGCAGAGGTCCAGGACCCGTTCCCCAGGCTTTACGTCCAAGACCGCCGCGGGCGCCATGGCGCTGGGTTCCTGCAGATAATATAAACCGGCTTGATAGAAAGGCAGCTTCCCCGGCCTCTCCTCTATCGGAAATACGAAGCCTGCCGGCGCCCACGGCACAGGCTCCAGCCGAAACGGCAGCGACTCCGTTAGCTCCGGAACCTGACCTTTTAATGTATTCAGCCGCAAGCCGGGCTTCGATTCGCCGTCAAGGCAGGCTTCAAACTCCGCCAGGCCCCGCGCCCCAAGCTGGCCTTCCAGCCTCGCCGTCAGCTCCGCCGGCAATATCATGTCCACGCCTCCAAACGATAGATCGGCTGTCCCAGCCGTAAAAAGCGACGTTCATATTCCGTGATAATATTCGCTTCATCGGCGGATCGATGAAGGTCTTTCGTCATTTTTCCCACAGACCACCCTTCATGGATCAACATTTTGAGCGAATAGTCGAAAAAACTCTCCTGATCTGTCTTTAACTGTAAATTTCCGCCCGGGGTCAATATTTCGCGATATACCTTGAGCATACCGGCCGAAGTCAGGCGTCTCGGCTCATGCCTGTTTTTCGGCCAGGGATCGCTGAAGTTCAAATAAATCCGTTCCGCCCGCCCCCCGCCGAAAAACAAGTCCAGCTCCCTGGCGTCCACGGATAAGAAGCGTAGATTCGGCAGCGGGCGCTTTTGATTCTTCCTGGCGGCGATATACATCACTGTCGGCGCCTTTTCTATCCCAAAAAAGTTGACCCGCGGATGTTTTGACGCCATGGCGATGATGAAATCCCCTTTACCGCTCCCGATTTCTATTTGGATCGGCACATCGTTTAGGGACAGCGCCGGATCGTTGCGGAATGAAGCCGGATCAGCCTTTATCACGCCGGGCATATCAGGGAGCTCCGCTTCGCCCGGCCAGTTCCTCCTCAAGCGCACAAAGCACCTCCGCGGTAGTAATCATTCATCATTTCAATGATTTTAATCTTTTTACACGAAAAAGCGTTAAAAAAATACAAAAAAAAACAAAATTATGAAAAAAAGTTTGCATTTATCATTTTTATCATATATACTGTGCTTGATTTCGTTTTCATGCGGTTGGCAAAAGATCTATACGCTCCTGAGCTTAGATTTTGGTTAACTCCCACGGAAACGGCTCGACTATCTAATTTTCAGGAGGAATAATACATGGAAGACAAAACTCTGGTATGTAAAGACTGTGGCGAAGAATTTATTTTCAGTGTGGCTGAACAGGAATTTTACGCGGAAAAAGGTTTTCAGAATGACCCCGCCCGCTGCCCTGCCTGCCGCCGCGCCCGGAAGCAAGCCGCCAACGAAAGTCGCGGCGAACGTCAGTACTACACCGTTATCTGCTCCGAATGCGGCGCCGAGACCCAGGTTCCCTTTAAGCCTACAGGGATTCGTCCAGTCTACTGCCGGGACTGCTATCAAAAGCAACAACAGTAGATCAAGCTGCCAACCTTTGATCAGATAGCAGGAAAGCCCTCTCGCCCGAGGGGGCTTTTTTTACTGCGCTTCCGCCTTTTCCGCCGCCGCGGTTTCGGCATTGGCTTCGGCCGTAATTACTGTATCCGCCGCGCTCTCGGCATTGGCTTCGGCCGCGTCCTCTGCGCCGTGCAGCCTTTTCTCCATCTCAGCCGAACGCCCGGCGATATCTTCCTCGCTGATCCCCGACTTCTTCAGCCTGTACTCGATGGCGTCGGCCCAGAAGCTGCTTTTCTCCTGCATTTTCCTGAACTTTTTCGCGTCGGCGCCTTTCCGCTTGCTCCGCGTCGCGGCGTTGCCGGATACGATGGAGGTAATGGTTTTCGCCTGAAAAAGCTCCTCGTCGGTCAGCTTATCAAAATCCGCTACAAGCTTATCGACGACCTCCTTATAATAAGCCGTAAACTCCGCCGTGGATATCTCCGTATCCATATTGACATACTCTTTGATTTTCCCGAACAATTCTTCCATAGGTGATTTCCTTTCCATTCTGTAATCCAGTGTAGCGTCCACGCCAAGGTTTAACCCGGCAGAAGCGTGGCCAGTATGTTTCCTTCCTCGGTCACGATAATGGTATGCTCAAACTGGGCCACATAGAAGCCCGGCGGCACCACCAAAGCCCATTCGTCGTATCCGCAGTTCTCCACCGCCTCCGGCCCCTCGGAGATAAAGGGCTCCAGGGCAATCACATGGCCGGCGCTAAGCCTGCCCTTCTCCTGCCTGCTGTAGTAATTCAGGATGCACTCCGGCGCTTCATGAAGCTTCCGGCCCAAACCGTGGCCGCAGAGATTCTTGATCATGGTCATCCCATAGGATACCGCTACCCGCTCCACCGCTTTGCCGATTTCGTTGATCCTGTGGCCGGGCCTGGCCGCTTCTATAGCCGCCGCCCTCGCTTCCAGGCAAATCTCGCAAATCCTGTGAACCTTGGGGTCCTCGATCTCTACGGGTATGCTCATGCCCGTATCGGCGAAATATCCGTTTAATTCCACAGAGACGTCTATGTTTACCATTTCCCCCGCCTTGATCTGACGGGAGCCCGGTATGCCGTGGGCGACCTCCGGCAGTATGCTGATGCAGGTCGCGCCGGGGAAGGAGTAAGCCACTTGGGGCGCGGATCTGGCGCCGTAGCGTTTCATCGCTTCTTCGCCTATCCGGTCCAGCTGTCCCGTGGTGATCCCCGGCCTGATCCGGCTCGCCATCTTATGCATGACCTCGGCGGCGATTTTGCCGGCCTCCAGTATCCCCCGCAGGTCATTATCCGTTTTAACAATCATCCGCCGTCTCCGTAATTATTATTTTTGATTGATTATATCATATGAAGCGAAGCGTAATATGATATAATCTGCCATGTCGGGCGGTTCTCCCAGAGTGAGGAGCCCGGCGGCAATTAAATCCATATAATAACCGCAAATATTGCGCGCCCGGTGGTTATTATATCATATGAAAGCCGGATATCCGATTCGCCGCGAACATCCGGTTTTCTCTTCGTCATATATATTACGGTTCAGGCCCTATCTGCGGCCCGCGCCGCCACCCCGGCTCATGCCTCCGCCGCCGGTCCGTCCGCCGCCGCCGAAGCCGCCCCCACGGCTTCCGCCGCCAAAACTGCCGCCGCTCCTGCCGCTTCCGCCGCTGAACCCGCTGAAACCGCTACCGCCGCGCCCCGCGCCTCCGCCCCTGCTCATGCCTCCGCCGCCTGTACGCCCGCTGAAGCCGCTTCCCGGCCGGCTCCCGCCCAGGCTGCCTGAGCCGCCCGCTTTAGGCAGCCCCGCCCCCGGCCTTATCACCGGATTGCGGATCGGCTTCGGCAGGGGGACCCCTACCGTCGGCCTGTAATGCACTTTGGGCCTGCGGAAACCGAAGCCGCCATAAACCCTGGGCCGGTATATCACACGGGGCCCTCTGAAAACGCGTGGCCGGAACAGCCGCGGCATGAAAATGCGGGGCAGCCGGAAAAGCATCGAAATAATACCTATCACGATGATCATCGCCACAAATGTGCCGAACCGGGCGGTCGTCCCGGAAGGCGTACGGTCCGCCGACGGCGGATAAGCCGGGACCGGGCCGGCCGGGCCTGAGCCGCCGCCCGCCGAGCCGCCGGGGAGCGCCGCGGCGCCGGGACCGTTCAGTCCGCCGGAGCCGCCGCCGACCTGTATGCTGTAGATACGTTCCAGCCGGGAGAGGGCGGCGTCGAAAAACCGGCGTACGCCGGCGTCGTAGGCGCCGACGGCGAAATCATCTTCCAGATAATCATACAGATATTCGTCCAGCATACCGCTGCTGAACTGCCGCTCCAGGCCCGCGCCCTGCAAAGCGTAATAGTTATCCTCCCCGATGGCGAGAAGCAGCAGCAATCCGTTGTCATGCTCCGTGGAGCCGATCTCCCATTCGTTAAACAAGCGATACGCGTAATCACCGATATCCATACCGTTCAGAAAATCCACCGTTACCACGATGATTTCCGCGCCGCAGGCTTCGTAAAGGTCAGAATTGTATCCGTTGATATAATTGATCGTATCCGTCGCGAGTACATCCGCGAAATCCGCGACATAGCCGTATTCGGTTTTATACTCCGGTATACCCGCCGCGCCGAAAACCGGGGCGCAATTAACGGTAAACAGAACCAGGGCAACCATCGCCGCCTGAAGCCGGATATGCGTTTTGTTATCGATGCGTCTCTTCGTCATTGTTTACCGCCTTTATTCAAACAATTCCAGTGCCCGTACCCCCGTCAGCCCGCCAAGCAAGCCCGCGGGAAAGCCCGACAGGGCCCGGTTGAAAGCCGCCGCCGTCTGATTGTAGGGGTCGTGGCTGATGGTATCCCCTCTGGAGCGGAAATCCGTATACAATCGCTGGGGATATCTCTCATCCTGAGACGAAAGATCAGTGACGCTCAATACGTCAAAAAGATCCTTTACCGCCGTTTCCAGTTTCCTGTCCGCTTCCGCTTTTTTCCCCACCGTGGAAGCCGCGTTCAGCCCTTCCCTCGCGTCCAGCACGTTTTGGATAAGCGCGTTATCCTCCGGCAGATACCTCCTGGCGATGACGACCATATTGTAGGCGATGCTTTCCCTTTCCCTCAGGTCGCCTTGAATCCCTATACCGTCCCCTCTGACGCCCATGGTAAAAACGTCCGACGCTTTACCCCGCATACCCGCGAGGGTATTGTGGCCGCCGATCAGCGTCCCGGCGACGATCATCAGGATCATGATAAATATGGCGAATTGATTTTTTTTCCAAATGCTCAACGCTGTCTCCTTATTGATTGATTTCCAGCAGCTTCTGTTTCAGCTGGCCTTCGATCCTGCCAAGCTCGGTTTCAGCCTGGCGCCTCTTCGTCCTGCCGTCGTTTTGTATCTTCAGCACTTCGTCCAGGGTTTCGATCAGCCTTTGATTGGTATGCTGCAAGGTCTCCAGATCCACCACGCCCCGCTCCGATTCCCTGGCGGTTTCCACGGTGCCGGTCTTCAGCATATCCGCGTTTTTGCGAAGCAACTCGTTGGTCATGTTCGTGACCTCGCGCTGGGCTTCCATCGCCTTCTGGCTGTGGACCATCCCCAGGGCGAGTACCATCTGGCTCTTCCAGAGGGGGATCGTATTCACAAGGCTTGATTGTATCTTCTCCGCCATGAGGGTATCGTTATTCTGGATCAGGCGTATCTGAGGCGCCATTTGAATGGATACCGTCCTTGTCAGCTCAAGGTCGTGGATCTTCTTTTCGAAACGGTCGCAGAGGTTCGCGAAATCATTGGCGTTTTGCGCGTCCTCGGGAAGGCCGCTCGCTTTCGCTTTAGCGACAAACTCAGGCAGGGTGACTTCCCGGGCTTCGTTTAAGGCCTTTTTTCCCGCCAGGATATACATCGCCAGCTCTTTCAGGTACACAAGGTTTGTGGCGTACATCTCGTCCAGCATAGCGACGTCTTTCATCAGCGTTATCTGATGGCGCTCCAGGGACTGGGAGATTTTTTCTACGTTCGCCTCTGCCTTGTCATACTTTGTCTTCATCATCTGAACTTTGTTGGCGCTCTTTTTAAATAAGCCTTTTAATCCTTTATCCTTATCGTCGATCTCAAAGCCCCTCAGCTCCATCACCAGGTTGGTGATCATATCCCCCGTCTCCCCCAGGTCTTTCGTCCTGACGTTGGATAACGCCGCCTCTGAAAACCCGGCGATTTTCCTCTGGGCGCCCGCGCCGTATTGGAGTATCTGATTGGCGTTGGTCACGTCTATCTTACTGGCGAACTCCTGTACCTGCTGCTGCTCAGCCGGGGTAAGGCTGCTCATATCCAGTACTTCCGTACTCACCGCGGCGGTTTGCGTCTGCGTTTCTTCCGTAACTAATGTTAATTCTGTCGCGGCCGGCGGCAGAATCTCCCCCTCCAAAGATAAGCTGATTCCTTCTTCGTTTGTCATGGGGTCTTGCTCCTCTCGTATTTATTATCTGTTTTGTTTATTGCAAAACCACGGTTTCGCCCGGCTTCTCCTTTAATTCGTCGGTGAGCAGCCCCTCCTGGGCAAGCATCCCCTGAAGCACGGTGATATCCGTGGATATATCCAGGGCCTCGTCTTTATACAATCCGTCCAACTGATTGCGGAAGGCGTCAAGCACGGTGTTCATGATGTGTTCAATTTTTCCCATCGCGGTTTGTACCGTCCCGCCCTGTACAGTCTGCCCCTCCATATTATCATAGGAGTTCAACAATTTAAGCACGACGGGCAGATAATAGTCAAGGGACCTGCGTATCACGGGCGCCTTCTGCGGGCGGCGCTGCACTTCCTTGAACATCTGGAGGCAAACGTCTTCCAGACCGGTGATTTTCGCGGATAGCTCAATGTGGTTAATCCTGTTGTTGACTTCCTTAATCTCTTTCAGCAGAGCCTGCCCCCTGGCGATCATTTCGTCGGCCTGGGCATTTCCGGTAGAAGAAAACACGTCTTCGACGGTCACGGTCTCACGGCTTGGTTTGAATATTTTGCCGCCGATAAAGAAAGCGGCGACGGAAAGAACGGCGGCGATAAGCATATCGGTCAGCCGGTAAAACGGGAATATCAGGCTATAGATCAGCCAAACCGCGCCCGCGAGATAATAAGGGATCGGCGACCTCCTGACGACTTCCTTCTGCATGGACCTCTCCTTCGCATATAATCAAAAAATCACAGTATAAATATAATGCATTTGCGGCTTTTGCGCAATTAAGATTCGATTAAAATATGCTCATTGAATGATTAAATCTCCTTACGCGACAGCCAAAACAATAAGGGCATGCCTAATACGTAACAAGCGCCGAGCTGCCCCAGCCCCACCTCCGCGGCCGTCAGCCAAAAAGGCAATCCCAGGACATAGCTGAGTACCCCGCCGACGACCAGGGCGTTTACGGCGACAGGGGGCAAGGGGACCAGCCATTTGCTCTTCACGCGTCTGCTGAGTATCGCGGCGGCTAAGGTAGCCAGGCTGCCGAATATCACGTCTAATATGCCGTTTCCGCCGAGGATGTTCGCGATGAGGCAGCCGATAAAAAGCCCCGGCACGGCTTCCGGATAAAGCCAGGGCAGCACCGTCATGGCTTCAGATACGCGAAACTGCAAAGGGCCGAAGCTGACCGGCGCGAGAGCCAGGGTCAGCGCCGCGTAAACGGCCGCCAGCATAGCGCCTCTGACCATCGGCTGTGTTTTGAACCTGTCCGGCATCCCTTTTTCCTTCTTCAACTTATTGGCGCTGGCGCGCGTTGCTGTTACGAATAGCGACATGGTATTATATCATAGAAACAGTTGCATAATAAATCTACATGAGATAAAATTGAAATTGGAATTATAATGATAAAGGTGCGAGTGGTAAGATGAAAGTATTTATCGTTGGCGTCCCCTTATTCGACAAAGATATGGCCGTGCAGGCTTATCGTCTGTGCGACCGGAGCGGCGACAGGGCGATCGGTATCCAAAACGACTTTCGCAGGATGAGCGAAGCGTTTATCTCCCCGGGCCTGGATCTGATCGAACAAATCGGTATAGAGCCCTTTGCCGGAGAAAAGCTGCTCTTCGCCGATCTGAATATGTATCAGCTTCTGGTGGGAAGGCCGGCGAACGTCGATATCCACCCCTCAAAGCTGGTTTGCGTCCTGCCCGGGGATATACCGCTAAACGACAGGATCGTCGAACGTTGCGGCGCTTTGAGAGAAAAAGGCTATCGGCTCGCTTTGGAAGGCATTCCTGAGATGATCAACGAAAACCCCCTCATTCCCATGGTGGATTATCTGATCCTCGACTATCTCGCCCCCAGCTTTACCAGCGCGCATTTTAACGCGAGGACTTTTCTGCCGAAGCAGAACCTCGTTTTTTCCAATATCCCGGATACTGAATCGTTCGAACGTCTGGCGGCCAGAAACTTAAAAGGCTTATTCACCGGTAGTTTCTACAGCAATCCCATCACGGAAGGTTATACGGAATTATCCCCTGTCAAGATAAACGCTCTGCAGCTGCTCAGCCTGGTTCACAGCGAGGACTTTGAATTCGATGAAATGGTGGAGATTATCGAGAGGGATCCTTACCTTACCATTTCATTGCTGCGTTTTATCAATTCCGCCGCTATCGGCTTGAGCAGAAAAGTTGATTCGCTGATGAGCGCGGTGACTATCCTCGGGCAAAGGGAGATCCGGCGTTGGGCGACCGTCGCCATATCGGTCAGCCTCGCCGAAGACAGGCCCGGCGAGATCACGAAGCTTGCCCTGATCCGCGCCAAATTCGCCGAGTGCCTCGCTCCCGCCTTCGGCTTACAGGATGATCAGCAAAGCCTGTTTTTAGTCGGACTGTTCTCCCTGATCGACGTCATCCTAGAGTTGCCCATAGAAGAAGCGTTGAAGGAAGTCGCCCTTGAGGAAAAAGTGAAGCGCACGTTGATCAAGAAACAAGGCAATCTATACAATGTCCTTGAGTTTATTTATCGGTACGAAAAAGCGGACTGGGATCAGTGCTCGATTATCATGATCCAGAACGACGTGGACTTCGAGGCTGTCAATCAAGCCTTTGTCGACGCTACTTTCTGGTATCACAGCCTGCTGGATATCATCGACCGTTAACGACCGGCAGTACATAACACTACGGAGGTTCATATGATCAACATCCTGCTTTCGGGCTGCGACGGCCGAATGGGTCAGGCTTTCGTCGCGCGCTTAAATGATCATCCCTACATGGCTGTCTCGGTCGGTCTGGATATGGTCCCGACTGAGCGGAAGGGCTATCCGGTTTACAGTGATTTCAGCGTAATCAGGGAAAAAGCCGATATCGCCGTAGACTTCAGCCATATCTCCCTGACGCCCGCGCTGCTGGATTACTGCGAACAACAAAAGCTGCCGCTGGTGCTCTGTACTACTGGTATAGCCGGAGAACTGGAATCGCGGGTCATTGAGGCGGCTAAAACAATACCCATATTTAAATCCGCCAATATGTCCCTGGGTATCAGCCTTCTGCAATCGCTGGTCCGGCAAGCCGCCGGGGTTCTCGGAGACGAATACGACATCGAGATCATCGAAAAGCATCATAATCAAAAAGTGGACGCCCCCAGCGGCACCGCCATCATGATCGCGGAAGCCGCGGCTTCGGCGCTCGCCTTCAAGCCCCGCTATGTCTATGACCGGACGGGGGAACACAGGAAGCGGGACCATCAGGAGATCGGCATACACGCGGTCAGGGGAGGCGCCATCGTCGGCGAGCATGAAGCCATGTTCATCGGGCCCCATGAGACGCTGACCATCAGCCATTCGGCCCGGTCACGGGAGCTTTTCGCCACGGGCGCGGTGAAGGCCGCCGAATTCCTGTTCGATCAAACCGAGCCGCGTATCTACAATATGGACGATTTAGTCAGGGCGTTGACTTGACGCGGACTGGTACGCCGTGAAGAACTAGCGCCCGCGTTTTTTTGTCAGTGATCAGTATTAGGAGACGATAACACAATGACTGATACCGGCGTTTTTATCGTGATCGAAGGCCTGGACGGCAGCGGTACGACGACGCAGACCGCTATGCTGAAGGATTGGTTCGACGGCGAGGGCGCGGCATACGGCAAGTGCCTCGCCACGTGCGAGCCTACGCAGGGCCCCGCCGGCAGCATAACCCGTATGGCGCTGAATCACAGGTTGGCGTTGGACAACAGGACCATGGCTTTGCTTTTTGCCGCGGACCGGACGGATCATATATTCAAAGAAGAAGACGGCGTCCAGGAACCCGGCCTTTTCTATTTACTGAACCGGGGTCTCCATGTAATCAGCGACCGTTATGTGCTTTCATCCCTGGCATACCAGTCGCTGGATCTGCCTATGGAATGGGTTTTTCAAATCAACGCCCGGGTGATTACGCCGGACGTTACTTTTTTTATCGATATCGACCCACGGGTCGCCGTGAGGCGTATGCAAAGCGGACGTTCCCATGAGGATCTGTTCGAAGACGCCGATACGCAGACGAAGGTCCGGGAGCAGTATGAAGCGGCGATCAAACTCCTGCTGAGCAAGGGGCATCACATCAGAAGGATCGACGGAGACCGGCCCGCGGACGCCGTCCATCAGAATATCGTTAGCGAGTTACTGCCGTTCCTTCAGCGATGACGGCAGGTCGACAGTATGGATAAGGAAATCTACAGGAAGATCGTCATTATTCAATTTATCGCCTTCGGTTCCTACGCGCCGATGAATTACTACAACGTGCTGTTGAAAAATATCGGTTTCGACAGCGCCCGGATCGGGCTGCTCGGCTCGGTCAGCAGTATCATTGCCGCGCTGACGCTGCCCCTTTGGGGCGTCCTTTCCGACAAAACCGCTTCGGCGAAGAAGCTGTTTTTATTATCCCTGATCATCTACGCGGCTATATTCGCGGCTCTGCCCGCCGCCGGAAATATGGCCGCCTATACGTTTATGCCGATTTATACGCTCATCGTACTATACAGTCTGGTACGGCAGCCGACGCACTCCCTGCAGGACGCCTGGATTCTCGGCATGTCCGGGAGATACGGCTTCAATTTTACCGCGACGCGTAAGTGGGGCTCCTTCGGTTTCGCTGTGGTTTCAGTACTGCTCGGCTTTATCGCCGTCCGCGCGGGTACGGGCTTGACCTTTTACTTCGCGCCGGCCCTGATTATACCCCTGCTTGTCTTTTGCAGAGATTTCCCGCCGAGGGAGGAGACATCACTGGAGCCCCGGGCAGCCCCGGCAGCGCAGGTCGATGCTGTCAACGCCGCAAGCCCGGGCGCGCTTACGCCCGTAGAACCTAATACCGTCAAAATCAGGCCCTGGACGCTCTTTAAGAACTATCGCCTGATGACCGCCTTTATCATGACCGTCGCCTTGTCATTCTACGTCGCCCTGGTCAGCCCGTTCTACCCCTTTATCCTGGAGAGCGCGGGCCTGGACGCTAACCTGTACGGCGTCATCAGCGGTTACGGCGCCTTCGTCCAAGTCGTCTGCATGTGGTTTGTATCGACGCGCTGCCGGAAGACGCCCCTCCACGTCATCCTCATCGCGGGCGCCTTAGTCGGCGTAGGCGAGCAGGTCATGTACGGGCTGGCATCCGGTTTTATCATGATGATGGCCGCGGGCACGCTCTGGGGTATCTCCATGGCGATCTATGTCAGCACGCTGCCAACGTATATCCACAGCCTTGTGCCCCATACACACACCGCCACGGCGCTGTCCCTGAACGGCGCCCTGGTGATGCTTGTGACGATAGTCGGCAACTACTCGGGCGGGCGCCTGATCTCCGGTATCGGCATAGACGCGTACAACTACGCCCTCGCCGCCCTCAGGGGCGCCCTGACGCTGCTGTTTATACTTAGCCTGCTTGTCGGAAAAAAGTTTGTTTACCATTGAAATTATAGCAGAATTATCATATAATAGTGATAGAATTCTGAATAAAGGGTGGTTCTGTGATTATCAAATCTTCAACAACATTAAGAAATGAATACGGGAAAATCTCCTCGCTTGCTCATGAGACAGAAGAACCGATATATATCACGAAAAACGGCGAGGGCGATATTATCGTCATGAGTATCGAAGCCTTCGAACGGCGAGAACAGTTGATACAGCTCAAATTAAGGCTTGCGTCGGCAGAGCGGTCCCAACAAAATGGCGAGCCTACTGTCTCTCTTACCGAAGCAAGGGAGTTGTTGGATGCCAAATACAATGCCCAAATATAGAGTCGAGCTGCTTCGTCCGGCATGGCTCGATCTTGACACGATTGCAGAACATCACCTTCATGAAGTCGGCCCTGATTCGGCTCGAAATATAACGGATAAAATCCTAAATACGCTTGAACGGCTCGAATCATTTCCGTTCTCAGGTCAGTTAGCGCCATATCAAGAACTTGCGGCGCAGGGTTACCGCATACTGGTTTGCGGGAAATATATCTGTATATACAAAGTGTATGGCGTCGGCGTATTCGTATATCATATTGTCGCGGCCGCCACAAACTATCCTGCGTTGTTCACATAGATTAGCATGCCGGGTTCTGACTTTGTTTTAATACCCGGACGAGTTATCAAAAAGAGGCGGTGGTTCCTTTGCTCTACGCAAAGAATCAGCCGCCTCTTTGAATAATCTTCTACCGTTATATCAGTACGACGATCCCGTTGAGGGATTCGACGATTTTTGCCAGCTGCTTCGTTTTTTGATCGTACAGAACGATAAGGCTTTCCAGATGCTCTCTGGATGGCATGATTTCCTGCTGCGTACCGGGCGTCCCGCCGGGCTGCCAGCCCTGGGATTTATTCGCGTCTCCTGCGCCGGTTTCCATCCCCGCCGCCGCGCTTACAATGTCCGATAGTATGGTCGCAAGCACCCGCTGAGCTTCTTTGATCGTCTCCAGATCTTTTTTTAACGCTTCGGCGGAGGGCATGCCCTGCTTATTGTTTTTAAGCAGCTCCTCCAGCCTGAGCTTGGCTTCGTTCGCTTCTTTCACCACGTTAAGCCGTGTTTCCAACAGGGATTGTCTGCACTCCTTGACTTTCGCGTAGAGCTCGGGGATGGACATCTGCTGATAATCAGGCGGGTCTTGCGAAGCCAGGGGCGGCGGGTCCTCTCCGATCACGACGGCGGGCGCTTCGTTTGAAAGCGCTGAAGCCCATACCGGCATAGCCGCGCACAATAAGCACATGACCATGATCAGAAATATCGCCGGATATAACTTGCGCGCCGCCTTCATCAGAATAACCGCTCCTTCATATATGTTCCGCGATTTACCTGCCCGCCTCGCCGGGCATCAGCCTGTCGGTCATCGCCGTCTCGTCGGTGACGGCTTCATCCAGGCGTCCGGCCAGCTCCATGAGGCGATCCAGTTCCTGGGAGATCACCTCTAATACGAGGCGGTCCTCCTCTGTGGAAAGGGAATTCCTTGACTGATAGATCAACCGGGCGGGGATAGGCCCTTCTCCTTCGAGGATCAGCCCCTCTAAAGATTCCGCTGTGATGGGATCGACGCCAAAACCGCTGTCGCCGCTTTCCTGCCCGCATCCCGCCGCGCAAAGCAACACGGATACGATAATCATAATGATAACGATTCCCGGGATCTTCATTGTAAATCTATTATACATATTCCCCGCCTTTTTGCAGTTAACAATCTTGATTGAATTTGTAAACTTTTTGTATATTTCTCCACGAGCTGCGTCCGCCGGCGCGTCTTACGCCGGCATGGTGAACCACACCTTAGTGCCTTCGCCGACCTTGCTTTCGATCCTGACCTGACCGCCGTGCTGCTCTACCATGGCCCTCACGATACTTAAGCCCAGCCCCGAGCCCCCGGTGCTGCTGCGCCTGGATTTATCCGACCGGTAGAAGCGCTCAAATATGAGCGGCAGCTCGTCCTGATCGATACCGGCGCCTGTGTCGATTACGCAAAACACAGCCCATCTGCCCTGACGCTCCACCTCGACCGATACTTTGCCGGGGGGATCTGTATGCTTGATCGAATTGCTCAGCAGGTTCAACATAATCTGCCGGAAGCGGTCGGCGTCGGCTGTGATGAATAAATCGTCCGGGCACAGCATTTCCACCTGCAGCCCGGGTTTCTTTTCTTTGATATTCAGCGACCCGATGATGAAAGTCAGGGCTTCGAAAACCCTGAACCGCTCCGGGAAGAGCTCGCCGACGCCGTTTTCTATCTTGATCAGATCCAGGATATCCCCGGTCAGATTGATGAGCCTGCGGGTTTCCTGCTGGATGATATCGAGTACGGCCGGCGCTTCTTCGTTTGATACGAGCCCGTCTTCCATCCCCTGGACAAAACCCAGGATAGAGGTCAGCGGCGTCCGCAGCTCATGGGATATGCTGGCGAGAAAATCCCTTCGCATGGTCTCGATCTGCTCCAGCTTGCCTTTCATCTCATTGAACACCTGAATCAAATGGCTCAGCTCGTCGTTGCCCGCGCTGGCGATATCCTCCACCGGTTCCCCCGCGGCAAGCCGGGACGCCGCCTGCTCAAGCTCCCGCAGATATTTTGAGGTCCGCTTCGAGTAGAGATAGATAAACAGGACGCCTGCGACGCCCATGATCAGCCCGACGCTCCAGATCTGTATATATATCTGAAAAAGCCCGCTGCGGATACGCTCCACAGGGGAATACTGCAAAATCGCCCCTTCGACCATGCCGTTGACGGTCATCGGCGTCCCGTGATACACCATGTAAGTATCCCGTTCGGAAGAGTATTCCCTCCGGCGGAAGACCTCCTGACCGTTCATGATACTCACCAGGTCTTTGACGACATAGCTGCCGCCTTCTTCCTCCGAATCGCCGGATAAATAATATTGCAGAAGGGCTTCGCCGTCCACGTCCAGCACATATACCTTGGAATCCATCACCGCGCCGATGGCGTCTACCGCTTTGAAAAAACCTTCCTGCCCGATCTCGCCCTTGATCCAGGCGTCGTACTGCGCGACCACTTCCTGAGCGCCCCGGGACAGGGTGTTTTGCTTCTCGGAGAATACGAAACTTTGATAAATGAAAGTAATAGCCGCGGTCAGCGCGGCCAGGGTGATGATAAAAATAGTAAGATATCCGATCAGGAGCTTGGAAAATAACGATTTAAACATAGATCCTATTCGCCTTCGAGTTTATAACCGACGCCCCAGACAGTTTTGATTTGCCAGATATTCCCCGGTTTCTCGAGTTTTTCCCGCAGCCGCTTCACATGGACGTCCACGGTCCGGGTATCGCCGTAATAAGTATATCCCCAGACCTTCTCCAGCAGCTGCTCCCGGGAAAAAACCGTATTGCGGTGCTGCATGAGAAAATGCAGAAGCTGGATCTCTTTCGGCTTTAGATCCACGACCTTTTCGTCCAGGGTCACCTGGTACCGCCCCAGATCCACGACCAGATTGCCCACGGATAAAGGCGCCCTGTCGTCAGTCTCTTCGCCTTCCTGTTTTTCACGCAGGCGCGCCTTCACCCTGGCGACAAGTTCCTTCGTCTCAAAAGGCTTTACGATATAGTCGTCCGCGCCGCTTTCGAAGCCCTGCAGCTTATCCTCAAGCATATCTCTCGCGGTCAGCATGATGATGGGGACGGAACTGATTTTCCGCACCGCCCGGCAGACGTCCCAGCCGTCCATGACGGGCATCATGACGTCCAGTATGATGAGGTCGATCTTTTCTTTCTCCACATACTCCAGCGCTTTTGATCCGTCGTACGCTACAAGAATCTGAAAACCCTCGTTCGCCAGATACATTTTCAGCAGCCGACAGATGTTTTCGTCGTCGTCGACCACGAGTATCCTTTTTTCATCAGCCATACGTCAATCCACCTCCGACGCTATTCTATATGCTTCCCAATAAATGTTCCGGATATTACGTGGGGCTCTTGGAGTATTACTCCGCAACCGCTTCCTCCGCCTCTTTGATGCTCGCGGCGAGCCCGGGCGCCTGACCCATGGGAATGGCGCAGATCGCCAACCGTACGCCGTTGCTCATCGCTACCAGATAAATATGCTTCTCCATCAGCTTCTCGCAGACGGCCTTTGGGTTTTTGTGGGGAAGCGTGATGAAAAACCCTCCGAAATAAGGAAGCATCTTCAAGCCGACTTCTTTCGCTTCTTTTGTAAAAATATCCGCGCGCTTGCGCAGGAGACCGGACATGGCCGCCCTCTCCCTGTCGGCCCGTTCCGCCAGCAGGGGGTCGCCGCAGATCTTCACCAGCATTTCCTGGGCGCCGTGGTTGCCGTTTGACCATGCGCCCCGGGAAGAAAAGGAATGGATATTCGTGAAATCATCCATAACTTTCTGTGACGGATGGAAACCGACGATGGCGCCGCTGCGCATGCCGTAGACGAAGAAAGACTTCGACATGCTGAACGCGACGACGACCTGCATATTATCCGGAAGATCGGTAAACATGCCCAGGAATCGCCGGTCTTCTTTCGGGTCGCCGCAATAATCTACATAAGCCATGTCCAGGCAGATCACGACTTTTTTGCCGGTATCTGCGGCAAGTTTCTTATAAAAGGGGATCAGATCCGCCCAATCCGCCTCCGACATGGAGTACCCCGTGGGATTATGCCCCGGCGTATTGAAGATAATCAGCAGATGATCCTGCTTATCCAGACAAGCTTGGGATTTCGCCTTGATATCCTTCGTCGTGAAATTCAGGTTCTCGTCAAACATTTGGTAGGATTCGGTTTTTTTCGCGCACTCAAGGGCTATGGTCTTATACGGGGACCAGAGCCAGTCGGGAATCAGGACCGTTTCGCCGCGATCCAGATAGTTATCTACCGAGAGCCTTACCGCCCCGGTGCCGCCGGGCGTCCCTACCGCCGCGGCGATGGTACCCGCGGGCTGAAAGCCCTGAAACGTATAATCGATCGCGGTTTGTATAAACTCCGGAGATCCCGCTATGGTAGCGTAGTCCATCAGCGTCTCAGCCGGGAGCTTGCGGAATTCTTCGTCCACCACCGGCAATATAGCCAATTCTCCGGTTTCATCCCGCATTGCCCCGATCGATCCGTCGATGATGTTGACTACGCCCAGCTTCTTCGCCTCTCTGACTTTCGCCACGACGGCAAATACGGAATCCGGCTCGCTGCCTTTACCCGCGGCGTGATTCGCCGCCATTGATTCTAATGTCATGTTCGTCCTCCCCATTCGGCAACCGGAAAAACCGGCTTACTTCTTAATCTTTTGATTATATCATAAATCTGTCATAATCGGCCTTACTTGAACCTTACTTTCATGAAGTTTTTCTTCCCTTTTTTCAACAGGACGAAATCTCTTTCTTCCGGTTTTGAAATGATATCGTCCGGGCTCGCGCACCTGTTCCCGTCGACCGCCGCGCCGTTTTGACTGATCAACCTCCGCATTTCGCTCTTCGTCTCGACGAATCCCGCGTTATAGAACAAATCCACTACGTTGATTTCCGGCCCTTCGACGACATATTCGCTTTCCGGCGCGTTTTCTCCCGAAGTATCCTCGGTAAACAACGACTTGACGGCTTCCAGCACCTGATCCGCCCCGGCTTCCCCGTGTACGAGCTTAGTGATCTCATAAGCCATGGTGCGTTTAGCCCGGATGATGTCGCTCCCGCATAACCCGGCGATCTCATCCAAGGGGATCCGGGTGAATAGCTTGAGCAGCATCTCTACGTCCGCGTCGTCTACGTTATAGAAGTACTGATAGAAATCATAAGCGGTGGTCTTCTCCCGGGCTACCCACAGGGTACCGGACTCCGTCTTGCCCATCTTCTTTCCGTCCTTAGTCAGCAGCAACGGGCAGGTCAAGCCGAATATCTCCTCCGCGTCGTTATTGCCCGGCCCTTCCATTTCGAGAAAACGTATTTTTCTCTGAAGCGCGGCTCCGGCGACGATATTTCCCCATTGGTCGCTGCCGCCGATTTGGAGCGTGCAGCCGTACTCCTCATACAGGTGGACGAAATCGAAAGCCTGCATAGGCATATAACCCATCTCGAGAAAGGTCAGCCCGCCTTCTTTAAGGCGGTTCGCGTAAGCGTCGGCGGCGAGCATAGTGTTGATATTAAAATGAACGCCCACATGACGCATAAAATCAACATAGCTATACTTATTGATCCAATCCGCGTTATTGACGAAAATCGCGGGATTGTCCCCCTCTGTCCGGACGAAGCGTTTCGCGACTTCCCTCACTTCTTGCAGGTTATGCTCTAATCTTTCCTTGGTCAGCATTTGACGCATATCGCTTTTCCCGCTGGGGTCGCCAACCATCGCCGTAGCCCCGCCGATGAGAAGTATGCCGCGGTGCCCCGCGTCCTGTAGATAGCGGAACAACATCAGGGCGCAGAAATGCCCGATATGCAGGCTATCGGCCGTGGGGTCGATGCCCAGATAAAAGCTGATTTTTCTCCCGGAACGGAATATTTCGGTAATCCTCTCCAGATTTGTGCACTGATGGATATAGCCCCTCGAATCAAGGGCCGATAAGACGTCAAAGTCCATAACGATCACTCCTGATGTTTCTCTTTCGGGTATGCTCTATTAAAGCATAATTAACGCGCCGATGCAATACGGCTCCCGTTCCTGAGCTCAACCGGCGGGATGGCTGATTTGGCTCATTTTATATAACTGGCTCATGGGATGATCCATCGACAGCAAAACGCCGTTCATCAGATTCACTTCTTCATGGCTGTGGGTCACCATCAGCGTGGTTATCCCCCGCGTATGATCCCGGATATAAGCGGCGACGATCTCACGGTTGCGTTCATCCAAGCCCTTCAGCGGCTCGTCCATAAAAAGTACCTGCTCCACGGCAAGTATGGCCCTGAGTATCGCCACGCGCCGCCGCATGCCGCCGGAAAGCTCCCGTACCGGCTGATTCAGGCTTTCGCCTAAGCCGAGGGCGGTAAGGCATGAGACGATCCGATCCGCCGTAACCTTTTTTCCGCAGGCGAAGCTGATGTTGGAAACCGCGTTAAAGCTGTCGCAAAGCCGGTCTTCCTGAAATACGGCGCTGGGCTTCAACCCTTCGAGGCCCGTGACGCCGCCGGAATCCGCCGTCGTCAGCCCCATCATGATATTCAGCAGCGTCGTCTTGCCTATGCCCGAATCACCCATGATGCAGGTGCATTGGCCGGCTGGGAAAACCGCTGAAAAATCCGTAAGCACTTGTTTGTCGCCATAGGATTTACTTAAGCCTCGGACCTCTATGTCCGCCGGAACGCGTACCGGCGCGGGTTCCGCGAACGCGGCGTCCCGTTCGGCGCGAGCGGCCGGACCCGTATTAGGCTTGCTCTGATATGTGCCAATGTTTTCCAGTTTATCGTAAGCCTTTTTCAGCAAAGCCATAAAGACCTTCTCAAAGAGCACGCTGACCAGGATGATTACCGCCGTCCAGGCGAAGAGCTCCCGGGCGTTCAGATATACCTTTGCTTCATACAATGATTCACCGATGGAGCCCCGGGGGATGCCGATAACTTCGGCGGCGATGCCGGACTTCCACGTCATGCCCAGGGCGACGCTGCAAGCCGAGATGATGTACGGTTTAAGTTGAGGCAAATAGATAAAGAGCATTCGGCGGCCCCATCCCGCGCGGAAAACTTCAGCCATTTCCAGCAGTTGGGCGTCGGTGCTGCGGATGCCTTGCAGCATATTGCTGTAGATGATCGGAAGCACCATGAGAAAAGAAATCGCGGCGGACAGGTTCGCCGACCCCATCCAGATCAGGCACAGGATGATGAACGACGCTACAGGCGTCGCCTTAATCACCGTGACGTACGGCCAGAACAGTATATCTAAAATCGGAAACCGTCCGGCGGCGACCGCCAGCAGCGAACCGAGTACCAGCGCGGCAAAGAACCCCGCCGCTATACGGATAAACGAAAACCAGACTCTGAGCCAGAAATCGGCCGTAATCAACAACGCCAAAAGTTTTTGCGCTACAGCCGCCGGGGTCGCCACGAGGAAACCGCCTAAGGGCATATATAGCCGGAAAAGCATCGTCCCCGTCTGCCATAATACCAGCGCCAGCAGAATTGATACAGCCAGTTGTACGCGCCGTTTATTTCTCATTACGGTCACCAAAGGCAGCCATTCGCCTACCGATAATAAAAATCATCTCCCGGCAACGCCCCGCCGATAGAATTCGGGTTTTGGGCGAACAATACTTCAAGATATCCCGATACGGCTTTTTCCATCTCCGTTCCGGCGATAAAGGTGATATTGCAGTACGGTATAGCCTTTTCCGCGACCGGCGCTTTGACTATGCCGTAATTCTCCACCATTTGGGCCGCTTCCGCCACATGCGCGTTGACATAGTCCGTAGAAGCCTTGTATTCCTCCAGGAACCTCGCGATCTGGTCCGCGTTTTCCGCGGCAAAATCCCGGCGGACCGCTAAGACGCCGGTGATCAGCATACTCCCGTTGTTCAGCTTGTCCCATTCCTCGGTGAGGTTCAACGCGATGCGCAGATCAGGTAAGGCGTTTTGGGCGACGATTACATAAGGCTGGGGCAGCATTGCTACCCCGCCCCGCTGACTCAGCATAGCCACGGATTCCGCGGGTTCCGATTTCCACTCCAGATTCACGTCCTTATCCGGGTCAAGCCCGTTTTCCTCCAGGAGATAACGCAGGGTATACTCCGGCGTGGAACCCTTACCTGTGCAGTAAATCGTCTCGCCCTTCAGATCGGCGAAGCTTCTCACCCCGTCGGCGGCGTCCACGATATAGAGCACGCCTAATGTATTGACCGCGAGGAGCCGGATCGCCCCCTGCGTATTCTTATATAACACCGCGGCGAGATTCGCCGGTACCGCGGCGATATCCAGCTCGCCCTGGATCAGCTTCGGCGTCAGCTCGTCGGCCGAGCCGGCGATAGTAAACTCATAATGATTAAACGTATCCCCCGCTTCAGCGTCGGTCAGCAGCTTGACCAGCCCCATCGTGGTCGGGCCGGTAAGCCCGCCGAGCCGGATGGTCGCCGGCTGTAATTCCGCCTCGGGCGCCTTGGAAGCCTCAGGCGGCTGCGACGTCTCGGGCGGCTGCGACGTCTCGGGCGGCCGGGACGATTCGGATTCTCCCGGCTTGCCGCCGGCTTCCGCGCCGCCGCCGGATCCGCAGCCCGCCAATAAGCCGGCTGTCAGTAGAACGGCCAGGGCAAGTATTATCCAATCAGTACATCTTTTATTCATTTGTAACCCCCTCTTTTCGGAAAAAAACCCGCAAATGATCCGGCGGGTTTTGCTGAATATACTTAAATAACCGGGTCATGATCAGGCGATATGGAAATCGCGCATAGAGCGTTCCATTCTATGTTTGAAATACTGGAGTATATTCCGCCGGGTGACTATGCCGATAAACATCCCCCTGTCGTCTTCGACGGGTACGAAATTCTGCTCCATCGCTTTGGCGATCACGTCGTCCATATCTGTAGAGATCGTGACGGCCATATTGTCCGAATATCTGGGCAGCTCGGATATCTGTGATTTTTTCGCGTTTTCATAATCAAACTGATAATGGTTTTTGATATTCCATAAGAGATCGCCCTCGGTCAGCGTCCCCAGATACTCTCCCGAACGCTTCAACACCGGTATGGAGGTGTACCGAAACATCTCCATCCTATCCATAGTCTCCCCCAAGCTGCTGTCCTCGTAGATATAAGCGACTTCTTCTTTCGGCGTCAGGAATAATAGAATATTGCCCTGTTCATCCATCGCGATTTCCCTTCCCGTCAAATTGCGTTATTTATGATACCGGTCGATCACAAAAGTCTTTTAGTAATTATATCATAGAAATCATTTTAAATGACGAGTTTTTCACCAAACGTGTGAATTCTGTATGAAGTCGGTAAAATTCGACCTTGAGCCAAAATCTGTGATATACTGTTTCATTAGAACGAAAGGATCCCATCAACTTACGAGCGAGGTACCTGTCCCATGAGCGCTACCCGTCAGGCAACGCCATTAAAAAGCGGTCCGCTGATCGCCAACCGGTATTTTCTTTACGTTACGTCTTTCTTCTCCGGCATGTCGGTGATGGCTATCGAGTTGGGCGCGAGCCGGCTGCTTGCGCCATATTTCAGTTCGTCCATGATCGTATGGACGGTCATTATCGGCGTCATCATGATCGCTTTAGCCTTAGGTAATGTGATCGGAGGCCGCTTAGCCGACAGGGACCCCGACCCGACGCGGCTTTATCGCCGCCTGTTGATCGCGGCCCTCTGGACGGCGGCTATACCCTTCGCCGGCAAATACGTGATCACCGGGGTCTCCCTGGCTTTGGCTATGTTCATCAAGACCAATTTCCTGATATGGGCTTCCTTTCTTTCCTGCTTTCTGGTCTTTGTCTTCCCTTTGATCCTCCTGGGGACCGTATCCCCTTCTTTGATTAAGCTCTGCGTGATCAACCTCGAGGAAAACGGCAAGATCGTCGGCGAGCTCGGCGCCATCAGCACGATCGGCAGTATACTCGGTACTTTTCTGCCGACCTTCGTCACTATACCGACGGTAGGCACCGCCGCTACGTTTTTGATTTTTGCCGGCATCCTTACGCTGATCAGCCTGGTCTATTTCCTGTCGGTCAGGAAATACGTAATCCGCGGTTTGATCCTGCTCGCGGCGATCCTCCTGATGCTTTTCTTTCCCGTCGACAACAGCTTCGCCTTTTGGGAATCCGATTTGCTTTATGAAGGCGAGTCCGTCTATAACTATCTGCAGGTGAAAGATACGCCCAACAGCATTATATTATCCACCAATGTCCTCGAAGGTATCCAGTCCATCATGATGAAGACCGACGAGTTGACGGGCATGTACTTTGAATATGCCCTGGCCGCGCCCCTTATGGTCGGCGCGCCGATGGCCGGCGAGGAGACCGGCCCGGTAGGAAGAAAGGCGCAGGACTGCAATGTGCTGATGCTGGGGCTGGGGACGGGCACTTACGCCACGCAAGTTTTGAAGTATTTCCCCGGTATCGTTTTTGAGGGTGTGGAAATCGACGAAAAAATCGTATGGCTTGCCGAAGAGTTTTTCCGCCTGCCCGCGGAGGCTGCCGTCAGCGTCAACGACGGGCGGGCTTATCTGCAAAACAGCGGCTTGTACGACGTCATCCTGGTGGACGCTTACCAGGATATCACCATCCCTTTTCAAATGTCCAGCCGCGAGTTTTTCTCCATGGTTGACGGCCATTTAAAAGAAGACGGCGTCATGGTGGTAAACATGAATATGCACTCCGACAAGGAAGGCTCCATCAACGAATACCTCTGCGATACCATCGCCGGATGTTTCCCCTATGTATATACGATGCCCATGCCGAGATCAACCAACGCCATCCTTTTCGCTTCCTTTACGCCGGATATGCCGGAGAAGCTCCAAGCCCGGACTGACGCGCTCAGCGACGGGAGCGCGCTTAAGAGGCTGATGCTGGATCTGTTGTCCGGGTTGAAAAGAAGGGCGCCGGGCCCTTTGATCCTCACCGACGACAAGGCGCCGGTAGAATTGTTGGGGATGAAGGTCATCGACGAGCTGATTGCCGGCAATCTCAGGTATTATCAGGATATATTGGAAAAAGAAGGCTTGCCCGGTTTGCTGAGAAGCCTGGGGCTCTCCGGTTGAATTTGCGTTTTATCTAAAAATATGATAAAATTATAATACTTTCTTTGATTGGAGCAGGAAGTATATGGCAAAAAAAGAAAAGGTCAAAAAAGAGAAAGTAAAAAAAGAGAAGGCCGCTAAAGAGAAGAAGCCGAAAAAGGAAAAAGCGCCGAAGAAAGAAAAGGCGCCGAAGAAGTCCGGTGGAGCTAAAGGCGGCAAAGAGCCAAAGGAGCCGGGGAAAAATAACCGCGTCAAGATTATTGTTATCGGCGCCGTTTGCGTCGTATTATTTGGCGCTATCGTGTTTAGCGCGCTCAAGTTGATGGAAAGCCGCAAGCCAAAAGACGAACTCGCCGAAGCCGGCGAAGCTGCCGTCGCCGGGGAAGAAGGCGCGACGGGAGAAGACGCGGCGACCGGCGAAACCGGCGAGGACGGCCAGGAGACGGCTTCCAAACCGAAGAAGGAAAAGAAAGAAAAAAAGGAGAAATACTCCGTTAACTTTGACCCCGGCGATATGAAAACGATTTATAGCGTCGACGAAAAAGAAGGCGATCCTCGTTATGAGGTCACCGTCAACAACGTCAGGCAGCTTTCCGCCGACGAGAAATCACTTTACGGGCTATCCAGAGAGACGGGCCGCCTGGGCATGCTGGAGATGGACGTCCGGCTGATCGACCCGTCCTACGAGTGGAACCTTTATAACCGGAGGATAGCCGACGCTAAGGGCAACTGGCTGGACGAGATCAAAGCGGTTTACGATGACGAGCTCCTGGACAAAGGCCTCGTAGACAGCCAGACCCTGATATTTAAACTGCCCGGCGATCAGGCGGTCAAAGACGAAAAGGTTTCCCTCTCGGTTTACACGTCCACCTGGAACGACAAAAAGAAAAAAGCCGACGGCGTATGCGATATCGGCGTAGGCCCGCCGCCTCCCCCGCCCCCCCGTGAGAGCGGGCGCGGCGGCAGCGGCGGCGCGGCTGTAGCGCAAAATGTGGATACCGAGTTCGGCAACTGGACGGGCAATACTTACACCAGCGCCCAGCTGGACATGCAGATTACCCTGCCGGACGACTGGCGGCCACAGCTCGAATCGTCAAAGGAGAGCAGCGAAGCCAAATCCCTCGAGGGCACAGCCGTGCGAAACGACGGCAAAGCCACACTTCAGCTTACGGTAGATAAGCAAGCCGCCAATATGGACGAAGAGGATCAGATCGCGTTTTTCAAAGATTTATTGGCGAAAGCCTCCGGCGACTTTACCGTCAGCGACCCCTTCCATCAGACCATAGCGGGAAAGGATTATCTCGGCATCACCTATTCTCACGCCGACGTCGATTATCAGATTTACTTCCATAAGACCGGCAGCAACCTGGTGGAAGTCGCGATGCATTTCCCCTTGACCGAAAAGGAAACCGCCGATCATATACTAAACAATATGAAAGCCATGAACTAAGACGAACCGCGCCCATTACCCAAAGTGGCTGAGTACCATGTTTTAGGCGCAAGCCGTCGCGAAAAGAGCCTGCCGGACGCTGATAAGATCCCGGCAGGCTTTGTTGTTTTCCCAAGAACCGTGATTCTCCCTATGATCCGCGTTAAAGTCTCCGGATATCTTCCGTCAACTGCCCGACGTGTTCCTCCCGGGTAGCCCAACTGGTACATAGCCTGACCGCGGCAGCCCGTTTTCCGTTTCTCTCCCCGGCGGCTTCCCACTCAAAGAAAGCGTATTTCTCATTCAATATCCGAATCTCTTCTTCGGTCAGAATGGGAAATACTTGATTGGTAGGGGAATCATACAGGAACTCGTATCCCTTTTTAATGAAAGCGTCCCGTATCAGATCAGCCATCCTCACCGCGTGCCCGGAGATTTCCATATATAACCCGTCCTCAAAGAGCGTCTCAAACTGTATCCCCAGTATCCTGCCCTTGGCCAGCATAGCCCCCCGTTGTTTGATATGATACCGGAAGTCCTTCTTGTATTTTTCATTGGTAATGGCAAGGGCTTCTCCAAATAACGCGCCAACTTTGGTCCCGCCGATATAAAACAAATCGCAGAGGGCGGCGATATCCGGCAGGGCCGGCCCCTCTCCCGGGCCATGCCCCGCGGCCGCCTCCCGCCCGCCGCCCGCGCTCTGATTCTTTGCGGCCGCCAGACCGTACCCCATCCTGGCGCCGTCCATATACAGCGGTATGTCCCATTTATCGCAGGCGCCCCGCAAGGCTTCCAATTCCGTTTTCGTATAAATCGTGCCGTTCTCCGAGGGATGAGATATGTATACCATGCCGGGTTGTACTCTGTGCTCATGGTTGGGATCGCTATGGTGGGACCGGCAAAGGGCGTCCACCTGATCGCCGGTAATCTTGCCGTCGGCGCTGTCCAATGTTAGTACTTTATGGCCGACGGCTTCGATAGCGCCCGTCTCATGTTCTTCGATGTGACCGCTGGCGGCGGTGATCACGCCCTGATGAGACCGCAGCAGCGCCCCGATCACCGTGAGATTGGTCTGGGTCCCCCCCACGAGAAAATGGACGTCCGCGTTCTCAGCGGCGCAGCTCCTCCTGATGAGTTCGGCTGCCCGTCCGCAATGCGCATCCTCGCCGTACCCCGGCGTCTGCTCGTCGTTCGTCATGGATAGCCGCTCAAGTATCCTGGGATGGGCGCCCTCCCCGTAGTCGCATTCGAATCTTATCAATTCTTCCACCTCGCTTAGTATTCATCCCATTATAACGCGGTTATGACGAAAATACGACCGCGTCCCCCGCGAAATTTTTGCATGTTTCGCAAAAACAGTATATACTAGAGAAAGTTGCCTACGCCTTAGATTAACCCGGCTACCAAATTTATCAATTATGTAAGCGACTTAAGGGGTCATTATTTGAAAAAACAGGGCGGATCATCCCTATCGATGCTGAACGGTTTTGCCAAAGGCCTGCGCTGGCGCTTTGTCGTCGCTATCCTCACGTCGGCCGCGGCTATCCTGTTTCGCTTTTTAACGCCGCAAATCATTCGCTATACCCTGGACTTCATCATCGGCGCGGAGCCCATGGACGCGATGGCCGGCATAGCGGCAGCCGTGATGGACGCGTTAGGCGGCCGGGCATTTTTGCGCGCCAATCTCATTTTCTGCGCCCTGGGGATTGTTATCTGTTCCCTGATTTCCGGTTTGTTTAACTACGTCTCCCGTATCAATATCGCGAAAGGCTCTGAAGGTTTTACCAAAAAACTCCGGGACAGCCTCTTCGCCCATATTCAGCGCCTGCCTTTCCAGTGGCACACGGACAATCAAACCGGGGACATCATCCAGCGCTGCACCTTCGACGTGGAGACGGTGAGAAACTTTGTGGCGGCCCAACTGATCGAGGTCCTCCAGACCGTGATCCTGGTCGTCACCGCCCTGGTATTGATGTTCTCCATGAACATTACTTTGTCCCTGGTCTGCATGGCTTTTATCCCCGTCATCGTACTTTACTCCCTCTTCTTCTATGGCAGGATATCCCGCCAGTTCCGGGAGGCGGACGAAGCCGAGGGCGAACTCCTGGCCGGCATACAGGAAAACCTCACCGGCGTGCGCGTAGTCAGGGCTTTTGGCCGGGAGAAGCACGAGAAGGACCGCTTCGATCAGAAGCTGAATTTTTTCACAAAAAAATGGATCGATATGGGGTATACCCTCGGTTTCTACTGGGGGGTCGGGGATTTGGCGACGGCTTCCCAGATATTAGCCGTCGTATGCGCCGGCGCCTGGCTTGCGGCGACGAACAGGGCCACTCTCGGGGAATTGGTCGCTTTCATCAGTTATACGACGACGATCTCCTGGCCCGTCAGATCCCTGGGGCGTACCTTATCCGAGCTGAGCAAAGCGGGGGTATCCATCCACAGGCTGCGGGATATCCTCGAGGCTCCGGCGGAGTACGATAAACCCGGCGCCATAACCCCGGATTTGTATGATGATATCCGTTTCGAGCATGTCAGCTTTAAATACAGCGAAGCGGAGGTGCTTGACGACCTTAGCTTCCATATACCAAAGGGGACGACCTTCGGTATACTGGGCGCCACCGGTTCCGGCAAGTCCACCATCACTTATCTGTTAAATAGATTATATGAGTTGCCCGAGGACGGGGGCGCCATACGGATCGGCGCCGCGGATATCCGCGATATCGACAGGTCCCACCTGCGCAGAGGGGTAGGCCTCGTCCTCCAGGAGCCCTTCCTTTTCTCTAAGTCCGTCAGGCGAAACATCGGCATCTCTCTGGACAGGCCGCCCCTGGAGCTCATCCGTAAGCACGCCGAAATCGCCGCGGTTGACGACAATATCGCGGAGTTTAAAGAAGGCTACGACACCCGGGTTGGCGAGCGGGGCGTGACCTTGTCAGGCGGGCAAAAGCAACGTATCGCTATCGCCCGCACCCTCATCATGGATTCCCCCATCATGGTCTTCGACGATTCCACGTCCTCGGTGGATATGGAGACCGACGCCAGGATATGGCAGGCTATACGGGAGAACACGACCGACAAAACGGTCATCCTCATCTCCCACCGGATCAGTACCCTGATGCACGCCGATAATATCCTTGTACTGGACAACGGCCGCGCCGCCCAGACAGGTTCCCATGAGGAACTCATCGCGACGGACGGCATATACAACCGCGTCTATCAGATGCAAAGCGACGCTTTGCTGCTTAAGGGCGCCGCCGAATACGCGGAGTAAGGAGAAACCCATGCCACCCTACGGCGACCTTCTGGATGAAGAAACCGCAAAACGAATTAGCCTGAGGACCTGGGCAAAGCTGGTCCCCTTTCTGAAGCCCCTAGCCGGAAGGCTGGTAGCGGTCGCCCTGCTGATGATACTGTCCGCGGCGGTGGACGCTTTGATTCCCATGTTTACCCGTTACGCGGTGAACCGTTTTGTCGTCCCCCAGACCGTAGAAGGCCTTCCCTCATTCACGATTTTCTACATCGCGGTCATCCTGTTTCAAGCGGTGACTACGGTGCTTTATTCCCGCCAGTCGATGATTATCGAGATGAATCTGGGCAAGCATATGAAGGATCTTTGCTTCACCCACTTACAAAAGCTCCCCATATCCTTCTATAACTCCACCTCGGTGGGATATATCCTGGCCAGGATCATGAGCGACACGAACAGGATAGGCGGCGTCATCGCCTGGGTGGGCTCCATGTTCTGCTTTCAGTTCTTCTATCTGGTGGGCATGCTCATTTTCATGTTATACATCAATGTCAGGATGGCTCTTATCGTGCTGGCGATCATCCCGGTTTTCTTTATCGTGACCGCGATTTTTCAGCCCAGGCTCCTCAAGGCGAACCACGCCATGCGGCTGGCAAACTCAAGAATCATCAGTTCCTACAATGAAAACATCACCGGGGCCAAGACCTCCAAGACCCTGGCTATCGAAGATAAAAACTGCGCGGAATTTGACCGCATTACTGTGGAGATGTACAAATCCTCCCTTTGGGAGATCAGGTTAAACGCCGTGTTTCTGCCCATCATCACCTTTGTCGGCTCTATGGCGGTAGCGCTGGTCTTATACTACAGCGGCGTTAACGTCATGGCCGGTATCCTGGACTTCGGCATGCTTTCCGCCTTCATCGCCTATGCTATCGCCATCCTCGACCCCCTCTCCCATATCGGGCGCTTCGTATCCGAGGTCATGTCCGCCCAGGTAAATATCGAGCGGGTCACCAGCCTCCTGGAGCAGCCCTGCACTTTATCCGATACGCCTGAAATCGAGGAGATTTACGGCGGAGTATTTAACCCCAGGACAGAAAACTGGCCGTCCGTCACGGGAGCGATAGAGTTTCAGCATGTCTGGTTCCGTTATCCGGACGCCCCGGAAGACGATTTTGTCCTGAAGGATATCAGCGTAAAGATTCCCGCGGGCTCAACGGTCGCCCTGGTCGGCGAGACCGGCGCGGGCAAAAGCACATTCGTCAATCTCGCGTGCAGGTTCTTCGAGCCCACCGAGGGCCGCATCCTCATCGACGGTACGGATTACAGGGAACGCAGCCAGCTCTGGCTTCACCGGAACCTGGGTTATGTCCAGCAGACCCCCCATCTGTTCTCCGGCACACTGCGGGACAATCTCCTGTACGGTAAGCTGGACGCCACTGAAGAAGAAATACAAAAAGCCGCGCGGCTATCCTATGTGGACGCCCTCGCGGAGAAGCTGGAAAACGGATTCGATACCGATGTTGGCGAAGGGGGCGACAGGCTCTCCACCGGCGAGAAGCAGCTCGTTTCTTTCGCCAGGGCGATCATCGCCGATCCCCCGATTTTCGTGCTGGACGAGGCGACGTCCTCCATCGACACGGAGACGGAAAGGCTGATACAGGATACCATTTCCAACGCCCTGACCGGCCGCACCTCCTTTATCATCGCCCACAGGCTCTCGACCATACGCAACGCGGACCTCATCCTGCTGGTGGAAGGCCACTCCATCACGGAGTCGGGCAGCCACGAGGAACTCATGGCCCGGGAAGGAAAGTATTACAGGTTATACAAAACCATGATGATTATGGACGAGTCCGAGCAAACCGGCTTCAAGCTGGAGTAAACGCGACTCTTACTCCGGATTGACGCCAAGCAGGTATTGTTTCAGCTTGCGGATCACTTCGTCGAAGTCCAGGGGTTTGCCTACATGGCTGTTCATCCCGGCTTCGAGGCATTTCTCCACGTCTTCTTTGAATACATTCGCGGTCATCGCTACGATGGGGATCGTCGCCGCTCCCGGCAAGCCGAGGGCCCTTATCCTCCTCGTCGCCTCAAGCCCGTCCATCTCGGGCATCTGCATATCCATAAATATCATCCCGTATTTCTCCGGCGCCTCGCTGAATAAGCGGACGGCTTCGATGCCGTTTTCCGCGCAATCCATGCCAAGATTCGTCGATTCGAGTAAAGCCAGCACGATCTCCCGGTTAATCTCCACATCCTCCGCGATCAGGATATTGAACCCCGTCAGATCCAACTCGTCGCCATCCCGGACGCGGTCGCCGTCCTCCGTCGACGTATACAGGCAATCGTTGATGCAATCCGCGATTGCCGTCATGAACAAAGGTTTAGGCATGAACTTGTGGACGCCCGCCTCCCGGGCGCTTTCTTCGATGAGGTTCCAGTCCAGGGCGGAAATCATGATTACCACGGAGTCCGCGCCTCCCCTTTCTCTTACGATCCGGGCGAGCTCGACGCCGTCCATCTCGGGCATAGACCAGTCGATGAAGTAGATATTGTAGGCGCCGTTCTCCTCTATAAGCGAGACGGCTTCCCGACCGCTGCCCGCCGTATCGCAGGCGAGGCCTATTTGTTTGCCTGTCTCCTTGAAGAAAAGCAGTACGTCCGGGTCGTCGTCGACTGCCATAATCCGCAGTTTTGTCAAATCCAGTTCCGGGCTCAGCAAGCTCTTGTGGCTGTCTTCGCAGCTGGTTAACAGTACATTAAACGAGAAATTTGAACCTTTATCCAGCTCGGACTCGACCCAAATGCTTCCGCCCATCATCTCGACGATATTCTTTGATATCACCAGGCCCAGGCCGGTGCCGCCAAATTTACGCGAAGTGCTCGATTCCGCTTGTACGAAAGGGCTAAACAAACGCCCCAGCTGCTCCGGGCTTATCCCGATACCTGTATCGATCACGGAAACTTTAATCTTGCACATATTATTATCTTCCGACTCGAGCCTGATATCCAGACTGATAGCACCTTCCTCCGGCGTGAACTTCACGGCGTTGGTCAGCAGATTCGTAAGGATCTGGGCGAAATGCTGCTCATCGCCCAATACCGTGTTCGGGATCAGGGAGTCGATATGGACCGATAGTTTCTGCCGCTTTTCTTCCACGCGGAAGTTGACGACGTCGATGACCCGCCGGATCATCCTCTCGAATACAAATTTCGTAATGGACAAGGTAAACCTGTTCGCCTCTATTTTCGACATATCGAGTATATCGTTGATCACGCCCAGCAGATGGGCCGACGCGTCTTCTATTTTTTGGAAAGCATAATCCTTTTTCTCGCTGTCGGGCGCGGATTTGCCGATAGCCGTCATGCCGATAATGGCGTTCATCGGGGTGCGCATTTCATGGCTCATATTCGATAAGAAGTCGCCCTTCGCGCGGCTTGCCTCTTCCGCCTTCTGCCTCGCGTTCTCGATCTCCGTCACGTCGTTGCTTACGATAGTATATCCGATCTTGCTGCCGTCCGTATCATAAAGGTAGTGGGCGACCCCTTTATAATAAAGGCCGCTCTCCGCCTGATACATCACGTCCGTCTCCCTGTTTTCATGAAGCGCGGTGATCGGGCAGAACCTCGACCCGCTGGGATACAGGCTGATATCGTCGTAAGGCGTGCCTATCGCCTGATCCAGGGTTTTGTCGACGACCTTCAGGGCGAAATCGTTCATATAGATGATCGTATGATTCATATCGATGATGGCAAGCGGTTCGTTTACGCTGTCCACGATGCTGTCCGCCATCTCGTCAAATGAGTCCGCCAGGGTGCCGAATTCGTCCTTTATGGTCGAATGCAGCCGGAAATGCCTCTCGCCGGAACGGAAGCGGGAAAGACTGTTAATCAGGAGCCCGATATTGTCCGTCAGATAAGACGCCATCAATATGGCGATGAGTACGACCAGCGCGAATAAGAATATTCCGGTGAATACTAACTGGTATGTATTGGTAAGCATCGTGTTGTTGATCGTGCCCGTCAGTTTCTCCTCTGTCCGCAGAGCCGGGCTGTTGAAATCATCAAGGCCCGCGCCGATGGTCACGATACCGAAACCCCGCCGTGACCATCCGTTCGCCTCGGAGGGGGCGTATTTCCCCGTATAATACGGAATCGCCCCGGCGGTGGTCAGTTTGTCGATCCCGCTCCAGCGGATATAGAACGATCCCGACCCGCCGCCTTCCGTAAGGTCCATCCAACCCGTGCATTGGGGGGCGTTGTTCAGATAGCGTCCGTCAAGGCCCACATACCCCCGCTTCGTCAGCTCGGTCGCGGGGGTTTTTGATCTGGATTGCCCGGTAAACCGCGGGATGTCGTCATAGTTCTCAGCCCAGAATTCCCCCCAGCTCGTACCTGCCGGCGTTTTGCTCAGCTCGTTCCAGGCTGGATTGGCTTCAAGCCATTCCCTGCCGCCCGCGTCATACCAGAGTTTAAACGCCGTATTTTCTTTTAAGGTCATATCGGCGTTTAACGTACCCTCAAGCCAGGGCGTCTGGGGCTCGCCCGTTTCCGGGTTATAACCGACGATAGAATGATGCCTCGGATGACAGATGTTGCGGCAGTTATAGTCCCAGATGAAAGCGTAGTTCCCCTCGAAAGCGCTGGGCAGCTCCACATACCGCTCGTTCATCGGCGTGACATGATCCACAAACTCCATGATGTGGTCGTGATTCAGCGCGAAGGTCACATATCCGTTTATCTCGCCCCTCTCGTCCGTGGTGGGCGTCGCCCAGCGTATGATACCCTCGAAGCGCTGCCCGTAAGGGTTTTCCTTACCGGCGTAAGCCTGCCTTTCCGCTTCAGCGATAAACCCGTCCCGGGGCAGCGAGCCGGTTTCGTTTAGTAGATCCACGTTGGGGTGGGCCGGGGAAACGCCGGACTTCAATACTTCAGGCGCGTACATACCGATATAATTCGTCCCCACATAGGCGCCGATGACATCCGAAACGTAGATCTCCCCCGGTTTTAGATTCTGCAGTTCGTCGAAATAGTTTTCCGCTTTGACATAGGTGTTCGACAGATCGGCTATATTCCGTTTTTGCTTATTCATGGGGTAATTCTTTTTCGGCGAATCCGGCGCCGTATATTTATAGACTTCATTGCCAAATAAATCAATAAAAGCGACTTCGTCATAAAGGGAAATCATCTCATGGCTAAAAAAAGTCGGCGGCCTGTAGTGAAACGCGTCTTCCAGGTCGTTTTCAGCGTTGGTGGAAACGCCGCCCGGTCCGCCGTGGTCATGAGTATTCGCGGAAATCCATGACATGCCGTCCGCGGCGATGATCCAATCGCCCATTGTAGCCAGACGGCCGCGCCTGCTATCGGAAAATACGCGGAGCGTCTCGTTGGAAGGCGTCATCCCGGCAAGCAGAAGGATGTCCTCGTCTCTTTGATACAGAAAATCCGCCACCGCTTCCGCCGTATCCGTCGTCATTCTCTCGATTCTTTCGGTGGCCAAATCGTTCAGCGCGTTTGATGAGTCGTTGACTGCGATATCCCTTAGAAGCCGGCCCAGTGAAGCGATTTGATTCCAGGCTATGGCGGTTAGTAACAATATCGGGACGACCATGACCACCAGAAAAATCAAAATCAACTTCGGTTGCAGCTTCAGATTCATCCGGTTCAGTATACGGCCTAATCCCCGCGAATGATTCGCTCTGGTTTGTTTCATCTTTGTTCCTCCGTAAATCTGTTAACCTGTCAGGTAAGCCCGAAGCGTCGCGACGACTTCATCCAGATCGAGGGGTTTGCCTACGTGGCCGTTCATCCCCGCTTCCAGGCATTTTTCAACGTCTTCTCTAAACACATTCGCCGTCATCGCGATAATCGGGATCGTTTTGCCCCTGAGATGTTCCGACCCCCGGATGGCGCGCGTGGCTTCATATCCGTCCATATTCGGCATCTGGACGTCCATAAATATCATATTGTACTTCTCCGGGGCTTCGTTGAACATACGGAGGGCTTCCGCGCCGTCTTCCGCGCAATCCACGGTAAGCATGGTCGGCTCCAGCAGCGCCAGCACGATCTCCCGGTTGATTTCCACATCTTCCGCAAGCAAGACGCAACGCCCGTCGAACCGATCCGTGACATTTTCGCGGACTATCTCGACTTTTTCCTGGTCCAGGCCGAGAAAAGTATTGACCGCGTCCATGATGCCGGACGGGAAGATCGGCTTCGATATGAAGTGATCGATACCGGCTCGCTTCGCCTCTTCTTCGATAGAGCTCCATTCGTGGGCCGAGATCATCACGATAAAGATATTCTCCGTCGCTTTCGCTTTGATTATACGCGTCAATTCAAACCCGTCGAGCTCCGGCATTTTGCAATCCACAAAATAGATATTGTACTGGCCCTTCTCCTCGATCATCCGCAGGGCGTCGCCGCCGTGCAAAGCTACGTCGCATACGGCGCCAAAGCCTTCCACGACCTCTTTGATGTATTCTAATGTGATGGGGTCGTCGTCCACGACAAGGACGCGGAGGGCGTCCCAATTGACGATCATCGGCTCTTTATCCGGGCATCGTTTAAATTTAACGACAAAAGTAAAAGTCGCGCCTTTGCCGAGCTCGGATGATATCCATATATTCCCATTCATCATCTCGACGATGCTCTTTGAAATCGCCAGCCCCAGCCCTGTCCCTCCGAATTTGCGCGTCGTATCGCCTTCCGCCTGCTGGAACGACTGAAACAAACGCTCCTGCTGCTCGGGGCTTATGCCTATCCCGGAATCGGCCACGCTGATCTCTATGGCGCAGATCTCGTCCTCCTCCGCGCGCATACGCGTGTTAATCTTGATGAACCCGTTCTCAGGCGTGAACTTTACCGCGTTGCTCAATAGATTGGTTATGACCTGGGCAAGCCGCTGCTCGTCTCCATATAAATATTTCGGAATCGCGTTGTCGATGTGTATGGATAAATCCTGCTGTTTCTCGTCGATACGGAAACGATTGACCGTGATTACCCGCTGAAGCATTTTCTCGAAGCTGAATTCCGACTGGGACAGTTCAAATTTGCCCGCCTCGATTTTAGATACGTCGAGGATATCATTGATCACGCCCAGCAGATGATTTGACGCGTCCTTGATTTTTCCGATGGCGTAATCTTTTCTCTCGATGCTGGTCGTAGACTCCGCGATGGCGGTCATGCCGATGATCGCGTTCATCGGCGTGCGTATCTCGTGGCTCATATTAGCCAAAAACGCTGATTTTGTCTGGCTCGCGTGCTCGGCGACTTCCAGCATGCGTTTGCGCTCTTCCGCTTCCTTCAGCGCGCTGATATTCGCGGCGTGTTCTTCCCTGGCCGAGTCCATATTCTTAACCATGCAGTTGATGGGGATGTTTACCTTTAAAGCGATCTTTCTCGCCATATCGCGGCAGGTATCGTTGCCGCAGGCGCCGCAGTCGATATTCCTCTTATCGTCGTCGTCCTTTCCCAGGGCGATGAACGCCTGCGTGATATCCTCTTCCGTTATCTCGGGGTGATACATATCCACCGGCTGATACTGTCTCATGAAACGCGACAAGGTCAGCTTTTCGTCATAATCCTGATATAGGGCTTCAAAACGGGCCTGATCAAATCCCTCTTCCTCGGTCTTTCTGCGTTTATCCATCGTATCGCCGATTTCAAACACATTGGCGGCATGTATACCCGCGGGCCCGATATTGCATCCGTCGTCACAGCTCAATACGTCGTAGATATCGGGCAGCAGTTCTTCAGGGGTCCCGGCGTAAACGTCCAGCCTGTCATATACGCCGAATCCCTCCCCTTTGTCGATCCGTATATCTTTCCCCATAAAAAATTCGATGTTTTCCTTCATTCCGCCGGGCATGGGAAATAACGCGCCCAGGCCGCTTTCCTCATGATCGAATCCGGCTTCCTCCCCGGGAAGGGCGATCCCTTTTTCCTCTATATATTCCAGCAGCCCCGCGAAGGTCAGGTTGTACGCCGACAGCCCGGTGCTGTCAAATTCGTTTTGTTTCGCGACGCATGGGGATAACGCGGCGATGCGGTCCCCTATGCCTTCGTACTCTTTCATATAGATCGCCGTACAGCCCATGGGGCTGTGTATCGGGGACAAACGCGCCAGCAGGTCATGCCGGTATATCTCGCAATAGGAGACGATTGCCGGACAGGGCTGTGTAATCAACGGCTTTATCCCTTCCCGTCCGAAATATCTGATATGGCCCCAGATACAGATATCCGCGCCCAGGGAAACGTCATAGATCTGATTCACCCCGCTGCCCTTCAGCCAGGCGAACAACCGCTTCCAATCCCTGACGTTCGTCCTGACGGACGGGGCGACGATGAGCGATACGGGGATACCTGCCGCAAGATCGTTGAAGAAGCGCGCCGTGTCGTCCTCGAAGTATCTCGCTCCATGTTTGCAGGCGGATACGCAGCGTCCGCAGGCGACGCATTTCGTATAATCCGTCTTGACTTTAACGTCGCCGTTTTCGTCCTGATAAGTAATATTTGCCGTCTCCATCGGGCATTCTCTGACACAGCGGTTACAGCCTTTGCATAAATCATGCTTTGTCTTGACGATCTCCTTCATCTTATAGCCCTCCCCGCGTTTGGCGCCTTGTGTCAGCCTTTGGTTTCGTAAAATACAATACGGTTTCGTCCTGTTTCTTTAGCCTGGTACAGCGCTTCATCCGCGCGCTTTGTCGCCGCCATGATATCCGCCTCCGGGGATACGTACGCGACGCCGAAACTCGCCGAAATGGGGATCATCGCGCCTTCGAACTCCACCGGCGCGCCGCATATCTCCAGTCTGATGCGGTCCACGACGTTGATTACGTTTTCTCTGTCGGTATCGCATAGGAGCATGATAAACTCTTCCCCGCCGTACCTGCCGAGCAGATCGTAAGGGCGGATGGTTTTCTTCACCCGCATGGCGATATCTTTCAGTACTTTATCCCCCGCCAAATGCCCGTAAGTGTCGTTTACCGCTTTGAAATGATCCAGGTCGTAGATGGCGATGAAACACTCGTTATTCAAACGCAGCGACCTGGCGAGCTGCAGCGTGGCAAGATCGATGAAATACCGCCTGTTAAAGATTTCCGTCAGGGAGTCGTAATTCGCCATTTCCTCAAGTTTTTTGCCGAGCCTAACGTTTTTGATCAGTACAAAAACGGTACCGGCGAGCACAAGGAACATCACGGCGATAAATATAGTCAGATATCGCGTCCGCTCCTCCGAGAGGCGTTTGGAATAATCGAAGGACCGCCCGGTCCAGCCGATCTCGATGATATCGGTTTGCACAAACTGCTGCGCTTTATTGATGATAGAGCATAAAGCGGCGTTATCGTTGGGAAAGCCGAAATAAGAGTCCAGCGAGACGTCTAATTTGATGTTGATCTTGAACCCTGATTTTTCGCGGTAATTCTGCTGAGCGAGGAGATTATACTCGGAGCCCATCAGCAGGTCGATCCCGCCGTGTTCCAGCGCGTCCAGGCAATCGTTTTGCGTATCATAACCGATCAAAGCGTCATGCCGGGGAAACAACTCATGAAAGACGTCGACCTTGCCGGACCCTTTCACGACCCCCACCGACGCCCTCGCCACCTGATAAGCTTCCAGATTGGGAAAATCCGACTTCGATATCAGCGCGTAATAAGTCCTGGCGTAGGGTACGGCGCCCCAGATAAAGCGTTCCAACCTATCGGGGGTCTGGATGAGCTGGGCGACCATAAGTATCTCCCCCGCGCCAAGCCCCTCATAGATCTCCGCCCAGGTAGCCGTATTCGCCACAGCCGGCACGAATCCGATACCGGTAAGCCTGCTGACCTCAGCCAGGACGTCTACCGCGATCCCTTCGAATTCGCCTTCTTTTTCATTGTAGAAATTGACGGGATAATTATCGTGTTCATACGCGACGGCTACCGCTCCCCCCCGCGCCGAAAGGTCGTCGATGAAAGCCCTCTCCTCGTCGGTAAACGACTGGTTTAATTTGTATTTCGAGTAGGCGAACTCCCCTTCTTTGTACAACGCGTATAATTTATCGAGCCCTCCCGCCTCGAGGTATTTATTGACCGCGGATATCACGGGGCCGAGGTCCCGGTTGGCGCTGGTCAGCGAAACGGGCGCGTGTACCATCGGAAAGAATACCTGGGAACGGATGAAATCATATTCGGCGAAAGCGGGATCCGCCACCGCCTCCTCGACAAAAGCGTCGATCTCGCCGTCGCAGATCATCTTCACGGCTATATCGTAATTATCCACGTCGACGCTGATAAATGTAGCGCGGTACTTTTCCAGTATGGAAGCCGCCGTGATGGAGTCCGTCAGAAAGCCGATTTTCAACCCGGATATATCGGACTCGGCCCTTATCTCTGAATCCACGTGGGTAATGATCCGCAGCCTTCGTTCGGCGATGGGGTTCGTCATCACAAAGGTCCGCATCCGCTCGTCGGTGGGGGTCAACTCCCCGGTAAAATCCAATACGCCCGATTCCAGTCTGTCGATCAGTACGTCCCAATCATAAAGGGTAAGCTGAAATTCAAGGCCGAACAATTCCGATAACAGGTCGCAGAACAATCTCGTGAACCCCGCCAGGGAACCGTCCGGCAGAACGAAAGCTTCCGTGGCGAGACAGGCGCCGTAGGTAAAATGACCTTTCGCGGATTTCAATGCCTCGATGGAGGCGATTTCATCCTCGGTGACGCCGGGTATATCCCGGTAGGTCTTGATTGAATCGAAGGAAAGAGCGGATTCCGGCCCGCCGCCGCATCCCGGGGATATGAGAATCAGTATGATGATAAACAAGGATAAAAATATGCGTTTCATCTCGCCGCTCCTTAAAGGCGTTATATCGTCTCCAGAAATTGATCCACAGCGCCGGTGAGCTCGTCAAAATCGCTGTGCAGCAAATGTTCGGCGATTACGCCCAGCAATTCGGCGATCGCCTGCGGCCAGGATCTTTCCCTGAGCGCCGAGATCAGGTTTCTCGCGGTTTTCTTGTCGAATACTTCGCAAGCCGTTTTGATCTCAAGCAGCTTTTCGCGCAGGTAGAGCATATCCGCCTCGCCGGCTTCCTCATCGACGCCCTCCTGCCTGGGCGTGAGGCTCTCGACCACATATCGCAGCGAATCAAGGAACGCGGGGGTCTCGGAGGTCATGGCGCTGGTATTCCCCTCGCGCCCCGCGCTTTCCAGCTTAAGGGCCGCGGCGGATAATTCCGCTTCACCTATATTCGCCAGGGCGCTTTTCATTCCGTGCACGTTGATGACATATGTCCGCACGTCGTCATCGCTATAGCCGCCTTGTTTTGTCAGGACCTCTTCCAATACCGCTAAAGCCTTTTTCGCGTCCCGGACAAAAACCTCGGCAAAACGCGGGTCGATCGCCGGAAGCGACGGTTCGTCTGGCGACTGCTCCCTCTTTTCCTCCGCCTGCCGCCTCGCCTCCTCGATGACCTCGGGGGGCTGCTTATCCCGGATGAACTTGTTCAATACGGTATTCAACTGTCTGATATCGATAGGCTTGGAGATGAAGTCGTCGAAACCATTGGACAGAAACAGGTCAGACTGCCCGATTACGGCGTTGGCGGTAAGGGCGACGATAGGATGGCCGTAGCCGTCGTTTCGAATCTTTTTTGTGGCTTCCATGCCGTCCATCTTCGGCATCATATGATCCATAAACACGATATCATATACGTTGCCGTCGTTGATTTTGTCGATAGCCTCAAACCCGCTTCCGGCGGAGTCGACTCTGAGCCCGTAAGGCGCCATGAGCCCGGTAGCGACAAAGATATTCGTCTCCACATCGTCGACGATCAGTACTCTGCCGTAAGGCATCGGCTCCCTGGTGATCTGCACCCGCTTCATTTGCGCCCTGCTGCTTTGGCGGAATTGGTGCAGGTTGTCGGTCATTTCTTTACCGAGGACGCCCGAGCCTGCGACTCCCTGGGGCAGCCGTACGGTAAATACCGAGCCTTTACCCGGCTCGCTATCTACGGTAATCTCCCCGTTCATCATGCGGATAAGATTCTGCGTTATACTCATCCCGAGCCCGGTGCCTTCCGTGGAGCGGTTCGCCTGCTGATTAAAGCGGGAGTACTGGTCGAAGAGCTTCGCGACCTGTTCCTCGGTCATCCCCTGCCCCGTATCGCTTACGCGGAATATCAGGAGCGCCCCCGCGCTTTCATCATGGGTCTCGGCGGTCACCGCCAGATTGACCGTGCCTTCCGCCGTATACTTAAACGCGTTGGAAAGGAGGTTGTTCAGTATTTGCTTGACGCGGAGCTCGTCGCCGATCAATACGGTGGGCGTGTTTTCGTCCACGTCGAGGTCAAAGGCGATGGGCTTGCTTCCGATGCGCATCATGTTTAGCTGCGCCGTGTCGCTGAGCAAGCTGGCTATCTCGTAGTTGGCGATCACCAGTTCCATCTTGCCCGCTTCGATCTTCGACAAGTCGAGGATGTCGTTGATGATGCCAAGCAGCAAATCCCCCGAGCTGTAGATTTTCCCCAGGCCTTCCTTCACCGCGGGCTCCAGGTTTTCATTCAACAACTGTATCTCGGTGATGCCTAATATGGCGTTCAATGGCGTCCGGATCTCATGGCTCATATTGCTGAGGAAGTCGCTTTTCGCGCGGTTCGCTGCCCTGGCTTCCTCCACGGCTTCGCTGAGCTGCTGGTCGCGGCGGATCAGTTCGCTTTCCCGTTCGCGCACTTCAGTCACGTCGAATATGTACCCGACGAGGCCGAAGCTGTCCCCGTAAGGGATCCTGATCAGTTCCACATTCAGCATCCGCTTTTCATTAATAATGTTCAGCTCGGTTTCAAATTTGTTATATCCTTCTTTCGCCGCGGTCATCAGCCTCTCCTGCATCGATATCGACTGCCGGCCGTCGGCCTGAAACTCAGGTATGCTGCTGATCATGCGCGCGACGAAGCCCTCCAACATGTCTTCTTTCGTCCCAAAGCCCATAAACTCGATGGCGGCGGGGTTACAGTCGATTACCTTGAATTCGTTATCGAACAGGATATTGATCTGGGGGTTCGCGCTAAACATGGCGGAAACGGTGATCTGAGCCTTCTCCAGGTCGTTTACGGCGGCTTCGGCTTTCTTCAACGCGTCTTCCAATTCGTTCTGAAGCTGCATAGTCTCGGTGATATCGTGGGTGCTTCCGACCACGCCGTTTACATGGCCTTCGTCGTCGTGTATCCTTGACGTCTTGGAGTGAAACATTTTGCCGTCAATCTCGGCGACCCAGTCCTGCTCCCCTTCCTCAAATGTCTTTCGTACATTCTCGATGATATCCAGATGCCTGTTTTTCTCCCGGGCGCTCTCCAGTTTTTTCCCCTCGAGGAAGTCCGGCGTCACGCCGATGGAATTCAAGTATAATCCGTCAAACAAGGTGATTACGCCGTCTTTGTTCACACTCCAAATCACGCCGGCGTAATTGGATATCACCGCCTGAAGCTGGGCTACCGTGGCCTGTATGTCCAAAGTGATATCCTTCACCTTCTGATCGAGGCCGGCGTTGAGCTTCCTGTTTCTATGCAAAAAATACCCCGTCAGGATAAGCGCGAGGGATAATACGACGGCGATAGCCGCGAAGTATAAGGACCTCTGGTGGGCCAGATTTTTCGCGTAATCGTAACCCCGGCTGGTCCAGTCGTTGGATATGGTCGCCAGATCCACGTAAAACTGGGCTTTGTCTACGATCGAACACAACAGCGTTTCGTTTACGTTGAAGCCAAAATAGGAATGCATGGGCGATCCGAAGCGGATATTGATCTTGAAGCCCGGCTTCTCGCGGTAATTCTGCTGCATGAGCAGCAGATAATCCGAGCCGATCAGCAAATCGATGTCGCCCGATTCAAGAGCGTCCAGCACATCGATCTGATCTTCGTAAAGGGTCAGGTTGTCGTTATCCGGGAACCATTCGTTATACTTATCCGCGAAAGCGGATTGATTGATCGCCCCGACCTTAGCGCGTACGACCCGATAGCTCGCGATACTTGGATATGACGATTTGGACAGGAGGGCGTAATAAGATGAAGCATAAGGCTCTCCCGTCCAAAGGAAATTACCTTTTCTCTCTTCAGAGTAGAGCAGCTGGGATACCATGGAAGCCTCGCCTGATCTGAGCATATCCAGGATCTCCGACCAGGAGGTCTTTTCATCGTTCGCCACCTCAAATTCGATCCCGATCAATTCGCCGATTTGCTCCAGGACGTCCACCGCTATGCCCTGAAAATTCTTTTCTTCATTATCATAAAAGCACACGGGATAGTTGTCCTGCTCCAGCGCTACCTTGACCGTACCGCCCCGCGCCAGCAGGCTGTCGACGAAGGATTTCTCTTCCGCGGTGAGGGATTTACTCAATTTATTCCGCGCGTACTCTTTATTCCCTTCTTTATAATAGTCGTACAGAATGTCGATTCCGCCGGCGGACAAGTATTTATTAAACACTTCGATGATGGGTTTGAGTTCAGGATTCGCGGTGGTCAGGGAAACGGAAGTATAGACCAGGGGAAAGAATTCTTTGGAATTGATGAATCCGTATTCGTCAAAAAAGGGATCGATCACCCCTTCGGAGATGAAAGCGTCGATATCGCCGGACCTCAGCATTTGCGCGGCTTCGTCGAAGCTCTCGACTTCAACGGTCCTGAAGATTAACTCCGGATAATAACGCTGAACCTGCTCCGTATCGATGGTACCGGCCAGAGAGCCTATGTTCAGCCCGTTGACGTCCTTCTCCGTCAATATGCTGTTATTACCGATATAGGTAAAGATCCTAAGCGTCCGCTCGGCGATGGGGTGGGTCATCGCGTAGATCTGCATCCTCTCCTGCGTAGGGGTCAGATCCCCGGTAAAGTCGATCAACTGCCCGTCTATCCCGCTCTTCAGCGTATCCCAGTCATGGAGCTCCAGGGAAAACTCAATCTCAAAAAGCCGTGAAAGCAGCTTACAGAGCTCGGCGGTAAAACCGGCGTATGTCCCGTCCGGAAGGATGAAGGCTTCCGTTTCTTCCATCTGCCCGAAGGAAAACTTCCCGCGGGAAGCCCGTATCCTGTCGATCGCCTCGATTTCCTCGTCGCTGACGCCGGGTATATCCCTGTATGTAGCGATGGAATAAGCGTCGAAATCTTCCCGTGGAACGGCGCCGCAGCCCGGGAAGAACAGAATCAATAATAACGAAGTAAAAACGAAAATCGCCCGTTTCACATTAAACCCCCTCCACGCGATTCATTTGGAACAAGCTTGCCTACGCTTATCATCCATGGCGCGCGGCCTTAGCCGGACTCATCTTATGCCTGCCGCTTCTTTGTCGGAATAATCCCGCCTGACGTCGTAGAATTGATCCCTCACCTCAAAGAAGACGTCGGCGATGATCGGGTCGAATTGTTTGCCCGCGTTTTCCATAATCAACTTGACCGCCTCTTCATCGGTAAAAGGCTCTTTGTACGGACGTTCGGAAACCAACGCGTCATATACGTCGGCAATAGCCATGATGCGTCCCTGAAGGGGGATTTTAGCCCCCTCGAGCCCGTAGGGATAACCCGTACCGTCCCAGCGCTCGTGATGATAACCCGCGAATAATTTTGCGTTCCGCAGAAATTCTACGTTTTCCGTCCTGGAAACGATTTGATCGATGATACGCTCGCCTTCCGTGGAATGTGTTTTCATGGATTCAAATTCTTCCAGCGTAAGTTTAGCCGGTTTATTTAAAATGCTATCCGGTATGGCGATTTTCCCCACGTCGTGGAGCCGGGCGGAAGATATGAGCAGTTCGATATCCATATCGTTTATCTCTTCCGCGTGGACCCCGTGTTTCATCATCGCTTCGACCAGTATTTTAATATACTGCGTCGTACGTTCCACATGGCCGCCCGTCCCCTGGTCGCGGTTTTCCACCATATCAGCCAAAACGAAAACGATACCGTTTTGCAGGCGCTGAAGCTGGGCGGTACGTTCGCGGATCAGGTCGTCGATATGGAGATGCGTTTTGATCCGGTTCAACAATACGGGCGTGGAAAAAGGTTTCCCCACAAAATCCACGACCCCCAGCTGAAAACCGTGTACCTCCACTGAGGCGTCCGTCATACTCGTGACGAACATGACCGGTATATCCGCGTGGGCGCTGTTCGTCTTCAAACGCCGCAGGGCTTCAAACCCGTCTATCTCCGGCATTTCTATATCGAGCAGTATCAAATCCGGCGTGATTTTATCCAGAAGCGCGAACATTTTCGCCGCGGAGGGCAGCGTCATTACCTGATACTGGTCGTCCAGGGCCTCTTCGGCCATCGACAAGTTAGTGTCATTGTCGTCCACTACAAAGATTATTTTTTGCACCCATTAACACCTCAAGAATTATTAACTATATAAATATTATATCATAAAACTCGTTGAAAGGGTTGATTCGTGAAAGAAACATGAAAAAAGAGCCGCCCAGTCAGCGCTTCGCAAAGCCTAACCGGGCGGCACTTAATCAATACTATTCTTTATCGTTGAGCGGTCAGGGTAATACGATACTCTGTCCGGGGAAGATCAGGTGGGGATTCTGCAGATTATTGATCCGCTGAAGCTCCTGCCAGGTCGTGCCGTGGGCGGCGGCGATCTTCCAGAGGACGTCGCCGGATTTCACCACATAGACGCCGCCTGAGGGCGCTGGAGCAGGGGCCTCTTCTTCGACGGCTGGTTCCTCGGCAACAGGTTCCTCGACAGCCGGCTCTTCCTCTGCGGGAGGAGGCGCGGCGGCGGCTTTAGCGGCATACTCTACCGCGTCGCTGAGCACGGAAGCCGTACCCCAGACCGTTTCGGGCGCGTAACCCCTCACCGGGGCGTCGATCTCCGGCAGGGCCTGGACGCGGACATAGTATGTACCTTCCGCCAGATTCAACGCCGCAAGGTCATATTTCCTGACGAATCTCCAGTCCGCGCCGTTGCCGGTGAGGTCCTGGGGTAAAGCAGCCAGCGTCCCGGTAGCGACAGCGTTAGCCGGATCGGTTTCGTCAGCGGAGCTGAACGCGTAGATATTGTACTTGGCCCGCACGACGTTGTACCACCGCAGTACGCCTGCTGCCGCGTCGAAGCTGATCCCGGCGGGGGAATCCGCGTTCGTGGGATCCGCCACGTCGCCGTCCTCGCCTTCCCCGACCTGGCGGAAGCGGAACGTGGGATCGTCGTACATCAGGCCCAGGGTCCATTGCTCCACGCCCTGCATGTTGATCACGTTTGTATATCCGGCGCTGGTCAGGTTGCGGGACGCGGTCAGGGATCTGCCGCCGCCCCTGCAGTATACGACGATGGTGACGGCGCTCTTATCGTCAGTATGGCCGAACAGGGCTTCGGCTTTCTCAGTGGTGTTGAAATCCTGAGCCGTTATCCGGTTGCCGTCGCTGAACCTGATGTAACCCTCGTCGGAAAACTCCGTCGGGCCGCGAAGGTCCACGATGCGCAGGTCGGCTTCGGGTGTAGTCCCGAGCTTGCCCGCCGCGAGAAGGGGCTCGATGGCGTCCCTGCCCTCGTTTGGCCCGTAAGCGATGGAATAGGTCTCTCCATCAGGCAGCAGCTCGCTCAAGCCCGAATTGATATCCGGATTATCCGCGTTCACCGCCTGGATCCGGAACCAATACTGGCCGGGCTTCAGGTTTGTCGTATCGCCTTTGGCGTCGCCGGGGAAGTAAGCGTCGCCCAGGCCCGCCGGTAAGTAGCCTGCCGGAAGGCTGCGCGTCGCGCCGGCTTGGATATCATTAAACTGGATCAGCCTGACATCGATTAATATCTCGTCGCCCTCAAGCTGCACAGCCTGGGTACGCAGCGTGCCGCCGGTGGTCTGAGACCCCAGCGTAGCCCCTACGTTTTCCGCTACGGCGAGGCGATTAGCGTCGGCCTCGGCGTCCGCCTTACTGCCATAAGCGTATACGTTATACCCCGTAGCGCCCGGGACCGGTTCGAAGACCAGGGAGCGGAACTGGATGTGCTGAGCGGGGTTGAGCGGCGTGCCGTCGGGCATCTCAGAGGGCTCGCCCTTGGGGATTTGCACCGGCGTCGCCAACTGGTCGTCGGCAAATACGACCGGCACGGCTAAACCGAATACCATGACGACGGAAAGAAATAATGCGACAGAGCGTTTTCCGGATGTTGTTCTTTTTGTCATGATTTGTTTCTCCTTCCTCTTCGTTGAGCCTGCAGGAAAATCCATGTAAACTCTATGTAAAATATATAGTATTACGCTCCGCCAGTCAAGGGAGGCGGTATAAAAACCTTCGCTAACTATATTGTCTAATCGAATGTTTAACAGTTAAAACTGTATGGTGCTTTTCGCGATAATTTTCTCCTTTTTATTCTCCTTTTTCTTCACCGGAAGCAGCTGAACTCTGATGCGTGGATCGATAAGCGCGTATGCGATATCCACGACCAGGTTGACGATGCAGATCAGCAGCGACATGGCGATCACGGCGCCGTTGATCGCCGGATAGTCCCGCGCCAGTACGCCGCTCATGATGTATACGCCCATCCCGTTTATGGAGAACAACGTTTCTACAATGATAGACCCCGCGAATATATTCGCCACCGACAATCCGGCGATGGTGGTCAGGGGGATGAGGCAGTTCCTCAAGGCGTGCCTGCTGACGACCAGGTTCTCCTTTAGACCCTTCGCTCTGGCCGTGGTGATATAATCCTGCCTGATCACCTCCAGCATGGTCGTGCGGGTCATTCTGAGATAGACGGCGAGGCTGCCCACCGAAGAGCAGAAAACGGGCAATATCCACGCTTTCCATTCATTTAGCCCCCTGACGGGGAGCCACCTCAGCGTGACGCAAAAGAACACGGCGCACAAGAGCGCCAGCACAAAGCTGGGGATCGCCGCCAGGATCAGGGATACCGACGTCAGGGAAATGTCCATGGCGCTGTACTGCTTCAGCGCGGACACCATACCGCAGGGGAGGCCGATGGCCAGCATTAGCAATATGCCCAGCATACTCAGTTTAAAGGTGACCGGAAGCCTTGTGGCCAATTCCTGAGCGACGTGATATCCGGTAGCGTAGGATTTACCCAGGTCAAGCCTGGTGAATATCCTCCAGATATAATTACCAAGCTGAACGATATAAGGCGCGTCAAGACCGACGTTCCCCATTCTCGCCCGGGTGGTCATGGGCGATCCGGGAAGATTATAGGAGATCGTATATACGATGACGATTACGCCGATCATTACCGGTAACACCCATAGTATCCGTTTAATAATGTATTTAGCCAAAAGCGAAACCTCTTTCAACGATAGAATGGAAACGTTAAAAACAATACGTTAAAATAATAACAATATCAGGCGAGCGATAGTCGTGAAACTAAAGCTCGCCCGATAAACCCATCATGTAGCTCCTGGATAGATTTTTTCTGTAGAAATTTTACAAGCCATTGATTTGCCTGACGTTATGACATGACACGAAATGATTAGGTAATACTTCTTCATAGGTCGGCGCCTTACTGCGGCATTGATCCGTCGCGTACTGGCAGCGGGCCAGGAACCTGCATTCGTCTTTCGGCTCGATGGGGGAAGACAGCTCGCCCATCAGCTCCACCCGCCGTTTCTCATGGTCGATATTCGCCACGGGGATCGCCGACAATAAGCCCTTAGTATACGGGTGCATGGGCTTCGCGAATAATTCCTTCGCCGGGCTCTTCTCCACCATGACGCCGATGTACATGACCAGGATATCCGTCGATATGTGCTTGACCACCGACAGGTCGTGGGTCACGAAGATGTAGGTCAGCCCTTGCTGCTGCTGCAGGTCCTGCAACAGGTTCAGTATCTGCGCCTGAATCGATACGTCCAGGGCCGATACGGGCTCGTCGCACACGATGAATTTGGGCGAGAGGGCCAGGGCCCGGGCCACGCCTATGCGCTGCCGCCGCCCGCCATCCAGCTCATGGGGATAGGAGAAGGCGAAACGCCTCGCCAGCCCCACCAGGTCCATCAATTCGTATACCCTCTTCTGGCGGTCTGCTTTATTGTAAAGCTTAAAGACCTTCAAGGGGTCGGCGATCAGCTCCGACACGCAGAGCCTGGGGTTCAGCGACGAATAGGGGTCCTGGAAGATGATTTGCATCTGCCGGCATAACTCGAGGCTGTCCTTCTCGCTGATGTTCGTGATATCATTGCCGTCGAAAGTGATCCTTCCGTCCGTGGGCTCAAGGAGCTTGAGCACGACGCGCCCCAGGGTGGATTTACCGCATCCGCTTTCCCCCACGACGCCCAGGGTCTCCCCTTCGTTGATCGTGAAGCTTACGTCGTCTACCGCGTGGAGCATGCCCCCCGGAGTTGCAAAGTACTTTTTCAGGTGATCCACCTTCAGAATTTCACCCATTTATATCTCCCCCTTCGCGACTCTCAGGCATCGGACATAATGCCCCGCCTCTATTTCCGTATAATCCGGCAATGTCGTCACGCACTCGTCGCAGACGCTGCCGCATCTCTCGTGGAACTTGCACCCGCTGGGCAGGTCCGCCGGATCCGGCATCAGCCCCTGGATGGGGCTCAGGCGGTCCACGTCTTTATCCAGCGACGGTATTGACCCGAAGAGCCCTATCGTATACGGGTGCTTCGCGTTGTGGAACAAATGCTCCAACTGCCCGTATTCCACGATCTCCCCCGCGTACATGATGGCTACTTCGTCGCAGGTTTCCGCCACGATCCCCAGGTCGTGGGTGATCAGGAGCACCGAGGTTTTGAACTGCTGCTTCAACTCGTTCATCATTTCCAGCACCTGGGCCTGGATCGTCACGTCCAGCGCCGTGGTGGGCTCGTCCGCGATGAGCAGCTTGGGGTTGCAGGCCAGGGCCATGGCGATGACCACCCGCTGCTTCATGCCACCGGAGAACTGATGGGGATACTCTACGCTCCGCTCCGGCTGGATGCCTACCATCTCCAGCATCTTCAAGCTCTGGATCATGGCCTGGCTCTTGGTGCAGTTCTGATGCAGCTCGATGACTTCGGCGATCTGATCCCCTACACGGATGATGGGGTTAAGCGCCGTCATGGGATCCTGAAATATCATGGAGATATCGTTGCCCCTGATCTTCCGGAGCTCGTTGTCCCCGGCTTTCAGCAGGTCCTTGCCCTCAAAGAATATCTCGCCGCTCATGATCTTCCCCGGGGGGTCCGGCACAAGCCGGAGGATGCCCAGAGCCGTGGTCGTCTTGCCGGCGCCCGTCTCGCCCACCAGCCCCAGCGTCCTGCTTTCGCCGATGGACAGGTCTATCCCGTTTACCGCTTTGACCGTGTTGTCCCTGGTTACGTAATGTATGGTCAACCCTTTGATGTCCAATAAACTCATACTGCCGCCCTCCTAATCCTTAAGCCTTGGATCCAGGGCGTCTCTGAGCCCGTCGCCAAACAGGTTGAACCCAAACACAGTCAATATGATACACATCGACGGAAACACGATGATCGGCCAGAATTCCCGTATATATTGGCGTCCCGCCGCGAGTATGGAGCCCCACTCGGGGGTGGGCGGCTGCACGCCTAAGCCGATGAAACTCAGGCCGGATATGGCCATGATGTTGCCGCCGATCAGAAGGGTGGAGTTGACGAGGAGCGGCGCGAAGGTGTTCGGTAATATATGTACGAATATGATCCGGAGATGCTTTGACCCCGTCGCCCTGGCTGCTTCCACGAATTCGTTGGTCTTGATGGACAGCACTGTCGAACGCATGAGCCTCATGCTGTGGGGGATGCCCGATACGGATATGGCGATGGCTGTATTGATGGGCCCGCCCCCCAGAGAAGCCGATATCGCGATGGCCATCAGTATCGAAGGCACCGCCATCAGTACGTCCAATATCCTCGTGACGGTGATGTCTATGACGCCCCCGAAGTACCCGGCGATCGCCCCAAGAGTGATGCCAAAGACGGATGAAATAAGAACCGCGATGAGGGACACCATCAGGGAGATCCGCCCGCCGTAGAGAAGGCGCGTCCAGATGTCCCTGCCGAAATTATCCGTCCCAAACAGGTGCTGCGCGCTGGGATATGAATGCTTTATCGTGGGGTTCTGAAAGGCATAGTCCTGGCTCGTAAAGAGCGGGGCGCCTACGGAGAGAACCACTAACACCACGCAGATAACGAAGCCCAACATACCCAGCTTGCTGCGCAGGAGCCTCTTCCAGACGTCCCCCCATTGGCTTTTTTTCTTGGCGATCTCCGCCATGTCCCGGGCTAATTTGTCCTGCTTTTTATTGGAAAATAAAAACATTTACTCCGCCACCTCCTGCGCTTGTATAAGTTCGTTCACGAGCTTTGCTTTCTTCTTCGGCGAAACGAATTGTGCTTTAATGCGCGGGTCGATGAAGGAGTAGGCGATATCCACGCAAAGGTTCACCGTACAGACGAGAAGGGAAATGATAAACACGGTGCCGTTAACGATGGGATAATCCCGCCCGGTAATACCGCCTACCAGATAGAGGCCCATACCCCGGATGTTAAATATCGTTTCCACGATAATCGAACCGGAAAAAATAGTGGCGACAAAAGCGCCGACTACTGTGGTCAATGGAATCAGGCAGTTTTTCAATGCGTGCCTGCGGACAACTACGCCTTCCTTAAGCCCCTTGGCTCTGGCAGTCCGTATGTAGTCCTGCCTGATCACTTCCAGCATGGTGGTGCGGGTCATACGGGTATAGACGGCGATGCCGCCACCCGCCGAACAGAAGATCGGTAAAACCCAGTGCTTCCAGGTAGTCAGCCCGGTGATGGGAAGCCATTTTAGAATGACGCCAAACACAAGGGCGCATAACAGGGCTAACACGAAGCTGGGCATTGCCGCCATGATCAGGGACATCGAAGTTAGCCCCATATCCAGGGCGCTGTACTGCTTCAGGGCGGATATCATGCCGCAGGGCAGCCCCACAGCCATCATCAGGAGTATGCCCAAGAAGTTAAGCCGCATAGAGACAGTGATACGGCTGGCAAGCTCCTGGGCGACGGGTATGCTGGTCAGGTACGACTTCCCCATATCAAGTTTTGTAACCAGATTGAATAAATACGTGAACAACTGCTCCCAATAGCCTTTATCCAAGCCAAGTTGAGCCGCTTTCGCCGCGTATGATTCGGGGGTATAATTCGTCGCGCCGATGATAAGCAGAACCGGATCCCCCGGGCTGAGGTAAGTGATGGTAAATACGATGACAATGACTCCCAGCATGACCGGGATCATCCATAAAATACGCTTTATAATGTACTTCGCCAATGGCAACGCCTCCTCTATTTTGTGGAATCCGCACGTATACGTGCGGATTCCACAACGTTAATATCTTATATTACTTGGGAAGGCTTCTCTTACGCCCAGCCCTACTGCCAAGCAGACAGGAGACCGAGCCTGCCGATCTGATAGATGTTTACACCGGTGATGAATTTTTTCAGCTGCGCTTCGGTAAACTTGTCGGTGCGGTAACCAAAAGAACCGGTGAATTCATAGTAGGGGATGTAGATGATCTCGTCGAAGTTGACCTGCTGGAGCTCCCGCACCGCCTGATCCACTTTCGCCTGGTCGACACTGTTACGCATGATGGTCCAGAGTTCAATGAACTTGGGATCATAGACATGCAGATAGGTCGAGCCGGTATCCACGCAGGCGTTAGGCGTAGCGTCGTACATATCGAAAGCCGCCGAGCCGTTGATGTTCCACCAGAAGCCGATGTCGGTACCGCCGGGGGCGTTCCAGACCGTGATGGCGGACATGATGTCCAGATAATCCAATGTAAGATCTATACCGATCTGGCTCAGCTGGAACTGTGTGTTTTCACCCAGAGCTTTATAAAGCTGGGAATCCATGAGGGTCGTGATGATCTTCATTGGATTGTCCGGCCCGTAGCCGGCTTCGGCTAGGAGCTGCTTGGCCCTCTCGGGGTTGTACTCATACTGGCCGGGATTGATATAGGTGGGCGCGTCTTTGGGCATCAGGGAGGTGGCGGGGAGAAAGAGCTCGTCATAAGCGGCTCTGCCCAGCTGTTCCCAGTCCATGCCAATGGCGACGGCTTCCCTGAGCCTCTTGTCGTTCCAGGCCGGGAAATCGTCAAAGCTGAAGGTGAAGTACTGGGTAACGCCTGTGGCGATCATGAAGAGGTCGAAGCCGTCCCCGCCGCCGCCGGCTTTCATGTAACGGCTGTAGTCCGTAGCCTGAGCTTCGGCGAAGTCCAGGTTGCCTACTTCAAGATCCATATACATGGTGGAAGCGTCTTTGTAGAACTTAACCGTCCACTCGTCCACATAGAACGGGCCGACTTCGTCTTTGTTCCAGTAGTCTTCCCTGGCGGTCATCACGCATACGTCCTCAGAGACGAACTGCTTGACCGCGTAAGGGCCGCTGCCTACGGGGTCGTACCAGCCCATATCTTCCGAATCGTCAGGCAGGGATGTACCCCATTCTTTACAGATAAGGCTGAGCCTGGCGTTCAGGAATACGCGGAAGGGTTCTTCCCACTTGAACTGCACGGTGTACTCGTCGCGGACTTTGCACTCGTCCCAGATGATGGGGCCCCAGTTCCTGACCATGCCCGCTTCCCAGTCTCTCTTGCTTGTATAGCTGTACAGAACGTCTTCCGCCGTGGCGTGCATACCGTTGCTGAAATAAACGTTTGGTTTGAGAACCATGATTAAAGTTACGTCATCTTCATAGTACCAGTCTTCCAGGCAGTCGGAGAAGCGCTGCTTCGTAGCCGGGTCGATGTTGAGTATCTGATCAAATACCGCGTTGGTGAGGATAGGGCCTTCCGTGGGCGTCAAGCCCTGGATGAACCTGCCCAGGAAGTCGGAGACGCCGATGGTCAGCTTGACGCCCTGGTCGGCATTGACTGCCGTGCCGCCGCCACCGCCGCCGCCGCCGGCTGGGGTCGAAGTCCCGCCGCCACCGCCGCCGCCGCCGCCGGATGAGCCCGACCCGCCGCAAGCCGCTACACTGAACAACAACATTGACGCCAAAAGAATACAGATGAGAGATCTAAACTTTTTCATGCTTTAATCTTCCTCCCTTTTCCTTTCCTTTTCCAAGAAATAACCCGTTTTTTTAGTCAGAGGATATAAGGATTTCCTCTACAGGAGGGATTATACCACGCACTTTTACAAAAAGGCAATAAATATTTTACAATTTATCCCGGTCTGAAACCCGTTTGAAACCGGCCTGGATCCGGCTTCATAGCCGGGACGCCCCCCTCCCTAGTGTAGCGTCCGTTTCCTCGCCCTATTCATTCGCCTACATGCAGGACGGTCTGCAGAGGCTCCTGGCGGGACAAATACTCCCTGAGCATGCGGAACACGGCGTCGAAATCCAGGGGTTTCCCTATATGCCCGTTCATGCCGGCGTCGATGCATTGGGTGACGTCGTCGCTGAAAACATTGGCCGTCATGGCGATGATGGGTATGGTTTTCGCGTTGTCGTGGCCGAGGGCGCGGATCCGCCGCGTCGCTTCGAAGCCGTCCATCTCCGGCATCTGGACGTCCATGAAGATGATATTGTAGCGTTCCGGGGCTTCGTTGAATATATGTACGGCTTCGGCGCCGTTTTCCGCGCAGTCGATCTCAATGCGCGAGGGCTCAAGCATAGCCAGGACGATCTCCCGGTTGATCTCCACATCTTCAGCCAGCAGCACGCGGTATCCCAGGAAGTCGTCCTGCCGCTCGGCGATTTGGGCCTGGCTCTCGCGCAGCAGGCTGGCGCCGAAGCGGCGGTTGATGCAGTCCACCACCGCCGAGGGGAACAAAGGTTTCGACAGGAAGCCGTCCACGCCGGCGTCCCTGGCTTCGCCTTCGATCTCCTGCCATTCCACGGAAGAGACCAGTACGACGACGGACTGGGCGGCTTCCTCCTTTATCCGGCGGGAAAGCTCCAGCCCGTCCATTCCGGGCATCTTCCAGTCTACAAAGCACATGTCGTAAGCGTTGCTTCGGATCAGCTTCAGGGCTTCCTCGCCCCCCGCCGCTCTGTCGCAGGGTATATGGAAACGCGCCGCGATATCCGCGAAATACTCCCGCATATCGTCGTCGTCGTCTACGATGAGCACCCTTATGCCCTCGGGGATGAGGCGCGCCGCCGCCGGCTTATCCTCCGCCCCCCAAGCCGACTGCCCAGCCCGGATGGTGAAGGTGAAAGTCGAGCCCGCGCCGGGGACGGAGGATACGGATATGCCCCCGTCCATCATCTCCACGATGCGTTTGGATATGGCAAGGCCAAGCCCCGTCCCGCCATACTTGCGCGTGGTGCTGCTCTCCGCCTGCTCGAAGGGGTTAAACAACCTGGCTTGCTGCTCGCCGCTGATCCCCACGCCTGTATCCGACACCGAGATCTGTATATCGCAAGTATCATTCTCGCCGACGCTCAATAGATTCGCCCGCAGCGTGATCGTCCCCAGCTCCGGCGTAAACTTCACGGCATTGGATAGCAGGTTGGTTATGACCTGGGCCAGCCGCTGGTCGTCGCAGACCAGTATACGGGGGATGCTCTCATCTATATAGACAGCTAGATTCTGATTTTTCTCCGCGATACGGAAATTGATGATGCTTACCGTCTTCTGGAGCATATCCTCAAAGTCGAACCGGACGGGGTTCAGCTCAAGCTTATCCGCTTCGATTTTCGACATATCCAGAATATCGTTGATCACCCCAAGCAGGTGCTGTGAAGCGTCTTCGATTTTACCCAGGGCGTAATCCTTCCTTTCCGGGTTCTGCGAGGACTTCGCTATGTTGGTCATCCCGATGATGGCGTTCATGGGGGTGCGTATCTCGTGGCTCATATTCGCCAGGAAATCGCTCTTCGCCCGGCTGGCCGCCCAGGCTTCTTCCACGGCGGCCGCCAGCTCCTGGTTCATCTCATACCGAAGCATGGCGTTGGCGATGAGCAGGCTCGCTGATCGGAGTATGGATTCCTCGTTCGCGGTAAATAACCTTTCTTTGTGGCAGTCGTTGAAGCCCACGAAGCCCCAGAATTCCCCCCGCAGGAATACCGGCACGATGAGCAGGGACTGTATGCCCTGGGGGATGAGCCTGTCCTGCTCCTTCGGCGACATATCCCGCACAAGGCAGTTGATGCACTCTCCCCGGGAGAGCTTCTCCTCCCATCCGGGCAAGGCGTCGTCGTAAGGCGCCGCTATGGTGATGTCCGTGCCCTGGGAGGGCGTCACGCCTTCCGACCACTCGTGGAGCTGGGTGCAGTATAGCTTCCCTTCTTCCATATGGTTCTTCCACAGGCGCACTCGGTCGACTTCCACGGCGCCGGCCATCATCCCCATGCTTTCCCATAGGGCGCCTTCAAACTCATCCATCTCCGCCTGGATCAGCAGGGTGATGGCGTGGTTGACCGTACCCAGCAAATTGTCCCGCTGGCGGAGGCTGCCGATCATCTCCCGTATCTTACGCGCCAGGTCTCCGATCTCGTCGTCCCGGCCGCTCCCGTATATGCCCTTATCCCCGGATCCCGACTCCGATACGCTCTGCGTAAGGCGGCTGACCGGCTTGATGAAATACCGGCGGATGAAGATGACGTCCGCGGCAAGGACAGCCGCCAACGTAAAAGCATAGACGACTAAGCCCCCCGCCGCGCGCCCCCCCGAGCGGGCAAAGACAATAACGCTTACGGGCAATACGACGGCCAGTAAAGCGACGGCTGCCAGGATGAAAAGCTTTTTGGTTTTTTTATTCATATACGTTAACTATACAGCTTCCTGCTTTCCTCATATAAGGCGTCTAAAAACGCGATAGGCGCGCCCATAGCCGGGCAGACGAAAGGCTTCTTCTCCATGGACGGCCCGTACTTTTGCACAAAGCGCTTCGCCGCGGCTGCGGCTTCTTCGTCCGTAACCATATCGGCGAAAGGGACGTCCGGGTCGAGGCCCAGGATCAGCTTGCCGCCGTACTTCTCATGGAGCATGGCTCTGTCATTGATGGACTGGCCGCTCCAGTAGTCGACGCCGATCTCGATGTAAGCCGGCACGATGATCTCATTTTTCCCGCAGGAGTGGATGTCGAAGAACAGGCCTTCTTCATGGGTAGCCTGCACCAGGCGGCTGAAGGCGGGGACTAGCATTTCCCGGATAGTGGCGAGGGAGAAGAAAGGCGACCTCTGGCTTCCCCAGTCGTCGTGGACGCAAAGTATCCTCGGGCCGAAGTGCTTCTTGTACCTCTTCATGATATCGATATAGAGATCCGCAAGCCGTTCAAATAAGGCTTTGATGGCGTCCTTTTGGTCCTCGTCGATCATGGCTACGGCGGCGTTGTCGAAGTCCATCAGGGATATCAGCCGCTCGAAGAAGCCGGTGAGTATGGTCACCGAGAGGGCGCGGCCTTCGCCGTCAAGCTCGGCTTTATTGGACGCGGCGGAGCCCTCCCAGTCCCAGGTATCGAGATCCGGGAACTGCACCAGTTTTTCCCAGTCGTTCGCGTCTTCCAGCAGGGGCTTGCCGGGCCGGACCATGGATCCCCCGGCGACGGGGATGTAGACCCACTCTATGCCGTGCTTGTCTTTCCCGCCCACCATCTCTTCCGGCTTCAGCGGGTTGGCTTCCGAGACCTGTACGCGGACAAGGTTGTCCGGGTCGATCCGGGGCGCAAACATTCTCCGGTCGCTGCCCGTAGGTATCCAAAGGGGCGTCTCCCGGCTAAATACAGCGTAGTAGTTGTCCTTAGGCGCTACCGGCCAACGGTACTTCCTCGCCCCGGGAAACCCGGCGCGCATGGTGGGGTAGAATTCGTCGCTGCTCATCTCTTCCGATGTAAATGGTATACGTTCCATCGCTCTTCTTATGGCCGACCGCTTTCGGCCACGTCCTCCTCCGTCTATTCTTGACAAGAATTATACCACCTAACGGCGCAAACCTCAATCAGCTAAATGGGCTATGGCTGCAGAGCTGCCGGGGGCTCAGGGCGAGGCTATTTACCGCGATAGTTCACAGCTTCAGCCAGCTATAGCAATCGTTCGACGCAAATCCTACCGACTCCAACGCGACGTCGTGTCGCGTTCCGTCTGGCGCGACGTCCATGTCGCACCCACGGATTCGCCAGGCTTGCGATTACTTATCTGGCAATTGAAGCTGTTCAATCCATCGCATGCAAATAGCCTCACCCTGAGCCCCCTCTGTGCAATAGCAATGGGCTATGGCTTTTTCTTCGCGCTTGTGGTAAACTTGATTTAACCGCATATGGGGAGCTGGTCCCGTCCGGCTGAGATTGAGCAGCGTTGGTGCTCTGACCCTGGAACCTGATCTGGATAATGCCAGCGTAGGAAAGAGTTCGCTCTCCGATCCCGGGTATTTCCAGATACCCGGGATTTTCTAATTTGAAAGGATATGCATATGGATAACAAGAACAACATCTCCCGCGCCGACGCGACGAAAGCCCTCACGGAGAGCGCGCTCCTCGTGGCCCTGGCTACCGTGCTTAGCCTTTACGCCGTATTTAAACTCCCAAACGGCGGCTCCGCTACCATCGGCAGCATGATCCCCATCCTCCTGGTTTCCCTGAAGTACCCCTTCGGCTGGTCACTGGCCGTGGCTTTCGCTTACGCCGCCATCCAGATGATGACCGGGTTCTACGCGCCCCCGGTAGAGACTTTCGGCTACTACGCCCTTGTGGTATTGTTGGATTATGTGGCCGCTTTCGGCGTGCTTTGCCTGGCAGGGCCTGTCTTTAAAACGCTGAGGCAATCATGGCCTGTGCGTCTCCGGCTCATGATTGCCGCGGTGGTCTGTATTTCCCTGCGCTTTGTCTGCCACTTTCTCTCCGGCATCATCATCTGGAGCGCTTACGCCCCCCCCGGCCAACCGGTGTGGCTGTATTCCCTCGTCTACAACGGTTCGTATATGCTTTGCGAGGGGCTGATCAGCAGCCTGATCCTCTACGCCGCCGGGGCGAAGCTGGCGTCGCTTTTCCTAAAGTGAGGCTGGGCCGAAGACAACCGTGATCTCCGTCCCTACGCCCAGCTTGCTCTTCAGGGAAAGCTGCCATCCATATAGCGCGCAAATGTGCTTCACGATGGAAAGCCCCAGCCCGGTGCCGCCGTTCCTTTGGGAACGGCTTTTTTCCACCCGGTAGAACCGTTCGAATATCCGCGTCTGCTCGTCGGGGGGTATGCCTATGCCATTGTCCGAGACCAGGAGCCAGACATTCTTTTTATCCCCGTCGATCTTCACCGAGACCTTGCCGCCTTCATTGTTATAGCGCACGGCGTTTTCCACCAGGTTTTTCAGAAGCTCGTAGACATGTTCCGGTTCGCCGCTCACCGTGGCGTCGCCGGAGTGCTCGAAGATGATCTCTTTCTCATCCATCGCGGCGGACAAGGCTTCCCCCACGTCCCGGACTGCTTTCGCCAGGGACACAGGCACAGGATTTATCCCCTGCATATTTTCCAGCTCGGACAACTTGAGCATGTCGCCGATCAGCACCAGCATGCGGTCTGTCTCCCGGGTGATGCTTTCTATGTACTTCATGAGGCTTTCGTCCTTATTATTGATGGAAGTCAGCTCGTTGAAGCCTTTGATCGCCGTCAGCGGGGTCTTCAGCTCATGGGACGCGTTGGCGAAAAACTCCTCGCGGCGCTTCGCGTTTTCGCGGTTCTCCGTCACGTCCGACAGCACCAGCATGATCAGCGATGTGCCGGGGAGGCGCTTGATCGTGGTGAGATAAGTCCTGCCGTTTTTCTTCAGCTCAAACATCGCGTCTTCGCCCTCGCCGATGCAATCCCTCACCCCTTCGATGATCTCCTTGTCGTAAGAGAGGTAATTCAGATTTTTGCCGACGATATCCGGCTCCGCGTTGAAAATATCCAGGGCAGCGGAATTGATGAGCGTGATATCCCTGTCCCTGTCGATGACAAATAACCCGTCCCCGATGTTGCGCAGCACATAATCCAGCTTCATCTTCTCGTCCCGCAAGGCGTCGAAGTTCTTTTGAAAGGCAAGGGCGATCTTGTCGATCTCCGCGACCAGGTTGTCGATCTCCTCATAGTTGCCGGTAGCCGGCTCGGGTTTGTACTCGCCCTTCGAGAGCAGCCTGAGCTTCTGCTCGATCGAGTAGAAAGGCGATATGATGCGGTTTGCCATGCTTCTGACGAAGAAGAAGCAAAACGCGGCGACCAGGAGCAGCGAGAGGATGAGCAGCGGCGCGGACTGTGCCAGGTAAGCGTCGATCTTCGCGACGGGGACGGAGGCGCGGATAAATACATGGCTGCCCCCGCTGTTCACTTTCAGGGCGTAATAAATCAGATTCACGCCCAGGGATTCCGAGTAGCGGACAAACGCCTCGGGGGAACCTTTCGCGGCAGCCAATATCTCCGGCCTGCTCAAGTGGTTCTCCAGGGCGGCCACATCCAGGGGCCTGCTGTCGGCTATGACCTTCCCGTCCGGGGCGATGATCGTAACGCGCGTATCCGCGCCCGCCTTCACAATAGCGGATATATCCATATCGGCGTGATACAGACCCGCCAGTATCCGCGCCGTCTCCATCACGGTATCCTTGGCAAGATTCCGGTTATTCATATTCGTAATATATATGGACGCGGCAAAGAAGCACAGAAGCCCGGCAAGTATGATGAGAGTCGAATACAGAAATAAACGCTTTTTCATACCAGCATATACCCTACCCCTCGAATCGTTTTAATGGACGCTTCGCTCCCGGTCTCCGCGAGTTTTTTCCTCAGTTCCTTGATGTGGATGTCCAGCGTCCTGCTCTCCCCGATGAAGCTGTCGTTCCATACTTTGCTGAATATCTCCTCCCGGGTCATGACCTTGCCCGCGTTCTCGCATAAGAGGCGCAAAAGGTTGAATTCCTTCAGCGTGGCTTGGATTTGCTTGCCGCCTACGGTGATCTGGTGCTTGCCGAGGTCGACGGCGACGTCTTTATGGGCGACGCTTTCATTCGGCCCCTTGCTCTGCTTACGGAGGTTGGCTTTGATTCGCGCCACAAGCTCCAATACGCCGAAAGGCTTCGCGATGTAGTCGTCCGCCCCCATGTTGAGCCCCTTGACTTTGGATACTTCCTCCCCTTTCGCCGACACCATGATGACGGGGATGCCTGAAGTCTTCCCGTCCCCTTTGAGGCGGGAGAGTATAGTGAACCCGTCGTCGCCGGGCAGCATGATGTCCAGCAGGATGAGATCGGGCTCCTGCCTGGACAACGCCTCGAAGAAAGACTTCCCTTCGTCGAAGCACAGGCAGTCGAATTCGTTCTCCAGGGAGAAAATATAGAGTTCCTGTAATGCCAGATCGTCTTCCACGGCAAATATCGTCTGCTTCATATCAATCACTCGTTTTCCGGCCGGTAACCTGTGATCGCGTATTCGACCCATTCCCCGATGTTTACGGCGTGGTCGCCGATGCGCTCCAGATACTTCGTAATCATCATGAACATGATCGCCTGCTCCGCGTTGTCCGGGTTCTGCTTGATCAGGGCGGTAAGGTCGCTCATCACCATATTGAAAAGGGCGTCCACCTTGTCGTCGGTCCTGTCAAGGGAGCGCGCCAGCTCCAAGTCCCGTTTGATATACGCCTGCACGCCGTCCTTGACCATCTGGATCACGATCACCGCCATCTGCGGTATGTGCTCCAGTTTTTTGATGTACTCCTCGTCGCCGAACTGGGTCGTGATCTCGGCGATATCCCTCGCCTGGTCGCCGATGCGCTCCAGGTCTGTGATCATCTTCAGCGCCGCGGACACCTCGTGGAAGTCGTTGGCCACCGGATGCTCCATGAGCAATATCCGCAGGCAGGACTGCTCGATCTCCCTTTCCAGCTTGTCGATCTCCTTGTCCTCTTTAAATACTTCGTCGGCGAGTTCAAAATCCCTGTCTAAAAGGGCTTTGATGCATTTTTCGATGGCCAATTCGATATAGCGGCACATAAGTACCAGATTGTTGAAAATCTCTTTCAATTCCTTTTCGTAACGCGCCCGAGTCGACATATCATCGCTCCTTTCCTTGAAATCATTCCCATCAACCGAAGCGGCCGGTGATGTAGTTTTCCGTACGCTTGTCCTTCGGCAGTGAGAAAATGTCTTCCGTACTGCCGTACTCGACGATCTCCCCCAGCAGGAAGAAAGCCGTCTTGTCCGATATGCGGGTAGCCTGCTGCATGTTGTGGGTAACGATCACGATGGTATACTCCGTTTTCAATTCATTGATCAGATCCTCGATCTTTCCGGTGGAGATAGGGTCCAGGGCGCTTGTGGGTTCGTCCATAAGCAGAATCTTAGGGTCGGCCGCCAGGGCCCGGGCGATGCAAAGCCTCTGCTGCTGGCCCCCGGACAGGCCCATGGCGTTTCGGCGGAGCCGGTCGCTGACCTCGTCCCAAAGCCCCGCCCGGGTCAGGGAACCTTCGACTATGCCGTCCAGCTCGCCCTTTTTCTTGATCCCGAAGGTACGCGGCGCGAAAGCGATGTTGTCGTATATGCTCATCGGGAATGGGTTCGGCTTCTGAAAGACCATACCCACATTCTTCCGGAGCATATTGACGTCCATGCCCTTATCGTATATATTCCGGTCGCCGATGAGGATGTCGCCGGTAATACGGCAATCCTCGATGAGGTCGTTCATCCGGTTGAGCATCTTGATGAAAGTTGACTTACCGCAGCCGGAGGGCCCGATGAGGGCCGTGACCTCGTGTTCTTCGACCTCGATATTTACGTTTTTCAACGCCTGGAAATCACCGTAGTATAAATCGCAGCCGCGAACGGTTATGTTGAACATCTCATCCATCCGTCAGCCCCCCTTTACCATATATCCTGCCGATAAGCGTTGCGGCTATATTGATCGATATCACCAGGAGAAGCAGCACCACGCCGGTAGCCGCCGCCTGCTCCGGGTAGCCGTGAGAGCCGAAGTAGTACACGTCCAGGGCAAGGCTCGTCCCCGGCGACGCGAAGTTCTTCGGCATTTTGTTTACCACCATGCCGATGGTAAGGATCAGTACCGCGCTTTCCGATATCACACGCCCGATGGCGAGGATCAGGGATGTGACGATACCGCTTGCCGCGCAGGGCAGCACCACAGAGAAGATGGTCCGCACCTTGGACGAGCCCAGGGCGAAGCTGCCCTCCCGGAGGGTGCGGGGCACGGCAAGAAGGCTCTCTTCGGTGGAGCGCACGATGACCGGCAGTATCATCACGGCCAAGGTGATCCCGCCGCCGATGAGGGAGTACCTGAAGCCCAGGGCGACGACGAACACCAGATAGCCAAATATCCCGTACACGATGGAAGGTATCCCCGCCAGGGTCTCCACCGCGATCCGTATGACGCGGATCAGGCGGCTTTTGCTCTTTGTGTATTCGGTGAGAAATATCGCGCTCCCTATCCCGATGGGGGCGGCGACGGCAATGGAGATCAGCACCAGGTACAAGGTCCCGACCAACGCGGGTTTGATGGTGGGGCTTTTGCTGCTGTACTCGCCAAATAAAAGATGCAGGCTGACGTGGGGTATCCCCCTGCTGAGGATGAACAGGATGACGGCCATGAGGGCGACAAGGCTTATCGCAAGGGCGCCTTGGGTGACGTACTGGAGCGCGGCGTATTTAATTATCTGCCTTCTGTGCGCGTTTTTTCTCACGCCCTGCCCCTCCCTTCAATAGTGAAAAACTGGTGTTCAGCAGCAAGGTGAAGAAAAACAACACCACGCCGGTAGCGATGAGGGCGGTCTCGCTGTCCCCCCGGAGCTCGGTGGCGCCCATGGCGATATTTGCCGTGAGTGTCCGCACCGATTGGAAAAGGCTTCTGGGCATAGCCGCCGACCCGCCGATGACCATGATGACGGCCATGGTTTCGCCTATAGCCCGGCCGATGGAAAGCACCACGGCGGCGAGCACGCCGCTCCTGGCTGCCGGAAGCATGACGCGAAACACGCTCTGGGGCTTGGTGGCGCCCAGAGCCAGGGCGCCTTCGTAGTAGCTCTTAGGTACGGCGTTTAGGGCGTCGAGGCTGACGCTGACGATGGTAGGCAGCACCATCACCGACAGGACGAGGCTCGCGGCGAGTATGCCGTAGCCGACGCCGTTGGGCGAGACATGATCCCTCAGAAAGGGCACGATGATGATCATGCCGCATAAGCCGTAGAGGACGGAAGGTATCCCCGCCAGCAGGTTTATCATCTGCCGTATGGGGGGGACCGCAGCCGGGGGGCAGAACTTGTACATGCCGATGGCGGTGCATAAGCCGATAGCCACGCCGATCACCGTGGCAAGGGCTGTGACGTAGAGGGACGCCACCACCATGGAGAGTATGCCGTACGCTTCGTTATGCAGATTCCAATTTGTCCCGAAGAAGTTGCCGAGCCCGACTTTGCCGATGAATGGTACCCCGTTGGCAAACAGGAACACGCAGATGCAGCCGAGGGCAAGTATGGAAAAGACAGCGCAGAACAGAAATATTCCGCGCATGGCTTCGTCTCTGGCTTTAATATATCGGAAAGAATTCTTCATGTCTTTTTATAGTAGGGCGTCCCATTTCGTGATGGCGTCCGCTCCCGCGTCCTCGTCATAGATGTTCTTCAGATCCGCTTTCGCTATACTGACAAGGGGGTTGTCCTTATGGACGATGACCGCGATGCCGTCTTTGCATACCACATGATGGGTGCAGGAAGGGGCTTTCTCAAGGCTGAACTCCTCGCTGATCATGCCGAACCCGGACACGCCCTCGTCGGCGTTCTTGTACCCCGTGCCGCTGCCGCCGCCGCCTACGGTGACGCTTATATTGGGCTGCAGCTTCTCGAAGGACGCCGCAAGCTCCGTCATCAGGGGCTGGAGAGAAGTGGAGCCGCTGATATCGATGCTGCCCGAGAGCGCTCCGTTGATGGTGTAGGAAGAAGCGTTGTCCACGACCGGGACATATCCTTCGGCGGAGATGATGGCCTGGGCGTCGCTGGACTGCAGGTAGGTAAAGAAGGCTTTGTTCACCTCGTCGCCCAGGGCAGCTTCCTTATAGACGATGGAAAGGGGGCGGGATATGGTGTACGAGCCGTTCTTGATATTCGCCGCGGTGGCTTCCACGCCGTCTACCTTGAGCGCTTTCACGTCCTGGGTGACGTACCCGAGGCTTTCGTAAGCGATCGCGGCCGGATTGCCCTTCACTTCGGTGAGTATGCCCGCCGTCCCGGTCTGGATGATGACATTGGCGGGGTCGGCTTTGCCCTTAAGCCCGATGATTTCCATGAAAGCCGTCTTCGTGCCGCTGCCGTCTTCCCGGGCCAGTACGGCGATGTTTTTTGACTTGTCGAAGCTCGCCGCGCCGCCGGCTTCGTTGCTTCCGCCGCAGGCCGCCAGGCACAGGGCGGCGACGATGAGCAGGGATAGGATGGTCAGTGATTTCTTCATGTACATTCTCCTCATGATTTGTTTTTATTGTTCTACACGTGTAAATTGTAGCCGATAAAAACAAAGTAAAATATCAGTAAAGCGTAAGGTGAATGTAAAATCTGCGTAAAGCGGCTTTGGGAACGGCCGCCCTGTGCGTCACTTGACGGAATCCGTGTACTCCTTGCACCGTTTGCTGTAGTCCTTGACGGACACGTACAGCTTCTTGCCGTTGCCCGGCCCCGGGCCGAATTCGTTTTCCGTGTAGTAATACATGTTAAACGCCCGCTCTTTGCCCAGCTCCGACTTGGGTTCCTCCTCCCCTTCGGCTACCCGGATGAGATAGTCGAAGAGCTCCCCCCCGACTTCGGCGATGCTTTTCCCTTCAAAGGCCATCCCCGCGTTGAAGTCGATTTTATACATGTCGTTGCCATAGGTAACGGGGTTGCCGGACACCCTCACGCCGGGCATGTGGGGCAGTTCGTAGTAGAGGAAGCCGATCCCGGTCACAAGTATATTCATATGGGCGCCGCTGAGGGCGCCGTAGATAGCCGATGTAGGCGGCCAGACGCTGTCGTGCCTGGGCAGCCAGACGCCGGCGCCGGCGGGCTGCTCGCAGTAGCCCAGTATCCCCCGTATAGGGGCGCTGCCCGCTTTTTTGATGGTGCCTGTGGATTTCTCCACCAGCGTCGTAAGGCCGGCGTCTTTATTCGCCTGTACGGGATTCATGTACTCCACGGGCTGCCCCGTCTCCAGGAGGATGGCTTCCCTGACCTTATCCACCTCGTCCAGGAGCTTCAGGCCGAGCTCGTGGGTGGCGCATTGCCCGGCCAGTATATGCTGGCTGCCGCACCACTCCATCCACTCCGTCATGAATATCTTACCGCCGTTTTCCACGATGAGGTCGGCCGCCGCGCCCACCGATGAGTTGCCGTTGATGGCTGTGGTCCAGTCTGAGCCTGAGCAGTGTACGGTGAGGCCGAAACCCTCCATGGATACGGGCTCCCGCTTCAGCCCGGCGGCATCCGCCTGATACGCCTCGATGATAGCGGCGCCCTCGCCGACGGCGTCCCCTTCATGGCTTTGGCGTAGCGGCAGGTACGTAGCCGGCTTGCCAGTCTCCGCGATGGCGTGGCGGATACCTTCCCCCTCCGGGCTGCTGCCGGGACCGCCCAGGACGAGGGCGGCATAGACATTCGGGTTGCGCCCCGTATAGACCATGGCTTTTCGGGTATATTCGCTGAGCTTCCCGCCTTCGAAGCGCGTCCTGTCGCATACAAACCAGGCGCAGCCTGTCCGGTCCGATATGGCTTCGGCTGCCCCGTTGGTTTCCGGCGAGGTGGATATCACCATGATATAGTTGCGTATGCCGAAGCTTCCGTCCTTGCGGGGATACGCCATGATCGTCCTTGCCGGCTGTTGGGACGCCGGCCGTGATGTTGACGGCTGCCCGTCCTTAGCGGGGACGCCCGTCCCGTCCCTGAAGGCACGGCAGTACTCGCCGCACAGCTCTTCCGTCGTGTCTTCCAGATTGTGCGTGCTGATCCATCCCCCCGCGTCCACGGAGGACGTCATGCGCCCGATGGGTATGCCGTACTTCACGGCGGTATCGCCGGCTTCCAGCCGGACAAGGGCCACTTTGTGCCCGGGGCCGATGGGCTCCAGGGCTATCAGCTCCTGCCCGTTTTCCGTCACGTTGATCGCCTGCCCGGCTTCCACCTGGCTTGTAACCATCGCCACATTGTCCTTGGCGTTGATCAAAATCGCCGTGGTCATTGCCGCTCATCTCCTTCTATCCGTTGATTTTTCACCGATTTATCCGATTGAGGATTTTTCATTGCCATATAGCGTGAAATTGATTAGAATACTATTGAATGTAAGAGGATCAGTCAAGAAATAATTTTATCAGAAGGAGAATGTGTAATGTTAAGCGCGAGACAAAACATGCGGGAAGTGATCCGGGGAGGAAGTCCGGAGCGGTTCGTCAACCAGTATGAAGCGGTCATGTTGTTGTTCCATCCATTTCTTATGTTTTCCAATGCCCTGCTGCAGAAAGGGCAGCCCGACGTGGTCAACGCCTGGGGCGTGACGAACTCCTTCCCGGCCCATGTGCCCGGGGCGTTTCCCGTGCACACCCCGGACAAGATCGTCATCAAGGACATCGAGCGCTGGCGCGACTATGTGAAGGCGCCCCCCCTGAAGTTTACCGACGAGCAGTGGGGCATAGCTAAAGAGATGTACGACGCCGTAGACGGCGCCCAGGCTTACAAGGCCGCCTTTGTGGCGCCGGGCCTCTTTGAGCAGACCCATCATCTGAGCGAGATCACCAACGCGCTCACTTACTATCTCACGAACCCCGATGAGATGCACGACCTCATCAAGTATCTCACCGAGTGGGAGCTTGAGCTGGCCGAGGGCATCTGCAAGAATCTTAAGCCCGACGCCATTTTCCATCACGACGACTGGGGCACCGAGAAGAGCACCTTTCTGAATCCGAATATGTTCGCCGAATTCTTTGTGGAGCCGTATAAGCAGATATACGGGTACTATCATGACCACGGGGTGGAGCTGGTGATCCACCATTGCGATAGTTATGCCGCCACCCTCGTGCCATATATGATCGAGATGGGCATCGATATCTGGCAGGGCTGCATGGAGTCCAACAATATGCCCGAGCTGGTGAAGAAGTACGGCGGCAAGATATCCTTTATGGGCGGCATCGACAACAAATCCGTCGACTTTACCGGCTGGACCCAGGAGGACGCCCGCAAGATCGTCCGTAAGGTCTGCGAGAGCTGTGGCAATAAGTACTTCATCCCCTGCATCACCCAGGGGGGGCCGGGCTCCCTGTACGAGGGCACGTATATGGCCCTCACCGAAGAGATCGATAAGTATAATCAGGAAGTGCTTGGCGTGAAGGAGAGCGATATCACCCGCCTGCCGATACAAATCATGTTTTGATCGAAGGAAATGGATAGGATCGAGTACTTCGTAACACCTAAAAGTTGTCTATTATTTGCGAGAGTTTTTCTCGCGAGACAAGGCACGATGAGGGATAATACCCGCTGTGGTATTTGACCGAGGAGTAACGCAGTATCGTGGGAAAAAGGCCGCAAAGAATGCAACTTTTAGGTGTTACGGAGTACGAGTATATATGTATGCGATGCGGCAGTTGTTGCAAGGGGCAGCACTGCCGCGTCCCTAAGTATGCGCACAGCGACCTCAGCCCGGCGCACCTTGGGCGGGTGCTCCGGGCCGGCGGGCAGGAGGCTTTGGACGCGTATGTCCGGGAACACAGCGTATGGCAGGGGGACAGGTGCCCGTGGCTGAAGGACAACGCGGACAGGACGACGACCTGCACGGCTTACGGGCGCAGATCCGCCACCTGCCGGGATTACAACACGGAGGGCGGCTGCAAGATCTGGATGCAGATCTTCGGGCTAGTGTAGCTGGCGTTTTATCCGGGCGGTCGAAACCTGAGGCGTGGCTATATATAAGCGATGGGTTGAACAGCTTCAACTGCCGGATAAGCAATCGCAAACCTGGCGAATCCGTGGGCGCGACATGGACGTCGCGCCAGACGGAACGCGACACGATGTCGCGTTGTAGTCGTCAGGATTTGCACCGTACGATTGCTATATCTGGCTGAAGCTGTGAACCATCGCTTACATATAGCCGCGCCTTAGGTTTCAGCCGTCACGATGACGGCGCTTATCTCAGCTCGAACTCGGCGCCGGGTTCACCCGCGAAGGCTAGCCTGCCGCCTTCGGGCAGGATGATCGAAGCCCGGGGGTGCTTCTCCAGCGAGCTCGCGACACAATTCATCTTGTCGTCATACACAAACCAGGAGCCCTTTGCCGGAGCGCTGATGGCGACGGTTTGGCCCCCCGCGCCGGCGTCCACATCGTACCACAGGGTTTCCGTGCCGGCCTCGATATGCCCCCCGGCGGCGCTGAGCTTTTGCGCGGCTGACGCGTCGATGAATCGGTAATTATTCACGTTGAGGTATTCGGCCCCCTTTACCGTCGAAACATTTAAATCATTGATATCGCGCCCAGCTATAGCCGGGGTGCTTTGGTAACCCAGCGCTGTGTATTCGTCCGCGATCTTAGCCGACGCGATGAGAGCGCCCCCCGTCTCGTCGGCCCGGTAGACGCCCATGTTCACATAGCCGGGGGCGCGTTCGTCCGTACGCGTCCTGGCTGTATATCCGCCGGTGATGTAGACCATCGAGGTATACTTCTCGTTGACTAGTAAGTATTCCTTATCGTTTCTTTCCCCCCAGGCTGCCCAGGCCGCTTCGGATACGGGATTTGCCTCGATTTTCTCAGCGGCGGGCATGGTCATCACGGTCCGGCCCAATCCTTGCAGATCCTTGTACGTCCGTGTCAGGAGATACTTGCCCTCCGCGAAGCTGAGGACTGACACACCGACCACGCCCTCGTCCCAGGGCATCCTCCCGAAGTAATCCCCGTCTGTGGAGATAAACTCGCCGTCCGTGTTGCAGAAGAACTCCTGGGGGCGCTCATTCCGGGAGGCGATGCTGGAGACGACGAGGGTCTCCTCTGTGAAATCCACCTTCATCAAGCCGCCGAATAACCCCCCGTCATATATCCCGGCATAGCGCCTCAGACTCTCCGGGACGGCGGCTTTTTCCAGGTTCAGCACGGGCTCGGGGATGACCGCGCCCTTTGGGATGAGCCCTTCTTCCTCAAGTACCGCCAGGATGATCTCTTGGACGATGAGCTGCTCATGGCTGTCTACGCCTGAGGTCGCTACAGCCGCCGCCAGGCCGTACTCCGGCAGGACGGTAAGATTCGCGAAGTACCGGGTCGCGGAGCCGCCCTTACTCAGCGCTTTGATTCCAAACTGGTTGAACGGGTAGGTATCCACGGCGTCCCAGCCCAACCCATAGCGGATGATCGTGTCAGAGCCGGGTTGCATCAGATCCATTCGCTGCTGATTCTTTGCCATTTCACCGGCGGACGCCTTAGAAAGGACGGAGCCTTCCGCCCCGTCCATAAATATCGCGGAGAACCGGCATAAATCTTCCATGGATGCGTACATGCCGCCGGTACCGATGGCGTTGAGGTACAGGGACTTCAGCTCGCTGTTTCCCATGTATATGTCCGCGAGCCTGGCGCGGTCAAAACCGCTCTGGGGCGTCTTGACGCTCTCCAGGCCTAAGGGGATGAGGAAGCTTTGCTCGATAAAGGCGGTGAAGCTGAGGCCGCTCACCCGCTCCACCAGTATCTCGGCGAGGGTAAAGCCGTCGTTGCAGTAGATGGAACGGTCGCCGGGGTCGTGCTTCAGCGTTTGGCTCTTTAGCGTGTGCAGGAAGCGGTCGGTGTTGGCCGTGTCGCCGTCGCCGAGAAGGTATACGTTACCGCCGGTGGAGCCCATCAGCCCCGACGAATGGTTCAGCAGCATCCTTGGCGTGATGCGGGTATAGCGCTCATCCGCCATGGCGAAGTCAGGTATGTAGGTCACGACGGACTCGTCCAGACGGAGCTTACCCTCCTCTGCCAGCTTCATGACGGCGGCGGCGGTAAAGATTTTGCTCACCGAGCCGATGCCGTAGAGCCGGCCCGCGGCGCCTGCCGGGGCTGCCTCCGGCGGGGCGGGCTGCGGGGATGCTTGCGGCGGCGCGGCTTGCACGTTTGCTGCCTGCGAAGCCGAGGTCTTTCCGGGCAAGCCTTCAGCGCCTGATACGCCCGCCGCGCCCGCGGCGAGGAAGAGGAGCAGGCCGACTATTGATATTATTTGCACGCGTTTCTTGTTAAACATGGGATAAAGCCTCCTTATTCCGAAATCAACTCATAGACGGAGATATGCCTTATGCGTATTGCCGCCACGTTTGCCGCGGCAAGGGTATAGAGCAGCGCCAGCGCGCCCAGGGCGGCGGTCATCGGCAGATTCGCGTAAATATTCGCGTTGTAGACCCCGGTACTCCCAAACATAGCGGTGAAAGCGGGATTGACCAGTATGGCGCCGGACACGCAGCCGACGAGCACGCCGATGAAGGCGCAGGGGAGAAAGCTGATAGTGAGCTGCGCTGCCAGCTGAGCGGTAGTGAATCCTGCGGACTTCATGATCCCCAGCTCCCGTCGCCGTTTCGTGATGATCTGGCGCACCGTCATGGAAAGGACGAGGGAAACGAGCACGGCCGATATGAACGCGCCTGCCTGGCATATGATCACCACGACGTTGGCGTAAGTGCCGATCTGCGACTTAAGGAGCTCATTGACGTCCTCTATTTTTTCGATTTGGTAGGCGCCGGAGGAACCGCTCATAACGATTTCGCCTTGGTAGAATACCGCGTACTCCACGCTGTCGATATTATAATACTCCAGATAGTAGGATATCTTCTCTTCCGCCCTGGCTTTCGCCGCGGAAAACCTGCCGTCGCCCCCTTGTTTATACACATTGACCACGCCGTAGTTTTGCGTCAAAATCTCAGATAATCTCTCCACCGTCACCCCGTCGCGCAGGTAAACATTGATACTGTTTCGCCGGTAGTCCGGATCCAGCCTTTGGTACCCCTCAAGGGATATATGCGCTACTTCGCCGGAGTTGTTGGTCGTGGAGAAGAATCCGGTGATGATGTAATCCAGGGAGACGCCCCTGCCCCTGACCTTTATGCTGTCGCCGATCTTCTTGCCGATGCGGTCCGCCAGAAGCTTGGGGATGGCGATCTCATTGTCGTATTTGGGAAATCTGCCTTCATGGGTACGCATGTACTCCATTTGGCTATAGTCGCCGGAGGTAAAGCTCATGGTATCGAACTCATCCACCTTGATGGTGATCCAGTCCAACATGGAGACATGGCGGACTTCCGGCAGAGCCGCCAGCTCCGCCGCCAGCGCGTCGGCGTCCACATGGCGGGAGACGGTGAGCCTGGCGTCGGACACTTCTACGCCCACCATCTGTATGAATGCCGCCGTATCCAGCACCATATTTTGGTAGAGAGAGGCGCCCAGCGTCAGCGCGAGGGATATCCCGGCGATCACGGCGCCGGTCATGATGTAGAAGCGGGAATGGGCGAAGATGTTCTTCAGCCCCAGCCGCAGATGCACGTTGCCCGCGCCGCCGCGCAGGGGAAAATGATTGCGGCGGAAGCCGCCGGCTGTGGTTTCGCTTCGCAAGGCGTCTACCGGCGTCATACCCTTGATCCGTCGGCATGAGCGGGCGACCATGGCTTCCAGTATGAAAACGATGCACAGGGCCCCCGCCAGCCCCGCCGCCGGATTTACGCCCAGGTACCAGGTCACGCCGGTCATACGCGTCAATGCCTGGCGGATCATCACAAACAATGGCACGGGCAAGGCGAGGCCCGCCAGGGCGGCGACGACGGAAACAAGGCCGTACTCCGTCAGGTAGCAGGCGGCGATCTGAGCGCTGGTGTAGCCGGAAGCTTTCATCACGCCGATCTCATGGAGGGAACCTTCGATGCTGTTTGCCACGCGGAAGCGCGTTACCATCAGGGCGATCACCAGGATGAGGAGGGAAAAAATGAGGATGATCGTCGTCAGGATGAGCGTGGGGATGATGACGTCCCCGGAGGCCGTCTCCCAGTCCATGGCCAGCGAGCCAAAACCCAGGCGGGAGAAGTCGACGTCGGCCCAACCGGTGAAGTCTTTCGTGAACTGCCCCGAATCGTCCGGGTCAAAGCACCTTGCCATGACGCAGACCGAGCGTTGGATATATTGCGCCATCATCTCATAGCACTCCCCCGCGGCGTAAAGCTTCACGCACATCCCGTTTGTCACGGAGCATTCGTTGCTCTCAAAGAATCCGGCTACGGTCAGGGCGAAAAGCTTGTTCCGGTATATGACCGGGAAGGGGTCCCCCGTCTTATAGCCGAGGCCTTCCGCGTAGATGGGCAGATATACCGCGCTTTCCCGGGGGACGCCGGCGTCCTGCTTTGTGATGGCCGGCGTGGATATCGTGTTGGCGCCGCCGAGGTCGAGGAGCAGGACATTGATATCGATCTCGCCGCCGTAGTTGATTTTCATCTGGGCGAGGAGCGCTTCGCCGATCTCGTACCGGGAGACTCGGGGATCGTCCTTAATAAAGGCTTCAAAGGAAGGCAGGTAGTCTTCCCTTGACATCACAAAAAGGCTGTGAAAGCTGTTCAGACGGTCGGAGCTTGCCCGGAAATCCTTCTCCACGCCAAAGACTATGCTCAGGCCGACCGTCGTCAGCGACGATATGATCATCACGATGACAAACAGAGCCAGAGCCGCGCTTTTATTCCTCAGGATATTTGCCCCGGCGATGTGGAACGCTTTTCTCATCACCATCCCATCCTTTCCAGGAATTTCTGCAAGGTTTCCATACGCCTCGCGTTGTCGTCCTCCCCATAGGGAGGCAGCTCCAGCTCGCCGTCCACGGCGCCGTCACGGAGATAGATGATCCGGCTTCCCCGTGCCGCCGTCTTCAGGTCGTGGGTCACCAGCACGAGGCTTTGCCCGCCCGCGTGCAGCTCGCTGAGCACGTCCAGGACGGCTATGCTCGCCGACGAATTCAACGAGCCGGTGGGCTCGTCCGCGAAGAGCAGCGCGGGTTCGTTGATTAACGCTCGTACGATGCCTACGCGCTGGGCTTCCCCGCCGGAAAGCTGGCTGGGGAATTTGTCCCACAGCTCCCGGTCCAGCTTGACCCGGGCAAGAAGCCCCTCCGCCCGGGCAGCGATGGCTTTTTTGTCGTTTGACAGCAGTAAGCCGCTGACTATGACATTATCCATGACGCTCATATTATCCATCAGATGCACTTGCTGAAAGACAAACCCACAGTGCCGGCGTCGAAACACGGCGAGACGGTCATTGGTATAACCCGCCAGGTTCTCCCCGCCGAACCACACTTCGCCCAGAGTGGGTTTATCCATGCCGGATATGGCGTAAAGCAGCGTACTTTTTCCGCTGCCGGAGCTGCCCATGATGACGGTGAAGGCGCCTTCCCCGATTTCCAAGTCAAGGTTTTTGATGATATGGAGCTGCCTGCCGCCCACGGGAAAGGATTTGCACAACTTAACGGTTTTGATAGCGGTTTTCATATCTGTCTCTCCCCGATTCATTATTTGCTTGATATAAGCCGTTGATTGAATTATACTCGCTGTATCGCTTACGTTCTTTATCGGCGTATTATTAACATATTATCAATTTATTATCAAACATGGGGCTCCGCCCTAAGCCCTGGGAGCGAGACTATGCTAGACTGTCTGGTCATCGACGACGAAATCAGCATTGCCGAGACGATATGCGAGTACTTCGGCCTCTTCGGCGTGAGCTGCGAGTACGCCGCCGGATTCGACGCGGGCATACTCGCGGCCGCGGAGAAGCAGCCGTCCCTCATCCTGCTGGACGTGAACCTGGACGGGCAGTCCGGTTTCCTGCTGTGCAAAAAGCTCCGCGAAGCCTCGGATGTGCCGGTCATCTTCATCAGCGCGAGAAACACCGACGACGACGTCCTTACGGCCCTGGGCGTGGGCGGCGACGATTATGTCACGAAACCTTTTTCCATGGCTGTGCTCCTCGCTAAGGTGAAAGCAATGCTGAAGCGCAGCTCCGCCGCGTTGAGGCCCCGGGGGGAGGGGGCGGTGCGTTTTGGCGGGATAGAGATCGAGCGGGACGGAAGCCGGATCACACGCCATGGCGAGCCGGTCAAGCTGAAGCCCCTGGAACTAAAGCTCCTGCTCTACCTCGTCGACAATCAGGGCAGGCGCGTCACCAGGGACGAACTGCTGGAAATGGTTTGGGGCGATATGTATATCGGAGACGGCACGGTAAGCGTGCACATCCGCCATCTGCGGGAGAAGCTTGAGGATGACCCGAAGAACCCACGGTTCATCAAGACCATGTGGGGCAGCGGTTACCTGTTTGAGGGGGACGGATGAAGAAGTATGTCCGGCTCTATGCCGTACTGGTTCTGATGCTGCTGGCGGGCTTCCTATTCTTTGTTATTACTCCGCGGATGATCCGGCCCCGGGAAGCGGATCTGGTCGCCCTGAATGAGATCGCGAAGCAAAGCGCTTTGCACTGGCGCGAGCCGGAAAGCTTACGGCTGGAGGGCTTAGCCTACCCATTCACCCTCGTCGACAACGACGGCCGGGTGCTCTATATGTCGGAAGAAGGCCTGCCGGAAAGCATTCCGGAGGCCATAAGGCGGGGCTTCGTCCCTGTGGACGTGATCGTCGGGGCGGGTATAGCGGGGAAGGCGCTGGTGGAAGCCTCGCCCGAAGACCCGGCGAGGGCAGCCGGCGACAGGTTAGCCATAGCCTCGCTTATGGCATTCGTATTATTATGCGCGCTGAGCGCCGCGTTTTTATCGGCGCTCCACTCTGCCCTGGTGAAGCCTTTCGCGCGGATGCAGGCTTTCGCCCATAAGATCACCACAGGCATGTTCGACGAACCGCTGCCCATGGACAAAAGTAATGTATTTGGGCTTTTTACCCAAAGCTTCGACGTGATGCGCGTCTCGCTATACGAAGCGCGTCAAAACCAGCTCGAAGCAGAGCGGGCAAAAAAAGAACTGATCGCGTCCCTGAGCCATGACGTCAAGACCCCGGTGACGTCCATCCGGCTCATCGCGGAGCTGCTCCAGGCCGGGAATGCCGACCCGGCTACGGCGGAAAAGCTCAAAACCATCGAAATGAAGGCCGATCAAATCGACCAGCTCATGAATAATATGCTGCACAGCGCCCTTGAGGAATTAGGGGAACTGAAGGTGGAGCCCACCGTCGAGGAAAGCGGCGTGCTGCGCGGTTTATTTGAGAACGCGGGCGACCTCGCCAGGATACGGGTAGGAGACGTCCCGGACTGCCTGATCGAGCTGGACGTCATGCGAATGGAGCAGGTCGTGGGCAATATCATCGCGAACTCCCATAAGTACGCCGGGACGGACGTCGATGTGGATTTTCAGATCAGGGGCGAGCTCCTGCAAGTGGACGTCAACGATTATGGAGAGGGCGTCGGTGCACAAGACATCGATCTCATCGCCACGAAGTTTTACCGGGGCGAAAACGCGAAGGCTTCGCAAAGCAAAGGCGAGGGGCTTGGGCTGTATATCGCGAAGCAGCTTATGGATAAGATGGGCAACGGCCTGGAAGTGTTCAACCGGGAAGACGGCTTTACGGTGCGGCTCTGGATCCGGCTGCCCAAATAAGTGGCAGATTTAATCAGAAGGCCAGGAGCCCAAAGCGCGCCTATTTGCCGCGATGATTCGCAGCTTCGGCCAGATATAGCAATCGTTCGATGCAAATCCTGACGACTACAACGCGACATCGTGTCGCGTTCCGTCTGGTGCGACGTCCGTGTCGCACCCACGGATTAGCCAGGTTCGCGATTGCTTATCTGGCAGACGAAGCCGCTCAATCCATCGCTTACAAATCGCCACGTTTTGGGCTCCTGACCTTCTGATCCGCAGTGGAGGCAGGCGGGATCCAGGCGAGGCACAAAAATCTTCTGATTGCCTCAGTCGGTTTTTGTGATATAATGGTAGAAATATAGTGTTTTCGCGTTTCGTCCGACATTGTATATAAAGGGGTCATCCTATGAATTCTTTTCCATTGAAAGTGAGCCGCCTGGTGCTCTACGCGTCGGTATTCATCGTCGTGTTCGGCGTGGGCGCGTTTTTCGTCGTTTCGGGCATTCACAAGCCCGTGATCATCGCCGATTCCCAGACCCCCCTGGGCGGCTTTTTCCTTATGCTCGACGAGGGCATGAAAGAGTATCCGGGGAGCGGCTTTGAAGGAGACGGCGCCGTCTGCACGAAGGTCCACGGGTTCAACGCGATAAGCCTCCCGGCGGATACCACCGATGTGCGGATGCTGCTCCTCAACCCGGACGGGAACCAATGCTACTTTTCCTTTGAGCTTGTCGTGGAAGGCGAGACCTACTATACTTCAAAGCTGGTGGCGCCGGCTATGTGCATAGAGGATCTCACCCTGTCCAAGCCCCTGGCCAAAGGCGTGTATTCGGCGACGCTGGTCATCAGCACTTATTCTCTGGACGATAGCCTGGCCCTGGTCAACGGCGCCAACGTCGAGTTCGGGCTCACCGTGGTCTGAGCCGCAGGCTTCGCGCTACCGGCTTCGGGTCGGGGCCCGCAAGGCAAATGCCTCGGTTGCTTCAGCCCATGCTCTCTTTCATGCCCCTGATGTATTCGCCTAGCGCTCCCTTTGCTTCATGGCCATACCGCCCGACAATGTCTACGATTGCGCTGCCTACGATCACACCGTCGGCGATACCCGCGTAGTATTTCGCTTGCTCCCCCGTTGAGACGCCGAAGCCCACCGCTATGGGCACATCGGTGTATTTTTTTATCTCGGCCACTGTCCCGGCCAGGTCCGCGGCGACCCCGCTGCGGACGCCAGTGACGCCCATGGAGGATACCAGGTAGATGAAGCCCTCCGCGCCGCCCGCGATCCGGGCTACGCGCGTCGCCGATGTAGGGGCCACCATCGTGACGATTTCCACGCCGTGCTTGCCGGCGATTTTCTTTGCTTCCCCCTGCTCTTCAAAGGGCAGATCGGGGATGATAGCGCCGCATATCCCGATTTCGGCGCATTTGGCGAAAAAGCGCTCATATCCATAGACGAACACAGGGTTCAGGTAAGTCATGAAGACCACGGGGACGCGCAACCTACTTTTGAGGGACGCCACCATGCCGAATATACCCTCCAGCCTCGTCCCGGCGCTCAGGGCGCGCGCCCCCGCCGCCTGTATCACCTCGCCCTCGGCGATGGGGTCGGAGAAGGGGATGCCTATCTCGACCATGTCGGCGCCGGCTTCCTGGGCGGCGAGGATGTATTCCGCAGAGGCCGCGAGGCTTGGATCCCCAGCCATCAGGTACGCGATGAACGCCTTTTTGTCCCGAAACGCGTCTTTGATCCTATTCACTGACGTCTTCCCCCTTGTATCTGGCGATAGCCGCCACATCCTTGTCGCCCCGCCCGGAAAGGCAGACGGCGATGATCTTCCCCGGGCCCATCTCCCCCGCCAGGCGCACCGCGTAGGCCAGGGCATGGGCGCATTCGATGGCTGGGATAATGCCCTCCGTCCGGGATAGCAGCGCAAAGGCGTCTACCGCTTCATCGTCGGTGACGGGGACGTATTCGGCGCGCCTGGTCTCATGCAGCCAGGCGTGCTCCGGCCCGATGCCCGGGTAATCCAAGCCCGCGGATATGGAGTAGACCGGGGCGATCTGCCCAAACTCATCCTGGCAGAAGAGGGACTTCATCCCGTGGAATACCCCCGTCGACCCCCGCGCTATGGTCGCCGCGTGCCGCTCCGTGTCAAGCCCCCTGCCCGCCGCTTCACAGCCCACCAGGCGTACCTCCCTGTCACCGATGAAATCATAAAACGCGCCGATGGCATTGGACCCGCCCCCCACGCAGGCGACGACGGCGTCCGGCAGCCGGCCTTCGGCTCTCATCATCTGCGCCCGGAGCTCTTTTCCGATGACGCTTTGAAAATCCCTTACCATGGTGGGGAAGGGGTGGGGGCCCATCACCGAGCCAAGCACATAATGGGTATCCGAGACCCTCCTGCTCCATTCCCGCATCGTTTCATTTACGGCGTCCTTGAGGGTCATGGTGCCCGAGGTCACAGGGTGGACCTCCGCCCCCAGCAGCCGCATCCGGTATACATTGAGCGCCTGGCGCCGGGTGTCTTCCTCCCCCATATACACTTCGCATTCCAGGCCCAGCAGGGCGGCGGCGGTGGCTGCCGCCACGCCGTGCTGCCCCGCCCCCGTCTCGGCGATGATGCGGGTCTTGCCCATGCCTTTGGCAAGCAGCGCCTGCCCGAGGACGTTGTTGATCTTATGGGAGCCGGTATGGTTCAAGTCCTCCCGCTTCAGATATATCTTCGCCCCACCGGCGTGCTTTGTCAGGTTTTCCGCGTAGTAGAGGGACGAAGGCCTGCCCGCGTAGTCGGCGAGCAGCCTGGACAACTCGGCTTGAAACGCCCCGTCGCTAACGCTGGCGTTATACGCCTCTTCTAACTCAACCAACGCGTTCATCAGCGTTTCCGGGATGTACCGGCCGCCGTACTCTCCAAACCGGCCATGACTCATGTTTGATTCCCCCTTACCAGATTGACGAAAGCTTCGATCTTGCCCGGGTCTTTTGCCCCCTGCGTCTCTACCCCGCTGCTTATATCCAGGCAGTACGGGGCGAGTTTATGTATCGCGGCGGCGGCATTCTCCGTTGACAAGCCGCCGGATAAGAAGAAAGGCAGCCCGCGGTACCCCCTTAAGAGGTCCCAGGAAAATGTCCGCCCGGCGCCGCCCCGCTGCTCCGATATGGCGTCAAAGAGCGCATAGTCAGCCCCGTCGGGTAAGGTCGGCAGCGCGCCGCCCACGCCTGCCCCTTTGATCACCCGGCAGCCGCAGGCTTCCTTCAACCGTCGTATATAGGTCCCGTCTTCATCGCCGTGAAGCTGCGCCAGGCTGATGACGCCCTTTCTATATATCTCCGCCACTACGCCTATCTCTTCGTTCACAAATACGCCTACGGCTTCTACGCGCGGGTCGAGCTTCTCCCTCAGCCTGGCCGCCGTATCCGCATCCACTCTGCGCCGGCTTGGGGCAAACACAAACCCGGCGTAGTCCGGCAGCGCGCGGTTGACGGCGACGACGTCTTCCGGGCGCGTCAGCCCGCATATCTTCACCTTGCTCATCCCGCGCCGCCCCTCAGCGCGGCTAACGCCGCTTTCCTGTCCGGGGAGCGCATCAGGGCTTCCCCTACCAGCACCGCGTCCACCCCGCTTTGGCGGAGCGCCTCCACGTCGGCCGCCGAGCGGACGCCGCTTTCGGCCACGAAGAGGACATGTGGGGGCGCCAGCTCCCTGAGCCGTCCGCTTAAGGATATGTCTACCTCAAAGGTCCTGAGATCCCTGTTGTTGACGCCGACCACCCGCGCCCCTGCCGCCAGGGCCATGCTGATCTCGGCCTCCGTATGGGTTTCCACCAAGGCGGACAAACCCAGGCTGTGGGCGAGGCTGATGTATTCGGCGAGGGCCCCCCGATCCAGTATGGCGCAAATCAGCAGCACGGCGCTTGCTCCGAGTACTTTCGCTTCATAGATCATGTAGCTGTCTACCGTGAAATCTTTGCGCAGTAAGGGTACAGCGGCTACGTCGGCGATTTCCCTCAGGTAGCGGCTGTCCCCCAGGAAGTAGTACGGCTCGGTGAGGACGGAGATCGCCGCCGCCCCCGCCGCTTCGTAGTCTCCCGCGATTTCCATGTAAGGGAACTCATCGGCGATAATGCCTTTGGATGGCGACGCTTTCTTGATTTCGCAGATGAAGGCCATGTCTTCCGACCGCAGCGCCAGTTCGAATGGAAAGCCCTCCGGGGCGGCCGCGTCGCGCGCCATATCCATAAGCTCCCCGGGCTTCACGTCCCTTTTCCGCGCCGCGACGCGTTCCCTCGTCCGCGCCGCTATCTCCTCTAAGATATCCATCCGCCGCCCCTCAGTCATTCGAGAAGCGTATGAATTCTTCAAGCTTCTCATAGGCTTTACCGCTGTCGATCACCTGGGCGGCAACCTCTGCGGCGGCTTCGATGGATTCGTACTTCCCCGTGATAAAAAGCGCCGCGGCGGCGTTGAGGACGGCGGCGTCCCGCTTAGCGCCCTTATCGCCTTTCAGCACCGTTCTCAGAATCTCCGCGTTTTCGGCGGGCTTCCCGCCCCTTAGCTCATCCTTATCGCAGCGCTTGAACCCAAAGCGCTCCGGGGTGATCGTATACGAACGCACCCAGCCGTCCTTGACTTCGCAGACGAAAGTGGGGGCGCTCAGGGATATTTCGTCTATGCTGTCCTCGCCGTGGACGACCATGGCGTTTTTCACCCCGAGGTTACTCAGCACCTGCGCCAGGGGTTCGACCAGGTCGCGATCATACACGCCCATCAGCTCCATCTTGGCCCCGGCGGGATTGGTGAGCGGCCCCAGGATGTTGAACACCGTCCGGATGGCAAGCTCCCTGCGGATAGGCGCCACATACTTCATGGCGATGTGATAGTTCTGCGCAAACAGGAAGCATATCCCGATCCTGGTCAACAGCTCCGCGCTTTTTTCCGGTGGGATGTTGATATTCACCCCCAGGGCTTCCAGCACGTCGGCCGCGCCGCATTGGCTCGAAGCGCTGCGGTTGCCGTGCTTCGCCACCGGGACGCCCGCCGCCGCCGCGATGATGGCCGCAGTCGTAGAGATATTGAATGTGTTGGCGTCGTCGCCCCCGGTGCCGACTATCTCCAGGGCGTCCACATCATGCAGGAGGCGTACGCAGTGGGCGCGCATGCCGAAGGCGGATGCGGTGATCTCTTCCGTGGTCTCCCCCTTCAGGCTCAGGGCGGTGAGATACGCGCTCATCTGCACGGGGGAAGCCTCCCCGGTCATGATCTCGTGCATGACGGCTTCCGCGGTTTCATAGCTCAGGTCCTGCTTCCTCGACAGGGCTAATATCGCTTCTCTGATCATGTTTATACCCTCCATTGCAGATTAAACTTGCGCGCATGAAGTTATTATAACACACTCTATCACACTCTGAGCTGCCAGAAGGCGATGGCGCCCGCCGCGGCGACATTCAGGGAATCCACATGGCGGGACATGGGGATCCGTGCGGTGTAGTCGCAGCCGGCTACCGTGCCGGGCGACAATCCGCTTCCTTCCGCGCCAAGAATGACGGCGAGCTTCCCCTCCGCCCTCAGCTGCGGGTCGTCGATATCGACAGCGGTGTGATCCGTTACCAGGCCGACAGTCTTGAAGCCCAGCTTCGCCAAGCGCTCCATGCCCTCCCGGGGCCACTGGGAAGCCGTACTGCCGATGCGTGTCCAAGGCGCCTGGAAGACGGCGCCCATGCTTACCCTCGCCGCGCGGCGGCATAAGGGATCGCAGCACCTGGGGGTGACGAGCACGGCGTCTATGCCCAGCGCCGCCGCTGAGCGGAATATGGCGCCCAGATTAGTGGTATCGGTGATGTCTTCCAGTACCGCTACCCTGCGCGCCCCGGCGCATAGTTCCTCCACGCCCGGCAGGCTGGGGCGGCGCATGGCGCACAGCACGCCTCGGGAGAGCCGGTATCCGGTCAGCCCCGCAAGGATATCACTGTCGGCTGTGTATATAGGTACGTCCCCGCACCGGGCGACGACGCCGCGGGCCTGCGCCGCTACTTTCTTCCGCTCCATCAGCAGCGATATCGGCTCGCATCCGGCGTCCAGGGCAAGCTCTATCACCTGGGGGCTCTCCGCGATGAAGACGCCTTTCTCCTGCTCGTACCGGCTGCGCAGCTCCGACTCCGTCAGCCGGGTAAACACATCTAAAGCAGGCGACGAAAAGTCGCTGATTTCAATAATCGCTATGGCGTCGCCCTCCCAACAACCGTCTCGTGACAAATGCTACCTGATCAGCCCTCGTTCTCAGTAGACGGAGTATACCTTGCATCATTCGTTCGACCGCGCGGAAATCATCTTATGCGCTTTGGCCCGGCTGCAACAAAAAATCCAGCAGATTCACACTTCGTATACCATTAAAATCGGTCATCGGCGTCCTGTCCATCGTCAGCACGATTTTTTCGTAATTATCGGATATGGCTTGGAGCGGGCGCAGTTCGCGCGCTCTGGTTTCATCCGCAAGCATGGTGGCGGTCACTTGATAGTATACTGTCTTATCCGGTTTAGTCGCGACAAAATCCACTTCTAACCCGGACAAGCTGCCGACTTTCACCGTGAAGCCCCGCCGCAGGAGCTCAAAGTATACGATGTTTTCCAAAACGGAGCCATAATCTTGCCCACGCCTGCCTACAAGCTCGCCACGGATTCCGGTATCCACGATGTAATACTTGCCCTGGGTTTTTAGATTCTGCTTTCCTTTCAGATCATACCGACCGGCATGATATAACGCATAGGCATTCTCCAGCATGCGCAGATAGTTGTTGATCGTTTCGCTTGAAGTCTTACGGCCGCCGCTGGTCAGGTAATCGCTTATCTTTTTGCCGGATACAAGGTTCCCGATATTACCCGCCATGAACCGTATTACGCTCTCCAAAGCCCGCGGCAAGGCCGAAGCCCTGCGTTGCCACATGCTATAATTTGATCTCCTGTCCGGGTTCGATAATTAATTTGTTTGGCGCGTTCCATTTTTCAACTGCTTTTTTCTTGTCGAATATCTTAAGCGGGTTCATGTGAACCGGGATATTATGCTTCGCTCCAACAAGTTTTGCGCATTCGGCAGCTTCCTCAAGTCCCATATTGAAAATGCCGTCAGTCGGGAATAGGGCATAATCAAGCTGTTTGTCGGCAAAAGACTTCATCTGCTCTGTTTTTGACGTGTCGCCGGAGCAATATAGCGAAATGCCGTCAATCGCAACGATATATCCGACGCACTCTCGTGGATCATGTTTGGCATTGCTTGCTTCGACCGCTTCAATAATCAAGCCGCCGCCAAGGTCAAATGTATTGTGCTTACCACCGGAAATAGCTTCGACATTGGAGATGATTCGGCAATCCTGCTTTTGAGTAACGCGCTTTATCCTATTATGGTCATGGTGCTGATGCGTAACGAGAATGACGTCAGCGGGAACTTCGTAACCCTTGCCGGCATAGGGATCAACAAATATCGTACGCCCATCATCAGCGCTCAAGCGGTATGAGCCATGTCCTTGATAAAAAAGTTTTGGCATACAGGCGTCCCCCTGTTTTATGATTTCTTATCAAATTTTTTCGGTTATAATCGGTTTTTCTATTTCAAGAACACAATGGGGACGGTTCTTTTGTGTCACGTATTCTCCACCAGCCACTTCGCCACGCCGTCCTCATCGTTGGCGCCGCAGACCAAATCCGCGGCGTCGATGATCTCCCGCTTCGCATTGGCTACCGCTACACGTATATCGCAGGCCTCAAACATGGGGAGGTCGTTCAGGTTGTCGCCGAAGCCGACCACGCGGTCAAAGCCGTATCTCTCGCGCAGATAGGTCACTGCGTTCTTCTTGGACGCCTTCTCATGGCAGATCTCCAGGTACCACAAGCCCTCGTTATACACGTCCCGGTACATCTCCGCGCTGATCCCGGGGATCCGCGCCGCAGCTTCGCTCACCGGCCCGATCCGCTCAAGCGTGTCCAGTAATGTGAAGAAGATGATATTCTCCGGCGATATGCTCTCAAAGCTTTCCGTATGGTTGAACGCATTCCTGTACCTGGCTATCCGCTCCTCCACGAAATCCCGCATAGGCTGCTGTTCTAAAGTCTCATGGTGCGTAATAAACTCGCCGTCTTTCAACTCGTACATAAACGCCGTCATATCCGTTTCCCTGAACGCTGAAACAAGGGCTTTCACCGATTCGGGCGCGAACTTGTGGATCTGTTCGTAGTTTTGCCGCGCGATATCGTATATCAATACGCCGTTCATCAATGCCGCGGGAAAGCTCAGGTTCATCCCTGCCAGTATCCTGACGGCGGAATTCAGCGCCCGGGCGGAAGCGACGGTGAAATTTAGCCCGCCCGCGATAAGGCTGTTGACCGTGGTTTTTGTATAAACCGAAAGCTCGGCGGATCGATTCAACAAGGTCCCGTCAAGGTCTGAAATATAAAGCGTTTTCATATCGGAATCCTCTTTTTTATCTAAGATTAGTTACGCGTGCCGGGCGGGCGTTATGCCCGGAGCTTCTGGCTCGGCCCCCTTTTCAGATAGCGGCCCGCGCCGACTTTGACCATGCCGTTTTCATCGGCCACAAGCTCCCCTCGCAGGTAGACCTGGCGGATACCGCCGATGATGGAGAAACCTTCGTAGGGCGTATTGTCCACGCCGTGGGCCTGGGTCGCGGCGTAAATCGCGCTGAGCCTGTCCGGGTTCCATATCACCACGTCGGCGTCGCTGCCTTCGGCCAGGACGCCTTTTCGCGGATACAGCCCGAATATCTTCGCCGGGTTTTCCGCCAGGAGGGCGGCCATGGTTTCCGCCGATATCCTCCCTTCCGTCACCCCGTCGGTGAAGATGAGGGCGGCCCTGTGCTCCACCCCTGGTATGCCGTTGGGTATCTGTGTGAAATCATGGAGGTTGACGTCTTTCTGCCCCTCCAGGTCAAAGCTGCAGTGGTCTGTGCCGATGGTATCGATGACGCCGTTTTCCACCGCCCGCCACAGGGCTTCCTGATCCTCCCGGGTACGGAGAGGCGGCGACAGGATATAGACGGCGTTGCGCGGTTCCGGGATCTTGTAGCGGGATTCATCCAGGAGTAGGTATTGGGGGCAGGTCTCCGCGTATACCTCCTGACCGTTGGTTCTGGCTCTTTCCAATATCGCCAGGCCTTTCGCCGTGCTCAGGTGGACCACATACGCCGGCGCCCCCGCCAGCTTCGCTATCGTCAGAAAACGGTTCACCGCCTCCGCTTCCACTTCCGCCGGCCTGGCGAAGGGATGGTATGCGGCCCTTATCCTGTTTTGCGACCGTAAACGCTCGACCAGGCTGTTGATCAGATCCCCGTTTTCACAATGGGCCCCCAGGATGCCGCCGAATTCGTTGATTCTGGACATCAACGCAAAGATATCCTGATCCCGCAGCCGTAGAGCCTCGTAAGCCATATAGACTTTATACGACGTGACGCCCGCGTCCGCCATGTCTTTGATTTCCCGGGACACGTCGGGGTTCCAGTCCGAGACTGCCATGTGGAAACCGTAGTCGCAGCTCGTCTGGCCGTCCGCCATGGCGTGCCAGTTCGCCAGCCCCTGGGCCAGGGTCTCGCCGCGGTTTTGGGTGGCGAAATCCAGGATCGTCGTGGTGCCGCCCAGGATGGCGGCTTTACTCCCGCCGGCGAAGTCGTCCGGGGAGACGAATCTGCCGTTATCCAGTTGGAAATGGGTATGCGTGTCGATGAAACCCGGGAATACCAGGCAGCCCTCCGCGTCCATCACTTCCGTCCGCGCCGGGTCATACTCCAGGTCGAAGCCAATGATCTCGATCTTCTCCCCCCGGATGAGCATGTCCGCCTTTTTCTGCCCTTGCGGCAGCACGAGAGTCCCGTTTTTGATCAATTTATCCATCCGGTCACCATCCTCTAAAGCAGCAGATACGGATGATCCGCCATAATCGCCCCGATCAGCCCAAACCACTCGGCGGGCAGGGCAGACAAGGGGCTCTCGCTCACAACGCCGTCCAGCCTGGCCTTGACCCGGCTGCCTTCCTTATCCAGGAGCAGGAAGCCCTGGTTTTCGCTGTCCACGAAGTCTTCTTCAGAGCCAAAGAGGGTCGGCTTATCTTTATACGGCCGGCTTTCGTAGGGGCAGAAAGCGGCGCAGTTGCCGCACTCGTTGCACATGGCGTCTACATGGACGATCTGGGACTGGGCGCGTCCCGGGATCATGACCGCCACATTTGCCCGGTTGGGGCAGACCTGGGCGCAATTCTCGCAAACGGCGCTGCATACAAGGCAGCGGCTGCCTTCCTTATCCGGGCTGCCCATATCGCATAAGAGACCTTGCCTGGCGGCGATCTCTTCCCTGCCCGGCAGCGCGTGGGCATGCCGGGCACCGTCTTTGACACTCTCAGCGGCGCCGGCGCTGCCCGCGCCGCCCCCGGCAGCATTCGCGCCGCCCTTGGCCAATATCGCTTCAGCCGCCGCCGCCGCGTCCGCTATGGCTTCCACCACCGTGGCCGGCCCCCTGAGCCCGTCTCCGATCACGTAGACGCCCCGCGTATTGACGCTTTCCTTGCTGTCCGGATCCACGGCGGGTTTGCCGCTTTGATCCGTCTCCAGCCCCCACGCCTGGTAGAAGCCGGCGTCCACCTTTTCGCCAACGGCGCTGATCACCGTATCGGCGGGTACATCGACGAACTCTTCCGTCTCCACCGGTTGGCGCCTGCCGGAGGCGTCCGGCTCGCCAAGTACCATGCGGCGGCATTTCAGCTTCCCTCCCGCCAGGGCTACCGGCGCAAGCAGCTCCCGGAACTCCACCCCATCCTCCAGGGCCAGGGCCAGCTCCTCTTCATCCGCGGGCATATACCGGCGGTTTCGCCGGTAGACTAAGTAGACATGCTCCACCCCCGGCACCCTTTTTGCTGCCCTCGCCGCGTCCATGGCGGTGTTGCCGCCGCCGATGACCACTACATTTTCGCCCAGCTTGAGGGCGGCTTTGTCCGCTTTGTACCGCTTCAGGAACTCGATCACATTGAGGCTTTCCCCCCGCTCCAGCTCCAGTCTGCCCGGCTGCCAGGCGCCTATAGCCAGGATGACGGTATCGAAGCCCTGCCCCCTCAGCTCCCGGAGCGACGCGACGGCGGCGCCGGTGCGGATCTCCGCGCCCATCGCCTTGACCAGCTCCACGTCGTTGTCGACGGCTTCGTCGCCGATACGGAAGTCCGAGATCACCTGGCGGACTATGCCTCCCGCCTTGCTTTCTTTCTCAAACACCGTAGCCGGGACGCCGCCTCTGGCCAGGAAGTAAGCCGCCGCCAGCCCCGCCGGCCCGCCGCCTACGACGGCGACCTTCCCCGCGCCAGCCTGCGACGCGTCGGCTTGCGGCATGCTCGCTTGCTTCGCGCGTGCCTGCGCCGTTTTCTTCAGCAGCTCCCCAAAAGCGCCTTCCGCCGCCGCCAGCTTCGCCCCCCGGATGTACACCGGCTCCTCGTAGAAGTTCCGCGTACACTTATCCATGCAGCGATGGCTGCATATGGTCCCAGTGATGAAAGGCAGCGGGTTTTTCTCCACGATCACTTCCAGGGCCTCCAGATACCGGCCCTGAGCCGTCAAAGCAAGGTACGCCGGTATATCCTGCCCGATGGGGCAGCCCCCCCGGCAGGGGGCGGTGAAGCAATCGAACAAGGGAGCCTTCCCATAGCCGCCCGCCTTACCGGAGCCCTCCGCAGCGCCGCTGTCCGCGCCACGCGTAGCCCCGGGGTCGAGCTTCCGCGAAGGCAGAGGCTTGATCGGCTTATGGTTCCGCGCCACACCGGCCAGCCCGGCGGCGATAAATTCCAGGGCGTCCACATCCACGCCCGTGAATTCTTTATAGTCGCAGGCCTCAAGGGTCTCCGCGATCTGCGTAAGCCTCTGATAGCCCCCCGGCTTCAGCAAGGTCGTCGCCAAGGTGATGGGCCAGATACCGGCTTCATATAGCTCACGGATGTTGAAGTGGTCCGCTCCTCCGCTGAAGGATATCCGTATCTTCCCCTCAAGAGCCCGAGACAGCTTCGCCGCCAGAGTCACCGTCAGCGGATACAGCGCCTTGCCCGACATATACATCTCGTCCCCCGGCAGGGCGTCGCCCCGGTTGTCCACCGGGCAGGTATTGCTCAGCTTCAGTCCGAAAGCCAGCCCCCCGGCTTCCGCCAGAGCTTGCAGCCGCCGGAACATGGGTACGGCGTCGTCAAACTGCAGGTCCCCCTTGAAATGATGGTCGTCAAACTCCACATAGTCAAAGCCCAGGCTGTCCAGCACGCTTCTGGCCGCCTCATACCCCAGCATGGTGGGGTTACACTTCACGAAAGTGTTCAGCTTCTTATCGGTGATCAGGTAAGCCGCGATCCGCTCTATCTCCCGGGGCGGGCAGCCATGGAGGGTCGATAACGTGATGGAGGAGCACACGCGGGGCGAGATCCCTTCCACATAAACCTTATCGATATTGGCAAAGCTGCCGAGCTTGCTCAGCGCCCATTCCCGGCACTCCCGCCAGACAGGCGTATCCGAGGCGTCCTTCAGCCCTTCGATGAAAGCGTCGATCTTCGGGGACTGTATGCCCGCCAGGTCGTAACCTACGCTCATATTGAACACAAAGCCCGAAGGATCGCCCAGCCCGTACTCCTTCGCCATCAGCTTCAAAGCGAACCAGGCCCGGACATACTCGTCGAAAGCCTGGGGCACGCGGAGCTCCGTGGACCACTCGCAGTTGTAGCACTCGTCGGCGGCGTCTATGCATGGCTTGGCTACGGGCAGGTCCTCGCCGTCCAGCGTCTGCACCGTCTTGAGCTCAAAGAAACGGCTGCCCCCATAGTAGGCTGCGACGATGTTTTGCGACAGCTGGGTATGCGGCCCGGCCGCAGGCCCGAATGGCGCCTCCAGTTTTTCGTGAAATAAGGGGAGAAACCTGCCGTCCTGTTTTTTCACAAATGGCCTGCCGACCCCAAACACCTGACTGCACCCCGCCCTCTCGCCGAGTATCCAGTCCATAAGCTTGCCGAATGGCATCGGCCTCATTCTATCGCTCATGCTCACGCTCCTTCGCTTATCCGTTCACTTTGCGCCACAGCTCCGCCGCCAGCCGGCGGGACTCCGCCATGACCCCAGCCTCGTCTACGCCGGTGATTTCCCGCTCCCGCATGAGGACTTTTCCGCCAACGACCGTATCCGTGACGCAGAGCCCGTTCATCCCAAAGAGAATGTGGGAATTGACATTGCCGCCGTCCATGGGCGTAAGGGGGTCATAGTCGCAGACGATCACGTCCGCCGCAGCCCCTTCCTTCAGCACGCCCAGGGGCGTCTTGAAGTACCGGTTTGCGATTTTCGCGTTATGATCAAACAGCATTGCCGGCGCTTCCCCCCAGGCCACAGTAGAGTCGCCTACGTTGTGCTTATGCAGGATATTGGCTACTTTATAGGACTCGATCATGTCGTTGGTGTAGCCGTCCGTGCCAAGGCCCAGGAGTATCCCTTCCTGAAATATATTCAACATCGGCTCGCAGCCCACGGCGTTGCCCATGTTGGACTCGGGATTGTGTACCACCATCGTGTCCGTCTCCTTCAACAGCTTCATTTCCTTCCGGTCGATATGGACGCAGTGTACGGCCAGGGTCTTCGGCCCCAGTATGCCCAGGTCGTGCAGGCGGTGGACAACACGTTTGCTATATTTTGCCATGGAATCCTGGACGTCGGACCAGGCTTCCGCCACATGGATGTGGTACCCGGCGTCGCCCTTGTGGTCCGCGCATAACCTGAGGGTCTCGTCGGACAAGGTAAACGCGGCGTGGAGCCCCATCATGCCGTATAGCATGTCGCTGCCGTCTCCCGCGCAGGCTTTGATGAAACCGGCGTTCTCCGCCACAGCCTCCTCCATTTTCGCCTTGCCGTCCCGATCCGAGACCTCGTAGCACAGGCAGGAGCGGAGCCCCAGCTCCTTCGCCACGGCGGCGATGGCGGAAAGGCTCCCCCCGATGGCGCCATAACTGGCGTGGTGGTCAAACACCGTGGTGACGCCATTGCGTATGCAGCTTAGGAAAGTGGTATAAGCGCTATAGCGGCAGTCTTCCAAAGTCAGCAGCCGGTCGATCTTCCACCACATGCCTTCCAGGATATCGTTGAAGCTTTTCGGCTTGTAGCCATTGATGGACAGCCCCCTGGCAAAAGCGCTGTAGATGTGGTGATGGGTGTTGATCAGCCCGGGCATGATCACCCGGCCCCCGGCGTCCAGCCAGTCCGCGCCGGGGTACTTGCCCCGCAGCGCCGCCGTCCCCCCGACTTCCTTCACCAGGCCCTCGTCCAGGTACAAGCAGCCTTCTTCCATCCAGGGCCTGTCCGGGTCCCTGGTAACCACCTTGCCGTTTCCGATTAGTAAGCTCATATAAAACACCCCTTGCTTGATAAAGATGAGCTACGCCCATAACCTAATGCGGCATAGCCTAAGCTGGATTCAACATGGGGCTCTGCCCCCGCTGAGTAGTAACTATGGTAATTATATCATCACTTTTTGTTGAAAAAAAGCCACGCAAACAATCATTATTTATGATATGATTTAGGGAGCATGCAGCCGAGTAAAAACAGGGGGTTCATCATGGAAAAGATAAACTGGGAACTGAATCATATGCCGAAAACCTGGGACCGGCACCTGAGCCTGATGACCGTCGCCCAGGTACGCAAGGCCCAGGGCTTTCACAGTACCATCCCGGGTTACGAACCCACGCCGCTGGCCCATCTGTCTAATATGGCGTCCTACCTGGGCTTGAAGGACCTCTTCATCAAGAACGAAGCCTTCCGCTTCGGGCTCAACGCTTTCAAGGTGCTTGGCGGCTCCTACGCCATCAGCCGTTTCATCGCCCAGAAGACCGGTCGCGAAGCCATGACCTACGACGACCTCACGTCGCCGACGCTGAAGGACGAACTGGGGCAGTTCACCTTCTTCACCGCTACAGACGGCAACCACGGCAGGGGAGTAGCCTGGGCGGCCAACCGCTTGGGGCAGAAAGCCGTCGTCTATATGCCGAAAGGTTCCACGCAACCCCGGCTGCTGGCGATACAAAACGAAGGCGCCACCGCCACCATCGAAGAAGGCAACTACGACGACTGCGTCCGCATGGCTGCCGACGCTTCCGCGAAGACCCCAAACAGCGTGGTCATCCAGGACACGGCTTGGGAGGGCTATACGGAGATACCCGCCTGGATCATGCAGGGCTACGGCACCATGGCTCTGGAGGCGGACCTGCAGCTGCAGCTCGCGGGGGTGGAGAAGCCCACCCATATCTTTGTCCAGGCGGGCGTGGGTTCGCTGGCGGGCGCTATACAGGGGTACTTCGCCAACCGCTTCCTGGGCGACCCTCCCAAGGTCATCGTGCTGGAAGCCTCCGCGGCGGACTGCATCTACCGGGGCGCCGTAGCCGGCGACGGCGAATACCGCATCGTGGAAGGGGACATACAGACCATCATGGCCGGCCTGGCCTGCGGCTCGCCCAATATAGTCGCCTGGGATCTGCTGAAAAACCACAGCTTCTGCTTCCTCTCCTGCCCCGACTGGATCGCGGCCAGGGGGATGCGTATGCTGGGCGTGCCGCTGCGGGGCGACCCCACGGTCATCTCCGGCGAATCCGGCGCCGTCAACATGGGCGCCATTGCCGCCATCATGGAGTACGATGAATACAAGGATTTACGGAAAGCCCTTGATTTGGACAAGAGCTCCGTCATCCTCACATTCTCCACCGAGGGCAACACGGACCCGAACTATTTCCGCCGCATCGTCTGGGACGGTGTGGCCCCGGTGCCCGAATACAGATGAGCCGCGCTTGATCATTGGTATATGGAAGGCCGCCGTGCCGAAATAATAAATTGTGGAGGTTGATAGGATGGATATCGAAAAAATCAAGGCTGCCGCGAAAAGCTACGAACCACAGATGACGAAATTCCTTCGGGAGCTGGTGGCTATCCCCGGGGAAAGCGCCGGTGAGGAAGGCCATGTCCGCCGTATCGAGAAGGAGATGAAGGACCTGGGTTTCGACAAGGTGGAAGTAGACGGCCAGGGCAACGTGCTGGGCTACATGGGTTCCGGCGGGAAGCTCATCGCCTATGACGCCCACATCGACACGGTGGGCGTCGGCAAAGCCGGCAACTGGACTTTTGACCCCTATGAAGGCTTCGAAAGCGACAGCGAGATCGGCGGCAGGGGCATGTCCGACCAGCTGGGCGGCATCGTTTCCGCCGTATACGGCGCAAAGATCATGAAGGACCTCGGCCTGCTGAATGACAAATTCACCGCCCTGGTCACCGGCACCGTCCAGGAAGAAGACTGCGACGGGCTTTGCTGGCAGTATATCATCAACGAAAGCAAGATCAAGCCGGAATTCGTGGTCTCCACCGAGCCTACCGACGGCGGCATCTACAGGGGCCAGCGTGGGCGCATGGAGATACGCATCGACGTGAAGGGCATATCCTGCCACGGTTCCGCTCCCGAGCGGGGCGACAACGCGATCTATAAAATGGCGGATATCCTACAGGACGTCCGCGCCCTCAACGAAAACGACGCTTCAGAGGGCAACGCGGTCAAGGGCCTGGTCAAAATGCTTGAGGAAAAATTCAACCCCCAGTGGAAAGAAGCCAACTTCCTGGGGCGGGGCACAGTCACTACTTCCGAGATTTTCTTCACCAGCCCCTCCCGCTGCGCCGTGGCCGACTCCTGCGCCGTCTCCCTTGACCGCCGCATGACCGCGGGCGAGACCTGGGAGAGCTGCCTGGAGGAGATACGCGCCCTGCCTGCCGTGAAGAAGTATGGCGAGGACGTGAAGGTCAGCATGTACGAGTATGACCGCCCCTCCTGGACGGGCTGCGTCTATCCCATCGAGTGCTATTTCCCCACCTGGGTCATCCCTGAGGAGCATGCCGTGACAAAAGCCCTGCGGGAGGCATATACGAGCCTCTACGGCGAGGCCCGCATCGGCAGCCCCGAGACGGAAGCCGCCCGCAAAGCGCGCCCTCTCGTGGATAAGTGGACTTTCTCCACAAACGGCGTGTCCATCATGGGCAGGAACGGCATCCCTTGCATCGGCTTCGGCCCTGGCGCCGAGGCCCAGGCCCACGCCCCCAACGAGAAGACCTGGAAAGCTGACCTGGTGGTCTGCGCCGCCGTCTACGCCGCCCTGCCCGGCGTATATTTAAAATAGCCAGCGACTCTAGCCGCGAGGGAGCGTACTTTTAATGGTACGTGACCGAGCAGGATGAGGACGCGGGCGAAGCCAGAAGCGAAAAATACAAGTCAGAAAAGGAGAAATGATATGAGTAATGTAAAGCAATACATCGACAAGCTGGCGGCGCTGAAGTACGACAAGATGTACAACAACGATTTTTTCCTCACCTGGGAAAAGACCCGGGACGAGCTGAACGCCGTATTTACCGTAGCGGACGCCCTGCGCCATCTCCGGGAAAACAACATCTCCACCCGCATCTTCGACAGCGGCCTGGGCATATCCCTCTTCCGGGATAATTACACCCGCACCCGCTTCAGCTTTGCCTCCGCCTGCAACCTTCTCGGGCTGGAAGTCCAGGACCTTGACGAGGGCAAATCCCAGGTGTCCCACGGCGAGACCGTCCGGGAGACGGCGAATATGGTCTCCTTCATGGCCGATGTCATCGGCATCCGGGACGATATGTACATCGGTAAAGGCAACGCGTACATGCACGAATTCATGGACGCGGTGGCTGAGGGCAACAAGGACGGCGTGCTGGAGCAGCGCCCCACCCTGGTCAACCTCCAGTGCGACATCGACCACCCCACGCAAAGCATGGCGGATATGGCCCATATCATCCATCACTTCGGGGGGGCGGAGAACCTGAAAGGCAAGAAGATCGCCATGTCCTGGGCGTATTCCCCCTCTTACGGCAAACCTCTGTCCGTGCCCCAGGGCATCGCCGGGCTCATGACCCGTATGGGCATGGACGTGGTGCTGGCCCATCCCGAGGGCTACGAGATCATGAAGGACGTGGAAGACGTAGCGGCGAAGAACGCGAAGGAGAGCGGCGGCAGCTTCACGAAGACCCACAGCATGGCGGAAGCTTTCAAGGACGCGGACATCGTATACCCCAAGAGCTGGGCGCCTTTCTCCGCTATGGAGAAGCGGACGAACCTTTACGGCGACGGGGACGACGCCGGCATCAAGGCTCTGGAGAAAGATCTGCTGGCCCAAAACGCCAATTTCAAGGACTGGGAGTGCACCGAGGAACTGATGGCGGCTACCAAGGGCGGCAAAGCCCTCTACATGCATTGCCTGCCGGCGGATATCAGCGGCGTGAGCTGCAAGGAAGGCGAAGTGGCGGCAAGCGTATTTGACCGCTACCGCGTACCCCTGTACAAGGAGGCCAGCTTCAAGCCGTACATCATCGCGGCGATGATCTTCCTCAGCAAAGTGAAAAGCCCCCAGGATGTACTGGCGGCCCTGGAAAAAAACGCCGTCGCGAGAAAAGTACTGTAGGCTTCATGCAGGCGCCGCCAGAAGCGAAAGAGACAGCAATGACGCAGGATGTTTCGTTTCTGGCAAGACAAGCGACGAAAGCCGCGAGTGAGCGTACTTTTAATGGTACGTGACCGAGCAGGATGAGGACGCGGGCGCCGCCAGAAGCGAAAGAGACAAGTCAGGAGGTTTTATCATGCCGAAACGCATAGTCATCGCCCTGGGTGGCAACGCCCTGGGCAACACCCTGAAAGAGCAGTACGCCGCCGCGCAAAACACAGCCAAGGCTATAGCCGACCTCATCGAGGAGGGCCATCAGGTGGTCGTCGCCCACGGCAACGGCCCCCAGGTAGGTATGATCAATCTGGCTATGTCCCAGCTGACCGGGAAAGACCCGGAGAAGTACCCCCCCACGCCCCTCACCGTCTGCGGCGCCATGAGCCAGGGCTACATCGGCTACGACTTGCAGAACACGCTGCGTGAGGAGCTTCTGGAGCGTGGCATACGCAAAGAGATCGCTACCCTGGTCACCCAGATCGCCGTGGACCCCGACGACCCTGCTTTTAAAAATCCCACGAAGCCCATCGGCCACTTCATGTCCCATGAGGAAGCCCTCGCCTACGAGGCGGCGGGGGACAGCATCATGGAGGACGCCGGGCGCGGCTGGCGGCGGGTGGTGGCTTCGCCCCGGCCTCAGGAGATCATCGAGATCGGCGCCATCGGCGCCATGGTCAACGACGGCCATATCGTCATCGCCTGCGGAGGCGGCGGTATACCCGTCATCCATCAGGGCAATCATCTGAAAGGCGTCCCGGCTGTCATCGACAAGGACTTCGCCTGCTGCCGCATGGCCCAGGACCTGGACGCCGACTACCTGATCATCCTCACCGCCGTGGAGAAGGTCGCCGTCAACTTCGGCAAGCCCGACCAGCAGTGGCTGTCGGAGCTCAGCCCCGAGGAAGCGGAAAAGTATATAGCCGAGGGCCACTTCGCCCCCGGCTCCATGCTTCCGAAGGTGCAAGCCGCCGTGGAATTCGCCAGGTCAAAGCCCGGCCGCCGCGCCCTCATCACTTTGCTGGACAAAGCCAGGGACGGCGTCGCCGGCCGCACCGGCACCGTCGTGCAGCAAAAATAAGCGCGATTCAGGCTATATACGTCTGCTTATAGGTACTTCTGTAGGATATCGATGACTTCATTAAAGTCGATGGGCTTCCCCACATGGTCGTTCATGCCCGCTTCAATGCAGTGTTCGATATCCTCTTTAAATACGTTGGCGGTGACGGCGATGATGGGGACGCCCCCGGCGTCCGGCAGCTCGAGGGCCCGGATGCGCCTTGTGGCTTCGTAGCCGTCCATCACGGGCATCTGCACGTCCATGAGGATCAGTTCATACTTCTCCGGCGAGCGGCCGAACATCTCCACCGCCTCGACGCCGTTTTTCGCACAGTCGATGGTCACGCGGGTAGGCTCCAGGAGCGCCAGCACGATCTCCCGGTTGATTTCGTTATCCTCCGCCAGCAGGATGCGGCGGCCTTCAAAGAGGCCGGTGAGATCCTCTGTTTTTTCATCCTCCAGCCTCACCTTGCCGATGTGGTATTCATTCAGGATATCCGCGATGGTGGAAGGAAACAAAGGCTTCTGCAGGAATTTGTCTATGCCGCGCCCGTCCATCTCCTCAGAGATGGAATGATAGTCCTCGGCGGAGAGCAGTATCGTCAGCGGCTCCGACTCCCAGGGGAAGTCCCTCTTGAGGGCGCTGATGAACTCCAGGCCGTTTATCCCGGGCATGCGGTAATCCACAAAGTATACGTCGTACCCGCCGTTTTCCCTCACCATACGCAGGGCTTCTTCCCCGCTTATGGCCGTATCGCAGTATATACCGGCGCTTTCCACGATCCCCTGGAAATCTTCCAATATATACAAGTCGTCGTCCACGATGAGCACCCGTCCGTCCCCCCGCTCAATCTCACGCCGCACAGGCCGCTGTATCCGCGCCTCGCCCCGTTTAAGATGGACGATGAAAGCGAAGGTGGAGCCTTGCCCGATTTCCGATTCCACCCATATCTCCCCGTTCATCAGCTCAACGATGTTTTTCGATATGGTGAGCCCAAGGCCCGTCCCCCCGAAGTTTCGCGAGGTATGGGTCTCCGCCTGGGTGAAGGCCTGAAAGAGGCTGGCCTTCTGCTCGGCGCTTATCCCGATCCCCGTATCGGAAACGGTGACCTTGATGGTGCATACGCCGCCGACTTCCCCTAAGAAGTAAGTGTTGATCCTCACCGAACCGTGCTCCGGCGTAAACTTCACCGCGTTTCCCAGCAGGTTGGTTATGACCTGGGCCAGGCGTTGGTCGTCCCCCACCAGGTTTTGCGGGATAGCCCTGTCTATATAGATGGAAAACTTCAGCTTCTTCTCTTCCACGCGGAAGTTGATGACGTTAGCCACCCGCTGGAGCATCTTTTCGAAATCAAAAGCGACCTCGGAAAGCTCGAACTTCCCCGCCTCGATCTTGGACACATCCAGGATGTCGTTGATCACGCCCAGGAGGTGCTTGGAGGCGTCGTCGATTTTCGCGAAGCTGCTGTCCTTGCGAAGGATATTGTCCGAGGTGAGCCCGATGTGCGTCATCCCGATGATGGCGTTCATGGGGGTGCGTATCTCATGGCTCATATTCGCCAGAAAATCGCTTTTCGCCCTGCTGGCCTGCTCCGCGGCTTCCTTAGCCGCCACAAGCTCAGTGACGTCATGGACAAGGATGAGCAAACCGGAAAACTCCCGGGCTTCGTCGTGGAAAAGCAGCAGCTTGACCTCATAGTCCCGCTCCCCGCCGGATATCCTCAGCTTCCTCTCGCCGGAGGCCGGGGCGCCGGCCTGATCCCCGACCCCGGCTTTATCCTTCCCGGTCATGGCGTCCACCAGGTCGGCGATCTCCTTGCCGAACACCGGCGAAAGGTATTCATCCGCAATCGACTTCAGGTCGCTGCCATTGAGCAGGGCTATATCCTCTACGTCGATGATGCCGGTGATGGAATTGGTCCCGATCAGAAACCGCAGATTTTCATCGAAGATCAGGATGATATCCGGGCTCTGCTCCAGGAGCAGGTTCAGATAGGTCTCCTGCTTCATTTTTTCGGTGGAAATGGACCGGCCCAGGCCGATCTGTGAATTCAGGCTGATCTTGTTGATTTCGTTGCGTTTATTGATGATCCTGAGCTCCCGGGCAAGCTTATTCCTCTCAAGCTCCACCGCCTCCAGGCGCTGAAGCACAAGGTCGTGCTCCTCCCGGGCTACATAGCCGTTTTCCTGATTGGCGTCCAAGTTTTCCACCCCCTTTGCCGAGACAGGCTCCCGCCTCCGGCCGGCGCCCCTTGACCCCCATACAGGGGGGTCATATGACGAGGATCACCAGCGAATAGTTGTGAAACCTGTTCGTGGGGACGCCGCCCCGAATGGACGTAGGGCATATTTCCCCGCCGGAGTAGCCCATCATATATGGGACGTCCGGGCGGATGATGTCCTTCGCCGCCTGAAGCTCCCCCAGGGGGTCGACGCCAAAGAGCGCCATGCGCCGGACGATGCAGGGGAAAAGCAGCACGCCGTTTATACCCTCCAGATCATTGATCCCCTCGATGGTCTGCGTGGCGGTAGAGAGTATCGTCTCATAGTTGCATACAGAGAACACAAAGGTCGAGCCTTCGTCCACCTCGCCGGTGTAGATGGCGGCGCCGTCTTCCGCGAAGGATATATGGCCCCGGACCACCGGGACGCCGTCGTAGTCGCTGCGTTTCTTCAGATCCACCATGAGCGGGGTAAACAGGGTCATACTCTTTTCTTCCTGGGTCACGTCGATGAAATCCAGGCTGTTGTAGTAGTCGTACACGTTCATATGGTTGATCTCATAGATGCGGGTGCCGGAAGCCCGGGTGATCTCGCCCCGGTACAGTATAGCCGGGTCGGGGGGCAGCGCCGCTATCATGAACCGGGGATGTATTTCCCCGTAGCATAGCATAAATGCCATGGACGAGGTATAGTTCATCCCGTTGTATATCGTCTCGCAGTCGCTGAAGGTAGCCGAATCGTCTGTGGCAAGGGTGCCGAAAATGGCGGCGCCGGGAAGGTTTCGCTCCACCACGTCCACGTATTCGTCCCCGGCCGGGCCGAAGAGGAAGGGCGGGAATATGATGGCCAGCTCCGGCTTGGCGCCGGGCGCCGCCCCGCCTGCCGCGCCGCCTGCGCCGCCTACCGCCCTCTGAAGCGCGGAAGTCACCGGCCCGTCTATCCCTTCGGCGACGCTTTCGGTCACCCCGGTGACGAAGCGTACGTCGTCTGAGGTCATGACAAATATCGTCAGCATGAGCTCCCCCATCCCATCGTTGACAGCCTGGGACGCCGTGGTGACGCCGGCGAGGTCAAAGGGCAGATGTTCGCAGACATACTTCAGCACCCCGGAGGCGACGTACTCTGGATGGCACATGACGATCCCCGCCGTATGCTCGAGAAGCGTTATCTTCTCCTTCAGTTGAGCCTTTATCCCCTCTAGGGCAAGCTCGGGGCTGTCCATTTCTAATGTGTAAACACTTGCACATTTTAGCATGCCTTCCCCTCCTGCTTCCACGATGCCCCGCGCCTGGGGCAAGATGGCTTTATAACGCCGTTGCTCTATGGCGGCGGTTGATAAGCACCCGGCTTCAGCTTATATCGTATACTATGATAAGTGTGAAATCAAGGAGGAAATGGTGATGAAAATGTAGTCTTTACTATTGCGACGCCAGCCATTAAACTGATAGGTAGCCGAGACGGCAAAAGCGAGGAGGATTGTTATGACAAGGATACCTTTTGACCCTGCGGAGTTGGAAAATGTTAAGGAAACCGTCGGTTTGATGGGGAGGACGATGCGCAAATACGCCACGCCCGTGACGCCGAAGGAGAACTACAGGATGGTTTACCGGAGGGAAGTGCCCCACTGGCTGCCCCAGATGTCGGACATTACGATGATGACCCCCCGTATAGACCCGGACAATGTCGCCCGCGCCTTTGTGTTTGAAGCCAATCCCCTTTCGGATGAGGAAAAAGTCGGCGGCGTGGACAAGTTCGGCGTGGAATGGGTTTATGTACCGGTGGCCCAGGGTTCCATGGTGAAGCCGGGCAATCCGCTCCTGGAAGACGTGAACGACTGGAAGGAGAAGGTCAAGTTCCCCGATGTGGACGCTTGGGATTGGGAGGGCAGCAAGAAAGCCAATGCGGATTTTCTCAACAGCGACAATTTTATTGTGATCACGATCCTGACCGGGTTCTTTGAGCGGCTCATCTCCTTCATGGATTTCGACAAGGCGGCTGTCGCCCTCATCGACGAGGATCAGAAGGACGCCATCCATGAGCTTTTTGACGCCCTGGCCGGCGTGTACATCAAGATGGTGGATCACTTTATCGACGCGTACCATATCGACTGCCTCAGCCTCCACGACGACTGGGGCAGCCAGCGTTCGCCTTTCTTCAGCCTTGCCACGGCGCGGGAAATGATCGTGCCTTATATAAAGAAGGTGGCGGATCACTGCCATTCCCGGGGTGTATTCTTTGAGCTGCACTCCTGCGGCAAGAATGAGAAGCTCGTCCCGGCATACATCGAGGCGGGGGTGGACGCCTGGAGCGGTCAGCCCATGAACGACAAAGAGATGCTTTACGAGGAGTACGGCGGCCAGATCATCCTGGGCGTGGAGCCGGACTGCGCGCCGAAGGAGTTCACGACGACCCCCGTCGATCCTGAGATAGCCGTCCCCGCGGCGAAGCGTTTCGTCGCCAAGTACTGCCCCAACTACGCCGAGAAGCCGGTCACTGTGGGCTTCTTCTTCGGTCCGCCGGAGTACTCCGACGCCCTTTACGCCGAGAGCCGCAAAGCCTTCAGCTGAGTCTCGCGACGCGCGGGGCGGGGCTATATATAGGAGATGTTTCATGGCTTCGGCCAGATATAGAAATCGTTCGATGCAAATCCTGACGGCTCCGACGCGACGTCGTGTCACGCTCCGCCTGGCGTGACATCGTGTCACGCCCACGAACTTGCTGGGTTTGCGATTTCTTATCTGTCAGACGAAGCCATTCAATACATCGCCTATATATAGCCCCGCCCCGCGCGTCGCCAACCGCGCAAGAAACCGGAGCCCTTTCGGCAGGCCCCGGTTTCTTCGTTTTGTCTGCGCGTCAGCGCCCCGCGCCGACGGTGTTTCAGTGTATGTCGATCTTCTTGTCCGTCTTCAACTTTGCTTTCTTCGGGATGACGATCTTCAGTACGCCGTCGTTCAGGTTCGCGTCCGCGCCCTCAGCATCGGCTTCCGCCATATAGATCGTACGCCCCATGGATGAGTACTGCCGCTCCCGGTGGATGTAGCCGTCGTTCTCATCCCGGCGGTCTTCCCCGCGCTCCACGCTTATGGTCAGCTTGCCCTCGTCCAGGGAAAGGCTGATTTCCTCTTTGCTGACGCCCGGCATCTCGGCTTCTATGGTGTAAGCGCTGTCGGATTCCCGCACGTCCACCTTAAAGGCGTCGCTTACCAGGCTTCTCCCGAACAGCCGCATATCGCCGAAGAAGTCGTCCATCATGCTGAACGGATTGCGCGGTATGAGATAATTCCTCCTGTAGTTATACGGTATAAGACCTGCCATAATGACCAACTCCTCTCTTTTTGTATTAGCACTCTCATGGCGCGAGTGCCAACTATCTCTATTATACACTAAGGTCAGAGAAGGTCAACAAGGAAGGTCAAATTTTTACAATTTGTTTACAATTAGAGCAACTGCCTCTTTTGAACGGCTAAACAGAAGACTTATATCAACTCGAAATCCAGCGTGCCGCGCTCGGTCCCATTGACGATGAGCGTGATCGAATGGGCGCCGGGATAATGCTTCCTCGTGCTCACATCCGCGAAAGAGTGTTTTCTCACATAAACCTTCTCCTCCTTCGCCTTAAGCGACGTCTCCGATATTTTAAATATCTTCCTGCTTCTCTTCCCCTTCGCTTTCATGTAGTCCACCCCGTACTCCAGCCTCGCCTTCGCCGCTTCCTTCGAGGATACCGTGAAGGAAAACTCCATATCCTCCCCGATCGCGACGGAAGCCGCGCCTAAGGTAAAACCGCTAACCTCGACGGAAACGTCGTCCTGGAGCCCAAATAATGCCAAGGCCTCGCGGTTGCCCTTCTTCAGGAGCGTCCGGCAGCCGTGCTTGACGATCCAATCGGTGCGCTCGTTTCCACCGTACCACTCCCCCGCGAGCTTGACGACCAGATCCGGATGCGTTTTCGATATGTCGTTCAGGTTATTGGCGACGCTCTTGCGCACCCATACCGACGGGTCGGACTTAAGCTCTTCCAGTATGGGCAGGATAGGCGAGGGGTCTTTCTTAAAGCTATTCAACGCCGGGGCCCAGGGCAGCGCGGGGCGGCAGCCCTCGCAGGAGAGCCTTCGGACGAGCTCGTTTTCGTGCCTGGACCAGGCGTACATCTGCGCCATCGCGCGCTCTTCATGCTTGATGATAAAGGGCCTTACCGCCAGCTCCGACGACGCGTAAGGGGTGTAACGCTCCAAAGCGGCCATAGAGATATCCCAGTTTTCCTCATCCTGCCCGTAGATCTCGACGAAAATCGGAAAAAACCAGGCGAAGCCGTCCAGCCATGTGCCATAGTTCATGACCACCTGGTCAATAATGCCGATGGCCGTTTCATAGTCCGGCGGGAGATACGTCCCCAGGGCGGCGCTTATCCGGTATGTCCTTTCCTTGAGCTCCAAGCCGTCCCAGGTCTCATCCAGAATCGACCGGACAAACCCATCGGCTTCAAACGGGCTATACGCCGACCGGATATCCAGGGCGAGTTTGCTGAGCAGGTCGCGATTGAGCAGATTCTTCAGTGGTTCAGGCATATGCGTATTCCTCCTGTAATGCGTTTGTCACTGCTGATTATTCGATTACCGCAGTTTTTGCCGCTTTATGTACTTCGTATTTCTCCCCGCCCCGACCTTGATCGCCGCCCCGCTTTTCACCATCGCCCCAAGAACGGCTTCCACAGTCGTTGGGCTTACATCAGGCAGGACATAACAGATTTCCTGCTTTGAGACAGGCAAAAGGCTATTCAACACAGTCGCTTCCACCCGTCCGCGTTTGCTTACTTTCCCCGCGTTAACCACGGCAAACCTCTTATCCAGTTCTTTATAACAATAAAGCAAGGTCGAAATGAAGTTTTCGATAAATGGAAAATAACTGTTTGTGTTATCATGCCAACCTTGGGAGGATAAACGCAACGCTTCATAGTAATCCCATTTCCCTTTATTGATCTGTTCTTCAAACGAAATGTATTTACCGGCGTCGAATCCGTTTCGGTAGAGCAAAAGGAGAGAAAGCAAACGCGACATCCTGCCGTTGCCGTCGGCAAATGGATGGATGCAGAGAAAGTCGAGGATGAAGCACGGGATCAATAGAAGTTGGTTTACGCCGTAATGGTTCCTCGCGTCGATATATGCGAGAATCAACTGCTCCATGGCGTCCGGGGTTTCATTGGCGGGGGGGGGGGCGCACCCGAACCGCCGCACGCGCGGCGGGTCCCCTTCCCAAGAGCCGCCGTCG
>Ga0082212_10000126_pt1 | contig 115961 bp, 77 predicted proteins | sample TergutNt197P3_FD_71548 | JGI IMG/M metagenome (GOLD analysis project Ga0082212, IMG submission 71548) | Neocapritermes taracua P3 segment gut microbial communities from Petit-Saut dam, French Guiana - Nt197 P3 | ecosystem: Host-associated > Arthropoda: Insects > Digestive system > Gut ...
AACTTGATACAAACCAGGAACGTCGGCTGGAATTGCACTCACGGGGCTGCCCGAACCGCCGCCACTCATATCAAGAATGTCGATTACCACTTGGCTGCGCACATCCCCTGTTGGGTTGCCCGCGCCTTCAGCCTTAACGTCAGTTGCCACAACCCCTTCCATGAGCTTGTCACGGGTGAGGTTGCCAGAACCATCTACCGCACTTGCAGGAACGGGCATATTAACAACAAGCGGTTTAGGCGTTGCCTCGATGAAGAGGTCATCAAAACCGCTGCCAACCTGGATATTAAGTTCAATGGTGGTCTCTTCATCAACATCAGATACCAAGAAGTGATAAATACCCATAGCAGAATCACCCGTAGTGAAGGTGCTCAGGTAGTTGTCCTTGTCCTGCAAAATCTTTACCGCAGGAGATGGGCTTACCTTGTTGCCGTTTGCCAGATACTTCGAAGCGGTTGCTTCCAAGACTGCAAGCACGCCTGCCGCACCAAGGGCGGCGGTGTCTTCAGCTTCGAGAACCGTTTGTTTTGCGTTTGATCCAAAGACATAGGTAACAGGACCAAACTCAGGCGCTGGTACTGGTCCGACCACATCGGCATCAACAATCTCGCCCGTGATGGACTTAGAAATGGTGCCTGTTGGAGCATCGGCGGCATTGATGGTGATGTTATAAACACCCGCACCTGCCGCATAGCTGTAACCACCGCTCATAATGCCCGTCAGATTTCCTGTCAGTCCGATTTCGGCACCCGTCGTGCCGTTGTAGAGCTTGGTACCCGACTTGCTCAAAATTTCAGACTCGATCATAGACGGGTTGGTGGTCACGTCAGCAAGACGCGTCACGAATGATTTCGCGTATAAGATTCGTCCGTCACCAACGGTATAGGAACCGTCGTTTACCACCACAACTCTATCAGCAGTTGCAGCGTTGCCATCGGAATCCTCGACAGAATAGCGCAAAGTATACATTCCTGGAGTTGTCACATCAACGCCCGTGGCGGGGTTGAGATAGGTAACAACAACGTCAAGCGGAATGCCCGCTGCATCGTCTTCAACGTCAGTTGCGCTCACGCCGTACATATCATCACTCGTGTATTGCGCAGGGGTAATAGAACCTGCAGGAGTCGGGCCGTCCCCTATCCAAATTTCAACGGGCGTGCTCACCGTCAGTTCAGGCGGGAATCCGTCAGAAACGATACCCTTTGACATGACCTGAGTCGGGCTGGGGCTGGTGATAACAGGAGTCGTACCCACTTGAGCTCCGAAGGTAAGATCATAGGTATCTTGCGTATCGGTGAAGCCCCCGTTTGAAACAACGCGCGGGGTTGCAGTCGGTGCCGCATCTACCAATTTGATAACCTGCACATCGGCTTCCATAATGAGAGCATCATTTAATCCCGATGCAATCATTTCTGCAGCGCGCGTTGCATTAACCTGGAAATGGTTCGCCGTTATAGCGTATTGGTCATTTTCCCCGCCCTCATAGATAACATCTGCATCAGTGATGACGCCCTTTATCGTCTTTTTGGTGGGTTTGCCCACTACCGTCCAGGTGAAGTCATAGGTTCCCGCAGGAGCATTAGTCGTATAACCTGTTGGCGGGAAGGGGTCGATGGTAAGGTTGCTCTGGTCAATAGTGTTACCTTCGATATCGTAGGCAACCGCTCTTGACCAGCTTAAGACCTGTCCCATAGAACCATTAACCGACGCAGACGTGGCAACAAAATTCTTTGCGCCGATAATAACGTCGTTGTCGGTGTCAATTTCGAAACGCCCGTCGTCGATGATGATGGCGCGCGTTGCCGTTGCCGTCATGCCGTTGTCGTCAGTTGCGGTATAAACAACCTTGTATACACCAACATTGCCCGTGTTGATTTGCGCCGTTGGTGAACCGTTTATCGTGTAGGTGACATCGGTGGGGTTCAAGATACTGCGCGCGGCATAATCGGTCGCGGTCATCTGATCTGTTATCTCTGCGAAGGTGAGATTGTGAGCATCAGAACCCGATTGGAAATCAATAACCAACGGTTCTTCTTGGAATGCGATAACAGGACCAGCTCCAAACAAGGTATAGGTTACGTCAACGGTAATGCTCGGAACACTCGTAATGGCAAAGGTCACCTTATAGGATTGCCCGTGTGAACCGCCCGTTGCAGGAATGTCGTTTGAAACAACATAGACTCCCGCATCAGCCAAAGAAGTTACGGGGAAGCCCGTGCCCAAAGACACTGCTTTGCTCATAAGTCTCCACGCCTCAGCTTCAGAAGCGTTGATGAGTTTGAGTTGCGCAGCATCGGAAAGTCCCGCGTAGTCGGCTGCTTCCGAAACCATTAAATTGGTCACGTCGTTAGCGCCAATGATGTAGCGAATGTTCGTGTCGGGATCAACCGCATCAGTCATCTGGTCTTTGTCCACCAGGACTGCTTCAATGTCGCGATATACGTTTGACGGAGCGCCAACAACACCAATCCTGATAGGATAGGTGCCCACAGGGCTTCCCGCGCCATACGTTCCCGCAGATACAACCATAGGGGTAGCGTCTTTGAGTCCGCTCGGCTCAGATAAGTCCATTTCCCACGCATAGGCTTGCGCATCATCAAGGATGGTGGCAGCGTTTGCTTCTGAGCGTTCCTTCACGAAACTGGTCGCATCGATGATATAGCCGTCAATGACCACGAAATCACCCACGAGCACGGGGCGCGTGGCGGTTGCGTCGTTGCCGTCGCTATTGGTAACCGAATAGGTGACAGGATAGATGCCTTTCTTGGTGAGGTCTACCGCGCTGTCGTCATAGGTCACATCACCCGTGATGTCAACATTTGAATCAGCAGCGTAGAATGCCGAAACGCCGTCCATGTAGTCAACTTCGCTTGGAAGAATAGAACCGTCGGGGCGTTCTCCCCCAGCAGCCATGAAGGGCTCAGTTGCATCGCCCAACCACACATTTATCGGCGCATCAACCAAGATAACGGGCGTATTGCCTGAAGTGACATGCGCCTTAATGGTTACGGTGTGGTCGTAGTCTTGGGGTTGACCGTTGATGTAGAAGGTCACATCCCAATCTCCCGCTTCAGCAGGATTCGGAATCGCAACCGACGCCACCCGCACAAGTGAAGCATTCCACGGGTCGGTGATATTCAAGCGCCCAACCGCTTCGGCGAGTGCAATCAGTTCAGTATCGCGGTCAGCAGTCGACTTGTTCATCAACGTGGTTGCATTGCTCACGGTGATATCGAAATCATTCGCGGCAATGTATTTCTTCGCTTCTATATAAGGTTCAACTTTTACCGAACCACTCTTATAGATACTCGTATCAGCATCAGCCGCATATCTGACGGCATAGGTCTTGCCATCGGGGTTACTTGCCTTGAAATCTTCCAAGTCATAGTAGGCGGGGCTGTCCCACGGAGGGGTTACTTTGTTTACGGAAACCGCGGTGTCCAAAGTAACGGCTGGATAGAGTTTATCGGCGCGCGCGTTGATGAGATCTTTCAAAGCGGCGTATTGCGGTGCGCTGTCGGTGCCCAAATCAGCGATTTCGGTTGCTTGGCGAAGCCCGATAACCTGATCCTCATGCGAAAGCGTCAGTTCGGGCGCTTGCACCGTCAAGTGCGGTGCAGCCAAGAGCGTAGTGTCGTGACAAGGGGTGTCAACCAGCGGGTTGGCGTTACCCTCGGCGTCCTCTAACACGAAATAGACTTCGTCGTTGAGCGCCAGAGAAGAAATTACACTGTCAGGGAAGGTGTAGAGCCAGGTGCCATCAGCGTTCAAGACACCTTCAACGGGGTTGCCCCCTTCACTGATGGTGGTCGTTGAGCCACCACTCTTGAGCACGGCATACAACTTCACAGCTGGATCGGGGTTGTGAGGTTCCGCTGCTGCTTGAGCTGCTTCGGGCAACCATGAACCACTCACTTCAGTGGTCAGATTTTGCCACAGTTTGCCGTTGTTAGGCATAGTAATTTCAGCAGGCACTGGCGGCAAAATGTCGATAACCGTAATGGGTCCAGGCATATCTTCAGGTTTTGCCATGTGAACTTCTTCAGGATTGGCATTGTCGCCTGGATAGTCAAGACCACGCCACAGCGAAAGCATCGTAAAGGTATCACCAGCACGCAGAAAATCGCCATCGGTATAGCGCACAACACCGTCAAGGCTGGCGACGCCAGTTTCTACTTCATAGATATCCTCTGCAATCAGAGAAGTGACTTCTCCGTTCTTAGAAATTTCTTTGCTGTTGTCAGCGGCGCGCGTAATTTCATAACGTCCATAAACTTCATCAGTCCAAATGGGACGTCCCACATTGTCAAGACCTTCAGGTACGGAACCTATGGCGCGCAAGTACTTGTCGGCATTGGTAGCAGGCTCCCACATCGAATCGATACGCGGGGTAGCGTTATTACCCTGAACACGACGGTAGGGCTGGGTGCCCTGGTTGCCGAAGTTGCCCGCTGCATCAGTAAGCAGAGGGTTGTTGGAACTAAAGGTTGCTCCATTAAAGCTTTGCCCCGTAAGCGTCAAGGTGGGTAGTGTCCATGACATATAAGGGTTAGACCATGAAGCGGCAACACCCCAGGTGGGGTTGCCCGCAGGATTCATGGAAGAATCGGCAGAACCAGTAGTAGACGAACGGCTGGTGCCGTTGCCCCACACCGCTAAGTCTGAATGGATGGAATTGAATTCTACACCACTAGCCGTGTTGGTTCTAAACACGCGTGCTGGTGCGGCTGCCGTACTCGGAGCAAAATTCGCAAAATCGTAGTAGCGTGGTTCTTCAAAGCTAAAGTTGAAGTTGGTGCCACCGTTTACGATAGCGCCGTTGGGTACGTTACCATGCATGATGATGGTAGCGCCTGGCTCAATAACTATCTCACCGTTATTGTTGTTGGTGTCAGCACCAGACGCATGGGCTCCTGCTACTGCAGCGCCCCGCTCGGCATACAGCTCAACGGCTGATCCTTCATCTTTTACATAAAAGCCCCAGTCGGTGCCCGCGAAGTTAACAGCCGAGTTGCGCAGGTCGGTTCCTGTTGCGTTTCGGGTATCTCCCTCATTGACAACCTTAACCACACCACCGCTTTCAACAGTGAATCTGTTGTTTGAGCCGTGGAAGGAAATACCAGCACTTTTTCCAGCTCCGTCTTCTTGTTTTCTCAAAACATTAATATGACCACCATTAGAAACACGGAACTCACAGCTCGTGAGCGTAGAAACGGCTGCATTAGCACCTGCACGAATCCAGATTACGCCATGCATATAGGTGTCAGTATCTCTTCTCATAACGTTTGAGGTGGCATGAAGCTCAGAACCCTCACCGTCAACAATAAAGTAACTGTCGCCAAAGCTGTTTGCACGAATAGACTGCATAAAAGCAGGACCAGAAGCAGTAGCACCAGTTTCAAGTGCACCAGGTCCGCCTGCTGCAGTGGCAATATTTTCGGCATAGACCTTTGCACCGTTGGTAACGGTAACGCCACCAGCGCCACCACCAAGGTTAACCATACCTGCCTCATCAAGCCAACCAATCTGTCTACCTTGAATATTGACTTCGGTTCCCTCACCGTCAAAGACAAGGTCGACTTTGGTGGCAAGCACTGCAGCTGCACCAGGAGCAGCACCTGTGTCAAAGTTAAAGCCCATTTGTATGGTGCTCGAAAAAACATTTTGGCGATGGTTGATAAGCGTAGCTTTCGTGCCGCCAATAAACTCTATCCTGTTTTCGGTAGAGTGAATCGCTGAACGAAGCGGAGCAGAACGCGAGCTGGTTTCAAGCCAAACATCGGCGGCGTCAAACGTGAGCATGCGCGCATTCATGGTACCGCAGGTATATGAATCGGAGGTGTTTGACATCGAGGGCGCATTGGTGTTTGCCACCGCATGAATCCACTTAATCTCTCCTGTGGCATAAATAGTGCCGTTGATGTTGTGTACGAGTTCCCCGCGCTGGATTCCCTCGCCCACCACATTTCTCATGTTGATGGTCCAATTGTCGGTGACCGAGCTTGGGCCAGCCGAGATAGCGAGCCACGTACTCCAACCAGCCCCAGCCGTAGCGCCGCTGGCAGCGTCGCTGACTGCAATAAAAACGTTTCGGGCGTTAATACCAAGAGGTACCTGGCGAACGACATTAATGTCTTTAACAGTAAAATCCCGTGGAGCGTTTGCGGCTGTGGATAATCTCAAGGTAACGTTCTCGGTTTGAGTTCCCACATTAAGCAATTTGCCGTTACCGTCAAGAACGAGGTCGCGGTCAAGCAGACCAGGACGGGTAGCAACGGTGCCGCGAGCGATGTCGCTTTCCAAACGGATATAGCTGATGGCCGTATTGTCCCATGCGGCACAGAATTCAGCCCAAGTGCTGACACCCGCTCTGTTTGCAGCAGGAACATCGTCCCACTCAAGCCCAAAAGAACTTGCTCCCATAGGCATAATGCTTATAGGCTCTCCTGCCAAGGGCATGATAGGGATAAAGTCCCCCTCAACTTCTACACCATTATTCTCAACAGAATCTTCTGGTAGGTCGACGTCATCACCCCCATTCGCAGTTTCCGCCGATGGCTCGGAAGCATCGGGCGTCTGCCATAAGGCAGCATCACCGTACTCCACCGCATCGCTGCCCGGTGCAACAACAACTGGGTCGGCAAAAGATGCCAAGGGCACAAACAACGTGACAGCCATCGTAATGGCTATGACAACAGCAAGAGTTTTTCTTAAAAACCCTGGTTGCCTCTTGTTCTTTCTTGCTTTCATGACTACCCAACCTCTTTTCCTGTCTTGAATCAACTTCATGACCAATTACCTTAAAGCCCACCCTACATCCACTTTTGCAGGTCTTGCCTTGTGCGTCGCGCAAAGCCCTGCGTCTTGCAATAAAGCTATATCAACCACCTCATGGTGAATTGCTTCTTAAAAGTTATGTGGTTTGATAATGAGAAAGAATGTGAGAAAGAATTTTTGTTTGGAAATATGCCTGAAAGCGCAAAAACGGTCGAAGACGACCGCATCAAAATAAGGGGTGAGCTTTGCTCATTCCCGACCTTCGCACCCAATCCTGACAGCCACCTCACAAAGCCTCCAAGTGTTTGAAACTCTTGGGTCAGGCGCATTGGCATATAAAAATCGTCCAAATTAAAGAAGAGTAGTTTATCCAGCGCTATCTATCAGCGCTAAAAGCCCTACCTTCTTTTACCGTCCCTAGCGGTTTTTACCCCAAGCCTGCTACCTCGACCCCTTTTCTCTACCCACTCTGCACATCAAAATAGCAACCAACCACTTTTGCAAACTTTTTTCCACTCTTATTCGGCTGCTATACACTTGCTCGCATTATACTTCAAGAATATTAGTTTTTAAGTGTAAATTTTTGTAAAAATTTTTTATTTTCCCAGCTACTTATGGGATAAATGAGATGCACTTAGACCCATTAACCCGTTGAAACTGCTACTAAGCAGATAAGGTAAAGGCGTATTATCAGGTCTTACGTTTTGTGGGGCACCCCTTCATTGCCACACCCGCAACAAGCGCCATCCCCCCTTTGTCATTGCAATGAGCAGAGCGAATGACAGGCGATAGAGGTGGTTACTGGCGACGAGGGTCGAAGTTCTCTCTGAACACTGATTTTTATTTTAATGCGCCTTCAGCAGTGAAGCACACGAAGATTCGCAGAATCTGAGTAGCGAAACGGGTGAGCTGAGACCTCTTTGACAGTAACCGCGAAATTAGGATTGCGGGTCAGACCCGCAATGACCGCGGGAGAGACAAAAGAAGCCCGAAACAACGATGCGCGTAGTCGTTTCGGGCTTTGACGGGAAGAAGAGTTTTATTGAGCTTGCAAAACTCTTCTCCTCAGATAAAGCTTCTGGCTTCCTAGCCTTTATCCTCCTCTTCGGATGAACGGCGGCGCCGTGCGAAAGCCAAACCAAGAGTTGCACCACTGGCTCCTAGGAGCCCAACCCACATCCACGGGCTGGTATCGTCGCCAGTCTTGGGACTTGACGAACCCTTAGGCGAATCAGGTGCAGGTGCAGGTGCAGGCTCGGGCGCGGGTGCAGGTGCAGGCTCGGGCGCGGGCGCAGGCGCTGGCTCGGGCGCGGGCTCGGGTGCTGGCTCTGGTTCAGGCTCTGGCTCAGGTTCAGGCTCTGGTTCGGGTTCGGGCTCTGGTTCTGGTTCTGGCTCTGGTTCTGGTTCAGGCTCTGGTTCTGGTTCAGGCTCTGGTTCTGGTTCAGGCTCTGGTTCGGGCTCGGGCTCAGGCTCGGGCTCTGGCTCGGGTGGCACAACTGCCTCTTCCCACTGAGCATACACGGTCATGTCGCCCGTTACCGAATAGTCAGAGGTAAACTGCGTGCCACCCTCAGGCGTGAGCGCCCAATAGGCAAAGGTGTAACCGTCACGCACAGGCGCACTCGGCAAATGACCTAAACTGATGGCTGGTTCTACCACATAGCTATCGGAAGGTTCGGTCAAGGTTCCGCCGTTGGGATTAAAGCTAACCAAGTAGCGATAAGCGACAACCGTTGCGTCGATGGTGGCGCTCACGCTTGAATCCCCTGCTGCCAAAGGCGCTATGCTTTCAACAGCAGCGAACAGCGGATAGACCTCGCCAGCAATACCGAAGGTGACTGGATAGGTGTCTGCCAAAGCGACAAAGCCGCCGCTATTGCGTACCTCAACTGTCGGAGTCGGGGTGTTTGGAAGAAGCGCGTATGCTTTTGCATCAGATGCCTTGATAAGTTCTGCCGAAAGGTCTTTGCCTATCATCACCGCTGCCTCAGTTGCGCTCACCGTAAAGTGAGAAGCGCTTATAGCATACCTTGAATCATAGCCACCTGGGTCAACCACATCACCATCAACTACATATCCCGTGATGGTTTTCGTAACTCCCAAGTGACCAGCAGGGGCGATGTTGAAGGTGTATTGACCAACTTGGCGATTAGCAAATCCACTAGGCACACTTCCAACGACTACGGGGGCCAAGGCGTTTCTGTCATAGTCATAAGCCTCGGCGAAGGACAGACGCAATACATCAGCCGCACTTCCGCTGAAACTTGGATCTTTTGCTGACACGACGAAGTTCTTCGCACCCACAATGACTTCTTCGCTTGAATCATCCACGAAGCGGCCATCGGTTATCACCACAGCACGACTTGCCGTGGTGGTGTTGTTGTGGCTATCAGTAACTGAATAGTTGACCTGCCACACGCCGATATTGTTTTGGTCAAGACTCAGACCACCTTCGACCATAACACTGGTTTGCCCCAGAAGGTTTCCATCTTCTACGTCCATAACCGTCATGAATGCCTTAAGGTCGGTGTCGGTAAGGGGCTTAGAGGCTAAAGTTTGTTCTAAGACCAGCGGACGCTGCTGGAACTCGATAACAGGAGCGTTACCGTTGTCGATAGTGAAGATCACCGTTACTTGAATATCGGTGTAATCTTTCACGGCAAAGACAACTTCATATTCGCCTCCCGCAACGATGGGATGGGTTGCATCCCCTATTTGGTCGCTGAGTACTACGACGTCCCAATCTTTGATGGTGTCGTTAATTTTCCAAGCTTCGGCTTCTGCACGAGCAATAAGAGCGCTTGCCGCAGAAGTAGCGCCGACAAAGTTTGACGCCTCATCTAAAGTGAGCCTTGCGTTCTTGGCGCAAACTACATAATGGACCAGACCAACAAAGCTCTCATCAATAACATCGCTGTCGATTACTTTGCCAGTAACGCTCGTGGACGGATTGCCGCTATATCCAGGTTGCGGACCGATAATGCCAATCTGGATTGGGTAGTACTCATCAGGAGTAGCACAATAGCCCGCGTTATCATGAACACTCAAGAGGTAATCAACCGAAGTGATAACCAGCGGATCTTCAGGTGAGCTACGCTGCTCAAGGCGTTTTGCTTGAGCAGAAGACTCACGCAAGATTTCGGTGTCGGTGCCATCCACACTCGTGGCTAGGACGATAAAGCTTTGTGCCTTCACACCATAATCGCCATCCCAAACCCATGAGCCATCGTTTACCATGACCCAGTCGCTCTTGGTGGTTATATTGCCATCAGAGTCAACGGCCTTATAGGATATCTCTTGTAAACCAGCGATAGTCAAATCAAGAGGATTGGCGTTTTGGACAAAAGCACTTCCAAGGCCGCTTCCCCACACAAGGTCGGTGATGATGCCATCTTCTGCGTCCGTTGCTTTCACGTCCCCTGTACCTGAAGGGTCTTTACCATGAATGTAGTCCCACTCATTCGGCAAGAAGTACTCAGGCTTGTAGTTGGGATGCGAGGCTCCCCCTTCAGCTGTCCAGATGGTGCGAAGATCGGGAGTGTGTATTACTGGATGGTTACCGTTAGAAACCGTCACCGTAATGGTAACAGAAGCTGCATGATCTTCTGCCACCCAAAGCTGCACTGGGAAGGTAGACGGATAGGCAGAGTCACTTTCCATCGCAAAGTTTGCGGTTTTGAATCCGTCATCGTTTGCCAAAGCTGGTGTGCCGCCCCGTGCAAGGTTAACATCAGCTCTCAGATAGCTGGTAGCACCTGAGCGCGCGAGGAACTCTGAATCATAAGCGGCTCCACTCTTCGCTTGGAGTGCTAAGGCATCAGCTATGTTGATGCGGAAGTCCTTGGCTTCAATTGAGTATTGGTCACCATTGGCGATGTTAGAGTCAACTACTTTACCCAAAACTGCGCGGGTAAGAGAAACATCTTCTTGAACCGCTAGGATGATATCGTATTCGCTTTTAGCTGGACCAAAGCCACCCGTATCACTTACCACAGCGGTTGCAGGGGTGCCGTCCACATGCCAAGCTTGCGCTTCGGTTTGCTCAAGGATGAGCGTGTTGTAAGGCGCGGTAACATCTTTGGAGTCAATCAAGAATGATTTCCCTTGTATGATATAGCGATCATTAAAGCGGATGGAGCCGTCGTTTACGATAAGGGCTCGCTCAACCATTTCGCTAAAGCCATTGTTGTTTGTTACCGCATAGGTAACTTGTGTCACTGAACTGGTTCCCCAAGCAATTTCAGGCAGTTGTTCGGTGCCTGTTGCGTCTGGATTGATAACAACCCTGCTTGTTAAGTCGCCGTCATTGTCGTCGCCCGCCGCAACCCCACTCATGATGTCTGCGCGAGAAAGCATGTCGGTACTTGTCGGCTTGTAGACATACTCAAGCGGCTTAGGTGTTGCGTCAATCCACGGAAGAACCGTTGGATTAACCTTTACGCTCAAGGTTATTGAAGCATTACCATCGGGGTCTTGGACAACTATCCAATAGGTACCTGCCTCAGCCTCAAAGCCACCTCTGTCAGCGATAACTGGCGTGATGGTTTCAAGCGTGCCCTGCGGGCGTGCTACTCGAGCACCAGCACCAAGAGCAGCTAAGAGTTCTGCATCAGTAGTGATGGCGGCAGCCTCAAAGACCTCAAGTTCGATATTGTTACCAAATACGTAATAGGTATCCTTATCCGAGTCAATTGGTTTAGGTCCTGCCTCGATGACTTGTGCATCAATCACCTCACCGATGATGGCTTTCGAAATCTTGGTAGTACCCGAATCGATTCCCTCAACCACGATGTTGTACGTACCTTCTGCGCGAGAATAACCACCTGTGCTTGCCACTGAAAGTTCAGTTGAGGATACCAAGGCTCCCGTCTCAGTGTTGTAGAGAGCCGCAAAGGACTTGGAAAGTATCTCTTGGTTGAGAAGTGCTGGGCTTTCGGTGACATCGGAAAGCAAGGTCACGAAACATTCCGCATACAGAATACGGTTGGTGCCTGCAACATACCTGCCGTCGTTGACAATCACGATACGAGAAGCGCTTGCGGTATTGTTGTCGGAATCCACCACATCATAGGTCAGCTTATATAAGCCCACCTGAGTCACGTCAACGTCTCCTGTTGCAGCGTCGGCGGTATAGGTAACCGCAGCGGTGAGGTCTTTATCTTCTTCATCCCACGCACTTACTCCATAGAAGGGGTCATACTCAGAAGCCGTAATAGCATGGGCGGGTTTTGGAGTAGTTCCAATCCACACTTCAAGAGGTGTGGAAACTGTTAGTACGGGCATAGCGCCTTGGGAAACCGTTCCTTTGATACCAACACTTTGCTTTGCAGCAGGGATAGTGTCAATTCTAAAGGTGATAGGTTCATAAGTCCCTTCAGTTGCAGCAAAGCTGGCAGTGCTCACCAAAAGTGGTGCCAAGTCAGGCTTGCTAGGAACAAGTTTTACTACTTGTGCGCGGGCAGCTTCGATAAAGGCTGGCTGTCCACCGTTGAGAATGTCCTGAGCATCTGCCACGTTTACCTGGAAATGGTTGGCAAGGATTGCATAGCTTGAATCCTTGTCGCCTGAATCAAGCACATCAGCATCCACCACGTGTGCGGTGATTGATTTGGTGGTGGTGCGTCCTTGCGCCTTCCAAACAATCGGATAATCGCCGACAGAAGCTTGTGCACTATACCCGCTGGGCTGTTCAGTCCAATTAACGGTGAGGGGCTTGCCCTCAATATCGAATGCTTCTGCATACGAGAGGCTTCGTGCTTGTCCTTCGCTGCCTAAAACATCGCTGCTGGCAATCACATAGTCGCGTGCCCCCATAATGATGTCGTCATTTGGGTCAATCAGATAGCGGCCGTCAGTTATCACCACAGCACGACTTGCGGTGGTGGTGTTGTTGTGGCTATCAGTAACTGAATAGTTGACCTGCCACACGCCGATATTACTTTGGTCAAGACTCAGACCACCTTCGACCATAACACTGGTTTGCCCCAGAAGGTTTCCATCTTCTACGTCCATAACCGTCATGAATGCCTTGAGGTCAGCATCGGTCAGGGGCTTAGAGGCTAAAGTTTGTTCTAAGACCAGCGGACGCTGTTGGAAGTCGATAACAGGAGCGCTACCGTTGTCAGTAGTGAAGATCACCGTTACTTGAATGTCGGTGTGATCTTTCACGGCAAAGACGACTTCGTATTCGCCTCCCGCAATGATGGGATGGGTTGCATCCCCTATCTGGTTGCTTACTACTACGACATCCCAATCGTTGATAGTGTCGTTAATTTTCCAAGCTTCGGCATGTGCTCGATGAATCAAACTACTTGCTGCAGAAGTGATTCCCGCAAAGCTTGGGGCTTCTGCTAAGGTCAAGCTCGCATGATTGGCAGCCACCGTATAGCGCCAAGCCGCATCGAATCCGTCGGCCAGTTCGTCGTGTTCGACTACTCTGCCGACAAGGTCTAGGCTTGCGTGTCCCTCAAAGCCCGTTTCAGGGGTATAAGAATCAAGAGAAATCGCGTAATCCTTCACCATATTGGTGTATCCACCATCATCACCTATAAACAAAAGGTGAGAAACATCCACGGGAACAGATTCTGCCGAGTTGTTGGACTTGATACGCCACAACGCTGGGTAAGTCTCGGCAAGAATCGCGTCAGGCGTGCTATCCACCTCAGAGGCAAGTTTCACAAAGCTATAAGCCATCAACAGATAGTCCCCCTTGGGGGCAAAGTTATCGGTTACCAAGACTTTGAATGTTTCAACCGTGGTGTTGTGGTCAGAATCCGTTACCGAGTAAGAGACATCTTGGAAAAGATTAAACATCTCAGGAGCTAGGCTCACTGGGTCTCCTTCAGTAAAGACGCCGCTGCCATTGACGGAGCCAATTTTCAGCTTGCTTTGAATATCCGTATCAAAATCATCCGTTGCGACAACGCCGTGCAAGCCGTTGGTTGAAGTCCACTCAGAGGCAAGCATAGTACCTGCGGGTTGGTCAGCTGCAGGCCCTGCCCAAATGATGCGCAAAGGAGCAGTTATTGCGGGAGGCAGAGCATTATCAACAAATACGATAATGCTAGTCTCAGCCGCAGGGTCTTCAGCACAGCGCAGGGTTATGGTGAATTGGTCGCCTTGCTTCAAAGGCTGGTTAGATGCATCCCCAAACCCACCGTCGCTGATCAGTTCTTTGGTGGCAGAAGCTGCCAAGCCAAACGTCGGTGACGTGCGGTCATAGATGCTGAAGTTCGACCTGTCAAAGAACGCATTGTTGTAGGCAGGAGTTCCCTTTTGAGCCACTAACGCATTGGCGTCAACCACGTTGATGCGGAAGTTATTCGCAACAACCGAATTGCCAAGCCCGTTGGCACCGTTTTGGTTGCCCGCAACAGGAGCTGCTGGGTTGCCATCGTTGATGACCTTGGCACGAATAGATTTGCTGAGTGCTGGATAGCCCGCTACTTGAACACTTACCGTATAGTCTCCCGTGCGTTTTTCGTATCCGCCCGTATCTCCGATTACGGCTGTGACCGATTCTCCTTCAACACTCCACGCCTGTGCCTCAGACATCTCGATTAACTGAGCGGATGTGCCCGTCACGTCGGAAAGTTTAATGACAAAGGAAAGTGCTTCTAAGATATAGCGATCATCATAGACATAGCGCCCATCGTTGACGAATACCGCACGAGAATCGCTTACCGTTAAACGATTAGCGTCCGTATAAGAATAGGTAACTTGATACAAACCAGGAACGTCGGCTGGAATTGCACTCACGGGGCTGCCCGAACCGCCGCCACTCATATCAAGAATGTCGATTACCACTTGGCTGCGCACATCCCCTGTTGGGTTGCCCGCACTTTCAGCCTTAACATCAGTTGCCACAACCCCTTCCATGAGTTTGTCACGGGTAAGGTTGCCTGAAGCATCTATTGCACTAGCAGCAACGGGCATATCAATGACAAGAGGCTTGGGCGTTGCTTCGATAAACAAATCATCATAGCCACTGCCAACCTGAATACTGAGTTCAATTACGGTCACTTCATCTGTGTCAGATACCTTGAAATGATAGGCTCCCATAGCAGAATCGCCCGTGGTAAAGGTGGTGAGATAGTCATCCATATCCTCAAAGATTTTCACTGCTGGAGACGGACTCACTTTGTTTCCGTTCGCTAAGTACTTCAAAGCACGCGCTTCAAGTACCGCAAGCACACCCGCCTCACCTAAAGCTGCCGTGTCTTCAGCTTCGAGAACCGTTTGTTTGGCGTTTGATCCAAAGACATAGGTAACAGGACCAAACTCAGGGGGCATTGTAGGCCCTACTACCTCGGCGTCAACTATCTCGCCCGTAATGGATTTGGAAATGGTCCCTGTTGGGGTATCAAGTGCGTTAATGGTGATGTCATAGACACCTTCACCTGCCGCATAGCTATACCCGCCACTCATAATACTGGCAAGGTTTCCGCTCAGTCCAATTTCTGCTCCTGTGGTGGTGTTGTAGAGCTTAGCGCCCGACTTGCTCAAAATTTCTGATTCGATAAGTGCGGAATTGGTGGTCACATCGACAAGTCGCGTCACGAATGATTTCGCGTAAAGGATGCGTCCATCGCCTACTTCATAAGAGCCATCGTTTACCACCACAACGCGTTCAGCACTTGCTTCGTTGCCATCAGAGTCTTTGACATAATAGCTTAAGGTATACATCCCCGCTGTTGTGGTATCTACCCCTGTTGAAGGGTTGATGTGCGTAACCACTACGTCAAGAGGAATGCCTGCGGCATCATCTTCAAGGTCGGTGACGCTGACCCCATACAGGTCATCGGGGGTGTATTGAGAAGCTGTGATAGAACCTGCAGGAGCCGCACCTTCCCCTATCCAAATCTCAACGGGGGTTGACACGATGAGAACTGGTGGCAATCCGTCAGAAACGGTTCCTTTTGAGGTGACTTGGGTCGGTGTGGGGCTTGTGATAACAGGAGTTGTGCCTACTTGGGCACCAAAGATTAGGTCATAGATAGCCTGGGTATCAGAAAAGCCTCCGTTTGAGACAACCCGTGGGCTTGCATCAGGGGCAGTGTCCACCAGTTTGATAACCTGCACATCGGCTTCCACGATAAGAGCATCGTTGAGACCTGATGCAATCATTTCAGCTGCGCGAGTTGTATTAACCTGAAAATGGTTTGCGGTTACGGCATATTGGTCGTTTTCGCCGCCTGGATAGATTACGTCAGCATCAACAATGATGCCTTTTATCGTTTTTTCGGTAGGAAAGCCTGTTACCTTCCAGGTGAAGTTATACGTACCCGCAGGCGCATGAGCGGTATAGCCCGCAGGCGGATACGGGTCAATGGTAAGCCCCGAAACTACGTTACCTTGAGTATCATAGGCAACCGCTCTTGACCAGCTTAAGACCTGGCCCATAGCCCCAGTAACGCTCGCGGACGTGGCTACAAAGTTTTTGGCTCCAATGATAATGTCGTTGTCGGTATCAATTTCAAAACGCCCGTCGTGGATGATGATGGCTCGCGTTGCGGTTGCAGACATATCGTTCTCGTCCGTTGCGGTATAAGCAACCTTATAGACCCCGACAACGCCCGTGTTAATTTGAGCGGTGGGAGAGCCGTTTATGGTATAGGCGACATTCGTTGCATTCAAAATGTCGCGCCCCCGATAGTCCGTTACCGTCATTTGAGCGGTTATCTCATCAAAGCTAAGGTTGTGAGCATCTGAGTCGGTTTGAAAATCAATTACCAGCGGCTCTTCTTGGAAGGCGATAACAGGCGCTGCACCAAAGAGGGTGTAGCTAACCTCAACGGTAATGTCGGGAACGTCAGTAATGGCAAAGACGACCGTATAGGATTGCCCCTGCGTACCGCCCGTTGCAGGAATGTTGTTGGTAACAACATAAACTCCTGCATCAGCCAAAGAAGTTACGGGGAAGCCCGTGCCCAAAGACACGGCTTTACTCATAAGCCTCCAGGCCTCAGCTTCAGAGGCGTTGATGAGTTTGAGCTGAACTGCATCAGAAAGACCAGACCAGTCCCCCGTTTGAGAAACTAAGATATTGTTCACATCGTTAGCACCGATACTATAGCGAATGTTCGTGTCGGGGTCGGCGCCATCAGTCATGTGATCTTTATCAACTACCACCGCTTCGATATCGCGGTATACGTTTGTTGGCGCACCAACAACACCAATCCTGATAGGATAGGTGCCCACTGAGGCTCCCGCGCCATACGTTCCCGCAGATACAACCAGGGGGGTAGCATCCTTAAGTCCACTTGGTTCAGATAAGTCCATTTCCCACGCATAGGCTTGGGCGTCATCTAAGATGGTGGCAGCGTTTGCTTCTGAGCGGTCTTTCACAAAGCTGGTCGCGTCGATGATATATCCATCCACCATAACAAAGTCCCCCACAAGAACGGGGCGTGTTGCACTGGCGGTATTGCCATCAGTGTTGGTAACTGAATACGTAACCGAATAGACGCCTTTCTTGGTGAGGTCTACCGCGCTGTCGTCATAGGTCACACTACTGGTGATATCTACACTTGAGGCAGAAGCGTAAAACGCCGAAACGCCGTCCATGTAGTCAACTTCGCTCGGAAGAATAGAGCTGTTCGGACGTTCGCCACCTGAAGCCATAAAGGGCTCAGTCGGGTCGCCCAACCAAACATTTATCGGCTCATCAATCAAGATAACGGGCATATTGCCCCCAGTAATGTGCGCTTTTATGGTAACGGTGTGGTCATAGTCTTGGGGTTGTCCGTTGATGTAGAAGGTCACATCCCAATCTCCCGCTTCGGCGGGGTTTGGAATCGCAACGGAAGCCACCCGCACAAGCGAAGCATTCCACGGGTCGGTGATATTCGTACGGCCTACCGCTTCGGCGAGTGCAATCAATTCGGTATCGCGCTCAGCGGTTGATTTGCTCATCAACGTAGTTGCATTGTTTATCGTAATATCAAAATCGTTTGCGGCAATGTATTTCTTTGCTTCTCGGTAGGGCTCGACTTTCACTGAACCGCTTTTATAAATGCTCGCATCCGCGTCCGCCGCATATCTCACGGCATACGTCTTGCCATCAGGGTTGGCGATTTTGAAATCTTCCAAGTCATAGTAACTAACTTCATCCCAAGGAGGAGTTACCTTGTTTACCGAAACTGCCGTATCAAGCGTAACGGCTGGATAGAGTTTGTCAGCCTTTGCCTCGATGAGTTCTTTTAGGGCAGCAAACTGATTGGTGGTATCGGTACCCAAAGCAGCAATTTCTGCTGCTTGGCGAAGACCGATGACCTGGTCGGTGTGGGATAAGGTCAGTTCAGGCTCGAGCACAGTCAAGTGCGGTGCAGCCAGTTTTGTGGTGTCGCGCACATCGGTGTCAACCAGCGGGTTGACGTTGCCGTTTTCGTCCTCTAGCACAAAATAGACCTCATCGTTTATTGCAAGGGTAGAAACCACACTAGCGGGGAAGGTATAGGTCCAGGTGCCGTCTGCATTCAAGACACCTTCAACACGATTGCCCCCCTCACTGATAACACTGGTAGTACCACCACTCTTGAGCACGGCATAGAGTGCTACTGCAGGTTCAGGGTTGTGGGGCTCAGCTGCCGCTTGAGCTGCTTCAGGCAACCACAAACCGCTTACCTCAGTGGTAAGGTTTTGCCACAGCTTGCCGTTGTTGGGCATGGTAATCTCAGCTGGCACTGGAGGTAGTACGTCTTGAATCGTAATGGGACCAGGCATATCTTCAGGTTTTGCCATATGAACTTCGGCAGGGTTGGGGTTCCCTGGATAGTCAAGACCACGCCACAAAGACGTCATGGTAAAGACATCGCCTGAGCGCAAGAAATCACCATCACTATAGCGTACGACACCTTCAAGGGGTGTACCTGTTGCTTCTACTTCATATATACCAGTTTCTTCATTGATTGAAATAACTTCTCCAGTCTTGGAGGTTTCGGTACTATCATCGGCAGCGCGCACAATGTCGTAGCGTCCATGAACCTCATCAGTCCAGATGGCGCGCCCTTCCCGATTAAGACCTTCTGGCACCACACCAAGCGTGCGTAAATATTTGTCAGCATTGGTGGGCTGGAGAACCTCTCTGATAATCGGTGTCGCGTTGTTGCCCTGAATACGTTTATAGGGCAGCATGCCTTGGCTACCGAAATTATCAGGAGCCGTGTTAAGCAGGGTAGGATTACCGCTGTAAAAAGAACCGCCCGCGCCAAAGCTTTGGGTTCCGCTAATTTGGACGGTTTGTAATGCCCATTGCCGATAAGGATCTCCCCAGGAATCAGAATTACCCCAAACGGGCATGCCGGAAGGATTCAACGAGGAATTGGATGGGCTCGCCGTACCCCCAATACGACTAGAACCATTACCCCACACTGCTATGTCTGAATGATTGGATTCAAAGCGCACGGCTGTTGCCGTGGAAGTGCGAAATACTCGTGCTGGCTGTGCAGCGGTACCCGTACCAAAATTAGCAAAATCATAGTACAGCGGATTAGTAAAGGTAAACTCAAAACCTTGCGTACCATTAACAATGGAGCCTCCGTTAACCCTACCGTGCATAATAGCAATAGCGCCTGGTCCAATAGTGACCGAGCCATCATTATTGTTAGTGCCACTGCCGCTTGCATTGCTGCTTCCCGCAATAGCAGGACCTGTTTGTGAGTACAACTCAACAGAAGAACCGTAGTCTTTTACGTCAAAGCTCCAGTTTGCTCCTACAAAGTTAACAGCAGGGTTTCGAAGGTTGTATGCATCTGCCGCTGTCTGTGCATCTTGCGGGTATCCACCTTCATTATTGACTCTTACAATACCACCGCTCTCGATGGTAAAGGAATTATTTGCCCCCATAAAAGATATGCCTGCTGCCTTGCGGTTGCCGCTTGTGAGTTCCGTGCGAACCCTTTTGACATCAAGCAAACCACCATTGGAAATACGAAAGTCGCAATTGGTCGGAGTTGTGGCGCCGCCAGCCTCTCCCGTGTTAACCCAAATTACACCGTGCATTTGGTTCTCGCCGCCCCTGTCCATCGTTGCAGATTCGGCGTGAATCATAGAACCCTCACCGTCAACGATAAAGTAGGCATCTCCCTTGGTGGTAGCACGAATATGTTGCATGATGGCAGCTCCAGCTGCATCCCCTTGTCGGTTTGCGGCGGTGGTAAGCCAGTTGTAGGACTTGAGTACGCCGCCATTGGTAACCTTAATGCCGCCTTTGCCGCCGCACAAAGCAATGCCGCCCGCTTCATCGGTCCACCCGCTGATGCGGCTGTAGGTCTCAACTACCGTACCCTCGCCGCTTACATCCAATTCAACTTCAATGCTGCGGAAGTTATTTTCATCAAAATTGCTCGTAGCGCCATGGCGATCATGGCTCAAACCCATAAAAATGGAAAACGCCCAGTAATCAGGACGATAAGACCAAAGCTGTGCCTTGGTTCCACCCTTAAATTCAATTTGGTTTTTCACCCCATATACCACTGACGAACATAAGACTCCACCGCACGTGTTTGTGCGCAAGTCCATATCGGCGCCGTCATAGATTTGATGGCGTGCGTTTATAACTGGCGTATCTTGCCAGTTACCCGTAGCACTACTTGTGGCAAACGTGGTTCTTGAGGCGCCCGTCGTAGCGGCAACCTCATTGACCATGCTTCCCCACCACTCGATTTTGCCCGTGCCTTTAACAACGCCATTTGCGTTATTGACCAACCCGCCCCTTTGCGTATTGTCGCTCACAACATCTTCCAGGTTGACTGTCCACCTGTCGGTGTGCGTAGTGGGACGAGCAGCAGAGGGGGCATAGAGACCACTGGTGTGACCCCACGCCGCATCGCCATAAGAAGCGCCGCCGCTGTTGGCGGTAATGGTTCCAACGCCGATGAGGGTGTTGTGGTTAAACCCATTACTGCGGTTGGTTTGTCGGTTGATTTTGACGTTTTTGAGAGTAAATTCCAGTGGCGCGCCCCCACTTATAGGAGAGTTTATCAAAGGAAGTGAGATGTTTTGATTCTGGGTACCCACATCAAGCATAAAACCATTGCCGTCAACGACAAGGGTTCGAGCAAGCGGACTTGGGTTGGTGACGTTTGAGCCACGCACGATGTTTTGGGATAGCTGAATATAGCTTACGGTTGGATCGTCCCAAGCAGCACAAAATTCAGCCCAGGTATCAACCGTGACTCCACCTGGCATGCCCGTTATCGGACCACCTAAAGGCATGATTTCGATAGCTCCACTATCGGGCATTTCGCCTTCGTTATAGTCAGGTGCGCCAGGATTATACCCGCCAGATTCACCTTCGTTTTCGCTATCCGCAGATGGCTCAGCACCATCAAGTGCCTGCCCTAAGGCAGACTCACCGTATATCACCGCATCGTTGTCTGGTGCAACAACTGGATCGGCAAACGCGGTTTGAGGCACAAAGAGTGTTATGGTCAGACCAATAGACAGAGCAACGGTGAATGTTTTTCTGAAAACATCACTTGCTCTGCGCATTTGCCTTTTGCTCTTTGTTGCCCACCCAGTCACTGAAGCGTTTTTTCTATTTTGCTCCGTGAGTTCTTTGCGAGTTTTTTTCATTGTGTTCACGGCATCCTTCCTGCGCTTGTTCTTGCTTCGCGCATACCCCTAGCCCTTCGAACATCTTCATCTCTTAACCTAAAAGCACCTCAATCGGTATCTAACAATAGCCGCTTTGTACGGCGTAATCCCGACAGTATTGACGCTTTCGACACACAAAGTTTTTTCTTAGCATAGAAAACCACCCTTGATTCGCCTATTGGTTCGCCTGTTTGTTGCCTAAACTTGCTGAACAACTGCCTAAATTTGTTCAACAAATACAACATGCGAGATAAAAACCACCCGTAGTAAACCTATCTTAACAATGTGGAATAGCAATTGCAATGCTTTTCGCTTTATTTATTTTCTGTCACCAATCCGACACCTTGCTGATGAGCGCCTAAAAATCCACCCTTTCTTAAGGCTTGCAATGACAATAGAGGTGGTTGCTGTCGAAGGGGTCAAAGTTCTCTCTGAACACCACGTATTTTACTTTACTGTAATTTCAGCAGTGAAGCGCACGAAGATTCGCAGAATTTGAGTAGCGAAACGGGTGAAATGAGACCCCTTCGACAGCGACCGTGAAGAAACAAGGAAGGGGCAAAAGAGAAGTTCCCTTTTGCCCCTTGCAATGATGAACACATTTAATCTAGTGGCGGAAGTGGCGATGCCCCGTAAAGACCATAGCGATACCTTGTTCGTCTGCCGCTTCGATAACTTCAGCGTCACGCATAGAACCACCTGGTTGAATAACGGCGCTCACACCCGCTTGGGCAAGCACGTCAAACCCGTCGCGGAAGGGGAAGAACGCATCACTTGCGGCAACGGAGCCTTGCGCTTCGTCTCCCGCTTGACTCACGGCAATTTTCGCCGAATTCACGCGATTCGGCTGCCCGCCGCCAACGCCCACGCTTATCCCGCCCTTAGCAAGCACGATGGCGTTACTCTTGACCGACTTGCAAACCTTCCACGCGAAAATAAGTTGTTCCATTTCCTCTTCGGTGGGCTGGCGCTTCGTTGCCACACTAAACTCAACAGGGCTTTCTTGTGCAGTATCGGCATCCATACAAAGCACGCCACCCTCAACGGAGCGGTATTCCACTTCCCCGCCAGGCGCATTGATACCGCCCGTGCTCAAAACGCGCGTATTAGGCTTTTCTTCGTAGAGGGTCAAGGCATCTGCGTCAAATTCAGGTGCGATGATTGCTTCAACAAATTGCCCGTTGTTGAAAATTTCAGTCACCACACTCGCGTCGACCTTCCGATTAAACGCCATCACGCCGCCGAATGCCGACACAGGGTCGCATTCATGGGCGCTCTTGTAGGCTTGCGTCACGTTTTCAGCAACACAAACGCCGCACGGAGTGAGATGCTTCACGATGACGCACGCAGGTTCAACAAATTCGCGCACCGCCGTCCAGGCAGCGTCCAAATCGAGATAGTTGTTGTAGGAAAGTTCCTTGCCTTGAAGTTTCTTGGCATACGCAAGGGAAAAATCGGCAAGCGCATAATCATCGCGCCGATAGAAAGCGGCACTTTGATGAGGGTTTTCGCCATAACGAAGGTCTTGAACTTTCGTGAGGCTCAAAGAAAGTGGGTCAACAAACGTCGATGCCGTTTCGCCGTTTGCTTCTGTAGCAGCGGCATCTTCGCCCGCAAGTTTTTCCTCAAGCCACCGAGCAATCGAGCCGTCGTAGGCGTTCGTGGTCTGGAAAACCTTGAGCGCCAGTGCCCTGCGTGTTGCCAAGGTTGTTGCGCCTTCGTTTAAGCGCATTTCAGCAAGAATGGTGTCATAGCTTGCAGGGTCGGTGACCACCGCAACGCTTTCGAAGTTTTTCGCCGCCGAGCGCAACATGGAAGGTCCGCCAATGTCGATATTTTCGATACACGTGGCGAAATCAGCGCCCGATTCAACCGTCTTGGTAAAGGCGTAGAGGTTTACCACGACCATATCAATCATCGCGATTCCGTGTTCTGCCGCCTGCCCCATATGACCTGCGTTATCGCGCTTAGCAAGCAGACCTCCGTGTACGCGCGGATGAAGCGTTTTTACGCGCCCGTCCATCATTTCGGGAAATTCGGTAACCGCTTCGATTGCGGTCACGGCAATTCCTTGTTCTGCCAGGGCACGCGCCGTTCCTCCCGTCGAAATGATTTCTGCTCCAAATTCCTTGTTAAGAGCTGAAGCGAATTCAGCAACTCCCGTCTTGTCGGTGACAGAAATCAACACTCGCTTAACCTTCGGATTGTCCACTGCTGCTCCTTCCTACCTTCCTTAAATTCTTATGAAACTTTCCTAAAACCCTTTTCCTTAACCTCTTCCAAGGTTCTTGTCGTGTGAGCGCCGTGCTTCTTCGTGATAGCGCTCCTTATAGCGCACATCGACCAATTCCCCAACAATGGCAATAGCCAGTTCTGCAGGGGTTTTTGCCCCAAACGTAAGCCCGATAGGTCGCTTAACCCGTTCCCACTGCGCATCCGTAATCCCCGCTTCGCGGACAAGTTCATACACGCGGTCGTTTTTACCGACGCAACCCATCATGCCAACATAGTGCACGCCTGATCGAAGCGCCCAAATGCACGCCTGCGGGTCAAACATGTGGCCACGCGTCAAGACGCACACGTAATCATGCGGGGCAGCTTTCAACTCTTCCAGATTATCAAAGCTTGCAAGCACAATGCGCTCGGCTTCGGGAAAGCGTTGAGCATTGACGTAAGCGGTGTCGTAGTCAACCACCACAACCAAAAAGCCAAGATGCGCCGCTTGGGCTGCAAGTTCGCTTGCCACATCGCTTGCTCCCAAAAGCCACACTTTGACAGGCTCAAACAGAGCAACGCTTGCCCAGGTAAGCCCTGCGAACTGGTCGTTGTGCATGGAAGGGCCTCGGGTGACGTCCTTCATCTGGAATGCGTCACGCGGTGAATAGGGACGGCTTGCAACAATTTCTTTTGCGTCATTGCAGAAAAACACGCCCGCCATGCCATCAGCAGAGCCTTGGTCTCCGTACTTTTTCGTCACTTCGTTGTCGGTATTGGAAACCGCAGCCGCAGGATCGGTGACAATCTTAAAGCCCAGCCAGGCAAGGTCGCCCTCGTCGATGGCGCGCAAAGCCCGTTTGAAAACGGGAAGATCGTCTTTGGTAAGGCGGGCGGCTAAAGCGGCGAGGCTTACCGAATCCAGTGCCGCCTTGCCGTCGCGTGCTTCTTCGGAAAAACAGGGAAAATCTACCTGCGAAAGTACAGGAGTTTTGCCGATTTCCAAATCGGCGATAATTGAGTGCAGCACCCTTTTATCCATCAATGCGCACCTTTCTGGTTTCGTCTATCGCGATTTTTCCTTCCGACAAAAGACGTAATACCTGCGGATACAATTCGTGTTCCAACGCATGAATTTTTTCCGTAAGCATCTCGAGTGTGTCGTTTTCTTCTATCGCGACAGCGCGCTGCGCGATGATGGGGCCTTTGTCGTATTCGGCATTGGCGAAATGAATCGTAATGCCTGTCAACTTGACCCCCGCATTGAAAGCGTCCTCGATGCCGTGCGCCCCCTTGAAAGAAGGAAGCAAGGCAGGATGAAGATTTATCACTCTGTCGGGGAAAACATCGAGTACTTCGGTTCCCAATTTGCGCATGTATCCTGCCATGACAATATATTCTGCTTCTGCACGCACAAATTCACTTGCAATCAGTTCGTTGGCAAGAGCAGGATTTGCATAGAGTTCCTTATTGAGCGAACAGGTGTCGATTCCCGCCTCTTGCGCCCGCACAAGCCCGTAGGCATCGGGGCGAGACGAAATCACCTTGACGATTTCGATGTTGAGATTATCCGTGCGAATGGCATCAATTATCGCTTGGAGGTTTGAGCCGCCTCCGCTGATAAGAACCCCGATTTTCAAGGCTTGGCGTTCGCTGATGCCGCTCATTTTTCTTCGCCGCCCTTGGCATCCTTGTCCCCCGCAACGCTGTCAGCGTTGGCAGCGCTGGTGGTGCTGGTGGCGGTGTCGGCGGTGTTGACGGCGCTAGTGGTGCTAGTGGTGCTAGTGGTGCTGGCGGCACTGTCGGTGTCGCCCTCAGCAGCCCCATAGGCAAAAAGCGCACCTTCATTGACGTAGCGAACCTTGCCGCTACCTGCAACAACCTTTCCGATGCGATACGTTGTTTCCCCTGCTGCGGAAAGCAGGTTTTCAACTCCGTCAATGCTCAAGGGGTCAACTGCGCACACCATACCCAGCCCCATATTGAAGGTCTTGAGCGATTCGGCTTCATCCAGATGCGCACAATCGCAGACGAACCGTGCAATCGCAGGTACGCGCCACGACCCTAACACCACTTCGGCATCGAGCGTATCAGGCAAGGCGCGATTGAGGTTTTCCGAAATACCACCGCCCGTAATATGCGCCAGCGCATGTATCGCCCGCGGGCGCTTCCGCAAAATTCCCTGAATTGCCTTCACGTAAATGCGCGTAGGCACCATCAAGGATTCTTCCAAATTCATGCCGTTCAGTTCGGGGCGCGCCAACCGCAATTCATAGCGCGTTTTCCCCTCGACACACACCTTGCGAGCAAGCGAATAACCGTTGGAATGAAGCCCGCTTGAAGCAAGCCCCAGCAAGATGTCTCCTGCGCGCACTTTTGAGGGCTCTAACATGAGCGGGCGGTCGACCAGTCCTACACAAAAGCCCGAAAGGTCATAGTCTTTCGAATCCATAACACCAGGATGTTCTGCCATTTCTCCACCGATGAGCGCACACCCCGCTTGTTTGCAACCCTCGGCGATACCGGAAACGATTTCTGCAATTGCTTCGGCGTTAAGTTTCCCCACGGCAATATAATCAAGAAAGAAAAGTGGTTCGGCGCCTGTCGCCAAGATGTCGTTTGCGCACATGGCAACCAAATCGATGCCCACCGTATCATGCTTTCCTACCAGTTGGGCAAGTTTGAGTTTCGTGCCTACGCCATCGGTTCCTGAAACCAAAATAGGGTCGGCCATATTCTTGGCAGCCGCCACGGAAAACAGTCCGCCAAAGCCACCGATGTCTCCTACCACTTCTTCGCGATAGGTGTCTGCCACCATCCCCTTGATGGCTTCAACTGCCCGCGCGCCCTCGGCGGTGTCGACCCCTGCTTGCGCATAGGTTGTCGCCCCATCCGTCACCCAACTGGGCATTTGTGGCGCATCCGACTTGTCCACCGCGCTCACAATCACTCGTTCAGTCATGTAAAACTCCTAAGAAAGAAAGCTTTTCTTCTTCATAGAATCGGGAATTTCAGCAGGGTATTCACCCGAGAAGCAAGCTTCACACAAGCCCCCTTGGCTCGTGTTGATGGAATTGCGCAAACCCTCAAGCGTAATGAAGGCAAGCGAATCGGCTCCCACAAATTCACAAATTTCATCAACCGACATATGCGCAGCAATCAACTGATCTTGCGTGTCGGTGTCGATTCCATAAAAACAAGGCCACAGCACTTCGGGCGAAACAATGCGCAGGTGCACCTCTTTGGCACCAGCGTTGCGCAGCATTTCGACCAACTGCTTGGACGTATTGCCCCGCACGATGGAGTCGTCTATCACTACAAGGCGTTTGTCCTGAATAACCGTTGACAACGGATTGAGCTTCAAACGAATCCCCAGCTGGCGCATTTCTTGCGTGGGCTGGATAAAGGTGCGTCCCACGTAGCGGTTCTTCACGATGCCATCAACGTAGGGCAGCTTGCTTTCAAAGGCATAGCCCACCGCAGAAGGAACGCCACTGTCGGGAACGCCCAACACCACATCGGCTTCGACGGGTGCCTCTTGGGCAAGAATGCGTCCCATATCGCGACGTGCCTGGTAGACGCTTTGCCCGTCAATCACCGAATCGGGGCGGGCGAAATACACGTACTCGAAAATACAGCCTGCATTTCCTCGCTTGGGAATTCCTTGTTCAGAGGTAAGGCCCTCTTCGTTGATGCGCACGATTTCTCCTGGTTGGACGTCGCGCACATACTGTGCCCCCACGATATCAAGACCGCAGCTTTCACTCGACACGACCCATCCTCTATCATCGGGCAACTTGCCGATGCAAAGCGGGCGGATGCCGTAAGGGTCACGGAAGGCGTAGAGAGTATCGGGGCTTGCTAATACCATAGCGTACGCCCCTTCGAGTTCTTCCATCATTTGACGGATGCCGTCGCGCAGGTGATGTGTTTCCTGCGTGGCAAGTCCGATGGTTTTCGCGGCAACTTCACTGTCGGCAAAAGACCTGAACTGTAACCCCTTTTCCAACAAGCGCGCGCGCAGTGCATTCGTGTTGATGAGCGCACCATTGTGAGCAAGAGCTATCAAAATTTCATCGATTGCCGAAATATGCGGCTGGGATGCTTCCCACGAAGAACCAGTTTGGGTAGTTGAATAGCGCGTATGCCCCACCGCAACAAACCCGTCAAGCGCGGCAAGACTCGATTCGTTAAACACCTGAGTCACGAGACCCAAATCCTTAGCAACTAAAATCGTTTCTCCATCTCCCACCGCAATACCAGCACTTTCCTGCCCCCGATGCTGAAGCGCCTGCAAACCGAAGCACGTCATACGCGCAACGTCCTCACCTTTTGCGTAGATGCCAAAAACGGCACATTCTTCTTCCAAACGGTCGGGGCGCTCCCCTGGAAATGCCGCAGTGCTCATTGAAGCTCCTTTTCTGTTTCGTCGATAAGCATTATGTCGTCGATGGTAAGACCATCTAATCCTGAATTTTGAGTGCCCGAAGCTGTTCCCACGGTACTTTCGGTTACCGCCGCAAACAGGACCGCCCGCCCGTCATTAACGGTATAGTCGCAGGTAACAAACGCGAAACACTTGGTAATGTCGGCTGCTTGGATGGGGCTTGAATCAATCCACGCCACGTTTCGGTCAATTTTGTCCTGAAAATAAGCGACCATTTCTTCGTTGGTCGAAAAACGCGGCTGAGCAAGCGGGTCATGCCCGTTGCTGATGACGAGAGCAAAGGTGGTAAGCCGATAATTGCCCGCAGGCGTAAGCACGTAGACGGTGCGGTGAGTGTTGAATTCGGCAGAATTTGCGAAACCCGCAAGGCAGGCAAACATGGAACCGTCTTGCATGTGGTGCCCGTAAATGAGATTGTTCGGGTCGGAAAAATCGGATTTGTTTTCAGCAGCAAGAAAGATGGTTCCAAAGGTGACAACTTGACCTCGTCCGCCAAGAAAGTCTACCGTCAAGTATTTTTGGTTATCTCTGCCTTGTACGACGGGATAGTTGATAACCGTGCCAGGAATATAGACCCACGCAACTGTATCGGGGTTCTTTTCGAGCAAGGAATCCCAGTCGACGCTTAAATCGGTCAAGGAAAGTTCGGCTTTAGGATTGCCACTCACATCTTGGGGCGGAATAAAACCCCAGGAAGCAACGTCTTTATAGAGGTTTTGCCCTTTTAAGTAGCTGTATCCGATACTACCCAGCGCCGTCAAGGAGCAAAGAAATACGGCAAGGGCAAACCAGAAGATAATCTGCCAAAGAAGGCTCTTTTTTCTCACTTTCTTTTTTTTGGCAGGACGTGCTGCGTGATATTGCTGATAGTTGGTCATCGAGCCCTTTCGATTCACTCTTCACAGAACAAGCTACAAAACAAGACTGCAAAATTGCGGGACACCCTGAAATCTTTGCAGCGGTGTGTGGTGCATGGTGCGCGGTGCATGGTGCAATCTTTACTCAAGACCATAATAAGCAAAACGTCCCCAAAAGGGGACGCGATAAAGATATCTGTACGTAATTTTCACGGCAAGGAACACACTCTTGCCTTCCTTCTACTTTTTTCGCATCTCTTTGATAAGACCCTTAACGATAAAGGCTATGATGGCAAGCACGATAAACGCAACAAGCCCCCATACAACTGCCATCGGAACGTCAAAGCCAAAAATAGTGTCCATTTTTTCTCCCTAAAACTTATTACTCACAAGATGTTTATTATACTGCATTCGGCAATGATTATGCTATCGCCCTCTCAAGATTCCTGCAAGCGGCGCTTCAATGACAAAAGAGAACGAAGGAAAAGGCGCGGTTGTGGTTGCGGGGTGGCGGGGTGGCACGGGTGTTAATTCTTTTTGGTGGGGTCGGCGCGCTTAACACGGAGCATGTCGAAAGGCTTTAAGTCGAGTTCGGTTGCGAAAGAATAGCGCTCCATTGCGCGGCTCGCAACAAGGTTGGGCTCGTTTTTTTCGGTACTTTTTTTCGAATTTGCATCTAAATCCCTGTTCGAGGGCGAATGTTTCACGTGAAACATTTGTTCGCTATTTTCCTGAAGGTCAGCGCTGCTCTTACTTCCTTCGTAGCGCAAATCGGTGACCACCAGACTCTTTATTTTTTGGTGAGGAGACAAGACCTCAAGCGTGTCGCCCTCAAAGAAACGATTGCGGCAGATAACCTCAACTCGCCTTCCATTGTTGGCGCTTGCGCCTTCCCCGCTCTCCCCACCTGCGCCGTCGCCGAGCATACCAACCACTTCAGCAACCCAATCGTAGGTCTGGGCATAAGCATCGCTGTCGGGAGATTGTTCGCCGCGCCCAAAAAAGAACCCCGTTGAATAGGGACGATGCGATATCGTATCCAATTCGGACAGGAATATACTCGGGTCTGCCCCATCAAGCACTTGGCGATAGGCATTTACCACCGTTGCCACATAAAAAGCTTTCTTGTTGCGCCCTTCAATTTTGAGCGAATCGACCCCTATTGCAACGAGGCTGTCGAGATGCTCCAGCATACAAAGATCCTTGGAATTCATCAGATAAGTGCCGCGCGCATCTTCTTCAATCGGGAAGAATTGCCCTGGTCGCGTTTCTTCTTCCAGCGCATATTCCCAACGACAAGGCTGTGTACAATGCCCTTGGTTCGCGGAACGGTCGTTGAGAAAATCGCTGATAAGGCACCTGCCCGATATTGCCATGCACATGGCACCCTGCACGAAAACTTCCAGTTCAAGTTCGCGCGGCAGTGCTTGGCGCATCAAAGCGATATCCTCGAGGCTCATTTCGCGTGCGCACACAATCCGCTTCGCCCCCAGCTCTTGCCATAAAAGAGCCGCTTCAGCATTCGAACACGACGCCTGGGTGCTTACATGCAGTGCCAGGCTAGGAGCGTGCTTTCGGGCAAGGCGAAAAACCGCCATGTCGCTTGCGATAAGCCCATCCACTTCCGCTTGGGCAAACGCCTCAAGATAGGCGGGCAAATCCGCTAAATCCTGAGTGTTCATGTAAGCGTTGCAGGTCACAAAAACTTTCGCCCGAGCTTGATGGGCAAAAGCCACCGCTTCAGGAATATCCGCAAGAGAAAAGTTGTTTGCACGTTGACGCAAGCCAAAACGGTCGGCTCCCAGATAAACGGCATCGGCTCCGAAGCGAATTGCGTAGTGCAGTTGCTCCATCCCCCCTGCAGGAGCCAACAATTCGGGTTTTTTCCTTGAGATAGTCAACCTAAAGCACTCTTGTTCCTTGAGGGGTATCTTCGATTTTCAAGCCGAGGGCTAAAAGCCCGTCACGTACGCTGTCGGCAGCTGCCCAATCTTTTGTTGCGCGGGCAGTTTCTCGACACGCCAACAGGGCTTTAACGGCCTCGCTTTTGTCTTGTCCGTCAAAACCAGCGATATCTTGGGCAAGAATGAGCACTTCATCGGGCAAATTGCTCGATGAATCTTGAGCGATTTTATCAGCAAGGTCAATACCGAAAACGCCCATGAGTTCCAATAATACTCTTCGCGTATTGGCAAGAATCGCAACATCACCCTGCGTGACATGCGCGCCCGCCAACCACGTATTCAGATTGCCCACAAAGCCGAAAATGACTCCGAGCGCTTCTGCCGTGTTAATGTCGTCATCCATGGCAACAACAAACGCGCGGTACAACTCTCTGGTCTGCTCTTCAACAAGAATCTTATCGAGCGGAGGTAACACGCCTGCATCCGCATCCGCGTTCTCAGCAGCATTCTTCATAACCCATTCAAGGTTGGTGAGCGCATTCACCATACGCCCCAACGCAGTTTCAGCTTCGGACAGGCGTTCATCAGAAAAATCAAGGGGGCTGCGATAGTGTGTTTGCAACATGAGCATCCGCAACACCAGCGAATCCGTCACTTCCAACACGTCGCGCAGCAACTTGAAATTTCCAAGCGACTTAGACATTTTTTCGGCATTTACCTGCAGCATACCCCCGTGCATCCAGTAGCGCGCAAACGTTCCTTCGCCCACCGCTTCGCTTTGCGCACGTTCATTTTCATGGTGGGGAAAGACCAAATCCGCACCACCCCCATGGATGTCAAACGGCAAGCCCAAATACTTGCGTGACATTGCCGAACATTCGATATGCCAGCCAGGACGCCCTTGCCCCCAGGGAGATTCCCACGAAGGCTCTCCTGGTTTCGCTGCTTTCCACACCGCAAAATCAAGCGGGTCGCACTTGCGCGCGTCAATTCCGCAATCCTGAGCGCGCAGTTCTCGATGCCCCGATTCCATTTCGTCCACATTGCGCCCCGACAACTGACCGTACTCATCAAAAGAACGCACGGCGAAATACACATCCCCGCTCACTTCATAAGCGTGTCCCGCGTCGATTAGTTCCTGAATAAGGGCAACCATGGATTCAATTTCTTCGGTAGCCTTCGGGCGAATGTCGGGATCGCCCACGCCTGCGGCATGCATATCGGCGATAAAAGCTTGTGTGTAATCTTGGGCAACTTCAGCAGCACTGCACCCTTCTTCTTCGGCTTTGGCAATAATCTTGTCATCAACATCGGTGATGTTTTGCACGAAGGTGACCTCGAAACCGCGCCACGCAAAATAGCGACGAATGATGTCGAAGGATATGAAGGTGCGGGCGTTGCCAATATGGATATAGTTGTAAACCGTAGGACCGCACACATAGATGCCCACCTTGCCCTTTTCCACCGCTTCGAAATCAACTTTTTTGCGCTGCTTCGTATCGTAAATCCGTATCATGGATTACTTTCTCCCTTCACGTTGTTCTTGACTTCAAGTTCTTCAAGACGCCCATACAATCGCTCAACTTCTTCAACGCGTTCATCGAGGCGTTTCATGACCTCGGCACACTTGTTTATACACTCAAGTTCGCCAATACGCAGGTCAAGTTCGTGAATGTCCTCAGCCGTCGGGTCGGGAAGAGATTCCCGATGCGCTTGGGCGTGCAGGAGTTCATCTTCCACGCGCAAGCCATCGCGCGCAATAATGCGCCCAGGAATGCCGATCACCGTACAGTTGGGGGGCACATCATCGACAACAACCGCTCCCGCACCAACCTTTGAATTTTCCCCTATCGCGATGTTTCCTAAAATTGAAGCTCCCACGCCCACCAACACCTTGTTGCCCAAGGTTGGATGGCGCTTTCCTATTTCGTTGCCCGTACCGCCAAGCGTAACCCCTTGATACAAGGTGACGTCATCGCCGATTACGGTGGTCTCACCAATGATGACCCCCATCGCGTGGTCAATAAAGAAACGCCGCCCGATTACGGCAGCAGGATGGATTTCGGTACCCGTCATAAAACGCGTGAACTGCGAAGAAATGCGTGCCAGACTTTTCAAGCCACGGTTCCACAGCCAGTGTTCCACCACGTGCGACCACCGCGCATGAAGCCCAGGATAGGTGAGCCAAATCACGAAGACGTTTTGAGCCGCTGGGTCGCGCTCTTTAACGGTGCGGATGTCCTCTTTGATAACCTTGAATATATTCATAAGTCCTGTCTTTTCTGTCAATGGGGAATTGTAGCACTAAGCACGAGAGCGCCCCGTAAACGAAGCGCGAAAACCTAGCAGCTACATCGACAAAGCAGACAGACAGCTTGCGCCGAGATTCCTTCTTCGCGCCCAACGAAACCGAGGTGTTCGGTGGTGGTAGCTTTTATTCCCACCGAATCAATGCTCAACGCTAAAACCTTGCTCAAATTCGCCCGCATAGCGTCGCGATAAGGGGAAAGTTTGGGGTTTTGTGCCGCAATAACGCAGTCAACATCCATGATTTCAAAACCCTCTTCCCGCACGAGGGCGGCAACGTGTCCGAGCAATACGAGCGAATCGGCTCCCGCGTAGGTCGGATCGGTATCGGGAAAAAGTTTGCCAATGTCACCTGCGCGGCTTGCTCCCAATAAGGCATCGGCAACCGCATGAGCCAATACATCAGCATCGGAGTGCCCATCAAGACCCTTCGCATGAGGAATGTTGACCCCACCCAAAATAAGCTTGCGCCCCTCTACGAGAGCATGAACGTCATAACCAAGCCCGATGCGAAGCCCCCCGAGCAGTGTTGCGGCAATTTCAGTTTCACCAACTTCGACAGCAGTTACGCTAGCCTCGCCCGCTTTATTAGCTTCACCAACTTCGACAGCAGTTACGCTAGCCTCGCCCGCTTTATTAGCTTCGCCAACTTCACGTTTAACAGCAGTTTCAGCACCACCCTCAACACCTGCTTTATCAACGGCATCCCGAAACCCCCAAATGCCTTCAGGCACTTCGGGCATCGCAGGCATTTTTGGCATGGGAAACTTTTCAGTCATTGGCTTTTGCCGTCCGAAGATAGAGCATGCGAACAGCAGCAGCAAGCAAAGCGTAGTCTTCTGGCACCGTCAGTTTGATATTGTCGCGCTTGCCTTCGACCACCAGCACCCTTCCGCCCATGCGTTCAATAAGCGACGAATCGTCTGTTCCGACAAAACCGTCAGACAAAGCAGAAGCGTGTGCGCGCCGATAGATTCCCGCACGAAATGCTTGGGGGGTTTGTGCGTTCCAGAATACCCTTCTATCAGGCGTTCCCATGATGACACCATTCTCAACCACTTTCAAGGTGTCAATAGCAGGATGAGCAACCACCGCGCCGTCGCAGTCGATATTGCCCTTGAGTTTGTTGATGGTGTGCAAGATAAGTTCAGGCGAAACCAGCGGACGTGCCCCATCATGTAAAACCACGTATTCGAAATCCTCCGACACATATTCCAAGCCTGAAAACGCCGATTCTTGACGAACGGAACCTGCAGGAGCCATCACAATAGGAGTGACAAAAGGAAAGGGGTCGATAGCGTGGCGCAGGTATTCTTCGTGGCGCTCTTGCGGACACACGACAACCATAAGCCCAATATCGCCAACCGCATCAAACGCCTCAGCAGACCAGGTAAGTATCGGCTTGCCCGCAATTTCGACCAGCTGCTTGCCGCCTTCTTTACCGAAGCGCTCGCCAGTGCCCCCTGCCAGAATAATCGCGGCAGTTTTAGGCTTTTTGTCCAGCTTGCCTTTTAGTTCCGTAACGTTTTGCTCAAGCGCATCGAAATCGAAATCATCCAAAGAAAATTCGGGCGCATGAAGCACGTGAGGGGCAAAGACGGGGTCTATGATTTTCGACATAGCTATCAACCTTACTCAACTATCGCTTTACTATATTATCAAGCCGTGCTATCGAGCCGTGCTATCAAGCCGTGCTATCAAGCCTCACTTAGCTGCTCGACTACTCGACTGACCACTCGGCTCCTTGCTCAGCTGCTTAATTGCGCGGCCATCAGCCTTATTCAGAAGCGCCGCCCGACGCAGAGCCACCACCCGAAACACGAGCATTCCCCAAATCGAAATTCGTCAAAAGGAGTTCTGTTTCCTTTGCTATGCTATCACGTTTGCGGGGTGCAGGGATAGTGCCTTGTCCCGCGGTAAAGACCAATTTTTCTTCGCCCGATTTCCCCTTAAGGTCAACTTCAATAATCGAACCGCTCGTCCATTTTCCTTCTAAAACCTGCTCAGAGATTGGGTCTTCTAACAAACGCTGAATCGCGCGGCGCAAAGGACGTGCTCCAAAGGCGGTGTCGGTGCCTTCCTTGGCAATGAATTTCGTCGCCTTCGCGGTTAAGTTAATGCTCATGTTTTGCGCAATCAAACGCTCGCGCAAATCGGCAACCATCAAGTTGACAATCAAAGCAATTTCGTCTTCTGTCAGGGACTTGAATACGATAACTTCGTCGATACGGTTCAAAAATTCGGGGCGGAAGAGTTTCTTCATCTCGGTCATAACGCGGCTTTTTATTTCGCCATCCGAAAGCCCCGCGCTATCTTGGGCACCAAAACCCAAAGGCGCCGTTGCAGCAATTTCGCGCGCACCCACGTTGCTCGTCATGATGATAACCGTGTTGCGAAAATCAACCGAGCGCCCTTGCGAGTCGGTCAGACGTCCTTCTTCGAGAATTTGAAGCAAGATGTTAAAGATATCGGGATGCGCCTTTTCGATTTCGTCGAAAAGCACCACCGAATAAGGGCGCTGGCGCACCGCCTTCGTCAACTGACCGCCTTCGTCAAAGCCGACATAGCCAGGAGGCGAACCCACCAAACGCGACACCGAATGTTTTTCCATGTATTCGCTCATGTCGAAGGAAAGCAGCGCGTCTTCAGAATTGAACAAAAATTCTGCCAAAGCCTTGGAAAGTTCCGTTTTACCAACGCCTGAGGGCCCCAAGAAGATAAACGACCCTGCGGGGCGCTTGGGGTCTTTCAAGCCCGAACGGCTACGGCGAATTGCCTTGGAAAGAGCCGTCACCGCTTCATCTTGCCCGATAAGACGCTCGTGCAAGACGGCTTCCATGCGCAAAAGTTTTTCGGTTTCTGCTTCGGTCAAATTCGACACGGGCACACCCGTGGTCATCGACACAACGTCGGCGATATCTTCCACCGAAACCTGTTTGATGGATTTCTTGGTGTCCGCTTCCCATTTCTGTTCTGCATCACCGCGTTTTTTCCTCAAATCAGCTTCGGCACTCTTCAGCTTGCTTGCTTGCTCAAAATCTTCAGCAGCAATCGCCGCGTCTTTTTCTGTGCGCAACTTACGCAGTTCTTCGTCAAGTTCACGCAATTCCTTCGGAAGCGTCATGTTGCGAATGCGCATCCGAGCACCCGCTTCGTCAAGCACATCAATTGCTTTGTCGGGAAGGAAGCGGTCTTGTATATAGCGGTCAGACAGCGCAACGGCTGCTTGCAGTGCTTCATCGGTGAAGTGCACCTGGTGGTGCGCTTCGTAGCGGTCGCGCAAGCCTTCCATGATACGCATGGTTTGTTCTTCGTTGGGTTCTCCCACCGTAATGGGCTGGAACCGCCGCTCAAGCGCAGAATCTTTTTCAAGATGCTTGCGGTATTCGTCAAGCGTGGTCGCGCCGATAACCTGAATGTCACCACGCGACAGGGGGGGCTTAAGAATTGCGGCGGCATCAATGGAACCTTCTGCCGAACCAGCACCAATAAGTGTATGCATCTCGTCGATGAACAAGATGATGTTTCCCTCATCCTGGACTTCTTTCAAGCATTTCTTCAAGCGCTCTTCGAATTCGCCGCGATATTTTGAACCAGCAACAAGCGCCGAAATGTCAAGGGTGACCAATTTCTTGCCGCGCAAAAGATCGGGAACCTGATTGATGACTATCAGTTGAGCCAGCCCTTCGACAACCGCCGTTTTTCCCACGCCAGGCTCACCAATAAGCAGGGGATTGTTTTTTTGGCGGCGGGAAAGCACCTGCATAACGCGCTCGATTTCACCAGCGCGCCCAATAACGGGGTCGAGTTTGCCCTCGCGTGCCTTGTTCGTTAAATCGGTGCTGAATTCTTTGAGCATACTGTCAGACGATGCAGGTTGCGCATCAAAGGCACCTCGCCCAGCATACACCGCGCTTTGCCCCACCAAATCGTTTAAGGAAGCCCTGATAGATTCCCCTGAAACGCCCAAACGCGTCAACACTTCGAGTGCCGTTCCTTCGCCTTCGCGCACGATTCCCAATAAAAGATGTTCGGTTGATATATAGCTTTGCCCCATCTGCATGGCTTCGCGCAAGGAATTTTCCAACACGCGCTTGACGCGGGGCGTAAAACTCAAATGCCCCGACACATCGGTGTCCTCGTCAATAGTAACGACCTGCCGTATCGCTTGCACGACTCCGTCGTATTTCACGTTAAGGCGCTCAAGCGCTTGGGCAGCAAGCCCCTCTTCTTCCTTGATGAGACCGAGCAAAATGTGTTCGGTTCCCACGTAGGGCTGGTGCAAAGAACGCGCTTCGTCTTGTGCAAGCACTAAGACTTTGCGGGCTTTATCAGTAAATTTATCGAATGACATCCCTATCTCGCTTCCTCGCGCATATGCGGAAACAGCAGCACATCGCGGATAGATTCAGAACCAGTCAACAACATGACCAGGCGATCAATTCCGATTCCCACCCCTCCCGCGGGCGGCATGCCGTATTCCAATGCGCGTACGTAATCGTCGTCGTATCCCATCGCTTCGTCGTCACCAGTTGCCTTTGCCGCAACTTGAGCAGAAAACCGCTCGGCTTGATCGACGGGGTCGTTAAGTTCACTAAAACCATTCGCATATTCGTGTCCGCAAATCAAGAGTTCGAAGCGGTCTGTTACGTGACTGTTGAAGGAATTCTTCTTTGCGAGTGGTGAAACTTCCACGGGATGTTCGGTAACAAAAGTCGGCTGAATCAGGCTTGCTTCAGTAGTGGCTTCGAAAATCTCACAGATAATCTTTCCCACGCCCCAGGCTTTTTCAACCTTCACACCGCATTTCTTGGCAACCGCTGCCGCTTCTCCGCGTTCCATGTCATAGCTTAAATCTGCGCCCGAACCCTCACACGCAAGTTCAAGGATGGTGCGACGGGGCCACGTTCCCGAAAGGTCGATAGTCTGCCCTTGGTATTCAAGTTGCAAGGAACCGCGCGCTGCTAAAGCCGCCGCCTGAATGACTCCTTGCGTCAATTCGGCAATACCCTTTTCATCGGAAAACGCCCGATAAGCCTCAAGCGTGGTGAATTCGGGGTTGTGATAGTGGTCCATACCTTCATTGCGGAATTGGCGCCCGATTTCGTAAACGCGCTCAAACCCGCCCACCAACAAACGCTTCAGATGCAATTCGGTTGCGATACGCAAATAAAAATCACGGTCGAGCGCATTGTGATGTGTAACGAAGGGCTTCGCGTTCGCCCCACCCAAGATGGCGTGAAGCATGGGCGTTTCCACTTCGTAATAGCCTTCGTCGTCCATATAGCGGCGAATTGCAGAAATAACCTTAAAACGCGTGGCGAAGGTGTCGCGCACTTCGGGATTCATCACCAAGTCAACGTAGCGCTGGCGATAGCGTGTTTCTTTGTCAGCAAGACCGTGGAACTTTTCGGGCAAGGGACGAAGGGACTTCGAGAGCAGTTCGAACTTTTCAACCGCAATCGACAGTTCCCCACGACGGGTGCGCATCATCGTGCCCCACGCACCTATCCAGTCTCCCACATCAAGGTCTTTCAATTCAGCAAAGGCATCGTCACCGAGCGTATTGATGCGGCAAAACAGTTGGAGTTCGGCGCTTGCGTCACGAAGAACCAGAAAAGCTATCTTGCCCTGATCGCGTTTTGCCATAACGCGCCCAGCGACACAGACCGCATCCGTTGTCGAAGCACCCTCTTCGAGGTCGGCATACGTGGTGAGCAACTCTTCTATGTAGTGCGAGAAATCAAAGCCATGCCCGTAGGGGTTTTTGCCTTGGGCTATCAACGCTTCGCGTTTGGCGCGGCGCACTTCGATAGGGTCATCCGCCGCAGCTTGGGTCGCCGTATCTGTCGCCATATCCGCGGCCGTGTCTGCTACCGCATCTGTCGCCGTATCTGTCGCCGTGTCCGCCACAATTTCCGTCGCAGCTTCTGTCATGTTTTCTGTGGTGACCTTGCTCATCGCCATCCTTTTCTTCTGTCCTTTCTTGATGCCGAAACACCCTTGACTATTTCTTCACGTATAAGTCTACCAAGAAAAAAGACCCTTTTCGGGCCTTTTCGCTTTAGTGCTCTATTTTTGTGATGGTCATGACGATTTTCTTTCCTGTGGGCCCGAAAGTTTCGACCACATCACCCTTTTTCTTTCCCAGAAGGGCTGAGCCAACGGGAGATTCGTTTGATATCTTCCCCACCGTCGCGTCGCTTTCCGCGCCGCCCACAATGGAAAAAATGCGTTCGCTGCCGTCCATGTCCACCGTAACGGTGCTTCCGACATTGACCTTGGTCGAGCGTTTCGGCGTATTAACCACCGTTGCTTCGCTTAAAATCCTGCTGATTTCCGCGATGCGCGCTTCCATCATGCCTTGTTCATTTTTCGCATCGTCATATTCAGAGTTTTCGGAAATGTCTCCAAATTCCCGCGCAATCTTTATGCGCTCACCAATCTCGGAACGCTTGACCGTTTCCAGATGATGCAATTCTTCTTCGAGTTTTGCCTTTCCCTCTTGGGTAAGGATGCAATCTTTTTCCGCCATTCTTTCCACCTGTTCATATAAAAGCACGGCACGTGCCCACAACAGGCACCTGCCGCACGAACTCTACCGTATTTCGACTATTTTTTGCTGCCCGTTTTTTTCGGCGCGGCTCCAGTCTTTTTTTCTGCGGGCTTTTTTTCCGCTTCTTTTACTTCTTCTTCTATCTCTTCTACTTCTTCTTCAACAGCTTCTTCAGCTTTACTGCCCTCGCCCATGCCTTCGCGCAGGTTTCTTACCGTTTTGCCCAGCGCACTTCCCAATTTCGGAAGGTTTTTAGGACCAAAAATCAACAAGGCAACTGCCAAAATGATAAGAAGCTCGGGTAATCCCATGCCAAGAATTTTCATACGTTCCTCCGTGTGGACTCAGACAGGACTGTTCGTCCTACCAAAAATAACTCCGACAGATTACCACAAGTTAGAGACGAGGGGTACTCCTTCTCAAAAGAATACATCCTCACCATTTTCGTGCCCTTTTTCGGGGCCTTTTTCACGCCCTTTTCCATGCTCTTCTGCCTGTTGTTCTGCCTGCTGTTTTTCATGCTCTTTTGTATGTTCTTTTGCGCATTAAAACCACCGCGTAGCAAGCGCTTTTACAAAGACTTGACAGAGCATGCGGATAACCCCAATAATCAACCCATTCACTAAATGGTCATGTTAGGGCACCGTGAGACAGCAGTAAGGCAACATTAAGGCACGGCTAGGGCACCTTTAGAACAATAGGAGCAAGAATGTCTGAGCAATTATCTCAGCAGATAGAACAGACAAAGCAAAGCAAACCGTTCATCCAAAAATGCCAGCTTCCCCTGCAAACGGGAAACTTCATTGCCGCTTTCATGGTTTGGGTCATTTTGTCGAGCCTGCTTCCCTTCATCAGCGAAGACATCGCCTTAACCGAAACTATGCGGGCATGGGTGATTGCCATACCCGTTGTTTTAGGATCTGCCCTGCGCATACCCTTCGGTTACCTTGCAGGCAAATATGGTGCGCGCATCATTTATATCATCAGTTTCTGCGTGTTGTGCTTCCCCATATTCTTTTTGAGCGAATCATCCACGCCCCGTGATTTGATAATCGGCGGCGCTTTTTTGGGGGTTGCAGGAGCGGTGTTTTCGATTGGCGTAACTTCCCTGCCGCGCTATTATCCGAAGAATCGCCAAGGGTTTGTCAACGGTGTTTATGGGTTTGGTAACGTCGGCACCGCCGTAACCACCTTCGGAGCACCCGTTTTGGTGTTGTTGTTCGGCTGGAGCATCACGATAAAACTCTATCTTATCTTGGTGCTTTGCATGGTTGCCATAAATTTCGTCTTGGGAGATAGGCACGAACAAAAAATCACTACGCCTATTACTACCCAGTTCAAAGAAATCGGTGGCGACTTTCGGCTGTGGGCATACGCGCTGTTTTACTTCATTACCTTTGGGGCTTTTGTCGCCTTTTCTATCATGATGCCCAGCTTCTTGAAGGGGCACTTTGCCCTTGACGGCGTGAGCGCGAACTGGGCAACGGGAGTTTTCATCCTCTTAGCAGCAAGTTTGCGCATCGTGGGGGGCTGGCTTGCCGACCGAGGCAATCCGCATCGCTTGTTAGTTGTTGTCTTTGCGGGGATGGGCGTTGCTGCGGTAATACTTGCCACCTTACCCGCACTTCCGCTTTTCTTGGGCTCCCTTTATGTGGTCAGCGTCTTTTGTGGACTAGGTAACGGCATCGTATTCAAACTGGTACCTACCACCTTCCCCAACCAAGTCGGCACCGCAAACGGCTTTGTCGCTATGGTTGGGGGCTTCGGAGGCTTCTTTCCGCCCTTGGTGCTTTCTGCGCTTCTTGCCGCAACAAATTCATACACGCCTGGATTTATGCTATACGTGGTCTTTATCGGAGCCTGCCTTGTCGCAAACTTCATTTTGATGAAAAAACAATAAGCCCAGCAAGAAGCCGCCTTGTTCGTAAAACTAGGGAAATACCCTTAGGGAATAAGGGGATTACCCTGAGTTCTTCAAAGCAACTATCCCGATTGGTTAATCATGGCTTTTAGGTGAAGATATTCACTAGGACAAAGGAGGACTCATAAAGCTTTCCGGCTTGATACCATTTCTTGCAGGTGGTGCCGTACTCGCGCAGGGCATTTTCTTTGCCGCGAGAGGTTCTGAAAACCTGATACGACCTCCTGGAGCACACGACGAAAAAGACTTCCTTTCGCGTTGTATTAGATGCGGTCGTTGCATTCAGGCCTGTCCTTACGTGTGCTTAAAAGCCGCAAACGATGCCTCGGGCAAAGCAGCAGGCACTCCCATTCTTGACGTGCGCGAACAAGCGTGTCGCCTCTGCGAAGATTTCCCCTGCGTAAATGCCTGTCCAACCGATGCTCTTCGTGACATCGAAAAACGCACCGATGTCGATATGGGGCTTGCTGTAATCAACACCGAAACCTGCATCGCCATGCACGGAATGCGCTGTGAGGTGTGTTATCGCGTCTGTCCTTTGATTGATAAAGCAATCACTATTGACTACCGCCTTCGCGAGGGCGATTCAATCCATTCGATTTTCGCTCCCATAATTGACGAAGAAGCCTGCGTTGGGTGCGGGCTTTGCGTTGAACGCTGCGTGGTAAGCGAACCTGAAGTTCCTATCAAAATCGTAAGAGACCGCGCACAAGCAATTGAGGAAACAAAACGACAACAATCTGGCGAAAACGCCGATTAAATAGTGGCCAAACCGCAGAAATACGGGTCTGCGGTTTAACTAATAGGCGAGGAAAAGGAAGGGAAACAAAGCATGGTAAAAACAGTATTGAAAGACGTGACCAGAAGGGATTTCGTCAAAGCTACGGCCGTTGCGTTTGCAACAGCTGCAGCTGCGGGAAGCCTTTCAACAATGGTCTCCTGTACGCAGGATGGTACTTCGGGAGGAACCGGAGTAAGTAAGACCTTCACATCAGTTTGTCGCTTCTGCGGTTGCGGTTGCGGCGTGTTGTGTGAAGTTGCAAATGGCCGCCTTATCTCAGTCACTGGTGACCCTGACAACCAGTCCAACAAGGGTCTTAACTGCGTGAAGGGTTACTATCTCGCGAAAGTACTCTATGGCGAAGATCGCCTGACGAAACCCCTTATTCGCGACGAAGCAGCAACCAAGGGTTCAGGCACGGGTCTGCGCGAAGCAAGCTGGGAAGAAGCACTCGACTTAGTTGCCGAAAAACTGAAAGCAACCTGGAAAGAAGACAAGTCACGCCTCGCCTTCTGGGCAAGCGGACAACAGCCCATCGTTGAGGGCTATCTCTTGTCGAAGTTCTGGAAAGCTGGTTTGCTTTCCAACAACATCGACCCGAATGCACGTCTGTGTATGGCAAGCGCCGTTGTTGCCTTCATGAACGTATTCCAGACCGATGAACCTGCTGGCTGCTACGAGGATCTCGATCACGCCGACGTATTCATCACCTGGGGTGCCAACATGGCAGAAGCACATCCGATGTTGTACTCACGCTTGACCGCACGCAAGCTCAACGATGCGAAAGTTAAGCACTTTGATTTAGGAACAATCAAGACCCGTACCTCGGCAAGCGCCGACAAAGTTTTGCTCTTCAAGCCTGGAACAGACAACGCTATTGCAAACTGTATCGCGAACTATCTCGTAAGCGAAGAAAAGTACGATGCTCCGTTTGTTGCAGCTCATTGCCAGTTCAAGGCAGGTACCGAAGATTTGGGCAATGCTTATGAGGACGGCTGGGACGGCACCGACAAGCTCCAAGAAGCAACGGGCAACAACGGTGTTTGGAACATCGAATTTTCAGAGTATGCTGAAATGCTCAGCAAGTACACCTTTGAATATACCGCAGAACTTTCGGGCTGTTCAGTAGCAGACCTGAAACAACTCGCTGAAGTATTCGCTGACCCCAACGCAAAGGTTATGTCGCTTTGGACCATGGGTGTAAACCAGCACAATCGTGGTACTTGGATGAACCACAACATTTATAATATCCATCTTTTGAGCGGCAAGATTGCCCAGCCTGGCTGCGGCCCCTTCTCGCTCACTGGTCAACCGACCGCGTGCGGTACGGCTCGTGAAGTAGGATGCTTCGCACACCGCCTCCCTGCTGACCTCGTTGTGAACAATCCGCAACATCGCCGCTACACCGAAGTTCTTTGGAATCTCCCCGAGGGCTATCTCGGCACGGGCGATGACAACCCTGGAATCAGCAAACCTGGTAAGCACACCATCAAAATCTTTAGGGATTTGTCAAATGGTGACATTGACTTTTTGTGGTCAGCCCACAACAACTGGGCAGGCTCACTGCCGAACCTCACCCGTTTCTTGGGTCGCAACACCACCAAGACAGGAATCTTCGATGCATTTATCGTGGTAAACGAAGTTTATCCGACCCTTTCCACCGACTATGCCGACGTAGTATTACCGGCAGCCATGTGGATTGAGCGCGAAGGTCAGTTCGGTAACGCCGAGCGTCGTACCGCTGTCTTTGAAAAAGCCGTTGACCCTCCAGGAGACGCAAAGTGGGACGCTTGGATTATGCTCCAAGTCGCTCAGCGCGTTCTTGAAGGCGAAACAATCGGCACGGAGGATTCGTTCGACCTTTTGTTCGGCAATATTTGGGATAAAGAAGCAGGCGACTTCATCAGCGACGATCAGCGCGAAATCAGCAAGATCGTTTGGGAAGAGTATCGTACCTTCACCAATCCTGACATGGTCAAAGCTGCTGACGACATCAACAACGACGTGGGAGATAAGTTTGGTGTAACGGCTGATGACGGCACCTACACCCCCTCTAAGCTCAAGATGTTCGCCAAGCAAATGGCGCCTTACGATGAATACCTCGACAACCATGGTCTTACCTGGCCAGTACGCGAAGTTGACGGCAAGTGGCTTTCAACCAAGTGGCGTTTTGCCGCAGGTAAGCAAGCTGATGGCTATGATGAAGTGGGTATCACAAAGTACGGTCAAAAAGATGCTGATGGCAAACTGATTTCAAAGCCTGGCGACATCGACTTGTACAAGACCGCGAAATTCAAGGCATCGGTTGTTTTCCGTCCCTACGAGCCACCAGCGGAAGAGCCCGACGCTCAATATCCGTTCTGGTTCTGCACTGGTCGTTTGCTTGAGCATTGGCACACCGCTTCCATGACTGGCGTCATTCCAGAACTCACGCGTGCGTTGCCTGCAGCATTGCTCGATATGCATCCCGACGATTGCGCGAAGCTTGGTATTGCTGATGGCGACATGGTTAAAGTGAAGTCACGGCACGGAGAATTTGAGATCAAAGTTTCCACTGCTGGTCGTACCGAGCCTGCTCCTGGCGTCGTATTCGCACCCTTCTTTGACATGAACTCTTTGATTAACCTTGCGGTTCACGATTATTATGACCCGTTGTCAAAAGAGCCTGACTATAAGAAGACCTGCGTTTCGATTGAGAAGATTTAGGGGGAGTTCGCTATGAAAAACAAACTCATTACACTTCTTGCAGTTTTCGTATTCGCATTTTCTTTTGTCGCGCTGGTAGGCTGCACCACAGAAGCAGAAGTCACTGGCATGCCGCCGCTGGCTCCTGCAGACCACAACGACGGTCGTTTCGATCAAGGTGCCGTAATGTGCTACAGCTGTCATGGAAATGGTCCTAATGGTAATCCCAACGATGCCGAAGCGCGTATGCTTCCTGAGGATCACTACGTAGATGCAAGCTACGACAGCAAGGAAATTTTCCCAGCTCGTGCACAATGCAATACGTGTCATTTGCTTACGCCGAGCGAATAGTTCTACCAAATAGACAGGCGATTTGCTCGCTGTGCGCGCAGGTCGCCTGTCTGAAACGAAGAATTGCTAAAAGGAGAAGAGTCTCATGGTTATATCAAGCCTTATTGTTGAAACGTTTCCCGGTCACACTGATGACGTGGCGAAACAGCTTGAGGACATACAAGAAGTTGAAGTTCATGGAACCAAGGATCATCAGGTTATCGTCACTATTGAAACCGAGACCCTTGATGAATCTCACAGCATCGCAAATTCCTTTATCGGAATCGATGGTGTTGGCGGCGTAAACCTTGTTTATGCCAACTTCGAAGACGACCCCTCTCTTCAAAAGGCCGCTGCTCGATGAGCGCTCGCTCCACAGATTCGGTTCGTTCAAACCCTCCGAAACCATCTCGCCAGCGGTGGTTGATAGCCCGTCGGTGCGTACAGATTTCCTCCCTTGTTCTGTTCGTGCTTCCGATGTTGTTGGCAGGATGGACTCTCCTTGGGGGTACTGCCGGAGGGGTCAACCCTCTTACCACTCCGGCCGTACTCCCCTTCTTTGGAAGTCTTTCTTCCTCATCGGTGTTCGGTCTTGACATCCTTGACCCCTTTGCAATTCTGCAAATCATCGTTGCTTCAAAGACTTTTGCCCTCGATTGGTTGCTTTTTTCACTGCCCGTTTTAGTTTTTTACGGGCTTATCAAGGGACGGGTGTTCTGCGGATGGGTCTGCCCCGTCAATTTTTTGCTTGAAGGGGTCGATTTCTTACGCCGTAAATTGAACATCAAAGTAGCCGAACGGGTTGTGCCCCGTCGCGCGAAAATCTATATCGCCTTAGGTGTGTTAGTGGTTTCTGCCATCATCAGCATCCCCGTTTTTGAGATGTTTTCACCCATCAGCGCCATCAACAAAGGTATCGTTTTTGGTTCAACGGCTGGGCTTGTGGCACTTGTTGCAATCATCCTTATTGAACTTTTCTGGGGTCATCGTGTTTGGTGTCGTTCTCTTTGTCCTTTGGGCGGCTTTTATCAGGTACTCGGGCGCGTCGGGCTGTTCAGCGTCTATTTCGACGAAGCCACCTGCACGCATTGCAACAGCTGCAAAGAACAATGCCTCGCCGACCCCGAAATCCTCGAACCTGTTCTTGACGACGGCGCATTAGTGATACGCGCAGGAGACTGCATGTTGTGTGGTGCCTGCATTGATGTATGCCCTGTCGGTTCTCTTTCCATCAAGCCAGGGTTTGAGCAATTCAAATCTGCTTCGAAACCTTCTTCAGAAGCGCAAGACAAAACTGCCTAACAACAGTTTTAAGCTGACTTAGCTCAGACAAACCAACTTAAAATCAACTAAAAATTCTTTCTTAATTCTTTAGAATTTCTGAGGTCTTCTTAGACTTCAAGAAGTTTATGCTCAATCGCATACGCCATCAAATCGGCGCGACACTTAAAGCCCATCTTTCCGTAAATCTTGCTTCGGTGTGCCTCAACGGTTTTTACCGAAAGATACATCTGCTCTGATATCTGCTTGTTCGTAAACCCTTTTATCAGCAAGGTAAATATTTCCGATTCACGCTTTGTAAGCAGGCGATGGGGGTTTTCCTCGTCTCCGCTTTCTGCCGCAAAAAGCTGCTTGGTAAGACTTGCCGCCATCTTCGGATGAATATAGGTTCCACCCTCATAGACCGCATGAATCGCCGAGAGCAATTCTTCAGACGTTGAAGTCTTGGGAAGATAGCCCGAAGCTCCTAAGCGCAGCGTCTTAAATAAGTATTCGGGTTCAGCAAACATCGTCAAAACGATAATTTTTGTTTCGGGACATTCCCGCCCGATTTTCTCACACGCAATAAGTCCGCTTTCACCAGGGGGCATCGAAATATCCATCAAGATGATGTCGGGTTTTTCTCGCACGACCGCATCATAAGCTTGTACCCCATCAGCCGCCTCTACCACCACTGAAAGTTCAGGATCTTGGGTAAGCAGTATCTTTATGCCTGCTCGTATGACCTCGTGGTCATCAGCGAGTACGAGACGAATCATGTATGTCCTCCTCCCGAAGCCCCATAGGAGCCACTAGCATTATTGTTGTTCCGTTGATGCTCGAATCGATTTTTAAGGAAGCGCCTATCAGATGAGCTCGTTCTTGAATGCCAATAAGCCCACAGCCACTGCCTTTGATGGGCGGGTTTTGTATGTCGAAACCTTTTCCCTTATCGGCAATCGTTGCATGTATCCAGCCGTCAGAATCCTCAAACGCAACCGCCACCGTGTCGCTTCCCGAATACTTCCCTGCATTCAGAATCGCTTCCTGGCAAATTCGATACACCTGTGTTTCTAAGGTTCTATCAAAGCGCTCGCGCGAAAGCTTCCCTGTAAAGGTAATCTGTATACCGTAGCTCTTCTCGAAAACAAGCGCTTGGGATTTCAGCGCTGGAATAAGCCCCAAATCGTCAAGGGCTGACGGGCGTAATTCAACCGAAAGGTTGTGAATTTCATCTAAGATTGCGTCAATTTTTCCCTGCGCTTCCAAAACCAACCTGCGCATATCTTTCGAGATGCGCCGCGCCTGTAAACGCTTCAAAAGAAAGGTGGTCGACACCAATTCTTGCGCAATGCCATCGTGAAGTTCTCTCGAAATGCGCCGCCGCTCATCTTCTTGAGCCGTGATGATAGAAGAAAGCGCCGAAGGAGAAAGGAAGGTATCCGCGCCAGCATCGGTGCCCGTGCCTTGTGTTTTGCTGAAATCAACGAAATCATCTGCCACATACATGAAATCAGACGAAATGACGTCTAAATCACAAAGCTTTCCTGCTAAACAATCAATCAGGCGATAATAGACTTCCTTTTGCTGGGGCTGCACCGATCGAAACGCACACAAAAGCGCGCCCACGACACGCCCCTGCTTGGTTAAGGGCAAGGCGCAAAAACTGCGGAGATCCTCGGCAAACACAATGGGATAAGAAGAATATTCGCGGGGGTCGATTTGTCGGTCGATATCGAGAAACATCATGGGCTTGCCCGATTTAATGACAATGCCGCCAATGCCACGCCCTGGTGGCAACACGATACGCTTATAGCGTTCGTCAGCGGCTCCCGCGCCATAAATCCATTTCAGAGGGGCACCGATAAAGGCAGTGAGTCCTAAAGAAACGAAATCAAAACCATAGGTGGCATAGGTTTCTTCAACAACTTGTTGATATGCAAGGTTTTCACCCGCCAAATCAGTTTCAGAAAAGTTCGATGCTCCCACAATGCCATCCTCTTCACAAAAGATGAAGCCTATGCCCATACAGCTTCCTTTTCCTATTATCTCATATCTCACCTCCTATATTATGAAGAAATACCCACTCTATGCAGTACAAGCGAACAATTCCTTCCCCGAAAAAAGAAATAAGACAGGAATTATTGCGTATTTAGGCACCTGATTTACCAAATACATTTCAACGCGCTTCGTGCTGTGATATTCTGAACATGAATAGGTGGAAATCCTAGAATATTCAATTCATGGAAGGGGCTTCAATGGGATTTATTCAAGCATTCTCAGGGGCACTTACGGGTATGTTAGCCGATCAATGGCTTGACTATCATATGGTCCCATCAGGTATTTCGCCAACAGCAGGCGTTTTCCCTGCCGTAAAGAAATCGACCGACGCAGGGCGTGGGTCAAATGTTTTAGCCAGCGACAACATCATCACCAACGGTTCACTGATTCTCGTACCCGAAAACACCGCGCTTCTCACCTTTGAGAAGGGTGCCATAACGGGATTTATTGCTGAAGCGGGTGGGTATCAATACACCACCGATTCCGTTGCCGCTTCTTCATTATTTTCAGGTGGCGGGCTGGTAAAAAGCGTGATTCAAAACTCTTGGGAACGTTTCAAATTCGGTGGCATTCCTGGAGACCAGCAGCTTGCGTTTTATGTCAACCTCAAAGAAATTCCCAACAATAAATTCGGGACTCAAGCCCCTCTTTATTGGATAGATTCAGTCATAAAGGCGCAGGTAGGCGCTGTAACACGCGGTTCTTACACGCTGAAAATCACCGACCCGATTGCGTTTGTCAAGAACTACGTGCCTGTACAACATCTTATCCAAGATGCTCGTCCGTTTGACTTTGCTGAAATGAACCATCCGTCGGTAGAACAACTCTTCAACGAAGTTGTTCAATCGCTTTCTGCAGCATTTTCTCTCTATACCAACGAAGCAAACAAGAAAACTATGATGGACATCCAAGGCGACAGCGTCGGGTTTGTTCAATCGCTTTCTGCAGCCGTTGAAGAAAACTATAAGTGGACTGCCGAACGGGGTCTTACCATAGTTGCTGCTGCCTTGCTCGCAATCGAATACGACGAAGCAACCAGGGCGCTTTTCACCGACGTTCAAAAAGCCGATGCGCTCATGGGCGACCGCGGAAATTCCTTCTTGCAACAATCCGTCGCACGCGGCATCCAAGCAGCGGGCGAAGGTGAAGGCGGCGCGCTTGGTATCGGCATGATGGGAATGGGGCTTGGAGCAGCTGGCAACATGATGGGCGGACTCCAGCAACCATCAGGCATGGTCTCAGACGTGGCAGCGAACGCGGCTCCGCCAACGGGTGCCCCCGTTTCTGCCGCACCAGCACCAGCAGGCGCAGGCGTAGCGCCTGTTGACGCGCCTGCGGCAGCACCTGCTGATGATCCTTACGACAAGCTTACTCGCCTTAAAGGCTTGCTTGATTCAGGCGTTATCACCCAAGAAGATTTTGATACCGCAAAAAGCAATCTTTTAGGAATCTAAGCATCCGCGATAAACGACCCGCGTGCTCTTGCGGCACGCGGGTCAAACACTTGGGTCGTTTATTAAACCTATCGAAAACCCGCTGCGGGTTTTGCGCTGAGCCAACGCTTGGGCTCAACAGAAGTTTCAGGAGTTTTTCGTGACTGATGAAGCAACCATCATCAACACCGACAGCGGAAGGGCTGACGGTCTTAATCGGTGTCCCTCCTGCGGGTCAACCGATATTCTCACGCAGGCGGGTGGTCGTCTCCAATGTCAGTTTTGCCGCAATGTTTTTGACGCAATTGCAGCAATGCCGCCACCGACTACCGCACCCATCCTCCAAGTCGACGAGGACAGCGCTGCCGTAGCACCACCACTTGAAACGCATCACAGCGGCGCGGCCGATATATCAACCGACGCAAGCGCCCAAGTCACCATCAAATGCCAAGGTTGCGGAGCAGAAGTTGTAGTCGACACCAACGAGACTATGACGTCGCGCTGCCATTGGTGTCGCCAAGTTCTTTCCATCGAACACCAGATGCCCAATGGAGCAGTGCCTGACATCCTTTTACCGTTTTATCTCAGCAAAGAACAGGCACGCGCCTCAATCGACCAATTCGTCGGGCAACGTTCGTTTTTTGCCCACAAACAATTCAAGGCAGAATTCACCTCTGAAAACATTGTGGGGGTCTATTTCCCTTACTTTGTTGTCGATGCCAACGCCAAGAGCAATCTCAGCGGCACGGCGGGACACGTGGTGAGGACCTACACCATCGGAAGCAACGAAAATCGCAGAACCGTCTACGACATTGATATTTATCAAATCGGGCGCAATTTCGATATTGAAGTATCGGGGCTTACCGTTGAAGCAAGCGCCGAGCGGCGCAATATAAGCAACTCCCAAAACACCAACAATATCATCAACACCATCATGCCCTTCGATATTCAAAACGCCATCCCCTATAACGGCAACTATCTGAAAGGTTTCACGTCAGAACGGCGCGACACCAACATTGACGAGATAAGAAATCTTGCCAATACACAAATGTATGACATCGCGCGCACCCAGGCAAATAGAACCGCGACCAAATACGATGCGGGTATTCGCTGGGAAAACGAAAATCTTGAAGCGACCAATGTTACCTGGCGAAGCGCTTATCTGCCTGTGTGGCTTTACTCATACCTCGAAGTCAAAAACGGCTCGCAGTTGCTGCATTACGTCGCCGTTAATGCGCGCACGGGAGAAACCATGGGGTCGGTTCCTATCGCAAAAACACGCCTGTTCCTTGTGGCGGCAATCATAGAACTTATCGCTATCCCTCTGGGAATTATGCTTATTGTCTTTGGATCTTAGAGGGGGATTTCTTATGAAGCAGCTATCAGTAAACAACTTAAGTAATCCGCAAAGAAGGTGATGGGCATGGATGAATCTTCAGGTTTAGCGTTTCTTGGAATCCTTTTATTTTTGTCGGGTCCTATTTTTTACGCAATCATGTATAACCGCTATCGCAATATTAGAGAACGGCATTATCACGAAAGCGAAACACCTGTTCAAATGAATAATTTGCAGGTATATGACAAGCTTATCCACAGACAAACCCGCCAAAGCACCAACAGGATAACTGGGGCCAATTCCACGCGGGTAAACGGAACTCTCAATCCTCAAAGAAAGTTCTTCGGTTAATCTCGCCTAAGGTTCTTTTGCCAGAGTCTCTGTTCGGACGTCTTGGTTGGGCGCTTACTCAGGAGCTTGTTCGGGAGCGTTTTCAGGTGCTTGTTCGGGGACTTGGTTTGAACCTTCATTTGCAATGAGATATTCTTCGTCGCTGATGTGCCCCGCCGAATTGACAGAAGCACGGTCTTGAATAATTTCTTTATCAGGCAAAAGACCACTGCTCCTGAATTGATACAAGACCTTCTTTTGTGCATACATCATCGCGTCGGCTTCTGAGAGTACCTCGTTGTAAGATTGGTCGACCGAATCCATCACGGCATAGCCCCACGAAAGGCTTGGCGAACCAAACACCTCGTGCTTGACCTGTTCGCACAGGGCCGCGGTCGCTTTGATGAAGGATTCAGCAACTTCTTTGCTTCCCCGAGGCAAGAGCAAGACAAATTCATCCCCACCAACGCGCGCAACAAAGGCGTTTTCGTCAACAGCTTGGGAAATGATGTCTGAAACAATCGTAAGTAAGCGATCGCCGACTAAATGTCCGTGAGTGTCGTTGATTTGCTTGAGATGATTCACATCGCCTACCAAAATCAACAGCGGCATATTTTCTGCCTTTATGGTCTCTGAAACATGCGTGATGTAGGCGTTGCGGTTGTAAAGTTTGGTAAGCGTATCGAGGTACGCAATTTCTTCAAAGTAGCGAAGCGTAGTATAGATGGGAGAAACTTCCGTAACCTCTACGATGTAGCCGAAGTGCTTCTTTGTTGTTTTGGCTTCATGGATTTGCAGCAAGAAGTGCATTTCTTGTTCGTCGGTCATAAGGGTGAGGATGTTTTCGTTGTGGGGCGAAACGCGATAGCCGCCTTCTGCAAGCAATCGCTGACGATAGGCTTCGAACGATTCTCTGAACAGGGGTTTTAGCAAAGGAATTTCTTTCCCTGAGCCTTTTTTATTCCAGTCCAAGATGCGCATAGTGCGGCTGAGCACCAAAATGGTGGTCGCTAAAGAACCCACCACGAATTCGCGTGAAGTTACAATAACGTCAGATGCGGGCATAAATCGCAACGCTTCGAAAAGCGGATAGAGTACGCAGAAAAAGACGACAGGAGCGGCAAGCAGCAAGACTATGTTCAGCGCTTCGGTTTGAGGAAGAAGCGGGGCGATTTGCTCATGCCAAAGAAAGCTGAGCGTTACGAAGAAAACGAGCATGGAAATGCTGAAAAGCATGAAACGGGTGGAGCGCTTCATGCGCGGAGGCATATGATAAAACACGTTAAAACAAAGAAGATACGCCTTCACTAAAACGGCGATGGCATACACGAAAAAGATGAACTTAGAGTATTGTTGAGCATGATAGGCAGCCACAAAACTATTGATGGCTTGCGGGAAAAAGGTATCCTGAAGAAGCATTACGATGAGAAAAGCGGGGGGCACAAAGAGAAGAACAAAGACGAGCGGTCCTTTGTTCTTATAAGAAACCTGTTGCCAAACGTGAAGGCACAGCAAAGCTGGGGTGAGATACATTCCAATGTTGCTGAGCGCTTTGAACGTTTGAGCAAAAGACCCTTCGGCAAAAAACGAAAGAGCCGAAAAAAGCGCCCACACGAAAACCGCCGCACACAGCCAAATGAAATACGTACAATCCCAAAGCTTTTTCACGCGTTTGCGCAAGGCAAACAAAAGAAAAATAAGAGCGAACAGGCAAAGAAGCCCAAAAGAGACCTTGCTCAAAAGATTTCCGCTGAAGAGGAAATCAGGAAACTGAGAAGTAACGCTTTGAAGCGAACTGTCCATGGGCACCTTTTCTTCAAAGAATCATTGCTGAGGGAGCAAAAAACTCACACGGAAAACTCCCCAAGAATTCCTCTATTACCACCTTTGTTTGTCCATTATATGATTAAACGCTTCTTTTCAGCAATAAAAATCGGATATAAACAAGTCAACTATTGCCTAACACACAGGTAAAACGCATGGAAATCTGTTATTGTTGCGAGTGATTCAACCCCTCAATGGTAAGATTGTTTCGATGCATCATCCAAGGGTACTTGCCTGAGCTACGTTGACGCAAGAGGGAAAGGTGGGGTGTGCAGGCTTCCAAAAATCGATATATTCCTGCGCTTGACGGCTTAAGAGCCTTCGCCGTTCTTTCTGTTATTGTCTATCATTTCGGATTTCGCTGGGCATCAGGTGGTTTATTAGGCGTAACCATCTTTTTTGTTCTTTCGGGATACCTCATCACCAGCCTTTTGCTGAGCGAATTCGCACAAACCAAAACGATAGATTTGAAAGCGTTTTGGATGAGAAGAGCCAAGCGGCTTTTTCCTGCAATAGTTTTCCTTATTGCCTGCACCATAGTGCTGTGCGCTCTTTTCAGCCAAAATCTTCTCACCAAAATGCGCCCCGACATACCTTCCGCGCTGTTCTTTTACAGTAACTGGTGGTATATCTTTCGTGACGTGTCTTATTTTGAGACCTTAGGTGCTCCTTCTCCTCTCACACATTTTTGGTCGCTGGCAATTGAAGAACAGTTCTACTTAATTTGGCCGCCAGTTCTTTTCTTCCTCTTCAGCAAAAAGACACGCAAGAGAACTATTATGCGCATCATCCTTGTTTTGATTATCGCTTCGGTAGTCCTCATGGCAATTCTTTATAGCCCCAACGCCGACCCGAGCCGTGTTTATTACGGAACCGACACGCGGGCTTTTTCGCTGCTCATCGGGGTGTTGTTGGCGTTTGTTTGGTCGGGCAAGCGAAGGCGCGAAGCACGCCATTCCAACCCTTCACTTCGGGGAACTATTGTCATCAACACGGTTGGTATAGGTGCGTTTATTGGTCTCGTTGCCATGGTGGTATTTGCGAGCGGATTTTCTCCTCTCATGTATCGAGGGGGCATTTTGTTCGCTTCGCTCTTGACCGCTGTGCTCATTGCCGCGCTCATTCACCCCAAGAGCGTCATTGCAAAAGCGGCTGCGATTCCGCCTTTAGTGTGGATTGGGAAATGCTCTTATGGCATGTATCTGTGGCACTACCCCATCATCTTGTTGATGACGCCTGCAAATTTTACGGGCGAACGTGCCTGGTGGTTCTATCTTTTGCAGCTGGCACTTATCTTTGGCATTTCTTTCTTTTCCTATCGCTTCATCGAAAACCCCATCCGAAAAGGTGCTCTGGGAAAGTTTTGGACAGACATATCGGAAAGAAGCATCGGTCTTTTCAAGGCTTCAAAAAAGCGCTTTGTTCCCTTGGTTTCTACGACGGCTCTTCTTGCGTGCGCAACGGTGCTGTTCGTTATCATAGAACCAACGCCTTCAGCAGATTTTCTGACAGCGCAAGGTAACATGGCGGGCACTAACCGCTTGGGTCAGCCCAAAGACCTAGCCTTTGTGGACGAAACCATTCAAGCAGCAACGGATAACCCTCTTGAACGGGGCATTTTGTTGATTGGTGATTCTGTTGCCCTCGGTGCTTCCCCGCTTTTAGAAGCAACCTTTCCGAATAGCATCATTGATGCTGATGTTTCGCGGCAGCTTTACGAAGGGCATCTTGCCTATGAGGAGCATATCGGACTTGGTGAAGAACGAGATATTGTTGTTTTCGTGCTGGGGACCAATGGCGTGGCTGTTGATGACCAAATTGACTACCTCATGGGTTTTGTCGGTGCGGAAAAGGCCGTGTTCTTCGTCAACACGAGAAGCCCGCAATTTTGGGTGCCCACCACCAATGACACGCTCAATCGAGCGACAGAACGCTACGAGAACACCCACGTCATTGACTGGTTCTCTCTTTCAGCAGGACATGACGATTGGCTTGTGGACGACGGGATTCATCTTACGGAAGAGGGTGTGGAAGCCTTCGTTGAAATGATTCGCACCGCCCTTGACCCCCCGAAGCAAAACGAAACAAAGCAATAAAAAATTTTACCGCGCTAATGAACGAAGTAGTAAAATTTCGTAACCTAACGCATTTGGGGATAGTCACCTTTGGTGACTATCCCCAAATGGTCGGGTTGACAAGATTTGAACTTGCGACCTCTGCGTCCCGAACGCAGCGCTCTACCAAACTGAGCCACAACCCGAACTCATAAATATCGCTGCGAAAAGCAGCGACAGTAATAGTAACACAATTTATTATATAACCGTAAGGGACTTTTTCGTGAATCCTCAGGTGAAGATTCACCTGTGCAATTAGAAACGATAGGCGCGCGTAAACTGAGGAGAAGAACCGTAGCAAATGCCATACTGTTCGTTTGCTGCATGAACATACGAGGACCCACCAGCAGCAGCACAAATTCCCACATGTTCAGGCTGCCAAAGAATGTCGCCTGGCTGTGATTCAGAAACCGCAAACCAGCCGCCCCCATACCCGTAGGTAGAACGCGGAGGAATGCTGTGCCCTGTGCGCATGCAGCAATACCAGACAAGACCCGAACAATCAAAACCAACCGAAGGATCTGCAGCACCCCACACATAGGGAAGTCCGATATACTTTACGGCTTCGCTTAAGATGTCGCCTGCGGGCGGACCAAAATCAGCCGCATTGGCAGGAGGTCTGGTTCCGTTACTACCTGGTCGTTGGCGAGAAATTTCCACGGCGGCAGCAGCGGCGGCGGCAGCCTCTTGTTCTTTGATGATAAGCGCTAAGACTTCGGCATCCAAGCTATCGAGAAGTCCTTGATAGTGCGCAGCAGCAGCTTCGGTTTCCTCTTTCGCCTTTTTGGCTTCCTCGGTCTTTTCAGCAGCCAGTTTTTCTTGCTTGGAATATTCTTCTTTTGTAGCTTCTAATTCTTCGCGAAGCGTTTTTGCTTCTGAAACCATTGACGCATCTTCAACGTTCATTTTGTTGAGAATGTCCCAGTTGGTAACGAATTCTTCAAAACTTGTTGCGGCAAAAATGATATCGAGGAAGGTTGAACTCCCGCTACGATACATGCTGCGGGCGCGTATTCCAAGCCTGCCTTGAAGGGCGCCAATTTTCGCGGTGGTGGTATTGATGCCTTCTTGCGCTTCTTCCATGGCGAGCAGGGCTGCGTCATGGGCATCAAGCGCTGCACCGTAAATGTTTGATTTTTCCAGCAGTTCTGCTTTGAGGATTTCAACTTGGTGGCGAACCGCGTCGGCTTCGGCTTGTTTTTCTGCCGCAGTCGGAACCGCATAGGCAAGAGAAGGACGAAGAAGGGAAGAAAGTGAAGTTAGGGAAGCGAAACTGAATACGGCGGCACCGCCAATAAATGCTCTTCTGTTTATCAAAAGCTTTCGCTCCTGCATAAAACGAATCCCCTCTTCAACAACGCTTGCTTTGCGCAAGGAATATAGGATACCAGAATCCTTTGCGTACGCATACCTTCATAACAAAAGATGTCATAGGATGCCCATATCCTGACACCCTTTTCTGTGATATTTCTTGCTTTGTTTTAGAGCAGTAGCGTTTTAGGTGCTGCCTAGAAACGAAGTGCGCAATAAAACTGTGCCCACGTGGCGTATTTGACCACGTCGCCTGGCTGCGGAGCGTGAATGTATTGCCCCCCACCTGACTTGGTGCAAATTCCCACGTGCCCGCTATTGTGAAGCACGTCCCCAGGTTGGGCTGAGCTCACGGGAAGAATGGCGCGCGCTGCAGCGTATTGCGTGTAGGTGGTGCGCGTAATCCAGATGCCGATTTGGTTGTAACACCACGACGTGAGCCCCGAACAATCGAAACTGTTTGGTCCAGACGCACCCCATACATAAGGGCAACCCAAACGGCTGATAGCATAATCGACAACCGAGCCTTTCGCTGGAATACTTGTTCCGCCGCCGCCGCCGCCACTATTGTTATTGTTATTATTGTTATTGTTATTGCCGCCGCCACCGCCGCCGCCGCCGCTGTTGTTGTTGTTATTGTTGTTCTGGGCGTTTTGGCGTGCTTGTTCGGCTTCCCATTCTGCTCTTTTGCGTGCTGCTTCAGCTTCCGCAGCAGCTTTTTGTTCCGCTTCCAGCAGTTCACGGGCTTCTTTATCAAGAGCGGCAAGCAAGGCTTCCATTTCTATCACGGTTGCTTCTGCTTGTTCTTTGATGGTTTTAGCGAGTTCGGTTTTTTCTTCAGCGATTTTTTCTTGGCGCGCGTGTTCAGCTTTTTCTTCTTCGATTTGCCCCCGAAGCACTTTCGCTTCATCGACCATATCGGCATCGCTTTGGTTCATGTGGGTAAGAATGTCCCAGTTGGTTGCAAATTCTTCAAAACTTCTGGCAGCAAGAAGAATCTCGATAAAGGAAATCCCGCCGCTGCGATACATGCTGCGCGCACGGATTCCCAGTTTCCCCTGTACTAGGGCAATTTTTTCGTTGGTTTCGTCAATACGGGCTTGGGCAGCGTCTTTTGCCGCTACCGCCGCTTCATGTTCTTCAATCGCCATAAAATAGTCGTCAGATGCCTGTTGGAGTTCTTTTTGCATCGCAATAACTTGATCGCGGACAGCATCAGCTTCAGCCTGCTTTTCAGCGGCTGTTGGTACCGCAAACGCAATAGCGGGATTTGCAAGATACGCTGCGCCGACAGCTGCGGCACCCCCAAGAAACGCTCTCCTGCTGATCCTATGAGTATGCTCTCTCATTGAAAAACCTCCTTGATTGAGCACTTGTTCTGATTCAGGTTCGTCTATGTTGCCCCTCATGATAACAAATTAGCGTGATAAACCCTAGTTTTTCGCCCCCGACTCCATAAACCAACGCCATAAAACGAAGTAAACATCCACAAAAAGGTGTCTATCTTGCTTTTTCGTGCTGAACTTGCGCTGTGCACATGCTCCAAGTGCACTTCACACGAAGGCGAGTTCACTGCAGCCTACAAGTTGCGATATTTCCTGATAAGACGGTTGAGCGTTTTTACGTCGCTTATGACGCAGAAAAGGCATAAGGCTATGAGTACCGCCACCAGAAACGCTGCACGAAGGGCAAGAATCGACATAATAGGTGTTAGAACAAGGATTATGGGAACGAGGAAGGGTGCCAAACAGCCCCTCATGCGCTTCCAGAGTGCATAGGCGGCAGTAATTGCCACGTAGAAAAAGAGACCTAAAGGAAAAGACCCCGTAAGAGAAAATGCTGCGACACAGACTAACTTGGCGGCAAGCACAATCGCTTCGCGCTTCAGTTCGGTTTTCGCTTCAGCTTTCTTTTCCTCAGGAGTTTTTTGGGGAACCGTGTAGGAAAAGGGATTGAACGGATTGAAGGGTTGTCCCTCTTCGGTCGCGGTGCCTGTTCCGCCTTGCCAATTCCAGGTGAACCAACCGTCCCCAAAACCTTCAAACGGATTGCCCGTGGGCGAACCTGCCGATTGCTGATCTTGGGGTGAGCGAGGATAGCCCGAAGGAGCGCCTTGCTGATAGGGGTTGGAATACGGATTTCCGTAGGGGTTGGCGTAGGGACCTCGCCTGACATATTCAGGTTCCCACTTGCGTGAGAGCAAGACATCGCGCGCTTCGTTAATGCGCTTGGTTTTTTCTTCGGCCACCTGGTATTCACCTGAATCTTGAGCAAATTTATCGGGATGATTTTCAATCACCTTTTTGCGATGAGCTGCTTTCACCTGTTCATCGCTCGCGCCGTTGGATAAATCCAGTATATGTAGTGCCTCAGATTTCTTCATGGCTCTCACTATACCGCACCACGCAGAAACTGCACCACCGTGGCATCAAACCGTCACCCTTCGCGGTATCTCGCGTTACGTGGTTGCTGGCAAAAGGGGTCGTTCTTCCGTTGTTGCACAGGCAGCAGGCGAACGGAAGAACATCGACCTGCATATCAAGGACTAGGTTGCTTCGTCGCGATGCTCCTCGCAATGACGGGAAGTCAAGCCCGCAATGATGAAAAAACGGGTGTTGACCTGTGTCAACACCCGCAATCAGAAACATGTTTGCGCTCAGTTTATTCTTCGGTCTTTTCCTCAGCAACTTCTTCGACCGCTTCTTCGACGGCTTTTTCCGCTTCCTCAACGGCTTCTTCAGCCGCTTCTTCGACCGCCTCTTCCACTGCCTCTACCGCTTCTTCAGCAGCTTCTTCAACAGCATCTGCAGCTGCCTCGGCGACCTCTTCTGCAACTTCCTCAGTTGCCTCTTCAACAGCTTGGGCAGCTTCTTCGGCTACCTCTTCAGCTCCAGCTTCTGCAGCTTCGAATTCCTCAAAGGCTTCTTCTGCTTCTACGCGCTTCTTAGCAGGCTTTTCTTCAGGAACATAGCTTTCGTCGATAGGAATATCGAAGCCCAGTTCTTCTGCAGCAGCCTTCATAGAAAGCGAAATGCGGCGGCGCTCAGGGTTCACTTCCATGACCTTGACCTTCACTTCGTCATCCACGTGCACAACCTGTGCGGGAGATTCGATGTGCTTCAAAGACATCTCTGAAATATGAACAAGCCCCTCGATGCTTTCGCCCAATTCGATAAAGGTACCGAACGGAACAACTTTGGTGACTTTACCGTCAATGATTGCACCCAGCGGATATGCTTCAACAAGACGAACCCAGGGATCCTCGGTCGTTTGCTTGAGTCCAAGCGAAATGCGCTCGCGTTGTAAATCAACATCGAGAACTTCAACTTCTACTTCGTCGCCCACTTTGACGACTTCAGAAGGATGATTGACATGGTTCCAGGAAAGTTCGGAAATATGCACCAGACCGTCGATGCCGCCCAAATCAACAAAGGCGCCAAAATCAACGATGGAAGAAACCGCACCTTTCAGGCGCATTCCCTTGGTCAGTTTCTCGAGAATTTCTGCCCGTTCATTCTTGCGTCCTTCTTCAAGAAGCACGCGGCGGGACAACACGACGTTGTTGCGGTTGCGGTCCATTTCAATAACACGGGCTTCAACTTCGGTGCCCATGTACATATCAAGATCTTTCACGCGACGCAGGTCAACCAGCGAAGCTGGCAAAAAGCCGCGCAGACCGATATCGAGTATCAAGCCACCCTTAACGACTTCGATAACTTCACCGACAACGATTTCTGCTGCCTTGAATTTATCTTCAACCTGAATCCACGCGCGTTCATATTCGGCACGCTTCTTGGAAAGCACCAATCTGCCGTCTTTGTCTTCTTTTTGCAAGACCAACGCTTCAACCTTGTCGCCAAGGTTCACAATCTCGGAAGGATCAGCGTCTTTGCGGATGGATAGTTCACGGGATGGGATAACGCCTTCACTTTTGAAGCCGATATCAACAAGCACTTCATCATGCTCGATCTTGACCACGATGCCATCTACCAAATCGCCTTCATCGAACTCGGTCAAGGTGCCGTCAATCATTTGATCCATCTGCTCGTCGCTGATGTCCTCAAATTCAATAACGGACGTGTTTTTAATTTCGGTCAAACCGGACCCCTTTCAAAGCTTTTTCGGGGACCCTTCTTACATGATTGCTTGCTTTTACTTACCATGTTCGCTCTACGTTCAAGCGTGTCAAAAGGTGACAACAAACATGTCTTGGGGGCCTACAAATACATACACTCATATGGCTTTTCATATAAGTTTCGACAGTATACCATAGCCTTTTCCAAAAACGCCCAACTGATTGCGTTATTGCACGCTTATTGCACGCTTTGGGGCTTCTTCGGCACAATTTTGCCTAATTTATGCGGAATAGGCACAAAAATCCCCCGAATTTCAGGGCTTTTTGATGTGTTCGTTGCGTGTTGGGGGGCTTTACGCTAATTATTCTTTGCAAGACAATCGGGGCAGTGACCGTTAAACATTATTTGATGCCCCTCTATTTGAAACCCATGGGTCGAACAAATTTGTTCTTGGAGATTGTCGAGATAGGGCATATCAACGTCGAAAATCAGACCGCAGCCTTTGCATCTGATGTGGTAGTGCGGCTTGCTCACAATATCGTAGCGAATCGCGCCGTTGGGTACGTCGATGCGAACGATTTCTCCCCTGAGCGCAAGTAAGTCGAGATTGCGATATACCGTTGCCTGAGAAACATGGGGGTACTGCTTGCTCACGAAATCATATACTTCTGCAGACGTGGGATGATTGCAAAGGGCATAAACCGCTTCGAGTACCAACGCGCGCTGTATTGTATTGCGCGAAGTTGTTGGCTGTTCGTGAGTGTCTTTGCTCAGCTGCATATCCGACCGACCTGTTACTCCCTTACGTCACGTGCGTTCCATGCATTATTTACTCGATGTTCCTTCTGCGTCAAAACAGAGAAGTTTATATTACCAGTAAAATATTCATATTAGGAAAAATTCCCATATAATATGGGACTAAGATAGCACGAATATCGCTTTCGCACAATAAAGGATTGGTGCAAATGGAAAAGTGGTGACGAAACGTTACAAGTGTGCGAAAATCACTCGGTCAAGAAAAAGGAGTACCTCACGTGACGCTGACATTCAAACCTGTTTCAACCGATGAAGATATAGCGCTTCTCGCCTGTATGGCACACGATATCTGGCATGAGTATTGGTCGGGAATTATTGGGGATGAACAGGTAGAATACATGGTGGAAACCTTCCAGAGTGAAACTGCCATCAAAAATGCTATTCGCGTTCAGGGTTATGAATATTGGCTACTCGAAACTAAAGGGTGCTTTGTTGGCTATACTGGAACGCACACCGAAAGTTCCCCTGCGCGCTTATTTATTTCCAAACTCTACCTCAAAGCTGAGGACCGCGGCAAAGGCTTCGCTTCGCAAACTATTCAGTTTTTTGAAGAACTGTGCACGAAACGGAACTTAGGCTCGATGTATTTAACCGTGAACAAATACAATGAACTTGCCAAAAGAGCCTACCTTGCCAAAGGCTTTGTCATCGTTGACGCAACCGTACAAGATATCGGACACGGTTTTGTCATGGATGACTACATCATGGAAAAGGTGTTGGGCTAATCACAGGATTGAGCGGGGCTAGTTTGGGCTCAGTCTTCGGATAAATTCTCGAGTAAGTCCTCACGAAAGCGCGAGACCGCGAATCTTTTTACCCTAGACGCTTCTTAACTGCTGCTGAAATGCCTTTTGCGTCAAGCCCGACTTCTTCAAGCAGAACAGCCATGCTCCCCTGCCCAATGAATCTATCAGGAATACCAAGGGTTAGCGTCGGCACCGCCCTTTGCAAGCGCGATAACTCTTCGAGCACTGCTTGCCCGACCCCGCCTTCAATTACACCTTCTTCGATGGTAACGACCAGCTTGGTGGAAGCCGCTGCCTTGATTGCTGCTTTGTCGAGGGGTTTTGCCCAGCGCATATCAACAACACGCGCTTCGATTCCCTTTTTGCTCAGCAGTTCAGCAGCGCCAAGCGTCGGAGCAAGCATGCGCCCAAACGCAAGAAGCGCAACATCGCTGCCCTTGCGCACAACGCTACTCTTGCCGATTTCAAGCACCTTTGGTTCCTTGGGCAAAGTCGCGCCTTCCGCTTCGCCGCGCGGATAACGAATCACAACAGGTCCTGATAAAGCAAGTGCCGTGTGAAGTGCGTGCACCAATTCCGCTTCGTTGGAGGGCGTAAGTATCTTCATATTGGGAATCATACGGGAATATGCCAGGTCGAAAACGCCATGGTGAGTTGGTCCGTCATCCCCAACAAAACCAGCGCGGTCAAGACAGAAAACCACCGAAAGATCAGGCAGAGCGTTATCAATTATCAGCTGGTCAACAGCGCGCTGCATGAAGGTGGAATAGACGGCAACAACTGGCTTTTTCCCACCGATGGCAAGCCCTGCCGCCATACCAACTGCATGTCCTTCGGTAATACCGACATCAACAAAGCGCTCAGGGTAGGTCTCTGCGAAATCTGAAAGTCCTGTACCGTCTTTCATGGCAGCTGTAAGCGCAACAATGTCTTCGTTTTTTGCCGCTTCAGCCATCAAAGCATCAGAAAACACCTGCGTATACGTGGGTGCTTTCGGTTTTTTCTTGAGCACCTTGCCCGTTTCGATGTCGTAGGGCCCCACCCCATGGAAAACTTCGGGGGAATTTTCGGCATGTTCAAAACCAGCGCCCTTCTTCGTCACCACATGGACAAGAACTGGACCGTCGGTATTCATGACGTTGGTCAAGGTCTCTTGCAGAGCTGCAATATTGTGCCCATCTATGGGGGCGGTGCACAAAATGCCCAGTTGTTCAAAAATCATAGTGCGCGGGATAACCAGCTGTTTCATTGAATCTCTCACGTTGCGACCAAAAGAAACCAAGCTTTGTCCCATGCGTCCTTGGTTCGACAATATTTCTTGAAGGGAATCTCTTGTTTGACGGTACTGGTCAGAAGCGCGCATGTAGCCAAAATGTTTCATAAGCGCACCTACGTTGCGCGATATCGACATTTCGTTGTCGTTTAAGATGATTATCATTTTCGTTTGTTCATGCCCGATGTGGTTGAGCGCCTCAAACGCCATGCCGCCCGCAAGCGCGGCATCCCCGATAACAGCAATTACCTTTTCGTCGCTCCCACGCAGGTCACGTGCTTTGGCAAGCCCCAGTGCCACGGAAAGCGAATCGGATGCATGACCCGAAGGATGCATGTCGTGCGGGCTTTCCTCGGGTTTCGTAAAGCCCGATACCCCACCATAGGTGCGCAGGGTATTGAATTGCGGAAGGCGCCCCGTAAGGATTTTGTGAGCATACGCCTGATGTCCCACGTCAAAAACGATTTTGTCTGTCGGGCTGTCGAGCAAGGAATGCAGGGCAACGATTATCTCGACCGCACCAAGACTTGACGCAACATGCCCTCCCGTTTCAGAGGTAACCGTTACGATTTCTTCGCGGATTTCGCAGGCAACGATTTCAAGTTCCTCGATGCTGAGTTGTTTCAAATCCTGAGGAGAATTGAGTATGTCGATAATGCGTTGGCTCATAAAAATACGCTAGCTTCCTTCTTCTTGTGTGTCGTTCGAGTCGACAGGCATGTCGCTTGAGTCGGCGGGTATGTCGCTCGAGTCCGCAGATATGTCGCTTGAGTCGGCGGGTTGTCCACTTTCGCCAAACTGTTCCTCCAAAACCGAAGCAAGCTCTTCTTCAGCAATATCTTCTTCTAAAAGATTGCTCACCGAAAGTCCCAGCTTAACCGCTTCTTCGTACAAATCGAGTGCGTCATCGAGTGAGATTTCCTCATCGCTGACAATCTCGACAATTTCATCAAGTCTATCTTTTACCGAAAGATAGTTCGCCGCAGTTTCATTCTTCATGGCCGTCTTCCTCAAAGGTTTTTGCAATGCGTCCCAACACCCCGTTGACGAAACGGGGGGATTCGTCTTCCCCGCCAAAGTCTTTCGCCAGTTCAACCGCTTCATTGATAGATACCGACAAAGGCACATCTTCCACGTAGAGCATTTCGAAAACGGCTAAACGCAGAATCGAACGGTCGACTATGGGCATTCGCTCAAGCGCCCAATTTTCCGAAGTATCTTTCAAATAGCCATCGATTTGTTCACGATGCTCTTCTATACCCGCAAGCAAAACATAAGCATATTCGCCAAGAATCCCTTCTTCGTCAATATGCTTTTCACCTGCGGCAATCGCTGGTGCCGATTCTTCAAGAATCTCGCTTTGGTAGAGCACTTGCAAAGCGCAGCGACGAGCCGAAGTGCGTTCGTGTCGTTTGGCAGACATGAAAGGACAATACTTCTGTGCGACAAACTATTTGTTGAACTGAATGCCGTCGATATACACGTCAACACGCGAAGCAGAAAGACCTACCTGGCTCACAACCGCTTCCGCAACCGAATTGCGAATTTGAGCCGCAACATCGGGAAGCGAATATCCATACATCACATCAATTCTTACCGCAATTTGTAGCTTGGAGTCCTCGGTTACCTCAACTTCAACGCCTTGTGCGGCGCTTTTCGTCTTGAACATCGAAGTAAGACTGCCCACACCCGTTGAACCGACCGAAGCAACTCCGTCGACTTCTTGGGCGGCTATCGCCACTATTGTCTCCACGACACCTGGAGCAAGCGCCATTCCGTCAATACTGAAATCGTTTGCCATTACATCTCTCCCATCTGCGTTTCGAGGAAGTCCGTCGAAAACGTACCTTTATTAAATGCCTCATTTTCCAATACTTTGAGATGAAATGGAATCGTTGTCGCAATTCCTTCTATCTTAAATTCTTGTAATGCTCGTTTCGCGCGAGCGATAACTTCTTGTCGGTCTTGTCCGTAAACAATCAATTTCGCCACGAGCGAATCATAGAAAGGCGATATCTTTGAACCTGATTTCACGTAACAATCGGTGCGAACCCCTGGTCCCGAAGGTGCCTCAAACACCGTAATGGTGCCAGGGCACGGTCTGAAGTTGTAATCGGGATCTTCGGCATTGATTCTGAATTCCATGGCGTGCCCAAACGGAGCAAACGGCGCACGAGGAGCGCACGACATCGCCTCACCCGAAGCGATGCGCAGCTGTTCTTTGACGATGTCGGTACCAGTCACCAATTCGGTCACGGGATGTTCAACTTGAATGCGCGTGTTCATTTCCATGAAATAGAAACGCCCGTCTTGGTCAAGCAAAAATTCGATAGTGCCCGCATTCTTATAGTCGGTCGCGCGCACCGCCTTAATTGCCGCAACTCCCATGGCACGACGGATTTCGTCGGTGAGGGCTGGGCTGGGGGCTTCTTCGATAAGTTTTTGATGGCGGCGCTGAATCGAACAATCGCGCTCACACAAAGAAACGTTGTTGTCGAAATTGTCGGCAAGTACCTGAATTTCCACATGACGCGGACGCAACACCAACTTTTCAAGATAGACACTGTCGTTGCCAAAGGCGGCTCCTGCTTCAAGGCGCGCAGCCTTGTACTGGATTTCCAGTTCTTCGGGTTGATGCACTTCGCGCATGCCCTTGCCACCGCCACCTGCGGTCGCCTTAATCAGTACAGGAAAGCCCACTTCTTTGGCGAATTTCGCCGCTTCTTCAGCGGTGTCAACGCAGCCGTCAGAGCCAGGTACCGTAGGCACGCCACAGCTTTTCATGGTTTCACGCGCGGCGCTTTTGTCGCCCATGCGTTCAATGCTTTCGGGGGCAGGACCTATGAAAACGATGCCGTTATCGGCGCAAGCGCGAGCAAAGTCAGCATTTTCTGCCAAGAAGCCATAGCCAGGATGGATAGCATCAGCATTGGTGTTCTTGGCAGCGGCAATAATGTTAGCGGCCACCAAATAGCTTGAAGCAGCTGGTGCTGGTCCGATGCACACCGCTTCATCGGCGTATTTCACGGGATACGTGTCGGCATCTTCCAGGGAATAGACCGCAACCGTCTTAACGCCCAATTCTTTGCAGGCGCGCATAACCCGCAGCGCTATTTCGCCGCGATTCGCGACCAATACTTTTTCAAACATTATGCTGTCTCCGGCACAGGAGCAGGTGCTCCGTGAGGTTCAATATAGAAAAGCACGGTGCCAAATTCCACCATGGTTGCGTCTTTGAGGCAAATTTCACGAACCGTACCGATTTCTTCGGCGGTTATTTCGTTCATGAGCTTCATCGCTTCAATGATGCACAAAGTTTGGGTCGCCGTTACTTCGTCGCCCACGTTGACGAAAGGTGGTTCCCCTGGAGCTGGCGCCATGTAGAACGTGCCTACCATTTTGGAAGTAATTGGTTGCCAAGTTGCGGGGCGGTCAACCGCATCTTCGCTGACAGCAGCCGCACTCGGTTCAGCAGCAGCTTCAGCTGTTTCGGCAATCGGAGTAACGCCGCCTATCGGAACCGCAGCTTCGCCAATCGCAACACCTGGCATGCGAACCGAAATGCGCGTTCCTTCTTCTTCTACGATTATCTCGCCAACGCCTGTTTCCTCGATGACGCGCGCGAGTTCACGAATTTGATTGATATCCACGTAATCTTCCTCCTTGGTATTGCTCGATTCTTGCGGCATCAGAAAATCAACCCGCTCTGACGTGCGGTGCTTACTGAGATAGGTACGCGCTTCATTCGGGAACAACGCATACATCAATACATCTTCTTCGGTCTTTGCCAAATCGCCGATTTCTTCTTTCATCTGCTCATAGGTCGTTGTAACCAAAGAGCCTGGCGCGACATCGGGTGGTAAGACATCGGAATCTCCCACAACCTTCTTGACAATTTCCTTGTCCATGGGACCAGGCGCCTTGCCGTAATACCCGCAGATATAATCCTTCATTTCTCGGGAAACAACGCTCCAGCGCTTGCCCGTCAACACGTTGAACACCGCTTGCGTACCCACGATTTGGGATAAGGGGGTCACGAGTGGCGGATAGCCGACTTCGGCACGAACCTTCGGGATTTCTTTCATGACTTCATCAAGGCGGTCGCCCGCATTTTGTACTTCCAGCTGCGAGACAAGGTTACTCATCATGCCACCTGGCACCTGATGCGAATAAACCTGCATATGGATAAGCGACGAAACTCCGCGTTTGTAGTGCCCGCGCTTGCGAACCTCTTCCCAATATTCAGCAATTTCAAAGAGAAGTTCCAGGTCGAGCCCTGTATCGTAGCGGCTTTCCTGCAGTGCTGCAACAATCATCTCAACCGCAGGATGGCTGTTACCAAACGCAAGCGGTGCGTGTGCCGTATCAGCGATAGCAGCGCCCGCTTCAGCGGCTTTAAGAATGTTTGCTGGCGCCATACCGCCGACATAGTGGCAATGAATGTGAATCGGCAGTCCGATTTCGGCGTTAAATGCCTTTACCATGCGCTCGGTTCGATACGGGGTGAGCATGCCAGCCATATCCTTAATGCAGATAGAATCAGCGCCTAAGCTTTTGAGCGCCTGACCGTATTCAAGATAGCTGTCAAGGGTGTGTACGGGGGACATGGTATAAGAAATTGCCCCTTCGAAATGCCCGCCGTGTTCTTTGATGGCATCGGCATTGTCAACAACGTTGCGGATGTCGTTTAAGGCATCGAACACGCGAAACACTTCGACACCGTTGCGATGAGCCGCGTTAATGAAATGATTTACGATGTCGCGGGAATAGTGCTTATATCCCACGAGGTTTTGCCCACGGGAAAGCATGGAAAGCGGCGTATTTGGTGTTTTCGCCTTGATGGAGCGCAAACGCTCCCATGGATTCTCGTCGAGAAAACGCAGGCAGGTATCAAACGTTGCCCCACCCCACGCTTCAATAGCCCAATACCCGACACGGTCCATCTTCGGCAAAATAGGCAGCATGTCGCCAATCTGCATACGCGTAGCCCAAAGGCTTTGCTGACCGTCGCGGATAGTGGTATCCATTATTTGAAGTCTCGGCATGAGATCACACCCCCTTCATTCGTCAGAGTCAAAGAACATACCTTTATTCTGAACAGGATAAACGCTTTATGGGTCGCTCGTAATATCAGTCGAGCGCTCACCCGTTGAAGCGTTCATACAGATGCTTGGAAATCCAGAATCGGCACTGTGCATAAAAAGGTAATAAAGCATTATATAAGAAGGAAGGCAAACATGCTTGAAGTTGATATGAATCTCATGAATTTCATGGATGAAGGACTATTTTTTTGCATTTTTTTGGGGGGAGCGGAAAAGATTGAGGAAATACTTGAAGAAAATCTTGGCGAAAAGTCTCGAATTGCGGGCAGGGAGCGCAGGGCGAAGTGCGGGCGTAAAAAAGAGCGCAGGTATGGAAAATGCCGACCCCCCTAGCTGTCGGCATTTTCCATCATTCTTTCTCTACGTTGTGAGAACGTAATTTGAGTGCTGCTTACCACCCCTGATAAGCAGCTCACCCCTATTCACCCCTTTCACCTCTATTCACCTGTGGGCTTTTTGAAAGCCATACTGGCGCACCCCTAGCACACCAGTATGGAGACAATCGCTACACCCCTAGTACACCGATGTCTGAGTATCGGCGCACCCCTAGCACACCGATATTCGCTTTCAGGCTTGGCAGGTAGTGCCTGGTGTGGCGTCCAGGCACACTACCTGCAAGAACGCTGCTGAAAAGAGCGCGCGCTATTTGAGGAAGGATTTGGGTTAGTGGTAGTAGTTCTGAGAATGGTTTGAGCATAAAAAATGCCGCTCGGTGGCGGCTGGGAAGAATTTCCTTTCGCTCACCTTTTCAGAACAGCTAACCCAGTTAAGAAAAGATTGAAACAAAAGGAGGAGTTTCAATGTTGCAACTGGCTGCCTTTCCGAGATCGGGGAAGGCCCTATAGCTTTGCGCCGCTGCCTTTCAGCAGGTTTGCCCGTTTGTTTTTGAAGGTGCTGTCAACTCTCATTGACAGGACATACTGTACGCCTCCCCTGCATCAAATGCAAGAGTTTCTGCGAAGATTTTCGCCGTGTTTCCAAGCTGTGAACAAAGGCATCTCACCTGAACAAGCATGTTTTTCATTCATATTAATACCCGTGCATCAAAGGGCTTCACCTTCGCGCAAAAATGCATATTTTTCGTTATATTATGCATATTGGAAAATCGCATGAGCAGAGGGTCTTGGAAACGCAAAACAAGAGTTTTATTACGCGAAGGTAACGAGGAGCCACTGAAGGGAATCGGTACATGAGCAATTCTTCCTCGAAAACCCGCTAAAGACGCTTCGAAAGCCTTGCGAGCGCACTTGCCCTGTGTGGCTCTTTGGTGTTCTTTACCGATATTATCTTAGCTTATGCACATTTCATGAGAGAAAAAACAATACAAATTTGCTATCCTTAAATGGTAAATTTGCGAGTATAATGCAGTACTATATATAGTAAGAACACTAAGGATTATTGCTTGATGCCACAAGTTATCGCGAAAAAGACAAAAATCTTTTTTCTGACTATTGCCCTTATTTGCGGGTTTGTGGTGGTCTCTCTCATAAACACCCCGACGGCTTTCGCCGACAATACCAATATTGACGAACTCCTCAGCGAAACTGGCGCACGGCTAGAAGAAACTGCCAAGGCTTACGACGAAGCCGTGACAAAGGTTGAAGCCCTCAAAAAAGAAATAGAGGACAACGAAAAGAAAATCAGCGAACTTGAAGCAGAAATTCCTGTGCAAGAGGAAAAAGGCGCGGTTGCCATGAAATCCCTCTATAAAAGGCAACAAGAAGGCTTTTCTCTCATCAATATGATCCTTGAGTCAAACAGCCTTGATGAATTCCTTTCTTCTATCGACTACATCAACACCATCCATCAGTCAAACGTCAACGAAGTTGTTCGCCTGCGCGTCTTGAAAAGTGACTTAGAAGAAACCAAGCAAGCCTTAGAAGACAACAAAGCAGCAGCTGATGCGGAAATGGTGCTTGCTCAAGAAACCTTAAAAGAAGCCCAGGAAGCACGCGAAGCAGCCCAGCGTCTAGCCGCCGAAGAAGCGGCACGTCGCGCAGCGGCACTTGATGCCGAAGCGCGTCAACAAAGCGGGGGCGGCATCGGCGGACCGATTGTTATAGGCGGAGTCGATTGGGCGCTCAGCCGTGATGAATTTGTCAACGCCTGGGCAGCACGTATCGACGCTTATCTGGCAGGCTCTCCCCTTACGGGGCAAGGGCGCACCTTTGCAGCAGCCGCTTGGAACTACGGTGTTGACCCTCGATTCTCGCCTGCCATTTCTTGTATTGAAAGTTCCAAGGGAAGGTACTGCTTCTTGCAGCACAACGCCTGGGGCTGGGGTAACATCAGCTGGGGAAGCTGGGAAGATGCGATTGATACCCATGTCCGCGGGCTTGCCAATGGCTACGGTGGGACGGTGTCAGTCTGGGGTGCGCAGAAGTATTGTCCGCCCAACTGGGAACATTGGTATAGTTCTGTCAGCAGCGAAATGTCTCGCATTTAGATTTCGTTGTTTTCCAAACAACGAAACTCTTTGACGCTGCGGTTGCTTGGGACATCCAATCTCAGGCGCCTGACCGCCTAGCTGAAAAATTTATCGCTAATACACCTGGCTGCGTGCGTAAAGACGAAAAGGGATAGAACGAGAGTCAGGAGCGCCGCCTGAGCGGTCACCGTCGAAGGAGTCGAAGTTCTCTCTGAACACTAAATATTTACCTAAATATGATTTCAGCAGTGAAGCGCACGAAGATTCGCAGAATCTGAGCAGCGAAACGGGTGAACTGAGACCCCTTCGACGGTGACCACACAACTGCCACTCTCCCGTAGCAGCACGATTAGGATTGCGGGTCGGAGCCCTCAATGACGGAAATGCGAAATGACCTGCATCAACCTGCATATCAATGACTAGATTGCTTCATCGCTGCGCGATTCGCAATGACGGGAAGTCAAGCCCACAATGACGAAAATGCGTGATAACGAGGGGTTGGTGCGGCGTTTGTTACCGTAAAGACGGAAGGCTTAACGGAGAAGAGTGCGGGTTTGCTGCCAGGTGGGAAGATAGTGGCTCATAAGCTCTTTGAAGCGTGCGCCATGTTTGCGTTCCTTGAAGTGACACAACTCGTGCACAACCACGTATTCAAGACATTCGGGAGGATACTTCGCAAGTTGCACATTGATGCAAACGCGCCCTGTTTTGGGATTGCAACTTCCCCACCTGCTGGTCATATTGCGAAAAGCGAGGGTTTTCACGCGCACGCCCATAATCGGTTCCCAGTGCGCAACTAATTCCTTGGTACGTTCCTCGATTTGGGTGCGCCATGCGGCAACGTCTTTAGGGCTTGCCTCATATTCAAGCCCGTGTACGGCTTGTGCAATTTCACTTTGACGGCGGCGAATCCACGGCATTTTCTTTTTGATGAAAGACTCAAGTTCTTGAACGCTCATCCACTGCGGTGCCGATGCTTCCACATGCCCATCAGGCTTTTTCACCCGTATGTTGATGTTTTTCACCTTCTTGGGGGTAAACACCACGCGCACATCATCCACCATTATTTCGCGTGCGACAACCTGCTTCGCCGCCCGAATGCCCTGCGTCTTTTTCACGTGCAGAGGTTTTTGCGAATACGTTTGCGCAGACTTACGCCAAAACACCGTGTTCATCGATTAAGGGCAATCTCATAGGCTGCGTTGCGCGATATATCAAATTCCTTTTGCAGTTGCGCGGCAATGTCTTTGCCCGAAAGGTTTGCCTGGGCTTTAAGTTCTGCCGCACGCACACCCGCCGCATCAAGGACTTTGTCCTGTTCATGTACTTGTTCTAGCGCAGATGACCCGTCAATCACTAAGACAACTTCACCTTTGATTCCCTTGCCCTGCGCACGGCGGGAAAATTCATCCAAGACTTGGGGCGCACTATTGCGATACACCTCTTCATGAAGCTTCGTCAATTCCCGACAAACAGCCACTTCTCGTTCAGGAAAAACCTTCACAACAGCTTCCAGCGCCGAAACAAGGCGCAGCGGGCTTTCGTAAAAGACTAACACCGCATCAAGTTTCCGCAAACTTTCAAGCAAGCGTTCCCGCTCTCCCGCCTTGCGCGGAAAAAATCCCCCGAAATAGAAGCGAGGATTGGCAAACCCGCTTGCAACATAGGCGGTCACCCCTGCACTTGCACCAGGCAACACTTCAACCTGAAGCCTTGCATCTTGAACCGCTCGAATAAGACGATTCCCTGGGTCAGACACTCCTGGCATTCCCGCATCGCTGCAAAAAACAACGGTTTGACCACGACTAATGCGCTCAATGATATGTTTTGTTTCTTTCGAAATCATCGTTTCGTCGAGACGCTCTACGCGCTTTTGAATGTCGTAAGCAGCGAGCAACTTCGCCGTTACCCGCGTGTCTTCGGCACAAATCACATCCCCGCTGCGCAAAGCATCTAGGCTGCGTGCAGTTATATCCCCCAGATTACCTAACGGGGTCGGACATATCACCAATTTTCCCGTGTTTAGCATACCAGTTCAGATTCTTTCAGGTCATCTTTCAATTCTTCTGTGGCTACCTCAAGTTCGCCCATGACCAGCTGTTCAGGTCGTGGCTTTTCGGCTTTTACGAAAGCATCTCGCGTGGCACGAGCCTCACTCACCTTTTCGGCAAGGTTCGCTTTTGCCACCGAAATCATCAGCTTGATGCGGTTGAGTTGGTTGACCTCAGAAGCACCTGGGTCGTAATCAACTGCCACGATATTACTTTCAGGATAGCGGCGGCGCAATTCCTTGATAACCGCTTTACCCACCACGTGGTTTGGTAAGCAGGCAAAGGGTTGGGTGCACACAATATTAGGTGCTCCCGTACGGATGAGTTCAACCATTTCTGCAGTGAGCAGCCATCCTTCGCCCATCGAATTGCACAAGTCGAGAATTTCGCTTGCGTATTCAGCCAGTTCATAGATGTCTGCCGCTGGTTCAAAGCGGTTCGATTTGTGAAGTGCTTTGGTAATAGGTGCGCGATACCATTCGATGATGCGCAGTACCACTCTTGAACCAATCGCTCCTTTTGCGCTGCGTCCCAGCGGGTCTTTTTGAAAGATTGCCCCCGCGATGCCGAACAGGAAAAATTCTGTAAGCCCTGGCACCACCGCTTCGCAATCCTCATTTTCAATGATGTCGATAATCTGGTTGTTTGCCGTGGGGTGGAATTTAACGAGAATCTCACCCACCACGCCAACGCGCGGCTTCGTACCTTCGCCTTGCAAGGGAAGAGTGTCGAAATCCTCGACGATTTTCTTCACGGTTTTTTTGAAGCTGCTTCGCTTAATGCCGTCGAAAAGCTGCTTTTTAACCGCATCCATCCAGTATTCATACAAGCGCTCAGCGCTACCCGTTTCCACTTCATAAGGGCGCGTGCGATACAGACACTGCATGAGAAGGTCGCCCGTCGCAATCGCATAAATCGCCTGGAAAAGCATGGGTGCCGTGATTTTGAAGCCAGGATGGTCACCATCGAGGTTTTTCGAGGAAAGCGAAATAACAGGAATATGCCCCAACCCAATAGAGTTGAGCGCTTTGCGAATAAGTGAAATGTAGTTCGTGGCACGGCAGCCGCCGCCCGTTTGTGAAATAATGACCGCGAGGCGATCGGTGTCGTACTTGCCCGAAGTGACCGCTTCCATGATTTGCCCCGTGACAAGAATCGACGGATAGCAGATGTCATTGTTCACGAACTTAAGACCCGCTTCAACCGCACCGTGGTCAACCGAGGGCAAAAGTTCGATATTGTAGCCATAGCGGTGGAAAAGTGGCATGAGCAATTCGAAATGAATCGGCGCCATCTGAGGAGCTAAGATAGTCCAACCCTCTTCCTTCATTTCTTCGGTATAGACCACGCGGTCGAACAGGGTTGAAGTACCTTCACGCTGCTTGAACTGAGCAATTTCGCGCGCGGCTTCGGCTTCTCGCTGTCCCGTCTTTGCGTCGATGCGCGCGTTGACTTCCTCAACGAAAGCCGCTTCGGCAATATCGCCCACGGGACACCCGCGATTCATGTCGTTTTGCTCTGCCGCTTCATCTGCCTGGTCTTTCAAAGCAGCAAGCAAGGATCGCACCCGAATACGTGCCGCGCCCAGGTTTGAAACTTCGTCAATTTTTAGTACGGTATATACCTTGCCTGCGCGCTCAAGAATTTCTTGCACCTGGTCGGTGGTGAGCGCGTCCAAGCCACACCCAAAGCTGTTCAGCTGGATTAGGTCAAGGTCGTGGCGCTCAGTGGCAAGTTTCGCCGCCGCAAACAGACGGGTGTGATACATCCACTGGTCGAACAGACGAATGGGGCGCTCGAGCACACCGAGATGCGAAACGGCATCTTCGGTGAGTACCGCCAGCCCAAAACTGGTAAGCAGTTCAGGAATGGCGTGGTTGATTTCGGGGTCAACATGGTAGGGCCGTCCTGCCAACACGATGCCGTGTGTCTGCGTTTCTTCCATCCAAGCAAGGGTTTCTTCGCCCTTGGCGCGTATGTCGTTTTTGAAGGCTTCGTCTTCTGCCCATGCCAGTTCAACCGCTTCATCGATTTCTTTTTGACTCGGAGCCTTGGTATAGCGGCTCATCAGTTCGCGGTTGTTGTCAACGAGTTCGATATAGAGCCTCTTTTTCAGATGCTCCTTTTGGTCGTAGGGCAAAAACGGATTCAAGAAGGCAATTTTGCTTTCCTGCAGTTCATCGATATTTAAGCGCAACGCTTCGGAATAACTCATGACAATCGGGCAGTTGAAGTGATTGCGTGCGCCCTCATCTTCCTTGCGCTCCCATTTTGAACAGGGCATCCAGATGAAATCGAGGTCGCGTTCAAGCAAGTCCATGATGTGTCCATGGCTGAGTTTTGCTGGATAGCACACCGATTCCGAAGGCATGCTTTCAATACCCGCTTCGTAGGTTTTTTTCGTTGAGGGTTCAGATATTTCAACTCGAAATCCCAGTTCAGTGAAGAACGTGAACCAGAACGGATAATTTTCATAAAGATTAAGCGCCCGCGGAATACCCAGCGTACCACGCTCGGCCTTTTCACGCGGCAAGGGTACATAGCTGAAAAGACGCTTGGACTTGTATTCGTAGAGGTTGGGAACATTCTTGCTTTCATCAAGCGTGCCTGCCCCTTTTTCGCAGCGGTTGCCCGTTATGAAGCGGCGGTGCTTGCCCGTTGATTCGTCCACCCCGAAATCGTTCACCGTAAGCAGGCAGCTGTTCGAACACGCCTTGCAGCGTACGGTTTTATGGCTGGGGTTCATGTGTTTAAGCTGGTCAGCAGTGAGCAACTGGGTCGAAACAATTCCTTGCGAACCCACGCGGAGTAAGGCTTCGTGATAACGGTCACGGGCAAGAAGCGCTGCCCCGTATGCCCCCATATTGCCCGCAATGTCAGGACGCACAGCGTTCACTTCGGAAAGCTGCTCGAAGGAACGCAACACCGCATCGTTTAAGAAGGTGCCGCCTTGCACGATGACCTTTTCCCCCACGTCATGAGGGTCGCGAATCTTGATGACCTTGAAAAGCGCGTTCTTGATAACAGATATTGCCAAGCCTGCGGCAATGTCGCCGACCGTCGCGCCTTCTTTTTGCGCCTGTTTCACGCGGCTGTTCATAAACACTGTGCAGCGACTTCCCAAATCAACGGGGTTTTGCGCTTCTATGGCTGTTTGGGCGAATTCGGCAATGTCGAGGTTGAGTCCCGAAGCAAAACTTTCGATGAAGGAACCACACCCGCTTGAACAGGCTTCATTTAACATGATGTGGTCTATCACGCCATCTTTAACGCGCAAGCACTTCATGTCTTGTCCGCCAATGTCGAGAATAAATTCAACGCCTGGCAAAAGTTCTTGAGCGCCGCGCAGATGCGCCACGGTTTCTATTTCGCCCGAGTCCACGCGAAGCGCTTCGAGCAAAAGTCCTTCACCGTAGCCAGTCACCGTCACGTGTCCGATGCGCACCCGCGAAAGCCCTGTTGCACTATCCTTGGGAAGTGCGGCATACATCTGCGCCAGTGCCGTTTTGGCGCAACCAAGCACATCCCCTTTGTTGTTGGCATAATACGTCCACATGAGAGAGCCGTCTTCGGCAATGAGCGCCGCTTTGAAGGTGGTCGAACCAGCGTCAATTCCTAAGTAGGCAATGCCTTCATAGTCTGTTAATTCGCAGCGCCTCACAAATTCACGGGTATGGCGCTCCTTGAATTCGCGGTAGTCGTCTTCGGTGGCAAACAGAGGTGCTAGGCGCACGACTTCTGAACCCTGTAAATCACCTAAGGTTTTCAGGCGCCCTAGCACATCGTTGAGTTTTTCAGGTTGCACTTCCTTGCTGGCAAGCGCACACCCGCACGCAACAAAAAGATGAGCGTTTTCAGGAACGATGATATGTTCTTCGTCCAAGTCGAGGGTTTCATAAAAGCGTGTGCGCAGTTCAGGAAGATATTGAAGGGGGCCTCCGAGAAAGGCAACGTGCCCGCGGATGGGGCGACCACAGGCAAGACCTGAAATGGTCTGTGTGACAACTGACTGGAATATTGACGCCGAAATGTCTTCCTTGCGCGCGCCTTCGTTGAGAAGGGGCTGAACGTCAGTTTTCGCAAAAACGCCGCAGCGCGATGCAATCGGATAAATCGTGGTGTGGTTTTTCGCCAGTTCGTTTAGACCCGCCGCATCGGTGTTTAAGAGGGATGCCATCTGGTCGATGAAGGCACCTGTTCCACCAGCACAGGTTCCGTTCATACGCTGTTCGATGCCATGGTCGAAATAGATTATCTTTGCGTCTTCCCCACCCAGCTCAATTGCCACATCGGTTTTTGGAATAAAGGCTTCAACTGCTGTTTTCGACGAAATGACTTCTTGAACGAATTCAAGATCGAGCCATTGCGCCAAAAGCAGCCCGCCCGAACCAGTAATAGCAATGCTCATGGGTTGGTCGCCATAGTCAACGGCGGCGGCTTCAAGAACCTCGATGATGGTAGCGCGCACGTCAGCGTGATGACGCAGGTAAATAGAGTAGCGAATTTCATTGCTTTCATCGAGTATTGCCAGCTTAACCGTGGTTGAACCGACGTCGATTCCCAAATGCAAGGTAACAGGTTCTCCCTGAGCATCCACAGTGGCTGCGGTGGTTGTGGTGCCCGCGGTGGCTATGGTGCCCACGGTGGTTGTGGCGGTTGCAGTGGTTGTGGTGGTTGCCTCGACAGCAGCCGCGTCCCTATTTTTGTCAGCGATTTCTTTCATCACCAGCTTCTCCTTTGTTCAGCTCATGTTCCCTGACCCTACAATTCAATCGACTCACCTGGCTTGATAAAGAACAATCTCATCGCAACAAGCGCCATTTCTTCGGCAGTTTCGCTCATTCCCGTTTCTATCCAACGCGTTACCACGCCCAAATATGCCGCGGCGAAATAGGCAACGTAGTAATTCACGAACGGGGTCGGGTTTTCGCGATAGTGTTCATGAAGAATCGACTGCACCAGATTGCCGCATATCGAATCCCGCAGGCGCGGCCCAAAACCGATGTCTCCCCCGGGACCCAAAACCGCATGAAGGAAATCCCCTTCTTCGCGAAGATAGTCGAAAAGTCCCACTAAGAAAGGAAGTGGTTTTTTCATCAACGCATAACGAGCAATGTCGGCAAGGTTCAAAACGCGCATCTGAGCTTGATAGACTTCCAAGCCTTCCATAACTTCATCTTCGAAACTGTTGAGCAAATCTTGAATGTCTTGATAGTGATTGTAAAACGTACCCCGATTAAGATCGGCGCGGGCACACAGGTCATTGACCGTAAAGCTGTTGAATCCCCGTTCCTCCATAAGGGTTATCAAGGCTTCGCGCAGCGCCTTCTTTGAACGGATGATGCGCCGATCCCCTTGTTGTAGTGGAGGCATAGACCCTCTTCCTCTTTACCCTTGTTTCTGAACGCACCTTGCTTTTGAACAGTGCGCACAATAATCAACATATTGTCCAATAAGCGTATTCTACTCCCCTTCTTGAAGCCCTCAGGAGCGCAAACGAAGAAAGCGAGAAAATGTCACGCAATCACCACCAAAATCCGCCTTATTTGTTATCCTTGAATAGTGCATTTCGCAATACTTTCGGGGGCTGCAAAAGTGTTGTGAAAGTGTTGTGAAAAAGTTTTGAAACCTGCGAACCGAAATCGAAAGAAAGTCTCAGAAATTATGCAAATAACTCCTGTTGAAATACAAGAAACACGGGCAATGATAAACAAGCAAAACCTTGATATTCGCACCATCACCTTGGGGCTGAACCTCAAAGGCTGCACCCACGTTGAGATAGACACGATGGCCACCCGAGTCTATGACCGCATGACTTCGGCAGCTGAAAACCTTGTGCCTGTTGCTGAACAACTTGAGAGGGAATACGGCATCCCTATCGTGAATAAGCGCATTTCAGTCACGCCTATTGCCGAAATTTGTGCAGCGACTACGGCACAAGACTTAACCCCCATCGCTGAGGCTATGGATAAAGCAGGCAAAGAAGTGGGCGTTGATTTCATCGGAGGATTTTCGGCACTCGTTCACAAGGGCGCATCGGTTGCCGACGAAAAATTGATTGCATCCATCCCACACGCCCTTGCAACAACCGAGCGAGTTTGTTCCTCGGTCAACGTTGCTTCAACGCGTGCGGGCATCAACATGGATGCTGTTCTTAAAATGAGTCAAACCGTCATCGACACCGCCCAGGCAACCGCTGAACGCGACTGCATTGGCTGCGCCAAGCTGGTGGTATTCGCAAACGCCGTTGAAGATAATCCTTTCATGGCAGGCGCTTTCCACGGAAGCGGTGAAGCTGACGCCGTTGTTAATGTGGGCGTTTCGGGTCCAGGTGTTGTACGCGCGGTGCTGGCTGATATGCCTAAAGACGCTGATATTACCACCATTGCCGAAGCCATCAAGGCAACCGCCTTCAAAATTACCCGCGCAGGAGAATTAATGGCACGCGAAGCATCCAAGCGGCTGGGGGTAACTCAGGGTATTCTTGACCTTTCGCTGGCACCCACCCCAGCAGACGGAGATTCCGTTGCTGAAATTCTTGAAGCTATCGGCATCGGCACCTGCGGAGGCCCAGGAACCACCGCCGCTCTTGCGCTGCTCAACGATGCCGTGAAAAAGGGTGGTGTGATGGCATCATCATGCGTGGGTGGGCTTTCAGGAGCGTTCATTCCTGTGTCTGAAGATGCGGGCATGATACGGGCAGCCGAAAAAGGAGCGCTGACCTTAGAAAAACTCGAGGCTATGACGTGCGTGTGTTCGGTTGGACTTGACATGATTGCCATTCCTGGAGACAGTAGCCTTGAAACCATTTTCGGCATCATCGCTGATGAATGTGCTATCGGGGTCATCAACACGAAAACAACTGCCGTTCGCATCATCCCTGCTATCGGGCGCGTTGCTGGCGACGTGCTCAATTTCGGAGGGCTGCTCGGGTCGGCACCCGTTATGCCCGTCAATCAATATGCAGGCACGGTATTCGCTCATCGAGGGGGACGCTTCCCCGCCCCGTTGAATAGCTTGAAGAATTAGCGTTTAGACAACCGCAGCCGCGCCTTCATAGACCGCATACACGAGAAATTCCCGATTGCCCTCGGCTCCTTTAAGTGGGGATTCGATTTCCCCCTGCAGGACAAACGACACGTTCAAAAGCGCCGCCTTCACTTCATCAACAACGCGCGCTTGAACGAGCGGGTCATGCACAATGCCGCGATCAGTTTCTCCCGCACGTGATTCAAACTGAGGCTTCACCAAACCGATAAACACGCTGCCCACCTGCGCAAAGCGCACAAAAATCGAAGCCAGAGAAGCAAGGCTAATGAAACTCACATCGGCAACAATGATATCGAAAGGACTTCCCAACTCTTCTGCGTCAACCTGCTTGATATTCGTGCGCTCAAACACGGTTACGCGTTCGTCTTGGCGAAGCGACCACGCAAGCTGTCCGTAATTGACATCCACGCAAACAACATGCGCGGCTCCTGCCTGAAGGAGACAATCGCTAAATCCCCCCGTTGAAGCCCCGATATCAAGACAGCGCTTTCCCGCAACTTCAATCGAAAATGCGTCGAGCGCGGCTTGTAGCTTATGCCCACCCCGCGAAACAAAACGCTTGCGCCCCTTCACGGAAGTGTCAACGTCGGGTGAAACCAACAGTGCCGCGCTTTGAGCGTACACATCGTTCACTTTTACCTCATGGGCAAGCACCGCACGCAGCGCCGCTTCCTCATCAGGGAAGTAGCCGCGCCGAACAAGCAAGGTATCAAGCCGCACTTTTTTCATGCATCCATTATATCCATCTTACACACCAATTCCTTGCCATCTTATTTAAGGAAGCCTATACTGTGCGCAATGAGATGGGTGTAGGGGTGAGGTGTGCATGCCATACATAAGCAGGAAGAATTACTTTTCGCATATTGAAGGATTTGCGGGGAATCGTGGATATTTTTGTTGAAAGCTATCTTAAGACTATTGGTGGGCATCTTAAATCGATGTCGGGGTCACAACGCAAGGATATTTTGGCTATTTTAGAAAGTCGTATTAAGGAAATCTGCTATTTTGAGCACCTGAGCACCTACGAAGCCATCAAGCAGATAGGCGACCCCCTTGAAACTGCTCGTCATCACCTGAGGGTCGCTATCGGCGATACCAAGGGGATGAGCCTGCGGAAACTACGTATGATGTTTTCGCTTTATCGCACCTCACATTCGTCTTACGTCGTTCTTCCTATTTTGAGCGTTTTGTCTCTCGTGCTTCTCGTAACGGGAATTGTTGTGATAATCGTAGGCTTGGTTAAGGCGGGAAGCCTTCTTTTGAGTCAGTCCACGTTTGAAGTGTTGATGCCTAGTTCTCGTGAAGGGTATCTGCATGATTGGGTTATTCTTCCCCTTGTTGTCGGCGGCATACTTGCCCTTATCGGGCTGATCACCTGGAATCTTATGACGAAATATCTCAAAACCGTCGGGGTCGACAATCAAAAATTCGACTAAGCTCGAGGTTGACCAAAGGCCCTGTGATTCCGCTTTAAGCCCAAGGCTTATTGACTTCAGCGCCGAAAGGCATAAGTGCTAATTTTGCCTGCTTGAAGCATTGCAAGCCAAAAGGAATCCCAATAATGGTTGCGCACAGAATTAATCCGTTGAAGAACGCCTCAAACGCAAGGACGAAGCCGCCAAAAATCACCCACAGGATATTCAGAAGAAGCGACGGCGCACCTCCACCATAATCGACCGTTTTCCCAAAGGGAAGAAACGCCAATCCTGCCATTTTGAAACATTGAAGCCCAATGGGAATTCCTAAAACGGTGATGCACCACAAACAACCAATAGCTATCCAGGTGATTCCTTGCCAAAAACCAGCAAAAATGAACCAGAGTATGTTCAGTAAGATATTCGTTACCTTGTTCATCTTTCGCCTTTCATCTTGGAACCGCTCGTTTGGGGGAGCTTTTGCCTGAGTAGTTCAAGCAAACGTATTTTTCTTATTGCAAAACATACCTTGAAAAATTTGGAGCTTTTGTTTTTGTAACCAAACGGTATAGCCCCCTAATTGAAACTACCTCTGCGATCAACCTGCAATCAAACCAAACGGTATAGCCCGTTTATCTCCTCATATTCCCCACATATTATGTATTGCATAGTATTATGTTTTTATATATACTATGTTTTACGCTATACTCACAAACGAAGGTTAAACGAAACAAGTGAATATTGAGGATTGGACAACACAGTTACGAAAAGGAACTTTGGAGTATTGCATCTTGTTATTGATTAGGGAAACACCGTGTTACGGCTACGAGATTATGAATAAGCTCAATGAATGGCCCGTTATCTCCACTAAGGAGAGCACCGTGTATCCCCTTCTCAAAAGATTGCAATCGGAAGGGTGCCTTAAATCGTTTTGGCAAGATACCGTCGAGGGGCTCCCCCCGCGCAAATATTATTCAATCACTCCTGAAGGAAACACCTATCTTGACACGATGTCAGGAGAGTGGGATTCGTTGGTGGTTGCGCTCGCTCGTATTCGAAGTAAACAAAGACGAAAGGATTCCGGATGAGGTAACTTTCCGAATAAGCCGAGCCGCGCCCTATCGAACACGCAGCATTGTTCTCACTAAATCGCAAACGAAACAAAACTAAAATAGAGCAGAAAATATCTACTCGATAGAGGCTGAACAAAGAGAAAGCGAACCTCCACCTCTGGTTCGCTTTCTTTTTTCTTGTTGCGTGCCGCAAAGCGACAGGGCAATCCGAATAACCTAGGGCAAGAGCAACTGCGCGATTTGCACCGCATTCAAGGCAGCACCTTTGCGAACCTGGTCTGCTACAACCCAAAACGCCAAGCCGTACTCGACCGTAGCGTCTTCACGCAGACGCCCGACATAGGTTTCATCAGTACCTTCCAGCAAGCCCGGCATGGGATATTCGTTCTTTTCGGGATTGTCCATAAGCACGATTCCTGGAGCCGACAAAAAAGCTTTCTGTGCTGCTTCCACGCTCACCTCGCGCGTAAATTCAACATTCACCGCTTCGGCATGGCAGCGCAAAACAGGCACCCTCACGCAGGTCGGAGCCACCTCGATACTTTCATCCCCCAAAATCTTTTTGGTTTCAACGACCATCTTCCATTCTTCTTTGGTAGAAGCGTCTTTCATGAATACATCAATATGCGGAATACAATTAAACGCAATGCGGTGCTGGAATTGTTCGACCGTTAATTCTTTTCCGTCCAAAAAATCGCGCGATTGATTATAGAGTTCTTCCATCGCAGGAGCGCCTGAGCCACTTGCCGCCTGATAGGTTGAAACCACAACCCGCTTGATGGGCGCAATGTTGTGAAGAGGTGCGAGTGCCACCACCATTTGAATGGTCGAACAGTTCGGGTTGGCGATGACGCCTGCGTGCTTCTTTGCATCAGCAGGGTTGACCTCAGGCACCACGAGGGGCACGTCTTTGTCCATGCGAAAGGCGCTGGAATTATCTATCATGACCGCGCCTGCGCTAACCACGACATCACGCATTTCTTTTGAACGGTCAGCGCCGCAGGAAAAGAGCGCAATATCAACGCCCTCGAAAGCTTCGGGGGTCATTTCTGACACCACAAGATCCCCCGCGCTCACCAATCCACAGCCTTCGAAAGAAAGGGTTTTGCCGACTGAGCGCGCGGAAGCCAACGCGCGGACTTCAGCAGCGGGAAAATCGAGGTCGTGTAATACTTTCAGGAATTCATGCCCGACAGCGCCCGTGGCACCAACCACGGCAACAACGGGATTTGTTGGCATTTCCTTGTTCCAGCCCATCTTAATCACTCTTTCTTTTCATTTGGCGTTGTTCCGCTACAACACATCATACACGAATGTTGCGTTTTCCACAGGTTCGGCAAAGTCAGTGAGGATTTCTGTGGTGCCCAAGATTGTGCCGTTGTGTGGCTGAACGTACTTCGTACGTGAAGGTAAGCACAAAAGGTGCAAGATTGCGCACCACAGGAAGCCGCAACAGCAGCTTATTACACTGATTGTAAATCAGTGTAATTTAGCGTCCTTTTTGCAGCTTAGCGGCGAGTTCTTCGGCGGAAAGCTGCGATTCCTTGAAGATGTTCTCCGAATCGAGTCCAAAAGCAGTATGAAGGCAGCGTACCGCGGCAACCGTTTGTGCGCCATCCACGACAACCGACAAACGAATGGGAGAAGTCGATATCGCCAAAATGTTTATCTCTTTTTCACCAAGAGCCTCAAACATCTTCGCCGCAATACCTGGGCTTGACTTCATGCCGGTGCCCACGATGCTCACCTTTGCGATATCTTCATCCACATCGTATTCGCGCGCACCGATTTCGGGCAATACGCTCTCAATCGTTTCTTGCGCCCGCTTCAAATCAGCTTCAGGGCAGGTGAACGTAATGTCCGTCAAGCCAACTTCCGAAATGTTTTGGATAATCATATCGGTATTAACCGTGTTGTTCGCCAAAGCAGAAAACACCTTCGCCGCGATACCTGTTGTATCAGGCACACCACGAATGGTTATCTTCACTTCCGAAGTATCGTGCGCAATACCGGTTATCACCGCTTCTTCCATTTTGGATGTCGCCTCCTTGATATAGGTGCCCGACGTATCGGTAAAAGCCGAACGGGCATGAATAACTACCTTGTATTTGCGGGCAAATTCAACGGCGCGCATCTGCAGGACACCCGCGCCAACCGAAGAAAGTTCCAGCATATCGTCGTAGTTGATGGTGGTAAGTTTTTGGGCACGGGGAGCCACACGCGGGTCTGCCGTGTACACGCCGTCGACGTCGGAATATATTTCGCACACATCAGCCTTGATGCCCCAAGCAATGGCAACTGCCGTTGTATCCGAACCGCCGCGCCCTAGCGTAGTGATGTCCCCATTGAAGTCGATTCCCTGAAAGCCTGCAATAACCGGAATATAGCCCTGATCAAGCGCTTTTCTGATGCGCTTGGCGCTGACTTTGACAATTTTTGCCTTTTCGTGGGTGCCGTCGGTTTCAATACCAGCTTGGCGCCCAGTAAAGCTCATCGCCTGATGACCGAGGGTCGAAAGCGCCATCGCAAGCAAAGTCATACTAATTTGCTCGCCCGTTGAAAGCAGCCTGTCCATTTCGCGGGCAGGCGGGTCGGTGTTGAGCGCGCGTGCAAGACTAACCAGTTCATCAGTAGTTTTTCCCATCGCGGAAACGACAGCAACAACTTCATTGCCCGCACCCTTAATGGCGGCAACTCGTTTGGCAACCATCTGAATGCGCTCAGGTGAAGCGACCGATGTTCCACCGAATTTTGCAACTATCAGCGACATGATGCTCTTTCTGGTATCTATACGTACAACAATCTTACACTATATCGAATCAAGTTAGTGCTTGTTGACTCCGCATAAAACCCGTAAATCCACAAGTGGAAGCCTATTGTTGTTGCTTAGCTTGCTTGGGCATCAAGAGCAAGAAAACCAGCCCGAGGATAAAGACGATGACCAACGACAAAATACCCATCGACGCATTGCCAGTTATCTGCGCGAAAAACGCCACGAGAAACGTCCCCATGACCGCCGCATATTTCCCGAAGATGTCAAAAAATCCGTAGTATTCGTTTGCGTGCTTCTTCGGAATGAGTTTTCCAAAAAACGAACGCGAAAGCGCCTGAATACCGCCTTGAAAAAGCCCCACACATACGGCGAGAATCCAAAACTCAGTAGCTGTTTTTAAGAAAAACGCAGCAAAGGTAACGATGCAGGCATACGCAATAACCGAAATAATTAACATGGTCTTGGTGCCAATCTTGCCAGCAAGCTTGCCATAAATAATCGCGGAAGGAAAGGCCACGAACTGCGTGACGAGCAGGGCTAAGATAAGCTGGGTTTGATCAATCCCCAATTCGATTCCGTAACTTGTCGCCATTCTGATAACGGTATGCACCCCATCAATATAGAAAAAGAAGGCAAGCATGAAAAACAGCAGACTTTTGTCTTTCGCGATATTCTTGAGCGTTTTTCCCAGCCCAATAAAGCTATCTTTCAAAACATGGGCGGTACGTTCCTTGAAGTGTTTTTGTTCGACGTCGCGGAAAAGCGGAATAGTGAACGCAATCCACCACAGAGCCGTGATAACGAAGGCGATTTTCATGCCAAGCGCCATGCTGATGCCGAACAGTTCGCCTTTAAGGATAATCACCAAACAGAGGATAAAGGGAATGCACGAGCCGATATAACCCCAGGCATAGCCATGGGAAGAAATCGTGTCGTAGCGGTCCTCGGTTGTAGCGTCAACCAAAAACGCGTCGTAGAACACCATAGAAGAATTAAGGCAAATAGCAGCAATGACGTATATTGCTAAAAAGACCATCGCTTCGGTTGGAAGCCCCAAGGCAACACAGGCAACCGCACCCGTACCCGCAAAACCGAGGTAGAATTTCTTCTTGTTCCCCCGTAAATCGGCAAGCGAGCCTAAGATAGGCATGCTTAAAGCAATCACAAGCGAAGCAATTGTTTCCGCATAACCCCAGGCAACGACTACCGAACCCGTTGCGATAGACGAAAAATACACGGGAATCAACGAAGCCGAAAGCAGCACGAATGCCGAATTGCCCACATCATAGAGAATCCAACTTTTTTCACGCTTAGTCATTTTTTGTTTTGCCACAGTATTCCCCTACCGATAAGCCCTTTATGGGTTTTCAATCTTTGGCTAATTGTATATGATGAACGCACGATAGCTATGTAAAACTATCATAAAGATGGGAGCGCCACATGCCGGCAATCATCACGCATGATACCTTCGGAAGCGATGTTTACAAGATACTTCACGACCACATCGGCGAAACACACGATGAGCGCCATGCCTTTTTGCTGGGCAATCAAGGGCCTGACCCCCTGTTTTATCTCTCCCTCGTCCCGCATTTGCGGCGCTTCAGCGATTTCGGTAACACTATGCATGACAAAAAGCCCAACGAGCTTCTTCTTGCTTTCAAGCAAGCGCTCTCAATTCTCAATTCCGATGAAATCCCTGTTGGACGCGCCTATCTTTTAGGGTTTGTGAGCCACTACACGCTTGATTCCACCTTGCATCCGCTTGTCTATATGAATCAGTACCAACTATGCGACGCTGGGGTTGAGGGTTTAAGCCGAGAACACGGTAGCGAAGTTCATGCCGCCATTGAAAGCGAATTCGACGAAATGGTGCTCTACACCAAAAAACAGCAGACGGTAGCGGAATTTTCTCCTGCAGCCGAAATACTGCACGGGAGTGATTTTGTTCTTGAAACCGTCTCGAAAATGTATGTGTACGTTGCCATGACGGTCTACGGGCTTTTCATACCCAAGTGGACCTTTGTATCAGCCGTAAGGTCGTTTCGCCGCACGGAGCCCTTTTTCCATTCACGAACGGGCTTAAAACGCGCGTTGCTTGGGCATATCGAAGAACTCTTCCGTCCCTATTCGTTCGTTCGCTCGATGAGTCCCCGTGCACAAAAAATCACGCAGAGCATTTTCGACAACCATCAAAACGATTCGTGGGAAAACCCTTTCACGGGCGAGATGTCTACGGTAAGTTTTTGGGATTTGTACCACAGCGCGCTCAAGAAAGCGCGGACAAACATCACCGAAATCGAACGCGAGGATTTCGATTTGGTGCGCGCCGCAAACATCACCAACAATCTTAATTTTTCGGGCGACCCTGTTGTGGCGATTCTTACCATCGAAGAGGCGAGTTAGTATTCATGCTTGAAGTTGTTCTCGAAATCCCCTTTTGGCTTGAACTTACCGCGGCACTCACTGGCGGCATATCGGGTGCCATGTATGCCGTGCGGGCGCGCTACGACATTTTCGGAACTATTTGTATTGCCTGTACCGCTGGGCTTTTCGGCGGCATCATGCGCGACCTTCTTTTGCAGGACTACGGCATTTACGCATTTCAAAAGCCCGAGCTCATCGTATGCTGTGTGGTTGCGGGGATAGTCGTATTCTACTTTGGCAGACTCGTTTCCTACCTTGACCCAGTTATCAATCTGCTTGATAGCCTTTCGTGTGGATTTTGGGCAATCATCAGCGTTGGCAAGGGGCTTTCCGCTGGGCTCGACATAGTTCCTGCCATCATTTTAGGAACCGTAACGGCCGTTGGTGGCGGGGTTATGCGCGATGTGTTCATGAGCAAGCAACCCGAAGTGTTCCAAGCTGGTGCGTTGTATGGTTCGGCTTCCTTATTTGGATCTGCCGCTTTCGCCGTGTTGAAGCACTACCATTTGCTTGAACATTGGGCGCCCTTTATCTGCATTGGCCTGGTGCTCGCCGTGCGCTACGCCTCGCTTTTCTTCGGATGGTACTCACACCCTCCGACCGACCATTATTCAGATGTCGTCACCAAAACGGTTTCAAAGCCCATGCGTTTTGCTGCTCGCAAGCTGCATATTCCCGAAGATGAGGCAAAACGCGTTGCGCGCAAACTTCGTTTTCCGAAAAGCAAAATCAGGCAGAAACTCAAAGCGAAGCCACCCTCACGCACGGATGATGATTTGAAATAGGCTTAAAGCGGTTGGGTATACAACTCGAAGAAGGTCAGAAAAGGCCTGGAAAAAGTATTTAAAGCGCTTTGGTGGAAACGGGAAACTGCGCACCCGTTTTAGGGTCAAGCAAATATTTTACCGATGCCTGCGGAAGATTTTCGGCAACTGGCTTTAGGCGATACAGTTCGCTTTTCGTTTTTGCCTTGGTTCCACCCGTCCCCCGTCCTTCGAATTGTTTTAGGCTGCCATCTGCGCCAACAAGATAAATGCTTTTATAGCCCAATAGTTCGGTCACCGAAACATCCCCGAACTCTCGCAGGTTTGCTGGATTGCCCGAAAAGATATTCGCTTCGCTCGTTTCGCTATGGGGATGCGTGTGGACAAGCGCGTGCACCCTACGGGCGGGTGTGAGCCGCGCGACAAGCCCCCACACGCTTCCCGCTAAAGCAATCGCCACCACATTGCGCGGCATGCCAACAACTATTCCGCTCGTGACATACGTGGTGGTTTTGATTTTTTTGCCGTTGATGGTCTCGGTTTTCTTTTTGGTTGCAATAATTACGGCAACTTCACGATTGGAAGAATCGGTCATGTGCCGCATTTCGGGAGCTTGGGAAAGGGCTGCTTCGAGTTCGCTTGCATATTGCCCCGTGCACTGGAACAACTTTGCCGCATTCTTGAAAAACCCCCTTCTTCGCAAACGTAATTCCTGATGATAGCGAAGGATGAGGTCGATTTCTTCTTGAGGTATCACTTGTCCGCGTGATGCGCCCGCGTGTCGCCTCATTAAGAAGTTAAGGATTGCTCGTTTGAAATCGTCACTTTGTTCCATGGTGTCACGTCAAGACGGGGTCCTATTTTCCTATAAAGATAAGGGCTTTTGTGGTGCCCCTGATTGGCGCGATGCGAGAGCGAAGTGTACTCGAACGTACACGAGCGCGAAGCAGAACGTCAAGACGGGGTCCCATTTTCCTATAAAGATAAGGGCTTTTGTGGTGCCCCTGATTGGCGCGATGCGAGAGCGAAGTGTACTCGAACGTACACGAGCGCGAAGCAGAACGTCAAGACGGGGTACCACAAAAGTCCTTATGAGTTTTTGAGAGCGATGGTTCCCATCATATCAACGACATTTTCGCACGCGTCAATGCAGCGCTCCATACGGGCAAACACATTACTCCAAGACATGATATAAACTGGCTCGTCGGTATGGTTCGAATATAAGTCGCGAATCGAAAGCAGGTAGAGCTTGTCCGCTTCTTCTTCAAGGTCATTGACTTCAATAACATGGTCAGACAAGGTACTTGACTTTCTGAAGTTGCGAAATTCTTTCAAAGCTGAAACCAGTCTTATGGTTGCTTGTTCGATAATCTCAGCCATGGCAATGGCGTTTGGATATATTTCCTTAATATCAAACATGTAGAGTTGCTGTGCTACGTCGTCGGTGTAGTCACAGATGTCATCAAGACGATGCGCCAATTCGACGATGTCCTCTTTTTCGATAGGAGTCAAAAATTCGGTAGCAACATGCGTGAATATCTCATGATTTTGCTGGTCAGCAGCATTTTCAATCTCGTGAAGCGCTTCCATTTTTTCCGAAAGGGTAGCTGGATCAAAATTCTTGAGCACCTCAATGAGCATGCGGGCTTCTTCACACGCATATTCTCCCTGACGCTGCAATGCACCAAAATAATCGAACTTCTCTCGAGCCATAACAATCCTTCCTCACAAATACAACGAAAATAAAGGGTGTTTCGCCTTCCCTTAAACTCCTTTTAAGCTCCCAGGAAAAAACGAATGACGTACACGAACAGGGCGCCTAAAAGCATCGACGACGGCGGAGTGATAACCCACGTCATTACGATTTCTTTTGCTTTGCTCCATTTTACCGCAGAAAGGCGGCGCGCGCTGCCAACACCCATAACCGAAGTGGTGATAGCGTGTGTCGTGCTGATGGGAGCATGCAGCGCAGTCATAATTTGGATAACGATTGCCGAAGATGTTTCAGCTGCAAAACCTCTCACTGAGTCAAGCTTGGTTACTCCATGTCCCATGGTGCGCATGATACGCCACCCTCCGACCGAAGTACCCAACGCCATGGTAGTGGCGCAGATTAGCTTAACCCACAAAGGAATATGCCCTGCATCGGCAAGCACGCCACTGGTGAACAAGGCTAAAGTGATGATACCCATGGTTTTTTGCGCATCATTGGTGCCATGCGCAAACGCTACTGCTGCGGCAGAAAATATTTGAAGTCGTAAAAATATCCGCCCCGCTTTGCGGCGATTGACCGAAGCAAAGAGTTTATAGATAAGCTTCATGAGGAAAAATGCCATGAAAAAGCCAATGAACGGTGAAGTAAACATGGGAATAACAACCTTTTTCAAGACGCCATCCCACATAATTCCGTTCAGTCCTGCGGTATAGGCAATCGCGGCTCCCAAAAGACCACCGATAAGTGCATGCGATGAAGAGCTGGGGATTCCTTTCCACCAGGTAAAGAGGTTCCAGGTTATGGCTCCCAGTAGAGCAGCCAAGATAACGTAGTCGTCGAGAGCGACGCTGACCAGACCTTTTGAAATAGTTTGAGCAACACCTTCGCTGATGAATGCCCCCAAAAAGTTCATACAGGCAGCAAGCCCAATAGCCCCTGCAACAGGTAATGCCTTCGTATAAACTGTTGTCGCAATTGAATTGGCAGTATCATGGAAACCGTTAATGAACTCGAAAGCGAGAGCCGCTGCCACAACCAAGATAAGAACAAGGATGCTCATATTCTTCCCAACAAAATCGTCACCGCACCTACTATGAACATACAGAGGATTAGTTTAACGTAAATTTTACAAATGTAGAGAGAGAAACTCCAGCATTTTTCAGGGGCTTATGTGTCACATTGTAAAATCTTTGTAAAGTACCCCGAAACCATTCGTTGCTGCCTGGATTGCCGCGCCGCTTTGCGGAAGCGCAATGACGAGGGGTGTCCCCCGAAACCGTTATTGCTTGAGGGTGAAGATGCGTTCGGCGGCAATAGTCGTCAGGCGATTGTGCCCAGGAAGTACCAGCGTTTCATCGGGCAGTTGCGCAAGTCTTGCAAGCGATGCACGCATATCTGAGGGGCTTCCGCCCTCAAAATCGGTGCGCCCATGCGCTTGGTAAAACAAGGTATCGCCCGAAAGAAGCACGGGGGCTTTATCGGGATAAACACCGCTATCAGGTTCGATATAAAAACAGATGCTCCCTGGAGTGTGCCCGGGGGTTCCTATAACCTTCCAGGTCATATCACCCAAAACAATTTCGTCGCCATCGGCAAGCTTGCAATCAATCGGGCACTGTTCGGTCTTTCGAAAATCACGGGTCGCAAAAGCCTCTTCTTCAATAAAGGGAGCATCGAGTGCTGAAGCAAAAACTTTTACACCGCTCGCTTCGCGCAGGGCAGCCGCAGCTCCCATGTGGTCAAAGTGGTGGTGAGTAAGAAAAATCGCATCAAGTTTGCGCTCGCCCAAGGCGGAAAGGATTTTTTTTGGTTCATCGGTGGGGTCAACGACAATCGTCGCCAATGCATCGCTGACAAGGTATACGTTGTTCGCAAGCATGCCGATAATCAGGTATTCGACATCTATGCATCCCTTATTGATTTGGAAAAGCTTCGTCATATTCGTTAATCCGCTTTCTTGTTGAGGAGCACTTTCTTATCCAACGCATTTATCCAACGCATTTATCCGACGCGCTTGTCCAACAGCGCTTATTCGACACTCGCCTATCGGGTGCTTATTCCGCTGTACCTTCTTTACTTCTTTTGCGCATAGACCCGCCCGACATCATACGGCGTGCTTCGAAAACCCCTTCGATTCCTTTTATGCGCGCGACAATTTTTTCGACCACCGCTGTGTCAGACACCTGGAACAAAAAGCGCATTTCCACAATGCCGTCATGATGCGAAGCACCTGACCACGACACAATATTTGCCCCAGAATCTGAGAGTACGAACACGACATCGGACAAAAGGTCAAGACGGTCGGTTGATTCAATATAAAGTTCAACTTTATAAGACGCTCCTATTGAGGGAGTACTTTCCCAAAAGACATCGATAATCCGTTCGGGTGTTGACATCAGCCCTTCTGCGTTCGGGCAGTTGGCTCTGTGTACCGAAACTCCGCGACCTCGGGTCACGAAACCGATGACCTCGTCTCCTGGAACAGGATTGCAGCAACGCGACAGACGCACCAAAACATCGTCTATCCCCTTGACCACAATACCCGTAGAACTGTGAGTCTCGTGTTTTTTAGGACGCAAAACACTTGTCATCATGGGCGGCATTTTGCCAGTGGCGGCATCCGAAAATCCGATATTAGGCATCTCGGCTTCTTTGGTTCCCCTGTCAACCAGTATCTTGAGCAGGCGGTTTGCAACATGGGTGGCACTTTCTTTGCCCGTACCGATGTTGACTAACATGTCATCAGTTTCTCTGAAGCCTAGGTGTTCCGCGACAGTTTTAAGAGCGCGCGTGGACTGCGTAGACGAAATGCCTAAGGAATGCTTCTTCATTTCGCGCGTCAGCTTGTCGCGCCCCACCTGCAAATCGTCACTTCGATTGCTTTTGGCGAAGTACGCCCGAATCTTCGAACGAGCAGACGGAGTTTTCACGATGTTGAGCCAGTCACGCGAAGGGGTGCCGCTTTTTTGCGTCAGTATCTCAATGCGGTCTCCCAGCTGCAATTCGTAGGTTAAAGGCACAATCGAGCCGTTCACCTTCGCCCCCACACAGCGGTTGCCCACTTCCGTGTGAATGGCGTAGGCGAAATCAATCGGTGTCGAACCCGCGCGCAAGCCGATGACGTCCCCTTTTGGAGTGGTGACGAAAACTTCGTTGGGAGCAAGGTCAACTTTGAGCGATTTTAAGAATTCGCGCGAATCCTGCGTTTCATCCTGCCAGTCAATCATTTGGCGAACCCATGCCATTTGCTGGTCGAATCCGTCGTCCTTTTTGCCTTTTTCTTTGTAGCGCCAATGCGCTGCCACGCCATATTCACTCTTTTGATGCATCTCTTCGGTACGAATCTGCACTTCAAGAGGCTGAGCGGCAGGTCCGATAACCGTGGTGTGAAGGCTTTGATACATGTTATCCTTCGGCATGGCGATGTAGTCTTTGAAGCGCTCAGGCATCGGCAACCACAGCGAATGGATTGCGCCGAGTGCCGAATAGCAATCCTTCACCGACTCCACAATCAAGCGCACCGCAATCAAATCGTAGATTTCCGAAAAGGCTCTGCCCTTTTCTGTCATTTTCTGATAGATGGAATATAGGTGCTTGGGGCGCCCCATTATCTGGGCTTGGATGTCGAGTTTGTCCATTTCGTTTCGGACGGTGTCAATGATTCCTTGTAAGTATTTCTCGCGTTCTTTGCGGCTGTTGGTCACCATGCGAGAAACCTGCTTGAACTTGTTGGGTTCCAAGTAATAGAAACTTAAATCCTCGAGTTCCCATTTGATGGAGTTAATTCCCAAACGATGAGCGATGGGTGCATATATTTCCAAAGTTTCGCGCGCCTTGAAGATGCGGCGATCCTCGTTGAGGGCGGCAAGGGTACGCATATTGTGGAGACGATCAGCCAGTTTGATGACGATAACGCGGATATCTTTGCTCATCGCAACAAACATTTTGCGAATCGGTTCTGCCTGTTTGTCGCTTAAGCTTTCAACTTCTATGCGCGTAATTTTCGTGACGCCGTCAACTAATTCGGCAACATGTTCGTTGAATTCTTCTTCTATTTTTTCAAGCTTCACATCGGAATCTTCAACCGTGTCATGAAGCAGCGCCGCGCAAATGGTATCAACATCCATGCGCAAATCAACCAAGATGATGGCAACTTCCACGGGGTGAGCAACGAAAGGTTCGCCCGCTTTGCGGCATTGCCCTTCGTGAGCAATACAAGCGAAATCAAACGCCTTTGCAATGGCTGCTTGGTCTTTTTCACCCAAATAAAGAGCACCTTGTTTTTGCAATTCCTGAAAACGCATAGACGGCGTATCATCAGGCGCTGCGCGCTGAGATTGCGATTCGGCAAAGGTTTTCTCGGGCGGTCGTGCGCGCCCCAATAATTCTGCCTTTTCGCCTCGTATTCCAGGAATATCTGAAGAAGGCAGCACAATCGCTTCGCCCAACAATTCTTCCTTGACCGCTTTTTTGGGCTTAGGTTTCGCGGGCGTTTTTGTCGGTGCTTGAGCGCTCTGTTCTCGCGGCGCGCTTTCGCCTTGTGTCGCTGCTTGCTTTTTAGCTTGTGTCATATGCCTTCCTCCTTCCCGTATCTTTTTATCTGTCGCTTTGGGTGGTGCGGGTAGTGCGGTAGTGCGGTGTGTAATTTTTGTCTGTCAGGCTATTGTGGCAATATCGCTCTTGAAATACGCTTAATCAGCTCTTTTTCGCTGCTTTGCATTGCCCAATCCCGAAACGCATAAAACACATCGCGTTCCCCCAGCCCTTCACAATAACGTATACTGTCGGTTAATTCCACTTTTGTCTTAGTGTCTCTCACATGAATGAAGCGTTTCGTTTCGCCCGAATCATGGGCGGTCTTGGTGTCCACCAGCCCCAATTCTTTGAAAACCGTCACACCACACGCAGCTGATGCGGCAGATACGGCAACGCGTTTGTTGCAACTTGCAAGCTGAGCCAATTCGCTGTTGCTCATTGCGAAAAACTCTTCGGCACTTTCGCCTTGAACCCGTCGCAGTTCGCGGTAGACCTGCGCTAAACAGTCATGGTCGGGAGTCATATCATAGAGGATTTGTTCGTTGATACCAACATCAACGTTCCCGAAAAGCAGGTGGACGGTCGCTGCTTCGCCGTCACGACCAACTCGACCACTCATCTGGTTAAATTCAATTTCGTTGAATGGTAAGTGATACAAAACCACGTGACGGATGTTGGAGATATTGACCCCCTCCCCAAAGGCAGAGGTTGCAATAAGCACGCAGAGGGCACCGTTTCTAAACAACTCTTCGATGCGCTTGCGCTCAAGGCGGGTTAAGCCTGCATTGTAAAAACCTATCAAGGAAGCCATCTGGGGCAAGAGTTTTCGCAGCGTACGGGCAAGGAATACAGATTGCTCACGCGAATTGACATACACAACCGTTTTTTCGCCGCTTGCAATAAGTTTTGCCAGGTAGCTTTCGCGATTCTTCAAATTACGCTGATCGTTGATAGCGAGATTATCGCGCCGTGTTTCGTCGCACACACAACAGCTGATGTTCAAGGTTTTTTTGATGGTGTCGGCAATTTCGGCATCTGCCGTTGCCGTCAAGGCAAGTACCGTGGGCGTACCAAAGCGCGCAATCGTCTGCCCGATTTTCGCATACGCCATGCGCTGCCCCGCCACCGCTTGCCCGATATGGTGCGCTTCGTCAACCACAACAAAATCGATGTCGGTCGCAGCCGCAAATTTGTTGTGGTGAAAATTCAAAAATTCAGGCGTGGTGAGCACAATGTCGCACTCCCCTTTTTCCATCGCAGAAAAAATCTTGGCGCGTTCTTCGGTGGTGGTTTCACCCGTAAGCACCGCTGAGGCAATGCCAAAATCTTCGAGTGCTTCGCTTATGTGAAATGCTTGGTCGGCAATGAGTGCGCGTAAGGGATACACAAACAGGCTCGTTGTGTTGTTGAGCAAAGCTTGGCACACAGCATGCACGTAGAAAATGAGGGATTTGCCGCGTCCCGTGGGCATGACGGCAAGCACCGATTCAGCGCGTTCAAGATGCTCGAGTACCTTTTCTTGGGAATCGTGAAGCGTGTTTTCACTAATAAGAGCGGCGATGACCTGTGCTTTCAGCGCTTTCGGGTCAGCCTTGGCTTGGTTTTCCCAGTAGCTGCGGTTTTTCTTTCGCAAAGCCTCGTGCGCTTCGTCCTCTTGTTCCTTTTTGAAGCGAAAATCGCCTGAACTTCGCTCATCGGTCGCATAGATGCCAGTCATGAAGTCGAGATTTTCAGGATTTTGACAGGCTTCCAAAGCAGCACAGGTCTGCGCTGGCGCAAACGAAGCAATCATCGCCTTGACGCTCTTGCGCCCGCACCATTCATCAATCTGTAGCTCAAAGGCGGCATTGACCACGCTCCCACAGCGCATAAGCGCTTCAATGTCGCTGCAATGAAACATGATGGAAGCAAGGGTGTTTTTGCCATCGGAAAGCGTGCTTGAAAAATGGTTCTTGTCGGCTCCAACCGCCTTGCAATTCGTCAGCACGATGTCTTGTGCAAGAAAGCACGGCTGCGGGTTTTCCTGCCCGAACGGAGCAAGTTTTTCCAGCTGAGCAACTGAAGATAAGGTAAGTTCATCCAAATCAACGCAAGAATCGATATTGACACGAGGACGGAAACTTTCTGCAGGAAGTTCTTCCATATACGCCGCAAGGCGCGCCGTGAAATCTTTTAGATTAGCCGTTGGCAAAGTCACGCCAACCGCCGCTTCGTGTCCACCGAAGCGCGTCAATAGGTCAGAAGTGCGCTCAACCGCCTTGAAAAGATTGACCTGACCAACACTGCGCCCCGACCCACGCGCCATGTCTCCTTCGATAGTGAAGAGCAAAGTCGGCACCGCATAGGTGTTTACCAAACGACTGGCGACGATACCCTTTACGCCCTCATGCCAGCCGACGCCTGAAACAACCAACACGCGCTGCCCTTGGTAGTGCAAAGCCGCCTGTTCCTTGGCGATTTCGGAAAGTTCTGCCTCTATCAAACGACGGCGATCGTTTATTGCTTCAAGCTCTGCCGCCAGTCTTTGTGCTTCAGCAAAATCGTCGCTCAAGAGCAAATTTAGTGCAAGTTGGGCATCCCCCATACGTCCCGCCGCGTTCAAGCGAGGAATGAGCGAAAAACTCAGGCTAACTGCGCTTACCACTTTGTCGGCAACGCCCGATGTGGCAAGAAGTGCGGCAATACAGGGGCGCGGGGCGTTATTCATGCAAGCAGTGCCAAAGGCGACAAGCGCCCTGTTCTCTGAGCGCATTGGCATAAGATCAGCCACCGTACCCAAAGCTGCAAGGTCGGCAAAGTCCTGCCACAGATGGGGCTTTCCAAATCTCCCGCCCAGCGCTTGAACTAATTTGAGTGCAACCCCCACCCCCGCAAGGATTGCAGAAGGGCAATCAGGGTCAAGTTTCGGGTCGGCAACAGGCACGCCTTCGGGCACCAAATCAACCGGTTCATGATGGTCGGTAATGGCGACATCAACGCCGTTTTCGCAAATCAAGCGTACTTCTTCCTTGCTTGCAATGCCGCAATCAACCGTCACAACAAGATCAGGCTCAAGTTTGAACATCCGCTCTATTGCATCAGCGGTAAGCCCGTAGCCTTCCTCGAACCGCAAGGGAATGAACGGGGTCACCTTTGCACCAAGTTCTCGCAAGCCGCGGGTAAGCGTTGCCGTTGCCGATATACCGTCAAGGTCAAAATCGCCAAAAACGACGATGTGCTTATCTTCTTTTATGGCTTTTTGCAGTGCGTCGACGACATCACCAAGACCAGGGATGATGTAGGGGTCAAGCCAGTCACGCTCAAGAGAGGGGGAAAGAAACATCTCTGCAGCTTCAGGCGTTTCGATTCCGCGCGCCACCAGCGTCGTCGCGACAAAACGTGGGAGAGAAAGCGCTTGCTGCAAATGCGCCACCGCAGCCGAATCAGCCGCTTTTATGTTGAACTGCGCAGACATGAGAATCAATACCTAACGTGGAAATACTTCTTGTTTCGCTTTCTATTGTCGCACAATCGAAGGTGTCTGAACAGGGGAAAAAGTCATCCGCTTGAAGTCGTCTGAAAGGGCAGCCGCGCACCGCGCGTAACTCTTCAATAGAGTTTATTTCGCCTGGTCGCTATTATATGCTCAATTTTGAATATTTATAAAATATTATGCATTTTTTCTGCTATCAACCCTCTAGCAATTAGCGCGGAGAAATTACATACTATGATGCCATGCGGAGAGGCTCCTCGCCTCTCTGGTAGACATTGGGCGCGATGTCGGTTTGGTAGAATCTCCACCTCATTCGGATTTGGATGGCCGCATTTGCGCCCAGTGTGCCCTTTCTCTTCCCTTTTCCTCTAGCTGCCTGGCTTCGGATTCCTTTCCTCCAGCTGCCTAGCTTCGGCTGCCTGGCTTCGGATTCCTTTCCTCCAGCTGCCTAGCTTCGGCTTCCTTGCTTCGGATTCCTTGCACCGTGTGCAAAATTATGATAGCGTGCACAAGACACAAACCCTTCCCTCCCTCAACTCTTTTGAGTGGCATTTAGAGAGGATTTGACCGCTTGAATCTTTTACTTGAGAAACTGAAAGAGGTTCTCATCGCCGTTGCACCCATAGCGGTCTTGGTGCTCATTCTTCACTTCACGCTCACGCCTATTCCCGAAGCTTTACTGTTTCGCTTCTTTGTAGGAATCGCTCTCATTGTAATAGGTCTTTCGTTTCTGCTTGTGGGTATCGAAATTGGAGTTTTCCCGTTCGGAACCCACATGGGCAACTCGTTTTTGAAGTCGAACAAGCTTTGGTATGTTATTCTCATTGGCTTCCTTTTAGGGTTTTTCGTCAATATTGCTGAACCTGACCTGCATGTACTCGCAACACAAATCGAAGAGGTCATGGGCGGTTTCATTCCCATACTGGTCACTCTTGCGGTAGTTTCCGTCGGCACTGGAATCATGTTGGCATTGGGCGTTTTGAGAATTGTGCGCAACTTCCCCTTGAATATCACGTTGCTCATTGCCTACGGAATCATTGCTTTGCTGGCAATTTTCGCGTCATCCGACATGTTGGCAATCGGCTTTGACGCTTCGGGTGCCACCACCGGCGCTCTCACCGTTCCTTTGGTGTTGGCGCTTTCTGTTGGTGTTGCTGCCATGAAGCGAAACTCCAAATCATCCGAAGAGGACAGCTTCGGATTGGTCGGTATCATGTCAACGGGCGCCATCTTTGCCGTTTTGCTGTTGAACCTTTTTGTGAAAACCGACGGAATAACGGGAGTCTTAAGCGTTGCTGAACTCGACACTGGTTCGCACCTTGCTCCTTTCATCGCCAAAATTCCCGTCATTGCTCTTGAATCGTTCATCGCCTTGCTGCCGATGGTGCTCATGCTCATCATCTTCCAAAAACTTAAGTTCCACGCGCCCAAACGCAGCTTTTTCAAGATGTTGTTAGGTTTTCTCTATGCCTTTGTTGGACTCATTGTTTTTCTGATTGGTGTCAACGCTGGATTTATGAACGTGGGCAACATCATTGGTGAGGGGCTTGCGGCATACGACAGCACGTTGCTTTTGGTGGGACTGGGCTTTTTGCTCGGAATGCTGGTTATCCTCACCGAGCCTGCCGTGTATGTGCTGACCCATCAAATCGAAAGCGTCACCAGCGGCTATATCAAAAGGAGCACCGTGTTGGTCACCTTGTCGATTGGTGTGGCATTCGCCGTCGGCTTGTCGATGCTGCGTATTCTGATTCCCGAAATCCAACTGTGGCACTATATTTTGCCTGGCTTCCTTATTTCTTTGGCGCTCACCTTTATTGTGCCGAAGATTTTTGTGGGAATCGCCTTTGACTCGGGGGGCGTAGCATCAGGTCCCATGACGGCAACCTTTGTACTCGCGTTTTCGCAAGGGGCATCCAATGCAGTAGAACATTCGAATATACTTATAGATTCATTTGGCGTTATCGCCATGGTTGCTATGACGCCGCTTGTCGCGTTACAAATTTTAGGACTTATTTACAAAATCAAGTCAAGAAAAAGTGAGGTGTAGGTGCCTATGGCAGGATTTAGTCTCATCTGCTGTATAGCAAACGACAACGACGGGTCGAAGGTTTTGAAAATCGCCCACAAATACGGCGTGAAGGGCGGCACTATTTCCCTTGGCAAAGGCACGGGAAGCAACCATTTGCTGGATTTACTCGGGCTTGACGAAACGCACAAGGAAATTGTCACCATGATAGTGGAAAACGAACTTGCCTCAGCGGCAACCGCGGGCATAAGCCAAGAAATGGCTTTTCACAAGCCCCATCACGGGATTGCGTTTTCCCTTTCGGTGTCAGAATTTATTGGGAGAAAAAATATTGTTGAGGAAACACCAACAACAACCAGCGAGGTGAAAGATATCGTGTATCAAATTATCTATGTAATCGTTGACAAGGGTCAAGGGGAAGATGTCATCGTTGCTGCCAATACGGTCGGCGCAAAAGGTGGCACCATCATGAATGCGCGGGGTGCAGGAATTCATGAAGTTCAAAAACTGTTTTCGGTGGAGATTGAGCCAGAAAAGGAAGAAGTTGCTATCATTGTAAAAGCTGAGCTGAAGGATAACATCGTGTCAGCTATTAAAGAGCATTTAAAAATTGATGAACCAGGCAATGGAATCTTGTTTGTCATGGACATTAATGAGGCTTACGGGCTGCGCTAAATAGCCTGTTCACGCCCTTAAATTGAACGACGAAAGGACTTGGAACAATGGACAATTTGAGCATCATTAAGGATATTCTTGCAACCAATCTTGATATTAACCCCGATTCGGTCACAAGCACCTCAACCTTTGATTCATTGGGAATCGATTCGCTTGATATGGTCGAATTGATTTGTGAACTTGAGGATCGTCTCCACATAGATTTCGGTGACCCTGAAGGGCTTAAAACCGTTGACGAATTGCTTGGCTATCTCGAAACTTTGCTCTAAACCCTGTTGTAATTAGCGCCGAATACCCCATGGCGAGGTGTTGATGCGAGGAGCGTACGGGCGGTGCGCGTGAAGGAAACAATACGCATACACAATATGACCTGCGCCGCATGCGCCGCGCGGGTTGAGCGTGCCGCGGCGCTTACCGAAGGCGTGTCACGTTCAGTGGTCAACCTCGCAACCGAGCGTCTTACCGTTGAATACGACGAAGCGCTTCTTTCGATTGAGGACATCGGAGCAGCCGTCAAAGCAGCTGGGTATGCCTATTCGCTCATCGAAGATGCACAAACCGCACTCGATGAGGATCGGATAAAAAAAGCCCGCGATATCAAGGTGATGAAAACCAAGACCGCGGTCAGTATCTTTTTCGTAGTGGTGCTGCTCTATCTTGCAATGGGACACATGTTTGGTGAGGCGTTCAGCTTGCCGCTGCCCGCAGGACTTGTGCCCAGTGCGCACCCCTTGCGTTTTGCACTGGCGCAGATTGTGGTTTTGATTCCCATTGTTTGCGCAGGTTGGCGTTTCTATTACGTGGGCTATCGTGCCCTTTGGTTGCGCGCACCGAATATGGATTCGCTGGTTGCCCTGGGAACAAGCGCCGCGATTCTTTACAGCTTGTACGCCACCTACATGATTGTGAAAACGGGAGACCACACTTGGACGATGCAGCTTTACTTCGAAAGTGCGGGCGTCATTATCACCTTGATACTGCTCGGCAAGACCATGGAAACCATTTCCAAAGGACGCACGAGTGATGCCCTCAAAAAGCTGGTTGAATTGGCACCTAAAACTGCTTGGGTGGTGCAAGGTGAAGGTATTGGGGCATCTGAAGTGGAAATTCCGATTGAAGACGTGGTCGCAGGAGACTTGGTTGTCATCAAGCCAGGTGCGAAAATCCCCGTCGACGGAAACGTGGTCGAAGGCATAAGCGCCGTTGACGAGTCAATGCTTACGGGCGAATCGCTGCCGATTGACAAGCAGGCGGGAGATGCCGTGTATGCGGCAAGCCTCAACGCCCAAGGTCGGCTGGTAGTGCGCGCCCTCGGTGTCGGAGCAGACACCGCGCTTGCCCGCATCGTAGCGCTTGTTGAAGACGCTCAAGCATCCAAGGCACCGATTGCGGCCCTAGTTGATGTCGTGGCACGATACTTCGTGCCCACGGTGCTGATTGTCGCCGTGGTGGCAGCGGGGGCTTGGCTTATTGCGGGGCAGTCGCTTTCGTTTGCGCTCACCATTCTTATATCGGTGCTGGTTATCGCCTGTCCCTGTGCGCTTGGCTTGGCAACGCCGACCGCTATCATGGTGGGCACGGGCAAAGGAGCGCAACACGGAATTTTGATTAAGGGGGGCGAAGCGCTTGAGATGGCGCACAAAATCCAGACGGTGATACTCGACAAAACAGGAACTATCACTCAAGGAAAACCCCATGTCACCGACGTAATTGGGAAAGAACAACTTGACGGGGGTGGCGGCGTTGTTGGCGGTGTTGATGCTGGTGGGGCGGACGGTGTTGATGCTGGTGGGGCGGACGGTGTTGATGCGAGAGCCCTATCTGAAATCATCGGCTATGCCGCAGGCATTGAGCGCGGCAGCGAACATCCGCTGGGATTCTCGATTGTGCAATATGCCATAAACAACGAAATCCCGCTTAAGCCCATTGATTCATTTGAAGCGATTGTCGGCAAGGGAGTGCAGGGCATCAGCGCAGGACGCAGGGTTTTAGTCGGCAACAGTATGCTGATGGATGCTTTCAAAATAGAGCTTTCCGCTGAAAGCGTCGCGTGTGCCCAACGCTTTTCATTCCAAGGAAAAACACCTATCTACCTGGCTCTTGATGATGAACTGAGCGGCATTATTGCCGTCGCTGATGTAGTAAAACCCACAAGTCGTACAGCCATTCAAAAGCTGCATGACTTAAAAATCAACGTCGCCATGATTACGGGAGACAACGAACGCACCGCAAAAGCGATTGCGCAACTCGTTGGAATCGACAACGTAATAGCAGAAGTGCTTCCCCAGGATAAAGCTGCTCGGGTGAAATCATATCAAGAAAAAGGACAGCGCGTTGCCATGGTGGGAGACGGTATCAATGATGCGCCTGCGCTGGCGCAATCCGACGTTGGTATCGCTATCGGAAGTGGCACTGATGTTGCTCTTGAAAGTGCCGACATTGTTCTTATGCACAGTGATCTTATGGATGTTGCCACCGCAATCAAGCTTTCCAAAGCCACAATTCGCAACGTCAAGCAAAACCTCTTTTGGGCATTTGGTTACAATGTTGCGGGTATTCCTATCGCATGTGGGCTTTTGTATTTGTTCGGCGGGCCGCTTTTAAGCCCCCTGTTTGCCGCAGCCGCCATGTCGCTGAGTAGCGTGTCGGTTGTTTCCAACGCCTTGCGCCTAAGGCGCTTCAAGGCATATGACTAAAAAGCAGCGCGCTACAACCAAAAGGTCATAGCGCGTCTGCGCGAGAAAGCAATTTCAACCTGCTAAGCAAAAGCCTAGAGGTAGTTGGCAGTCTTAGTTACTAAGCATTACCAAAGAGCATAACCATGACAATAACCCACCCAACAAGAGCAATAGCACCAAGAATGATACCAGCGGTTGCCATGCCCTTTCTGTCAGGACGCTTGCGCGCCAGCACGCCAAGGATAATAGCAAGAACACCCAAGACAAAACCGAAAACGAAAAGGCCGACGAGTCCGCAAACTAACGAAGCGACCGCCATGCCATTCTTTTGGGGTGCAACAGCACCAGATTGTCCATAACCAGGTTGCATATAACCTGGTTGTCCGTAGCCAGGCTGTGAGTAACCAGGCTGAACAGGCGCTACCGCAGTTTGAGGCTGTCCAGTCACAGGATCTACGGATGCTGCTACAACAGGGGTTGCGGCTGCGGTTGCAGCTGCAGTTGCTGCGTCTGCGGCGGTGGCAACGGGGGTTTCAGAACATTGGTCAGTCCACTGAGTGCCGTCCCAATAGCGCATTTTTGTGCTGCCAGGTTCAGGATCAGCATACCAGCCTGCAACAGGATTACTCATGAGTTCCTCCTCAAATATTGCTTGTGTATTTACACGGGAATCGTATCACAATCCCGTGTGCAAGAATGCCTCAAAACAAAAAGGACAGAAGCCGCTTACGCGGCTTCTGTTTTAACGTACAAGGTATAGATAAGACGCAATTATTCTTCAGTCTTTTTTTCCTCAACAACTTCCTCAGCTGCTTCTTCGACTGCATCTTCAACAGCCTCAACAGCTTCTTCCGTTGCTTCTTCCGCAGCCTCAACAACTTCCTCAGCTGCATCTTCAACAGCTTCAACAACTTCCTCAGCTGCTTTGGCCTTAACTGGTGTCGCCTTCTTGGCAGCGGTTTTCTTGCCTGCGGCAGCCTTTGTTTCGGCCTTTTTCTTGCCGACTGGTTCGGTCACCAGCTCCATGATAACGATAGGAGCGTTGTCGCCCTTGCGGTTACCCAGCTTCATGATGCGGGTATAGCCACCGTTGCGGTCTTTGAACATGCCTTGTTCAACCTTTTCGAAGATTTCACGAACCAGGTCTTTGTCGCCCAAGGCGGCGATTGCCAAACGACGGGAATGCACGTCACCGCGCTTTGCCCAGCCGATAATCTTATCAACGTCGCCGCGCACTTCTTTAGCGCGCGCCTCGACAGTCTTGATACGGTCGTTTAGGAACAAGGCACCAACAAGGCTTTTCTTCATCGCCTTGGTGTGACTGGCATCGGTGCCAAGTTTACGACCTTTCTTATAATGTCTCATCGTTTGCTTCTCCTATTGTTTCAAATTGAGTTCCATCGAAATGAGTTTGTCCTTCACTTCTTCGATGGATTTCGCACCAAAGTTCCGAATGTTGAGAAGGTCGTTTTCCGAGAACTCGACGAGTTGACGTACGGAATGGATTCCTGCACGCTTTAAGCAGTTGTAAGAACGAACCGAAAGATCCAAATCTTCAATCTGTTTGTCGAGTTCAGCATTGGTTTCTTGTCCTTCAGGAGCAAAGATTGAAGGAACTTCGCCCTCTTCATCTTCTTCTGATTCGGACAAGCTTAAAAACGCACCCATATACTGGTTAATAATATTTGCCGCGCCGCATACTGCTTCTGTCGGCGTGATAGAACCATCGGTCTCAACCTCAAACACCAACTTGTCGTAGTCGGTACGCTGACCAACACGGGTGTCGGTTACGTTTGAGATACAACGACGCACGGGCGAGAACAGCGAATCAACGTGGATGATGCCGATTGGATCTTCCGTGCGCTTGTTGCGCTCTGCCGAAACATAGCCGCGCCCGACACCGATGCGAATGCTCATGTCAAGCTGCCCGCCATCGGCAATCGTTGCAATAACGTGCTCAGGGTTGATTAACGTAAACTCGGTCGGAACTTCAAGGTCGGCACCAGTCACCGTACAAGGACCTGATGCTGAAATTCTCGCAGTTGCCTCTTCGATATCGTCGCTCAAGGCTGAAAAAACCAGTCCTTTCACGTTTAAGACGATGTCGGTAATGTCTTCGATGACGCCCTCAGCGGTCGAAAACTCATGCTGCACCCCGTCAATTTGGATAGCGGTCGCTTTCGCGCCATCCAACGAAGAGAGCAGCACGCGGCGCATGCAGTTACCGAGCGTATAGCCGTAACCACGCTCAAGCGGCTCGACAACGAAACGAGCAATAGTTTCATTCACTTCATCCGTTGTTACCGTCGGCCTCATGAACTCTGTCATAGTGTATAAGCCTCCTTAAAAAAGCCGCAATGTGTTTACTTAGAATAAAGCTCGACGATAAGCTGTTCGCGAATATCCAAATCGATATGGTCGCGTTGCGGAAGCGAAAGAACACTCCCCTGCAGCTTTTCAATGTCGACTTCCAGCCATGCTGGAACTTGTACGCGCTCATTTGAAATCAGCGCGCTTTTGATAACGAGCATATCCCGAGCCTTCGGGGCAACCGCAACCAAATCACCAGGGCGTACGCGAAATGACGGAATGTCAACGCGCTTGCCGTTTACGGTGATGTGACCATGGCGAACCTGCTGGCGAGCCTCGGCGCGCGATTTCGCAAAACCGAGTCGGTACACCACGTTATCAAGGCGACTTTCAAGAATGCGCAACAGGTTTTCACCCGTAACGCCGCTCTGGCGATTTGCCAGTTCATAGTAGCCGCGGAATTGCTTTTCCAAAAGCCCATAGGTGCGCTTGGTCTTTTGTTTTTCACGCAACTGAAGGCGGTATTCGCTTTCCTTCGGTCGCTTTTTGCCGGCTTCTCCCGGCGGGTAGTTGCGTCGCTCTATCGCGCATTTATCCGCATAGCAGCGATCGCCCTTGAGGAACAGCTTGGTTCCTTCGCGGCGGCACAGTTTGCAGTCCGCCCCCGTATATCGAGCCATAATAGGATCCTTTCAGTTAAACGCGACGACGCTTGCGCTGACGGCAACCGTTGTGCGGAATGGGTGTGCAATCTTGAATGCTGGCAACTTCGAGACCAGCAGCCTGCAGCGAACGAATTGCCGTTTCGCGACCCGAACCCGGGCCTTTCACGAAAACGGAAACCTTGCGCAGACCATGTTCCATGGCGACCTTCGCAGCTGCTTCAGCTGCCATCTGAGCCGCAAAGGGAGTGGACTTGCGAGAGCCCTTAAACCCTACGGTACCAGCAGATTGCCACGCGATTACATTGCCCTGAGGATCGGTAATACTTACAATCGTGTTGTTAAACGTTGATTTGATGTGCGCAGCCCCAACAGCAATGTTCTTGCGTTCAGATCGTTTGAGGCGCGTACGTACATTTTTCTTAGCTGCCACTTATCTACCTCACTTTTTCTTTCCGCCGATTTGCTTCCTGGGACCTTTGCGCGTGCGCGCATTGGTGTGCGTGCGCTGGCCGCGGACAGGAAGTCCACGACGGTGACGCAGCCCACGGTAGCAACCGATTTCCATGAGGCGTTTGACATTTTGAGAAACCTCGCGATGAAGGTCACCTTCAACTTTGAGGTTATCTTGGATGTAATCACGAAGTTTCGTGACATCATCTTCGCTGAGGTCTTTTACCCGAACGTCAGGATCAACACCAGTTTCAGCAAGAATCTTTTTGGATGTAGTTAGGCCAATGCCATAAATGTAGGTCAAGCCGACTTCAATGCGCTTATCGCGAGGAAGGTCGACACCAACAAGACGTGCCATAGATTAGTTCTCCTCTTTCTTCCTAGCCCTGACGCTGCTTATGGCGGGGATTCTCACAAATAACGAGAACCTTGCCATGGCGTCGGATAATCTTGCACTTGTCGCACATTTTCTTGACCGAAGGACGTACCTTCATAATCATTTCCTTTCGGTTTGTGCAGGCTCGCAGTTTTTGACTCGCCCTTGGGGGCAAAGCCACCTGTAAATAAAGCCTTAAAATTCTTTCTTTGTTATTGCCTTGTTATTTCTTTGTTATTACCACACCCAGCCGCAGGTGATAGTTTGTTCGTTCGGTTACTTACTTTTTGCCGCTTATTTTTTGTCGCTTTCCCGCATAAATTTCGGGTAATTTTTCCTCATGCACACAAAAATCCCACAAACAGCACCGCTGTCGGAGGGGTCATCCACGTTATTTGTACCGATAAGTGATGCGTCCACGATCAAGATCGTACACGGAAAGTTCGACAGTGACCTTATCTCCAGGTAAGATTTTGATGTAGTGCATACGCATCTTACCTGAAATATGTGCCAATATCTTGTGTCCGTTCTCGAGTTCTACCCTAAACATTGCGTTTGGCAGTGCTTCGAGCACGTTACCCTCGAGTTCGATTACATCTGCTTTGGTCAATAGCGCTCCTTCAAGCAATTCAGTCAATAGCGACAAACGGAAATGATACCAAAAAAAACCTAGGTCGTGCAAGAAGAAATTGTTGACCCTGCCTTGTCGCGCCGCTAAAATAATAATTCGTGTGCGCGGCGGACGAATAAAGTAAGCCACCGTAGCACGCACCACAGTGGTATGGGCCGTTAGCTCAGTTGGTAGAGCAGGGGACTTTTAATCCCAAGGTCGCGGGTTCGATTCCCTCACGGCCCACCATTTATCTTGCGCGTACGTTTTGGTTTTATGCGAAGCGTACCGTGGGTTTTCGGAATCTCCGAAAACATCTTTAGTACTGGCTCGTCGTCCAACGGCAGGACTCTGGCTTTTGGTGCCAGCTATCGGGGTTCGAATCCCTGCGAGCCAGCCAATTTATTTTTCATATTTGAACTGGGGTTTCTTTTGTCATTGCGGGCTCGACCCGCAATCTTACTCTTTCTGACATTGTTCGAATTGCTGCGTCACCTTGCATGGCGACCACGCGGGTAGGCGGGCAGAGCGCGCCTCTGGAGAACAGACAGTGCCATGAACACGATGCCGATGAGTCCCGTCAATATAGCAGTCAAGAAGAACAGGCCGCCAGAATCGCTCGTATCTGGTGTCTTGTCGGTTGCCTTGTCGGTTGCAGGCTTTTTATCTTCGGGGTCTGTCGCGGTGTCTCCAGGCTTCTTGTCACCATCGCCAGGCTCTTCCCCATCACCAGGGTCGGGTTCGGTGGGATCAGGGTCAGTTGGGTCTTCGCCGTCGCCAGGATCGGGTTCGGTGGGGTCTTCTTCAACATAGGTGGCTGTTATCGTTCTCTTCTCGGTAACGTTGGTGTAGTCGCCGTTCCAACCGTCAAAGACCCAGCCGTCGCGCGTGGGGTCAGCAGGCGGGGTTGCATCCGCACCATGGAATACCTGAACGGTGTCAATCACCGTTCCATCCCAGTCAAGGAATTCAACCGTATAGCGGTTAAGCGTGTAATAAACCTCCAGTTCGAGGGAGTCGCCTTCGACAATGACGCCTGAAAGCACATTATTGGGGCTGGCAGCATTGTGGGTATAGCCTGTAAACGAACGGATGATAGCCGTTACAAGCGAGCCAACATCGCCTGGGAACTCATCTGTGGCAAGAACGATATCCCCAGCTGCTAATGGGCCTAATGTGCCGCCAATTCCCCGATCGGCATAGTAGGTCACCGTATACTTCGCAATCTTCGAGATGAGTTCTTCCTCAATATAGCTTGCTGTTACGGTTCTATTCTCAGTAACGTTGGCATAATCCCCATTCCAATTGGCAAAGATCCAGCCGTCGCGTGTGGGGTCAGCAGGCGGGGTTGCGTCGGCACCATGGAATACCTGCACGGTATCAAGCACCGTTCCGTCGTAGTCAAGGAATTCAACCTCGTAGGTGTTGAGTGTGTAGTAGACCTTCAGTTCAAGAGAGCCGTCTTTTGCGATTGCAGCGGAAAGCACGTTATTGGTGTCGGCAGCATTGTGGGTGTAGCCCGTAAACGAACGGATAGCAGCCGCTACGAGTGAATCAACGTTACCCGAGAATTCTTCTGTGGCAAGAACGATTTCGGTTGCCAGTGCGCCGCCGATTGCGCGGTCGCCGTAGTAGGTCACCGTATATTTCGCGGTCTTTGGCGGCTCCAGCTCGCGAACAAAGGTTGCAAAAATGGTTCTGTCCTCGGTGACGTTAGTGTAGTCGCCGTTCCAACCGTCAAAGACCCAGCCGTCGCGCGTGGGGTCAGCAGGTGGGGTTGCGTCAGCACCGTGGAATACCTGCACGGTGTCAATCGCGCTTGCGTCCCAATCAAGGAATTCAACCTCGTAGATGTTAAGCGTGTAGTAGACCTTCAGTTCAAGGGAACCGTCTTCTGCGATTGCAGCAGAAAGCACATTATTGGTGTCGGCAGCATTGTGGGTGTAGCCCGTAAACGAACGGATAGTAGCTGTTGCGAGTGAGTCGATATCGCCCGAGAAATCTTCTGTGGCAAGAACGACTTCAGTTGCTAGGGCAGAACCGATTGCACGGTCGCCGTAGTAGGTCACCGTATATTTAGCGGTCTTTGGTGGTTCCAGTTCGCGAACAAAGGTCGCGAAAATGGTTCTGTCCTCGGTGACGTTGGTGTAGTCGCCGTTCCAGCCGTCAAAGACCCAGCCGTCGCGCGTGGGGTCGGCAGGTGGGGTTGCATCCGCGCCGTGAGGCACCTGAACGGCGGCAATCACGCTTGCATCCCAATCAAGGAAGGTTACGGTGTAAGAGTCGTTTGGCTCATAGCGATAGGTAAAGGTGGTGTTTTCCAGTATCGGACCGTCAGGGAAGTCAACTCCAACCCAGCTACCTGGCTTTTGATCAAAGCCTGGGTTGGGCTGCATGTCTGTGGGGACATGAACAGGATTCGCGCCCCAGATAACTTGTTCTGAGGTGGTAGTAACCGTGCCACCGAAGGTACCGTTTTCTATTTCGTAAGTTACGGTGTAAGAGTCGTTTGGCTCATAGCGATAGGTAAAGGTGGTTTTTTCCAGTATCGGACCGTCAGGGAAGTCAACTTCAACCCAGCTACCTGGCTTTTGATCAAAGCCTGGGTTGGGCTGCATGTCTGTGGGGACATGAACAGGATTCGCGCCCCAGATAACTTCTTCTGAAGTTGAGGTAACCGTGCCACCGAAGGTACCGTTTTCTATTTCATAGGTTACGGTATATTGAAGAAGCACGCGGACAGTATACTCTCTTGATTTTCCGCTCTCTGAAGTAACCGTATACGGTCCCAGTGCCGAAAGGTCGTAGAGTTCATCTACTTCGTGTTCTGGGTCTATGGTAGCAAAATCAGACCAGACGAGAGAAGAAAGACGCAAAGCGGCAAGGTCAGTATCTGAAGGCATAATTATGGTGATAGTGCCCACCATGTCTGGGTCGTCTTCATTAGTAATGACGGTGTCGCCGATTTGACCATCAAGAGTAAATTCTGTGATGTAATTGTCGTCTGAGTAAACTACAAAGGCTATTTCTACGTCAGCACTGGCAGTTAGGCTCGGGGCATCTGGATTTGAAGCATTAACGGTAAGAGTCGCGCTGTAGTCGCTAGGAATAAGGTCTGCATCAGGCTGTATGGTAAAGGTTGCGCTTTCGCCCGGAGCAAGCAGAGTTTCCCAAAGCGGAGAAACAACAATGGTATAGCCTGATGGCGCAACAGGCTCAGCAAGCAACACCGAGTCTGTGCCTATGTTGGTTACTGTTATTGTCTGAGCAGCAGGTTGCACGTAGGGATATGAGAGTTCCCCAAAATCTATGGGAGAAGGCGTTGCTTCAATTTTGCAGCTTGCTACAAAAACTTCCTCGTGCATATCGAAAAAGCCGCTGGTATTACCGTTTTCATAGTAGATACCACTATTCAACCCTTCAGTGTCCCATTGTACCGTTGCACCTGAAGAAGGCATATAGGCAAGGTGATCATCAGTGCCTTCCAGATACTGATCGGTCTCTGGCGTAGGTAGGGTTCCTATCGGATCCCATGCGACCACAATGCCGTCGCCAGTGATACTTGGTGATGCGCCCCTTTGTTGCCAAATAGTGCTGTTGCTGGGATTGTCGGTTTGAGATCCTACCAGATTTGTACCATATGAAAAGACGAAGCCGCCCGTCACTGTCACAGAAGCAGTCGAAGCAACCGCACGGATAGCATTGCCCGTTGTTGCTCTCACAACACCACCCGACACAACGATTTCCGCATTGAGAGCATTTGAAGTTGCCGTGCTAATAGCAGTGCCACCAGGGGCTGTTGCCTGCACCAGTCCTCCCGTAATATACGCCTTTCCGCCAGGAGTTCCAGCAAGCTGAATCGCACGCCCTTGCGTGCCGCTAGTGCTAACCGTACCACCGGAAACCGAGACCTTACCATTCGTTGCAATAGCATAGCTGGTAGTCGAGCCGAATGCGTCTACTACTGCGTTGTCTGTTATCAACAGTTCAGAATCAACGCCGCTCATAGTGATTGTTCCGACAGCGGCAAAATTATTGGAAGAGTAAACCCAAGCATCACCTTCAATAGTTAGCGAGGCGTCGTTTCCCGACATACTGATTGCGCTGCCGGTATGAGCCCCCACCTGTCCGCTAACCGTCACAGATGCATTTGCTCCCGACATGGTGATTCCAGTACCACTCCCAGCAGCCTCAACCTCACCTTTTATCGTTACCGACGCATTTGTTCCCGACAGGTTAATTGCGCCGCCAGAAGTTGTTGTCACCTTGGCGTTTTCCTCAACAGTCAAAGAAGCATCGGCACCAACCATATTGACGGCATTGCCCGCGCTTGCCCTCACTTCTCCATACACAATGAGTTCGGCAAATTGTCCCAACCCTTGCCCGTTAGTCCCAGCCTGCCAGGTAATTGCATTGTTATTGTTGTTGTTTACCACGCTGCCAGTATCGGCAATTACGAATGTCCCATTTCCAGTAATGGCTACGAGAGGCTGGTTCACGGTGTTTGATTTAGTATAGTTTGCGTCCCAAGTTGCGGTCGCCGTAGAGCCCGAAGGAGAGTCAAAGGCAAACACAAGCGGAGGGCCAGACGTATCACCAGTTATTGTCACGTCGCCAGTGATGGTGTATGTATTTCCAGAACACGACCAATTTGGATAGCTTGCGCCGTTATTGTTGTCGGTAAGATCAATGGTGGCGTCGCTTGCCGCATGGGCAAATGGTGGCGTGAGGGCAAAAAACGGAACGAGAGTAAACACGAGTAAAAGCACCAGTGCCACGGTAAAGGGCACAGTTGACAGTTTTCTTCCGTTGTTGCTTTTCCCTAGCAATAGACTACTTCGTTTTCCCTACGTTTAATTACCGACCACTTTTTTCATTTACCTTTGTTGCACTAATAATGCCCTTAATGCAACAATCAAAAACATCGACTTTTCGAATCGATGGGTATACCCTCTATAATGTTACCACAAAAATGCCGTTGTTTGGCGCTTTATCTCGATAGTTCTTATTTAGCAGAATTTATACTTCATAGAACCTGACAGGAGCTCCCTTGCATTCCACAATGATAAAGAATGATAAAAGAAGGATAAAAGAAGGATAAAAGAAGGATGGGGACTTCTTGTCGCCCATCCTTCTTGGTGGTTAGTGCTTGGCGGCTCCGCTAGGTTCGGTTGCTACGCTGGGTGCCGAGTGTCGAGTGCTGGCTACTCCAGCTGCGCTAGGTGCTCCAACTACGCCAGGTTAGCGTGTAGCGTGTCGGTGCTTGTTGCCGCATCCGCTACTTTCTTGCATGACTTCCTTTGGTCGTCGTTGCCATCTTGGGACGGCGTTGCAGAAGCGACAAGCCCATCAGCAACAAACTTCCTGTTCCGAGCGCCATGGCAAGCAGCGAGAATGTCTTGGTAGTATCTCCCGTATCGGGAACCTTCTTTGCAGGAACCTTTTCGGGCTCAGCTTGAGGTTCTTCTTTTGCAGGTGCTTCAGGTTCAGGTTCTACTGCTACTTCAACATACGTTGCCCGAACAACCGTATCTGCGGTGATGTTGGTATACTTCCCACTCCAGCCATCAAAGACCCAGCCTTCGCGTGTGGGGTCAGCAGGCGCAGTTGCATCGCTACCATGTTCTACTTGGACAGATTCGATTATCTCTCCGTCGTGGTCGATAAAGATAACGGTATACGTGTTAAGCGTGTAGAAAACCTTGAGTTCCAAAGAATCATCTTCTGCGATGGTGCCCGACAACACGTTGTTGGGGTTGGCAGCATCATGAGTATAGCCCGTGAAATCAAGAATTGCGGCAGTTACCGATGAGCCAATGATTCCTGAAAGTTCTTTGGTATCCAGGACAATTTCAGCTGCGAGCGGCGTGGTGCCTAGAGCTTTGTCACCGTAGTAAGTTACCGTGTATTTTGCGAATTCTTCTATTTCTTCTGGCTCGATATAGCTTGCTGTTACGGTTTCGTCCTTGGTGACGTTAGTGTAGTTACCTTCCCAACCGACGAAAATCCAGCCTTCGTGTTCAGGGGTGTTAGGCGGTGTTGCATCTTCGCCGTGAGCTACCTGAACAGCGTCAAGGATTTCCCCGTCGCGGTCAATAAAGGTCACGGTGTAGATGTTGGGTGCGTAGGTGTAGGTAAACTCGAGATCACCCGTTATGATGGTTCCCTCAAGAGGAATGAGTGCCCAAGCGCCCGTGTTTTGGTCGAATTCGGGGCTGTTACCCTTCATGCCCGTTGGAATATTATCGAGGTCTGTGCCGTAAGTATAGGCTTGAGTGATGGGTTCGGTGGTGCCATCTGCCCAAGTTCCGTTTACTATGTTGAAGGTCACGGTGTAGACGTTAGGCGTGTAATAGAAGGTTATCTCGTTGTCGGTAGCCTTGAGTTTGAGGATCTTGGATGCAGCATCTACCGTATAGCCATAGATATCGATTGCCGATTCGCTGACGTCGGTGTCCATCGTTTGATCGGTGGCTACCTTGTCCTCTGCCAGTTTAGTGGTGGTACCAACCAGATAGTAGTGAACGGTGTATTCAAGGTCGGTCTTGGGTGCAAAGTAGGCGGTATAGGTTGTTTCTTGGAACAAGCCGCCATTTTGTACTGGAAGCACCTGTGCGTTTGTAAGGTTTGTTGCGTCAACGGTAAGCGAAGTTCTCCACTGTGAGAAATTGTAGCCAGGAGACGGTATCGCGAGCGAACCTTGCGGGTTGCCCGTAACTGGAGCAACGCTTTCGCTTGCCTTGTCTACCAGCCCGCCAACAATATCAGCAACATATTTTATGATTACGGCTTCGTTTTCTAAGTAGGTATAGGTGTAGATTAGTCCTTCTCCTTTAACTGTTTCGAGTGTTATGTCGGCGACACCCCAACTGCCCGAACCCTGATCGTAGCCTACGTTTGGCTTCATACCGATGGGAATGTTAGGGAGTGGCTGTGCATAGGTTCCTGTTTCGGTGATGTCGTCTGTGCTGCCGTCTGCCCAGGTACCGTTTACTATCGTATAGATTACGCTATACGGGTCAGCGGTAAACGTCCAAGAGCCAGTAAAGGCAACGTCTTTGCCGGGCATGGTGAATTTGCCATCAGCATCAACGCTTGCATCATCTGTCTCCCAACCATCAAAGCTCCACACGCCAGTTTCGCCCTTGGCATTGGTGGTCTCCGTGGTGGTCAGTGCACCCTCAACCGTAACGTTTGAGCCTACTTGATATTGTTTTTCGGTAGGCAGCGAGCTATGGGTTGCCGGAGCTTCAGAGTCAGTGTCGAGTGCATAAGTAACTTTGTAGTACGGGTCAGCGGTAAACGTCCAAGAGCCAGTAAAGGCAACGTCTTTGCCGGGCATGGTGAATTTGCCATCAGCATCAACGCTTGCATCATCTGTCTCCCAACCATCAAAGCTCCACACGCCA
>Ga0082212_10000127_pt1 | contig 115389 bp, 97 predicted proteins | sample TergutNt197P3_FD_71548 | JGI IMG/M metagenome (GOLD analysis project Ga0082212, IMG submission 71548) | Neocapritermes taracua P3 segment gut microbial communities from Petit-Saut dam, French Guiana - Nt197 P3 | ecosystem: Host-associated > Arthropoda: Insects > Digestive system > Gut ...
GGGGGGCCCCCGGGCCGGCGGGCGCGGGCCCGCGGGGCGGGGGGCGGCCGGCCGGGGGGTGGGCCGTCGCGGGCGCCGACGCGCCCGGCTCGCGCGTCGAGCCGCTGCCCGGGGGCCACTGGATGACCGGCGTCGACGAGCGCGTCGACGCCGTGCCGCTCGGCGACCCCGGCTCGACCGCCCGCACCCCGTGGGCCGAGACCGACGTCGTGCCCGGCACCTGGGTGGCGACCGCCGTGGGCCTCGGCCGCGACCTCCCCACCCGTCCCACGCTCGAGCTCGACGGCACCACCGCCGTCGTGACCTGGGCCGACGGACTCACGACCCGCTCCGCACTGCCGGCCTGACCGGCGACCACCTCTAGGGCCCGATGACGAGCCCTGACTCGAAGGAGAGCAACCGATGAAGCGCACGATCCCGGCCGCGATCGGCATCGCCGCCGCCGCGTCCCTGGCTCTGACCGCGTGCAGCGGCAGCAGCGACGCCTCGGGCGGCTCCTCGCCGACCGGACCCGTCACCATCACGGTGTCGGGCTGGAGCCTGGCGACGACGCCCGAGTTCCAGACCCTGGCCGACGCGTTCCACGCCAAGGACCCGAACGTCACGGTCCAGCTGAAGGAGTACGACCCCGCGCAGTACACGACGCTGATCACCGCCGACCTGGCGGCCGGCAAGGCGCCCGACATCGTGACGCAGAAGGAGGTCAAGAACGTCTCGGTGTTCCAGTCGGGCGGCCAGCTCATGGACGTGAGCGACGTCGTCTCGAAGCTGCCCAAGGACGTGAGCGGCACGAGCTCGTACAAGATCGACGGCAAGTACTACGGCGTCCCGTACCGCCAGGACTCGTGGGTGCTGTTCTACAACAAGGACCTGTTCGACAAGGCCGGCGTCAAGTACCCCGACGGCACCTGGACGTGGGACGACTACGCCACCGCCGCCAAGACGCTCACCACGAACCTCAAGGGCAAGGGCAGCAAGGCGCTCGGCACCTACGAGCACTCGTGGCAGTCGACGCTGCAGGGCTTCGCGAACGCGCAGTCGCCGGGCGCCGACATCCTGTCGGGCAAGTTCGACTACCTGAAGCCGTACTACGAGCGCGCCCTCGGCCTGCAGAGCGCCGGCGCGCAGGTGGACCTCGGCACCATCACCACGAACTCGCTCACCTACCAGGCGCAGTTCGGCAAGCAGCAGGCCGCGATGATGCCGATGGGCAGCTGGTACGTGGCCACGCTGATCTCGCAGCAGAAGTCGGGCGACGCGGACACGTTCAAGTGGGGCTTCGCCCCGGCGCCGCAGCTCGACTCGTCGACGACCGGCCTGGACAAGACGCCGGTGACGTTCGGTGACCCGACGGCGTTCGCCATCAACGCGAACATCGACAAGTCGAAGGTCGCCGCCGCCAAGGAGTTCCTGACCTTCGCCGCCAGCGAGGAGGCCGCGACGGACCTCGCCAAGATCGGCATCACGCCGTCGATCACGAACGACTCGGTCGCCCAGACGTTCTTCTCCGTCGCCGGCGCCCCGACCGACGACCTGTCGAAGTTCGCGTGGACCAAGCACGAGACGCACCCGGAGAACCCGACGTCGTCGAAGACCGCCTCGGTGCAGACCATCCTCAACGACCTGCACACCGCCGTGATGACGGGCTCGAGCCCGATCGACAAGGCGATCAAGGACGCCCAGGACCGGTTCAAGAGCGAGGTCGGCAGCTGACCGACGGCCGGGGAGGGGTCCGCACGGGCCCCTCCCCGGCCAGCCTCTGCCGTCACCGCACCGAGGAGTCACCATGGCCACCGTCGTCACCGACGACCGCATCTCCACGGAGCGCCGCAGCCCCCGGCGCTCCCGCCCGGGCCGCGCGCTCGCACGCCGCAACACCCTGATCGGCTGGACGTTCATCCTGCCGAACTTCGTCGGGTTCGCGCTGCTCACGCTCGTGCCCGTCATCGTGCTGTTCTACATGTCGTTCACCAGCTGGAACGTGTTCGGCAAGGCCCCCTGGGTGGGGCTCGCCAACTACACGCGCCTCATCGACGACAAGAGCTTCCACACGGCGTTCCTGAACACGCTCTACTACGCCGTGATCCACATCCCGCTGACGCTCGTGGCCGCGCTCGCGCTGGCCCTGCTGCTCAACCGGAAGATGCGCGGCGTCACGTTCTTCCGCACCGTCGCCTTCTTCCCGTACATCACGTCGATCGTCGCGATCGCGTTCGTGTGGAACATGCTCTTCAGCCCCAAGTACGGGCCCATCAACCAGTTCCTCGGCCTGCTCGGCGTCGAGCACGGGCCCGGGTGGACCGTGTCGGCCCAGTGGTCCATGCCCGCCGTGCTGATCGTCGGCACGTGGCGCGAGATGGGCTACTACATGCTGCTGTTCCTCGCCGGCCTCCAGACGGTGCCGGCCGAGCTGCACGAGGCGGCGCGCGTTGACGGCGCGAACCCCTGGCAGCGGTTCTGGAACGTCACCATGCCGTGCCTGCGCCCCACGACGTTCTTCGTCACCGTGATGCTCACCATCGGCTCGTTCAAGGTGTTCGACCTGATCCTCGTGATGACCAACGGTGGTCCCGGGCAGTCGACCCTCGTGCTGAGCCAGTACATCTACCAGAAGGGGTTCGGCGAGTTCCAGTTCGGGTACGCGTCGGCGATCTCGGTCGTTCTTTTCCTGCTGTGCATCGTCGTCACGATCTTCCAGTTCCTCTGGAACAAGAGGAGGGAGTCCTGATGCGCACCCGCGTTCTCGGAAAGACCGTCGGGTACGTCGTCCTCGCGGTGGCGTCGATCGGGCTGCTGCTGCCGTTCTTCTGGATGGTCATCTCGTCGCTGAAGCACAACAACGACGTGTTCACGGTCCCGGTGCAGTGGTTCCCCAGCCCCGTCGTCTGGCACAACTACATCGAGATCTGGCAGCGGTCGGACATGACCACCTGGCTGCGCAACACGCTGCTGCTCGCCGTGGTGGTCACGGTGCTCCAGGTGTTCACCGGCAGCTTCGCCGCCTACGGGTTCGCGCGGATGCGGTTCCCCGGGCGCGACATCCTGTTCCTCGCCTACATCGGCACGATGGCCGTGCCGTGGCAGTCCTACATGATCCCGCAGTTCGTGCTCATGTCGAAGATCCACCTCAACGACACCCTCTGGTCGATCATCGCCCTGCAGGCGTTCGGTGCGTTCGGGGTGTTCCTCATGAAGCAGTACTTCGAGTCCGTGCCCGAGTCGCTCAACGAGGCCGCCCGCATCGACGGCCTCTCGGAGTACGGCATCTGGCGGCGCATCATGATGCCGCTGTCGATCCCGGCGATCGCCTCGCTCACGCTGCTGACCTTCGTCAACACGTGGAACGACTACCTCGGCCCGCTCATCTACCTGCGCAGCGCGCAGAACTGGACCATCCAGCTGGGCCTCAAGACGTTCATCAGCCAGTACAACGCCGAGTACGCGCTCATCATGACCGGCTCCGTGCTGTCCGTGCTGCCCATCGCGGTGATCTTCCTGCTCGGCCAGCGGTACTTCGTCGAGGGCATCGCGTCGACCGGGGTCAAGGGATGACCGCGCCCGCCGTCGCGCCCCGCCTGCGCGTGTCCGGCCAGATCTACACCACCGTGTTCGGCACGCTCCTGACCGGGCTGGTGGTCGACGCGATGCTGCTGGTCGCGTGCCTGCCGCTCGTGGTGATGCTGCTGACCACCGACCCGTCCCGGTCATGGCCGGCGCTCGCGGTGCTCGCGCCGCTCGCCGCGCCCGCCGTGGTCGCCGCGTTCGCGGTGTTCCGGCAGGTGTCCGACGACGGCGCGCCGACGCCGGTGCGCACCTTCTGGTCCGCGTACCGGAGGCACGCCCGCCGGTCGCTCGCCGTCGGGGGGCTGCTCGCCGCCGTGAGCGTCGTCGGGCTCGTGGACCTACGGTTCCTCGCCGGGCACCGGGCGGGCGCGCTGGCGACGCCAGGCATCGCCGTCGTGCTGCTGCTCGCCGCCCTGACCGGCGTCGTGGCGCTCGCGGCCGTGCCGGAGCTGCCCGCGGCCCGCCTGCGCGACCTGCTGAAGGCTTCCCTGTTCCTCGCGGTGCGGCGGTGGTACCTGGCCGGGGCGGCGCTCGTCGTGCTCGCCCTGCTGGCCGGCGTCGTCGCCGCCCGCCCTGCTCTGGGGCTCGGGCTGCTGCCCGCCCCGCTGCTGTACGTCGCCTGGGGGGCCGCGCGCTTCGCGCTGCGCCCGGCGATCCCCGAGACGCGGCCCGCGGGGTCGTTGGAGGAGATTCGATGACCAGCGTTGACGAGCTCGCCACCACGGTGGGCTCCGCGATCGACGACGCCCTGACGACGGTGCGCGGCACCGCGAAGGCGTTCGCCGACCGCTATCCCGACGACACCACCCGGGGCAACCAGTACCCGGTGCGGCCCGCCGACACGACCCACGCCGAGGGCGCCAACCGCGGGTGGACCACCAGCTTCCCCGCCGGGATGGACTGGCTCGCCTGGGAGCTCACGGGCGACGACGCCCTGCTCCAGGCCGGGCTGCGCCACCTGCACGACTTCGACCGGCGGGTGCACGAGGGCGACGACCTCGAGACGCACGACCTGGGCTTCCTGTACACGCTCGCGTGCGTGACGCCGTGGCGCCTGCTCGCTCCGGCCGCCGAGGCCGGCGACGCCGAGGCGGCCCGGACGCTGGCGGCGGCCCGCGAGGCCGCGCTGCTGGCCGCCGACCACCTCATGGGCCGGCTGCTCGAGCCCGCGGGGATCATCCAGGCGTGGGGCGACCTGACCGACCCCGCGCAGCGCGGGCGCACCATCATCGACTCGCTCATGAACATGCCGCTGCTCACCTGGGCCGGGCAGCAGACGGGCGAGCCGCGCTACGCCGACGCCGTCCGCCGCCACACCGCCCAGCTGCGCGAGCACATCCTGCGCGCCGACGACTCGACGTTCCACACGTTCTACTGGGACACCGAGACGGGCGAGGCCCTGCGAGGCGGCACGGAGCAGGGCGCGTTCGACGACTCGTGCTGGGCGCGCGGGCAGGCGTGGGGCGTCTACGGGTTCACGCTCAATCACGAGGCGACGGGCGACGTGCACCTGCTCGACGCCGCGCGCCGGTGCGCCGACTACTTCCTCGACCACCTGCCCGCCGACGGCGTCCCCTTCTGGGACCTCGCCTACGGCGACGGCAGCGACGAGCCGCGCGACTCGTCCGCCGCGGCGATCGCCGTGTGCGGGCTCCACGAGCTGGCGCGCGTCGAGCCCGACCCCGAGCGGGCCGCCCGGTACGCGGCGGAGGGCGTGCGCATCCTGCGCGGGCTCATGGCCGGGTACACGCCGACGGCGGAGGGCGTCGCGTCGGACGCGCTGCTGCTCCACTCGGTGTACGACGCACCCAAGGGCAACGGCGTCGACGAGGGGTCGCTGTGGGGCGACTACTTCTACCTCGAGGCGCTGGTGCGCCACGCCCGCCCCGACTGGGAGCGGTACTGGTGAGGCTCGTGACGTGGCTCGGCCCCGGCGGGGCCGAGCGTCCCGGCGCGGTGGTCGACGTCGACGGGACCGACCGCGTGGTCGACCTCGCGCCGGTGGCGGGCAGCGTCGTGGAGGTCCTCGCGGACCCCGCGCTGACCGCCGTCGCGCGGGCCCGCGCCGAGGCCCCCGCGGCGGGGCTTCCCGCGCTGGACGACGTCGAGCTCGCCCCGCCGGTGCGGCCGGGCACCATCCTGTGCCTGGGCTACAACTACGCCGGCCACGTCGCCGCGAGCGCCGCCCCCGACGACGTGCCGGAGTACCCGAACGTGTTCGTCAAGACGCCCAACACGCTGGCCGGCCCGCGCGACGACGTGGCGCTGCCCGCGGTGTCGCAGCACACCGACTACGAGGGCGAGATCGCCCTGGTGATCGGGCGGCGGGCGCGCAACGTGCCGCTGGCCGAGGCAGCCGGCTACATCGCCGGGTACACGCTGCTCAACGACGTGTCGTCGCGCGACTGGCAGGACCGGTCGTCGCAGTGGGAGCTCGGCAAGTGCTTCGACGGGTTCGCGCCGCTGGGCCCGTGGGTCACCACGGCCGACGCCGTGCCCGACCCGCAGGACCTGCTGGTGGAGGTGGTGCGCGACGGCGTCGTCACCGTCTCGCAGAGCACCGAGACCACCGTGTTCCCGATGGCGTTCGTCGTCCACTACGTGTCGCAGGTGCTCACCCTCGAGCCCGGCGACGTCATCTCCACGGGCACGCCCCAGAAGCTGCCGGAGGCGCTCGCCGCGCACCGGCCGCTCGCGCACGGCGACACGGTCACCGTGCGCGTCGCGGGGCTCGGGGAGCTCACCACCCGATTCGTGCAGGAGGCAGCACAGCGATGATCCTCGACTCGTTCCGGCTCGACGGGAAGGTCGCGCTGGTCACCGGCGCGCACCGCGGCCTGGGCCAGGGCGCCGCGCTCGCGCTCGCGGAGGCCGGCGCGGACGTCGCGCTCCTCGAACGCTCCCGCTCCGAGGAGACGATCGCCGCGATCGAGGCCCTGGGGCGGCGCGTGCACGTCGTCACGCAGGACCTGCTGACCGCCACGCCGGAGGACCTGGCGGCGGCGGTCGCGTCCGTCGTCGAGCACCTGGGGCGCCTCGACGTGCTGGTCAACAACGCCGGGACCATCCGCCGTGCGCCCGTGCTCGAGCACTCCGCGCGGGACTGGGACGAGGTGCTGGCGGTCAACCTCGACGCCGTGTTCCACCTGTCCCAGGCCGCGGGCCGCGTCTTCGTCGCCCAGGGCTCGGGCAAGATCATCAACGTCGCGTCGATGCTCTCGTTCCAGGGCGGCATCCTCGTGCCCGGCTACGCCGCGTCCAAGCACGCCGTCGCCGGGCTCACCAAGGCGTTCGCGAACGAGCTCGCCGCCCACGGCGTCAACACCAACGCCATCGCCCCCGGGTACATGGCCACCGACAACACCGCCCCGATCCGGGCCGACGCCGCGCGCGAGCGCTCGATCGTCGAGCGCATCCCCGCCGCCCGGTGGGGCAGGCCGTCCGACCTCCAGGGGGCCGTCGTGTTCCTCGCCTCCCTGGCGTCGGACTACGTCAACGGCGCGATCATCCCCGTCGACGGCGGCTGGCTGGTCCGGTAGCCCGAGCATCCACCACGCAGAAGGAGAAGACATGGACCAGCGTTACGCCTCGCACCCCGCCCAGATCCCCGGCATGGACACCGCCGCGCTGCGCGACCGCTTCCTCGTCGAGGACGTGTTCGTGCCCGGGCAGGTGTCGCTCACCTACACCCACCACGACCGCATCGTCCTGGGCGGGGCCGAGCCTGCCGGCACACCGCTGCGCCTCGAGACGTCCGACGAGCTGCGCGCCGCGTACTTCCTCGAGAACCGCGAGATCGGCATCGTCAACGTGGGCGGCGCGGGCACCGTCACCGCCGACGGCGAGGTCTACGAGCTGCCGACGGGCGCCGCGCTGTACGTCGGGCGCGGCACGCGCGACGTCGTGCTCGCCGACGCGGCCGACAGCTCGGGCGCCCAGTTCTACCTGTTCTCCGCCCCGGCGCACACCACCTACCCGACGGTGCGCGTGCTGCCCGAGGAGGCGAACGTGCGCGAGCTCGGCGACCAGGCCACGAGCAACCGCCGCACGCTGCGCCAGTACATCCACGCCGGCGGCGTCCGCTCGTGCCAGGTGGTCATGGGCGTCACCACCCTCCACGAGGGCTCCATGTGGAACACCATGCCGGCGCACACGCACGACCGCCGCACCGAGTGCTACCTGTACTTCGACCTGCCCGCGGACGCGCGCGTCATCCACCTCATGGGCGAGCCCACCGAGTCCCGCCACCTGGTGGTGGCCGACCGGCAGGCGATCATCTCGCCGTCGTGGTCGGTGCACTCCGGCGTCGGCACGTCCGCGTACGCGTTCGTGTGGGCGATGGCGGGGGAGAACCAGGAGTTCGACGACATGGACTCGGTGCCGCCGACGGCGCTGCGCTGACCCGCGCGATGAGCGAGCAGGCCTTCGACCGGCACCACTTCGACTACGCGCCGTGGGAGTTCGCCGCCCAGGCGGACCCCGCGGCGCGGGCCGAGCAGCTGGGCGCGCAGGACCGCCTGCGCGCCCAGCTGCCGGGTACCTCGCTCGGCGAGGACGTGTACCTGTCGCCCCTCGCCACCATCCAGACCGACACCCTCGCCGTCGGCGACCGGACCACCGTCGCCGCGCTCGCCCACCTCAGCGGCGACGTGACGCTCGGCGCGGACTGCTCGGTCAACGTCAGCACCGTCGTGCGCGGCACGGTCGCGGTGGGCGACGGCGTCCGCATCGGTGGTCAGACGTCGCTGCTCGGGTTCAACCACGGCACCGACCCGGCGGCGCCCATCCGCACGCAGCCGCTCACCACGCGCGGCATCACGGTCGGCGACGACGTGTGGGTCGGGTCCCACGTCGTGGTGCTCGACGGCGTGACGATCGGGGCGGGGGCGGTCGTCGGGGCCGGGGCCGTCGTGACCAAGGACGTGCCCGCGGGTGCGATCGTCGGGGGAAACCCCGCCCGGGTGATCCGGTGGCGCACGCCGCCCGCGTCGCCCGTGGCCGGCCTCGAGGAGCGGCTGGGCGACCTCGGTGCGCGGCTCCCCGACGACCTCGTCGCCCTGCTCGAACGCTGCTGGGACCCCGAGCGCTCGCTCTTCCGGGACGTTCCCGGGGCGGAGCCGACGCTCCGCGCGCAGTGCGACGCCGTCGAGCTGGCGGCGCTCGCGGGACTCGACGCGCCGCCGCAGTGGCCGCGCGAGGACTTGGTGGGATGGCTCCGCGCGCGGCAGGACGCCGCGACCGGCCTCGTCGCCCCGCTCGACCGCCCCGGCGCGGAGCTCGACCTGCGCGACGGCGAGGTGAGCTACCACCTGCTCAGCGTCGGCTATGCGCTCGACCTGCTGGGCTCCGACCTGCCCCACCCCGTCGCGCCGATCGCCACCATGGCGCCGGGGGAGGTGGTCGCGCTGCTCGACGGGCTCGACTGGGAGCACGAGGCCTGGGGCGCCGGCCACCTGGTCGACGCGCTCGGGACGGGCTGGCGCTGGAACCTCGCACAGGGGCTGCCCGGCGCCGCGGGTTCCCTCGAGGCGCTGGTCGGCTGGCTCACCACCCGCCAGTCGCCGCGGCTCGGCGTGTGGGGCACCGAGCAGCCCGGCGTCGGCCTGCTCCAGGTGGTCAACGGCTTCTACCGGGCAAGCCGGGGCACGTACGCCCAGCTCGGGCTGCCGCTGCCGTACCCCGAGCGGACGGTCGACACCGTGCTGCGCCACGCCGCCGACCTGCGGTACTTCGTGCCCGAGCGGCAGAACGCGTGCAACGTGCTCGACGTCGTCCACCCGCTGTGGCTGGCGGGCCGGCAGACGGCGCACCGCCGCGACGAGGTGGTTGCGCTCGCCGAGCGGCTCTGCTCGGATGCTCTCGGCCGCTACCGGGGCGGGTTCGCGTTCGCGGCCGGGACGGCCCGCCGACCGGACCCCGACCGCGCGGTGGCGCTGCGCGGCACCGAGATGTGGCTCGCGATCCTCTGGTACCTGGCCGACCTGCTCGACCTGACGCCGGCGCTCGGCTACCAGCCGCGCGGCGTGCACAGCCCCGATCCCTTCGCGCCGGGCCCGAGCGGGCTCGGCGGCGGGCGGTGATCGCGGGGCAGAGGCGGGGCTGACACGCACGACGGGTTCCGGCGACGCCGACGACGTCGCCGGACACTCGCATGCCCGCGCCATTCTGAGCTTGACCTTCGATGCACTTTCCATTCCTTTCGCTTTGAATGGAAAAGGTTTCAGCGTTCGCCGCCACACATCATCCCCGCTACCATCCCCGCGTCCAGAGCGATCATTTTCGAACATATTGACAGCGTCGGATTCATCGGCGAACAATTCCTAGGCCGACGCCATTCGTGCGCCAGGCAGGGCACGCAGACGTGCCCTCTTTCAATGACGAAAGGGATCGCCATGAGACATGCACGCATCGCCGTGCTTGCCGTGTCCGCCCTGCTCGTGAGCGGGGTCGGGGTGATGGCCCCGTCGGCCACGGCCGCCGGCTCGAGCGTGGACGTCACGGTCGACGCCGACACCGTCGCCGCCGACAACGTCAACGGGCTCACGTTCAAGGGCTTCGGCGTGCTGAGCGCCAACTCGACCAGCGCGCTGCTGATGGACTACAAGTCGCAGCAGCCCGCGGCCTACGCCCAGCTGCTGCAGGTGCTGTTCGGCGGCGACCACCCGCTGATGAACCAGGTCAAGATCGAGATGGGCGACGACCGCAACAACTCCACGGGGTCCGAGGCGGCGACGATGCGTACTGCCGACGAGCCCGCGAACGTCACCCGCGACCCGGGCTTCCAGCTCGCGGCCGACGCCAAGAAGCTCAACCCGAACCTGCGCGTGAGCATCCTGCGATGGAACGCCCCGCCCTGGGCGAGCACGAACGACAAGATCTACACCTGGTACAAGAACACGATCCTCGCGGCGTACCGCGAGTACGGGTACATGGTCGACTACGTCAACCCGGGTGTGAACGAGCAGAAGGCCGACCTGACCTGGACCAAGGACTTCGCGAACCGCGTCCGCACGGACACGACGGGATATGTGAGCGACGACCCGTCGCTCGCCGGCTTCCGCCCCGGTGAGGCCGACCTGTTCCACCAGATCAAGACCGTCATCTCCGACGAGTCGAGCCTGGCGACGTTCGGCAGCCAGATGTTCTCCGACCCGTCGCTGCAGGACGCGGTCTCCGTCGCCGGGTACCACTACAACACCGACGACGACAGCGCCAAGAGCTACACGCGCATCGCCGAGCAGCTCGACAAGGAGGTCTGGAACAGCGAGGCGCAGGCCACGTTCAGCAACTCCTCGTTCCGCCCCAACAACAACACCGCCGACCCGACGGTCGCCGGCACCGGGCTGGGCGGCATCAACAGCCCGCTCGAGATGGCCGACACCATCGTCAAGGGCTTCGTGAACTCCCGGCGCACGCACTTCATCTACCAGCCGGCCATCGGCTCGTTCTACGAGGGCGGGCAGTACTCCTACAAGGAGCTGGTCAGCGCCCGTGACCCGTGGTCGGGCTGGATGCACTACGACGCGGGCCTGGCGATCCTCCAGCACTTCAGCGACTTCGCCGTGACGGGCTGGGAGAACCCGGACAACACCGCGGGGATCTGGCGCGCGGTGCCGAGCGCGAGCATGGCGACGGCGACGGGCACCAACCCGGTCAACGGCCGCAACGGCCTGCCCGACTACCTGACGCTCGCCGCGCCCGACAAGAGCGACTTCTCGACGGTCGTGGTCAACGACTCCGAGCAGGCGAAGACGTACCGCATCACGCCGGAGCACTTCACGTTCGCGCAGGGCAAGCCCCTCGCGGTCTGGGAGACGCGTGCGGCCGGCACGGGCCAGGCCTTCAACGCCGACTACAAGCAGCACGTCGCCGACGTGGCGCCCGCGGCGGACGGCAGCTACACCGTCACGGTCGACCCGTACGCGATCGTCACGGTCACGTCGCTCGACGTCTCCGGCGACTCCAACTGGACCACACCCCTGCCGGTCGAGGGCCAGCGCACCGTGCTCGACGCCGACCCCACCCACAAGGTCCTGTGGCAGGACGGCTTCGACTACACCGGCAAGACCGTGCCGGTGATCGCCGACGGCGGCGGCCTTTCGGGTAGTTCGGAGAGCTTCGTCGCCTCGCGCGGCGGGGACACGGGCACCATCCCGCTCTACACGTGGGACCGCAACGGCACGTTCGAGGCCGTGCGGCAAGCGGACGGCGGGTGGGCCCTGCAGCAGCAGGTCGACCGGCAGACGACGGGGGTGGGCGGCGCCTGGAACGGCGGCGACCCGATCACGGGTGTCGGCGACCTGCGCTGGACCAACTACAAGGCGTCGGTCGACGTCGCCTTCTCGCAGACGGCGGCCCCGGCCGACGCCTACGCGGCGATCGGCGCCCGCTCCACGGGCGGCGACAGCACCAACACGCTCAACGGCACGCCCTACGCCCTGCGGCTGGACCGCGACGGCGGGTGGCAGCTGGAGCGCGTGGGCACGGCCGTCGCGAGCGGCACGGTGGCCGGGGGCAAGTACGACCCCGCGGCGTGGCACCACCTGGCGATCCAGGTGGCCGGCACCGACGTGACGGCCTGGGTCGACGGCACGCAGGTCGCCGACTGGACCGACGCCGGCACCCCGTACCTGTCGGGCCGCGTCGACCTGGCGAGCGGGTTCTCCACGACCCGGTTCGACAACCTCAGCATCGAGCGGGTCAAGGGCTACGCGCCGTACTACAGCGAGTACCTCGACGGCATGGAGATGAACGACCTCGCCGACCCGCCGGCCACCAAGCTCGTCTACGACGGCGCGTGGAAGCACGCCGACGGCGGCGGCATGTACGAGTACCAGCGGTCCTCCTCGGTCAACCAGGCCGCGGGTGCGGGTGTCTCCTACACGTTCACCGGGACGGGCCTCGACGTCGTCGGGCAGAACGACGGGTCGGCGCGGCTCAAGGTGTCGGTCGACGGCGACGTCATCGACGCCAACGCCGCGACGCACGCGTCGGCCTACTACCAGCAGACGTACTCGCTGCGCGGCCTGCCGTACGGCAAGCACACCGTCCGGCTCGAGGTGCTGACCGGCAAGATCGACGTCGACGCCGTCGGCGTGGTCGAGCAGCCGCCGGCGTCGCCGTTCCCGCCGTCGGACCTCACCAAGGCCGTCAACGCCGCGCGGAAGGTCCAGCGGGACGCCGACTACACGGACGCCGACTGGGCGCTGTTCCAGCGAGACCTCGCGATGGCACAGTCCGCGGTGTCCGACCCGTCGGCCTACCGGCTCGACGGCGAGGGCGCTCAGCAGCTCGCCGCCCGGCTCGCCGGCGCGGCCCGCCCGCTGGCGAACCGCGTGGTCAGCATGCCGCAGACGTGGCGTGCGGCCGTCGCCGGCGGTGCGACGCCGGACCTCCCGGCCACCCTCCCCGCGACCCTGACCGACGGCGCCACGCGTGACCTGCCGATCACGTGGGACCTGACCGGGTTGGACCTCACGCAGCCGTGGAGCACCGTCACGGTGCACGGCTCCTACGGCAGCGCGGCGGCGACGGCGCGCGTCGAGGTGGTCCCGGCGGGCGTGCTGGCGTTCGCCGACGTCAACGGGACGGCGGCGGCGCTGGGCGCGGAGTCGCCGTCGTACCGGGCGATCGCGGACCTCGTGGGCCCCGGGCTGCTCAACCAGGCACCCGACCAGGTCTACGAGAACGGCGCCACGTGGGGCCACTACGGCCGCAACGCCGCCGGTGCGCGGACGATCAACTACAAGGGGATCGTCGCGGGGCCGTACGACAAGCTCACCACGACCGGGATCTACGCCTCCGACCAGGTGGGCGCCGAGCTGACCTACACGTTCACGCTCCCCGCCGGCCGGTACACCGTCGCCGCGGGCAGCAACTCGTGGTGGCCCGGCAACGCCCGCACCGAGGACGTGTTCCTCGACTACGACGGCCAGGCCCACAAGGTCGACACCGTCACGCTCGACAGCGGGCACCCGAGCAAGGTCATGGGCTACACGCTCGACCTGGCGCAGCCGGGGCCGGTCACGCTGCGGCTCCGGGCCGTCAACGGCCAGTCGCCGATGCTGTCGTGGGCGGCGGTGGTGCAGGGCTGACGAGCCCGGAAAGGCGGGGCCCGGCCGGCGGGGCGTCATCGCCCCGGCGGCCGGGCCTGCCGTCTGTCCAGGTCAGGCGTTCGCGAGCCGGGCCCGCAGCCCGTCGAGCTGGTCCGTGAGCTCGACGGGGACGCGGCCGCCGAAGCCCTCGAAGAACGCCTCGGTGAGGTCGGCCTCCCGGCGCCAGGCCTCGGCGGGCACGTCGAACAGTGCGGCCACGGCGTCCTCCGTCAGGCCGAGGCCGGTCAGGTCCAGGGAGCCCGCCGCCGGCAGCAGGCCGACGGCGGCGCGGACGGCCCCGACGTCGGACCGTTGGCCGCGCGCCCGCTCGACCTGCTCGGTGATCCACGCGACGACGCGCGTGTTCTCGCCGAAGCCGGGCCACAGGAACCGGCCGTCCGCACCCTTGCGGAACCAGTTGACCTGAAACACGCGGGGGCGCCGGGCGGGGGCCAGCGCGTCGCCGACGGCGAGCCAGTGCGCCCAGTGGTCGGGCATCGCGTACCCGCAGAACGGCATCATCGCGAACGGGTCGCGGCGCAGCTCGCCGACCGTGCCCTCGGCGGCGGCGGTGCGCTCGGAGCTGATCGTGGCGCCCAGGAACACGCCGTGGTCCCAGCTCAGCGCCTGCGTCACGAGCGGCACGTTGGTGGCGCGGCGGCCGCCGAACACGATCGCGTCGACGGGCACGCCCGCCGGGTCGTCCCAGTCGGGGGCGATCGACGGGCACTGCGAGGCCGCGACGGTGAACCGCGAGTTGGGGTGGGCTGCCGGGCGGCCCGAGTCGGGCGTCCAGTCCCTGCCCGTCCAGTCGACCAGGTGCGCGGGCGGCTCGGGCGTGAGGCCCTCCCACCAGACGTCGCCGTCGTCGGTGAGCGCCACGTTGGTGAAGATGACGTCGTGCGACAGCGTGGCGATCGCCGTCGGGTTGGTGTCCGGGCCGGTGCCGGGTGCCACGCCGAAGAAGCCCGCCTCCGGGTTGATGGCGCGCAGGGCGCCATCGTCGTCGGGGCGCATCCACACGATGTCGTCGCCGAGGGTCTCCACCTGCCAGCCCGGCAGGGTGGGGCGCAGCATCGCGAGGTTCGTCTTGCCGCACGCGCTCGGGAACGCGGCGGCGAGGTGGAACCGGTGGCCCGCGGGGTTGGTGACGCGCACCAGCAGCATGTGCTCGGCGAGCCAGCCCTCGTCGCGGGCCATCACCGACGCGATGCGCAGCGCGAAGCACTTCTTGCCCAGCAGCGCGTTGCCGCCGTACCCCGAGCCGAACGACCAGATCTCGCGGGACTCCGGGAAGTGGGCGATGTACTTGGTCTCGTTGCAGGGCCACGGCACGTCCCGCTCGAGCGGGCCGAGGGGTGCCCCCACGCTGTGGACCGCGGGCACCCAGTCGGCTCCCTGGTCGATGAGCTGCAGCACCCGCGGCGAGACGCGCGTCATGACGTGCATGGAGACGACGACGTACGGCGAGTCGGTGATCTCGACGCCGACCTGCGAGATCGGGCCGCCCAGGGGGCCCATCGAGAACGGCACCACGTACAGGGTGCGGCCCCGCATCGCGCCGGCGAACACGCCGCGCAGCTCGGCGCCCATGCGCGCCGGGTGCTCCCAGTTGTTGGTGGGCCCGGCGTCCTCCTGGCGCTCGGAGCAGATGAAGGTGCGCGACTCGACGCGCGCAACGTCGGACGGGTGCGACCGGGCGAGGTAGGAGCCCGGGCGCCTCCCCTCGTCGAGCCGCACCAGCGTGCCGGCCTCCACCATCTCGGCCAGCAGCCGCTGCTTCTCATGCGCCGAGCCGTCGCACCAGACGACGGCGTCGGGCTGGGTGAGCGCCGCGACCTCGGCGACCCACGCCTCGACGGACCGGTCCCCGGGGTCGACGACGGCGCTCGGGCGGCGGTAGGCGGTGGCGGCGGGGTGCTCGACGGTAGCGGTCATGTCTCGACCCTTCCGCGGTTGGCTCCACCCTTGCCACGGTTCAGCCTGTCAAGATCGGACGATCTTGACGTAGCGTGAAAGGCGTGGCCACCGACGTCCCCGACCTGCTCACCCTCGGCCGCCGCGTGCGGCACCTGCGCACCCGGCGCGGCCTGACGCTCGACGCGCTCGGCGCCGCCGTCGGGTGCACGCCGTCGCTGCTCTCGCTCGTCGAGAACGGGCGCCGCGAGCCGCGCCTGTCGCTGCTGCGCGCGATCGCGGCGGCGCTCGACGTCGGCGTCGGCGACCTGCTCGCTGCCGAGGCGCCCGACCGGCGGGCCGCCCTGGAGATCGAGCTGGAGCGTGCCCAGCGCGGGCCGCTCTTCGGGGAGCTGGCGCTGCCGCTGGTGAGGCCGTCGCAGCGGCTGCCCATGCCGGTGCTCGAGCAGCTGGTGGGCTTGCACGCCGAGCTGGCCCGGCGCGAGGAGCAGGCGATCGCCACGCCGGAGGAGGCGCGGCGGGCCAACACCGAGCTGCGCCTGGAGCGGCAGGGGCGCAACAACTACTACCCGCACATCGAGCAGCTCGCGGAGGACCTGGTCACGCGCGCCGGGTACCCGGGCACGGGGGCGGTATCGCACAGCACCGTCGCCCGGATGGCCCGATCGCTGGGGTTCGAGATCCTGCACGTCACCGACCTGCCGCGGTCGGCCCGGACCGTCACCGACCTGCGCCACGGGCGCATCTACCTGCCGCAGGCGTCCACGCCGGGCGGGCACGGGCTGCGGTCCCTGGCGCTCCAGGCGGTCGCCCACCGCCTGCTCGAGCACGAGCGCCCGCGCAGCTACGCCGAGTTCCTGCGCCAGCGCGTCGAGATCACCTACTTCGCCGCGGCGTGCCTGGTGCCGCAGCAGGCCGCCGTCGCGTTCCTCGCCGCCCGCAAGCGCGACAAGGACCTGGCCGTCGAGGACTTCCGGGACCACTTCGGCATCACGCACGAGGCCGCCGCGATGCGCCTGACCAACCTCGCCACGGAGCACCTGGGCATCTTGCTGCACTTCGTGCGCGTCGGCGACGACGGCTCCCTGTTCCGCGGGTACGCCAACGACGGGATGCCCCTGCCGCAGGACGTCACGGGGGCGATCGAGGGCCAGCTCGTCTGCCGCGCCTGGGCCGCCCGCGCGGTGTTCGAGCGCCGCGACGTGGCCACCGAGTACTACCAGTACACGGACACCCCGGCGGGCACGTTCTGGGGCTCGGTCCAGATCGGCACCCAGGGGCCCGAGGGATCCGGCGCCGGCGCCTTCTCCATCACCGTCGGGGTGCCGTACGCATACGCGAAGTGGTTCCGCGGGCGGGAGACGCGCGAGCGCCGCGTGTCCACGTGCCCCGACCCGGCGTGCTGCCAGCGCCCGTCGGCCGACCTCGCCGCGCGGTGGTCCGACGTCGCGTGGCCGAGCGCGCGCATGCACCAGCAGATCCTCACCGCGCTGCCGCGGGGCGCGTTCCCCGGCGTCGAGGACGTGGAGCTCTTCGCGTTCCTGGAGCGGCACGCCCCCGCGGAGTGAGGGCTACCGTTCGTGGGAGAGGTCGCCCACCGCCGGAGAGACCATGAGCTTCGAGAACACCGCCGTTCCGAACCAGCTGTTCGACGCCGAGCACTCGGCCGCGATCGTCGCGTCGAGCTTCGACGCCACCCCCGACCCGCGGCTGCGCGAGCTGCTCACCGCGCTGGTCGCGCACCTGCACGCGTTCGTGCACGAGGTGCGCCTGACGCCCGACGAGTGGGAGCGGGCGATCGAGTTCCTCACCGCGACGGGGCACATGTGCACCGACTCGCGGCAGGAGTTCATCCTCCTGTCCGACACGCTGGGCGTCTCGATGCTCGTCGAGTCGCTCGCGGGGGAGGGCGGGGCCGACCTGACCGAGGCGACGGTCGAGGGCCCCTTCCACGTGGTGGCCAGCCCGGAGCGCGAGAACGGCGCCTCCCTCAACGACGCCGACGAGCCCGGCGACCCCCTGCTGGTCACGGGCCGCGTCACCGACGAGGCGGGCGCCCCCGTCGCTGGGGCCACCGTGGACGTGTGGCACGCGAACGCCGACGGCTTCTACGACGTGCAGAAGCCCGAGGCGATGGGCGTCGGCGACCTGCGCGCCGCGCTCACCACCGACGACGGCGGGCGGTTCTGGTTCCGCTCCATCGTGCCGTCGTACTACCCGATCCCCACCGACGGCCCTGTCGGCGGGATGCTCCGCGCGACCGGCCGCCACGAGTTCCGGCCGGCGCACGTCCACTTCCAGGTCACGGCTCCGGGCCTGCGGCGGCTCACCACGCACCTGTTCGTGGGCGGGTCGCCGTACATCGACTCCGACGCCGTGTTCGGGGTCAAGGAGTCGCTGGTCTTCGACTTCCCGTGGGTGGACGACGCCGCGCGCGCAGCCGAGGTGGGGCTGCCGAACCCGTTCCGGCACGTCGACTTCCCCGTCGTGCTGCACCGCGAGGAGCCCGCAGGCACCGGGGCCGGCGGCACCGTCGGATGAGCGACCGGATCCGGGTCCAGACCGGTGTGGCCACCCGCGTGCTGCTGGGTCCCGGCGCGCGCCATCGCGTGCCCGACGAGGTCGAGCGGCTCGGCGCCAAGGCGGTGCTGCTCGTCGCCGGCATGCGGCAGGACGCGGCGGGAGAGCTCGCGGACGCCCTGGGCCGGCGGCTCGCGCTCCGGTTCGCGCGCCCCACGGTGCACACCCCGGTCACCGTGACCGACGAGGTCATGGGGCTCGTCGCCGACCGGGGCGGCGTGGACGCCGTCGTCGCGCTGGGCGGGGGCTCCGCCGTCGGGCTTGCCAAGGCCGTGGCGGCGCGGACCGGCATCCCGCAGGTCGCCGTCCCGACGACGTACGCCGGCTCCGAGGTGACGCCCGTGCTCGGCGAGACCTCCGGCGGCGTCAAGACGACCCGCAGGGACCCGGCGCTCCAGCCGGGCACGGTGGTCTACGACCCCGAGCTCACCCTCTCCATGCCGCCCGGCCTGACCCTGACCTCCGCGCTCAACGCCCTGGCCCATGCGGTCGAGGGGCTGTGGGACGCGGAGGCGTCGCCGGGGGCGCTCGCCTATGCCACCGAGGCCGCGACGACGATCCTCGCCGCCCTCCCCGCGGTGCTCGACCGGCCCGACGACGTGGGCGCCCGCGAGGAGCTCCAGGGTGCGGCCTGGCTGGCCGGCGTCGTCCTGGCGCAGTCGCGCATGGGGCTGCACCACCAGCTTGCGCACGTGCTGGGCGGGGCGTTCGACCTGCCGCACGCCCCGCTGCACGCGATGCTGCTGGCGCACGTCATGGAGTACGACCTGCCGGCGGCGCCGCGGGCGCAGGCGCGGCTGGCGCGGATCGCCGACGGGGACCCCGTCGCGGCGGTGCGCGCCCTCGCCGCGCGCTTCGACGGCCCGCGGGCGCTCCGCGACCTCGGCGTGCCCGAGGACGGGCTGCGCGCGATCGCCGAGCGCGTCGTCGCGCACCCGTACCCGAACCCGCGGGCCCTGGACGTCGCGTCGGTGCACGCGCTGCTGCGCACGGCGTGGTGAGTCAGCGCTCCCGCGGGTACCGGAGCGAGGCGCCGGGGCGCAGCACGGCGAGCTCGCCGCCCCACGCCCCGAGCCGCTCGACCAGGGCGTCCCACGTGTCGCGGATGGTGCCCATCGGCCGGGACGACGGCGTCGCCGCGCGGAACAGGCTGTTCCAGTGCAGCGGCACCACCACCCGCGGGCGCACCGTCGAGACGGTCGCGTCGAGGAACGCGTCGCGGTAGCGCGCGTCGTCGGCGACCGAGCCGGCGGTCGCGAGCAGCAGGACGTCGGCGCGCACGCCGTCCAGCGCCCCGGGCACGAAACCCGCGGACCCCTTGACCAGCACCGTCGCCGCGGGGTGCTCCACCAGGAAGTCGAAGGAGCCGCCCTCACGGAAGTCGCCCAGGGCGGCCGGCTGGACCAGCGGCGCGGTGATCTCGGCGCCGTCGCCGCCGAGCGTCCCGGGGGAGTGGCGCGAAGCCAGGGCGGTCACCGAGAACGCGCCCACCGGCGTGGCAGCGCCCGGGACCAGGAGCCGCAGCTGCGACTCGGGCAGCCCGCCACCACGCCCGATCTGCGCGGTCGACGCCGAGCCGTGCACGACGGCGCCAGTGCGCGCCGCGATGTACGGCGCGTCGAGGGCGTGGTCGTGGTGGGAGTGCGACACGAACACCGCCCGCACCCGGGTCGCGCCGGCCTGCGCGAGCACGCGGTCGACGTGCTCCGGCGAGGTGCGGACCCGGCGCCGGACGATGGCGCCGACCCCGACGGGGCTGACGAAGGCGTCGAACAGGAGCTGGTCGGTGCCGTCGTCCAGCAGCACCGTCGAGGTGCCGAGGAACGTGGCGTGCAGGCCACCCGGCGCCGCGCCCGCGCCGTCGTCGACCAGGTGCGAGCGGTAACGCTCGAGGTCGCGCAGCGACGGGCGCAGCGCCGAGGTGAGCACGCCGCGCAGCACGGCACCACGTCCAGCCATGGGCGTGAACCTACCGCCGTGCCGCGCGCCGCCTACAGCAGGTGGCCCAGGAACATCGTGACGAACGCGAAGTAGATCAGCAGCCCGGCGATGTCCTTGATCGACGTGATGATCGGGGCGGCGCCCGCCGCCTGGTCGATGTCGAGGCGGATCAGCACGTAGGGCACCAGGAAGCCGAGCAGCGCGGCCAGGGTCATCGCGACCACCAGGGCGAGCCCCACCGCGACGCCCAGCATCGGCATGCCCTGCCACAGCGCGGCGATCGTCCCGGACAGCACCCCGACCACCAGGCCGAGGCTCAGCCCGACGCCGACCTCCTTGAGGAAGTGCCGGAAGAACGTCTGCAGGCGGATGTGCCCGACGACGACGCCGCGCGCGAACACCGTCGACGACTGCGTGCCGACGTTGCCGCCCATGTCCATGATCAGCGGGATGAACACGGCGACCGCGACGATCGACTCGAGGGCGTCCTCGAACCCCTCGATCACCAGGCCGGACAGCATGCCGGCCACCACGGTGATCAGCAGGAACGGCAGCCGCACCTTCCAGATGCGCCAGAGGCTGCCGTTGACCAACACGTCGCTGCGGCTCGCCTCGCTGCCGGTCAGGTCGGTGAGGCCGGCCTGCTGGTAGAAGTCCTCGCTGGCCTCCTCCTCGAGGATGTCGAGGGCGTCGTCGACGGTCACGATCCCGACCATGCGGTTCTCGCTGTCGACGACGGGCACGGCGAGCAGGTCGAGTTCCTGCAGCAGCCGCGCGACGGCCTCCTGGTCCTCGCCGGTCGACACGGACACGGGCCCGCGGGCCATGACGTCCTCGAGCCGGGCGGCCGGGTCGGCGACCAGCAGGTCGCGCAGGGACAGGACGCCCCGCAGGCGGCGCGACGGCGTCGTGACGTAGAGGGTGTAGATCGTCTCGACCTCGCGGGCCTGCGTGCGGACCCGGTCGAGCGCCTGCGCGGCCGTCCAGCCGGTGGGCAGCGTGACGTACTCGGTGGTCATGATGCGGCCCGCGGTCTGGGGCTCGTACCCCATGAGCACGTGCGTGGCCGCGCGCTCCGCGGGCGACAGCGCGTCGATCAGGCGCCGGGCCACCGTGGCGGGCAGCTCGTCGAGCAGGCGGACACGGCGGTCCGGGGCGAGGGCGTCGACCAGCTCGACCGCGCCGTCGTCGGCGAACGAGCGCAGCAGGCGCTGCTGCTGGACCGTGTCGAGCTGCTCGAAGACCGCCAGGGCCTTCTCCTTGGACAGCAGGCGGAACACGATGGCCTGCTCCGCGGTGGGCAGCGCGTGGAACGCCTGCAGGGTCTCCTTCGAGCCCGCCTCGGCGAGCGTCGTCTTCAGGTCGTCAAGGTCCCGCGTGCGGGCCTGGGTCGTGATCAGTTCTTGCAGCATGGGGCACCTCCGGGCACAGCCGGGTCAGGCGGATCAGCACGTCGTGGCCGCGTTCGTCGCAGCGACTCTCTCCACTCATGCGATCACCCCCTCGGGCCGGTCCCGGAGCCCGCGACGTCGTCGCGGTGCCCGCGCCCCGCCGGTCGCGAGGCCGCGTCGGACCCTACGGGGTGGGGCTGCGTGCGGCGCCGCCCGGGGCGCGATCCGCCGCCTGGCCCGGCCCGTCGCGGTGCCTGCACGGCGTCCGACGGCGATACTGCCCACGTGCCCAACCTCGAGCCGCGCGCAGACCTGGACCGCATCCCTTCCACGTCGCTCGCGCCGGACGGCATGAGCGCCCGGGAGGCCTACATGGCCGTCCACGACGAGCTCATGCTCGACGGGAACGCCCGCATGAACCTGGCCACGTTCGTGACAACGTGGATGGAGCCGGAGGCCGGCCAGCTCATGGCCGAGGCGTTCGACAAGAACTCGATCGACCACGACGAGTACCCGTCCACGTCGCGCATCGACGCGCGCCTCGCCTGCATGGTCGCCAGCCTGTTCCACGCCCCGGGGATCGACCCGGACCGCCCCGAGTCCGCGACCGGCGTCAGCACCATCGGGTCGTCCGAGGCCGTGATGCTCTCCGGGCTGGCCCTCAAGTGGCGCTGGCGCGCGGCCCGGCGTGCCGCGGGCGCCCCCACCGACCGGCCCGTGCTGGTGCTGGGCAGCAACGTGCAGGTGGTGTGGGAGAAGTTCTGCCGCTACTTCGACGTCGAGCCGCGGTACCTGCCCGTCGAGCCTGGGCGCTACGTGATCACCCCGGAGCAGGTGCGCGCCGCTGTCGACGAGAACACGATCGGCGTGGTCGCCGTGCTCGGCACCACGTTCACGGGGGAGTACGAGGACGTCGAGGGCATCGCCCGGACGCTCGACGAGCTCGCCGCGGCCGGCGGCCCGGACGTGCCGATGCACGTCGACGCCGCGTCGGGCGGGTTCGTGGCGCCGTTCCTCGACCCGGACCTGGTGTGGGACTTCCGGCTGCCGCGCGTGCGGTCGATCAACGTCTCGGGCCACAAGTACGGCCTGACCTACCCGGGCATCGGGTTCGCCGTGTGGCGTTCGCCCGAGGACCTGCCCGGTGAGCTGGTGTTCCACGTGAACTACCTGGGTGGCGACATGCCCCCGTTCACGCTCAACTTCTCGCGGCCCGGCAACCAGATCGTGGGCCAGTACTACAACTTCCTGCGGCTCGGCACGGCCGGGTACACGCGGATCATGGCCGAGCTGCGCGCCTACGCCCTGTGGCTTGCGGGGTTCGTGCGGGAGGCGCTGCCCGTGTACCGGGTGGTGAGCGACGGGTCGGCGCTGCCCGTGATCGCCCTGAGCCTGCCCGACGACAGCCCCTTCACCGTCTTCGACGTCTCCCACGAGCTGCGCGCCCAGGGGTGGCAGGTCCCCGCGTACACGATGCCCGCCGACGCCGAGAACGTCGCGGTGCTGCGCATCGTGCTGCGGCACGGGTTCAGCGCCGACCTCACGCAGCGGTTCGGCGAGGACCTCGCCGCCGTCACCGCGAAGCTCCAGCGGCACGGGTCGGTGGACGCCACGGCCCGCCACTTCGCGCACTGACCCGGTCCGCCGGGCGCGTCCCTGCCGGAGGTGCGAGGGTCGGCTTGTCACCACCCGGCACGGCCCAAGGAGCGCCCCCATGTCCGTCCCCGACCTGACCCTGAACAACGGCGTCACCCTGCCGGCCGTGGGGCTCGGCGTCTTCCAGACCCCGCCGGAGGAGACGGTGGCTGCCGTCGAGACCGCCCTGCGCGTGGGGTACCGGCACATCGACACGGCTGCCGCGTACAACAACGAGCGCGAGGTCGGCCAGGGCATCGCCCAGAGCGGCGTGCCCCGGGACGACGTCTTCATCGAGACCAAGGTGTGGGTCAGCGACTACGGCTACGACAAGACGCTGCACGCGTTCGAGAAGGCGACGGGCAAGCTGGGCGTCGACCACCTCGACCTGCTGATCCTGCACCAGCCCGCCACGGACCGGTTCGACCAGACGATCCAGGCGTACAAGGCCCTCGAGACGCTCTACGCCGACGGCAAGGTGCGCGCCATCGGCGTCAGCAACTTCACGCCGCACCACCTGGCCGAGCTGCTCGCCCAGACCGAGGTGGTCCCCATGGTCAACCAGGTGGAGCTGCACCCGTACTTCTCGCAGCCGGAGGTCCGCGCGGCCGACGCCGAGCACGGCATCCTCACCCAGGCCTGGTCGCCCATCGGCGGGATCACGTTCTACCCGGGCTGGGGCGACGAGCGGCGCAGCGTCATGCAGGACCCGACCATCGCCGAGATCGCCGCGGAGCACGGCAGGTCGCCCGCGCAGGTGATGCTGCGCTGGCACGTGCAGCAGGGCCGGTCGGCGATCCCGAAGTCGACCAACCCGTCGCGCATCGCCCAGAACTTCGACGTCTTCGACTTCGAGCTGTCGGCCGACGACGTCGCCCGCATCGACGCCCTCGACACGGGCGTGCGCTCGGGACCCGACCCGGACACCCCTCGCCCCGAGATCTTCGACCGAGTGGTGCCGGAGGCCTGAGCCCGCGGCGACGCCGCGGGCGGGCGAGCACGGCAAACGAGCCCGCGAGATAGAGCGCGAGCCCGCGAGATAGAGCGCGACCGGGCTCTATCTCGCGGGCTCGGGCTCTATCTCGCGGGGTGGTCGCGTGTCAGCAGGTGTCTCAGGGGGCGACGAGCCCGTCCGTCAGCGACTGCAGGTTGCGGCGCATGACGGTGAGGAAGTCGTCGCCCGCCTCGGCGCCCTGGTCGGTGAGACCCTCGAGCGTGTCGAGCACGGTGGCGTGCACGCCCAGGTCGGCGGCCAGCGTCTGCACGACCCGCGGGGACACGAGCGTCTCGTAGAAGATCGTCGCGACGTTGTGCTCGCGCACGACGTCGCTGATCTCGCGCAGGCGGGCCGGCGACGGCTCGATGTCGTGGCTCAGGCCGGTGATGCCCACCTGCTCCAGGCCGTAGCGCGCGGCCAGGTAGCCGAACGCCGTGTGGTTGGTGACCAGCGTCGCGCCCTGGAACGGGGCGAGCGCCTCGGCGAACTCGGCGTCCAGGTCGGCCAGGTCCTGCTCGAGGGCGGCGGCGTTCGCGTGGAACGCGTCGGCGTTCGCCGGCGCGGCGTCGGCCAGCGCGTCGGCGACCGGCTGAGCGAGCTGCGCCAGGCGGGTCGGGTCCAGCCAGAAGTGCGGGTCGTAGCCGCCGATGTCGTGCGAGTGGCCTTGGTCGTGGCTCTCGTCGTGCGCGTGATCGCTGTGGCTGTGACCGTCGTGGCCGTGGCCGTGGCCGTGGCCGTGGTCGTGCGAGCCGCCGGCGTGCGCGTTGGCGGGCAGCAGGTAGACCAGGTCGGCGGCGTCGACCACGCGTGCCGGCTGCTGCGTCTCGACGGCGGCGTCGACCGCGTGCATGAACCCGCCGAGCGTGACGACGACGTCGGCGGTGCCGACCTCGCGGACGCGGGCGAGCGAGAGCTCGAGGTGGTGCGGGTCGGCGGCGGGCGGGGTGAGGTTGACGATGTCGGCGTGGTCGCCGGCGACGCGCTCCGCCACGAACTGCAGCGGGTAGAACGAGGTCACCACACGGAGCCGGGGGTCGTCGCTCGAGGCCGCCGGGTCGGCGACGGGGTCTCCGTTGGCGGTGGCGGCGAAGGCCACGGCGACGAAGGCGACGGGGATGGCGGCGGCAGCGACAAGGGCGCGTCGGCGTCTGAACATGAGAACGATTCTCGGGTGTAGATGAGAATCATCATCAACAGTCGGCGCAGGGTGCACGACGCCGTGACCGGGTGCGGACGCCGTCGTCGGCCCGGTCTCCGATGACTTCCCCGTGCGCGGGCCGTCCATCCGTGCACGACTGGGAGCACACCCCGAGGCACGGAGGCCGAAGATGACGCGCTACCTGATCTCGTTCGACGACGGCGCGATGACGTTCCCGCAGGAGGACCTGCCCGCCGTGGGCGACGCCGCGCACGCGGTCATGCGGGCCGCCCAGGAGGCGGGCGTGTGGGTGTTCGGCGGCTGGAGCAGCAGCAGGCCACGATCGTCGCCACCGACGGGACGGTCTCCACCGGCCCGTTCCCGGAGACGAAGGCGGTGATCGGCGGGTTCTCGATCATCGACGTCCCCACGCACGGCGAGGCCGAGGCGTGGGCCGCCCGGTTCGCGGAGGCGTGCCGCTGCGCGCAGGAGGTGCGGGAGATCATGTTCGACCCGTTGGTCTGAGAGTGCCGCAGCCCAAGCCCGCGGCGGCCGGGATGTGCCTCAGCGGGGGTCCTGGTCCGGTCGCGCGTCGGTGCCGGTGAGCACCCGGACGTTTCCGGCGAGCTGCAGGCTCTGCCTGCCGTCGAGGATGCGGCGGGTGGTGGTGGCGCTAAACCCGTCGCCGGCTCCGCGCACCAGCACCACGGCGTCGCCCGTGGTGAGGTCGTCGACCACCTGCTCCTGGTAGAGGGGGTTGGAGGCGCGCGAGACGGGACCCGTGGCCGTGAGGACCGGCTGGTCATAGCTGAACCCGGTGAGGTCCACCGGGACGGTGCACCTCCGCTCGAGATCGAGGGTCAGCCGGTCGACCAGAGCCAGGGTGGCCGGCGCGTCGGTGCCCACGCAGCCCGATCGCGGCAGTGCTGCGTCGACGGCTCTCGCCGGGAACGGCGCGGTCGAGGCGGGGGCCGTGGATGCCGTTGCCAGGATGACGACGGCGCACGCCGCGACGGCGATAGCCGAGCGCGACCATCGGGGCGCCGCGGCCGTCGCCGACGCGACCAGGAGCACCAGCGACGGCGCCGCGAACGCGGCGTAGTGGTCGAAGAACGACGGCGAAAGCAGCAGCACCGACACCTGCGCCGCGGCGAGGAGCACCCAGAACCGGTCTCGCCGCGCACGCCAGGCGATGACCGCGCAGCAGGTCAGGCCCAGGGCGATGGCGGCAGCGAGCTCCGTGACGGCGCCGCGGGGGAGTCCCGCGGTGCTCGCTCCCGAGAGCCAGACGATGCGCGTCCCTGCACTGACCAGCGTGCGCGGCCGTCGTAGCTGGTCGAGCACGACGTCGTGCCACAGCGCGCCGCCTGCGAGCAGGGCGAACGGGCCGAGCACCACCAGCGCGGTCGCCAGCGCGCCGCACGTGGCACGCAGCGCGGCGCGGGCGCCGAGCCGCCACGCGTGCCACCCGAGCAGCACCGCCACAATGACGACGCCCCAGATCTTGGTCAGCGGCGCGACCGCGACCGCGGCTCCTGCGGCGAACGACCACCAGCCGCTCGCCCCAGCCCGCCCCGCATGTCGCGCCAGGAGCACGGCGGCGAGCAGGGCGGTGGTGCCCACGGGCTCGAGCATCGTGAGGTACTCGACCCCCGTCGCGGCCGGGAGCAGCGCATAAAGGAGTCCGCCCGTCAGGGCTGCCGCGCGTCCGCTCCGCCTGGCGACGAGCACGACGAGCGCGGTGTTGACCGCGCCGAGAGCGATGAAGGCGAGCCGCGCGGCGACGAGCGCGTGCGCGTCCGACATCCAGCGCGTGAGCTCGGCGAACGGCGACAGGACGATAACGATGCCCGGCGGGTGCAGCAGCAGGAAGTCCCGGTACGGGACGCGCCCGTGGACGAACGCGTCCGCAGCGGCGAAGTACACGCCGTCGTCGTATGCCCCGTAAGCCCACAGTCCGGCGACGCCGCCGGCGCGCGCGAGACGGGCGGCGACGGCCACCGTGGCGCACGCCCAGGCGATCGTGGGTGTTGCCCCGAGGCGCGACCACCACGCAGCCGCCCAGGTCGTGGCCGCCCCTGTGGTCCGAGCCCCCGAGTACGACATGCCTCACCGCCGGGTCGTGGGCGACGCCGCGCGCGTGCGTCCGTGACAGTCATCCTCCCTGGCCGCAGCCAAGATGCCGCCAAGGAGGTCGTCGTGCCCGTGAGCCGTCTACTCCGTTTCCTCGGGCCCGCCCGGTACGCCCTCGTGGTCGTCGGGCCGCCGGTTCACGTGCCCCACGATGTCGCGCACCATCACCGTCACGGGCGCCGAGAGCGTCGCGCCCAGCAGGCCCGCCAGCACGGTGCCGGCCACGGTCGAGCCGAGGTTGATGATCGGGTGCAGACGCAGGCGGTCGGAGGACAGCTTGGTGAGCACCAGCGTCTGCAGCACGTTCTGCATGACGAGGATGACGCCCAGCAGGATCAGCGCCTCCGTCAGCCCGCGGGACCCCAGCGCGATGAGCACGGCGAACGCGCCGGAGAAGATCGCCCCGAGGAACGGCACGTACGACGTCACGAACGTGACGAGCGCGATCGAGAAGGCGAGCGGCACGCGCAGCAGCGCGGCGGCGATCGCGATGAGCACGGCCGCGAGCAGGTTCGACGACGTCATCGCGCCGAAGTACCGCCGCAGCGTCCAGGTGGCCTGGTCGACGACGACCCGCCCGGACGTGCGCCCGAGCGCCGAGTGCCGGGCCGCGAACTCCTCGATCCGCGGCCAGTCGACCATCACGTAGAACAGGAAGAACACGGCCACGAACGTGCCGATGAGGAATGTCGCCGCGCTGGAGAACACGCTGCCGAACAGGCTCGCGACGCCGCCGCTCAGCGCGGCCGTCGCGTTCTCGAGGTCGATCAGGGAGAGGTCGAGCGACGACCCCGACACCTGCGCCTCGAGCGTGCTGAGGCCGCTCGTCAGCCGGTCGAGGATCTCCGTCGACTGCTCGATGACGCCCACCACCGTGACCCACACGGAGATGCCCACGACGGCCGCGAGCACCACGAGCACGATGCTCGCGCCGAGCCCGCGCGGCAGCCCCATGCGCTCGAACCGGTCCACGGCGGGGTGCAGCAGGATGCCGAGCACGGCGGCGACGACCAGCGGGACGGCCAGCCCGCTCAGCATCGAGATCGCGAGGTAGACCACCACGACGGCGCCCGCGATGCCGACGACGGCCCACCCCAGCCGGCCGAGGCGGAGCACGCGGTCACCGGCGGAGCGCGCGGGCTGCGGTGCGTGGTCGGGCACGGTCCTCCTCGGGTAGGTCCCGAGCATCATCGCTCGCAGGGGCCGGGTGCGCGCGCGGCGCGCAGGCGTCCGCGCACGTGAGGCGCGGCGAGGGCCGCCGTGCTGGCGCGCGGCGGCCCCGGGTGCTCCCGCTCACCTCCCGATCTTGAGGGTGAACTGCTGGGTGGCCTGATGGCCGGCGCCGTCGGTCACCTGCATGGTGAAGGCGAACTGGCCGGCCTTGGTCGGCGTGCCTGCCAGCTGGTTGCCGTTGTCGCGCGGCGCGGCGGTGGACACGAGGCTCAGCCCGCCGGGCAGCTGCCCGGTGACCACGTTCCACGTGTACGGGGCGACGCCGCCGCTGGCGAAGAAGTTCTGGGCGTAAGGAACTCCCACAGTTCCCTGGTGGAGGGCCGACCCGCCCGCAGGCAGCACGACGGCGAGCGGCAGCGCGCCGTTCACGGTGATGCTGTAGCTCAGCTGCGAGGGTGTGTCGCTCGGGCCGGTGTAGGGGACGTTGTCGACCGTGAAGGTGAACGTGCCCGCCGTGGTGGGGATGCCGCCGATGATGGTGGCGCCGGCGCCGTAGGTGGTGGGCATCTGCATGCCGGTCGGGATGGCGCCGGACACGATGGTCCAGACGTCGACGCCGCCGGTGTTGAGCAGGAACTCCTCGGCGTTCTGCCCGACGTTCAGGGCGGGCAGGACGCACACCCCGTTCGTCAGGGTCCCGCCGTTGGTTCCCGGGGAGCACTCCTGGGTGTCTCCCGTGACGGCCAGCGCGGGGCCGGCCGTGGTGAGCGCTAGCAGCGCCGTGCCTGCCGCGATCAGAAGTGCAGCTGATCGCCTCATTGAGTGCCTTCTCTCTGGCTGGCCGGTCGGTGGCCGGTCAGGCCACGGATCGCTGCCGGACGCCGGTCGGCGCCCCGGCAGCGTGACCGAACAGGTCGCAGTGTTCGACGAGAGAGAGGCCGCGTGGGTTCAACGGGTCTCGGCGACGCCCACCCGCACGAGGTTCGCCCACGGGTCCTCGAGCTCGAGCGTGCGCCCGTCGTCGCGCAGCTCCGCGCCGTGGTGCCGCATCCGCTCGCCGAGCGCGCCGACGTCGTCGGGCGTGGGCAGCAGGATGTCGACGCGGCCCAGGCCCAGCGTGTTCGCGCGGCGGCCGGCGCCGGGGCTGTTCCAGGTGTTCATCGCCATGTGGTGGTGGTACCCGCCTGCGCTGACGAACAGGGCGCTGCCGCCCAGCTCGGCGGTGGTGTCGAAGCCGAGGCGGTGCACGTAGAACTCCCGCGCCGCGTCGACGTCGCCCACGCTGAGGTGCACGTGGCCCACGCGGGCCGGGCCCACGACGGGGTCGGTCACGGCCGCCTCGTCGAGGTGCTCGCGCAGGTAGGTGTTCGGGTCGAGGGAGAGCGTGGCCATCACGACCCGCCCGTGCGTCCAGCTCCACTCGGTGCGGTCGCGGTCCCAGTACAGCTCGACGCCGTTGCCCTCGGGGTCGGTGAAGTAGAACGCCCTGCTGACCAGGTGGTCGGCGCTGCCCGTGAACGTGCCCGGCGCGTGGGTCGCCACGGAGTACACGGCCGCGGCGAGCGCCCGCTCGGTGTCGAACACGATCGCCGTGTGGAACAGGCCTGCCTCGTGGGGCGAGGCGTGGCGCAGCTGCGGCGCGTGCTCGAGTACCACGACGGGTGTCGTGCCCCGGCCCAGCACCGCCACCGGGCCGTCGTGGGCGAGCACCCGCAGCGGCACCGCCTGCGTGTAGAAGGCGATCATCCGGTCCAGGTCCGCGACGCGCAGCGTCACGGCCCCCATGCCGGTGTCGGCGGCGAGCTTGTCGGTCATGTGCCTCTCCTGGTGGCGCTGGTGCGGGTCAGCGGACGACGGCGAAGCCGGACGCCCAGCTCACCTTCCCGGTCGCGGCGAGCGTGAGCTGGAGGAACCCGAGCGCCTCGAGCTCGTGGGCGCGGGCGAGCGACCCGGCGTCGAGGGCGGCGAGCCCACCCGCCTCGACGGCGGCGACGAGCGCGGCCTTGGCCTCGGCGTCGTCGCCCGCGACGAGTACCGTGGTGGTCTCGCCGCCGATCGTGCCCGAGGCGACGGTCGCGGCGAAGTTGGTGTTGAACGCCTTGAGCACCCGGGCTTCGGGCAGCGCGGCCTGGAGCTTGGCGGCCGCGGAGCTGCCCTCGGGCACGACGAGCGAGTCGAACGTCTCGAAGTTCACGGGGTTGGTGATGTCGACGACGACCTTGCCCGCCAGCCGGCTGCCATAGGTGGCGGCGATCGTGGCGAGCGACGCATAAGGGACGGCGAGGACCACGAGGTCGCCGCTGACGGACGCCTCCGTGTCGCTGCTGCCGATGTGCTGCACCGTGGCGCCGCCGCGTGCGAGCACGCCGGCGATCGCCTGGCCCATGGTGCCGGTGCCGAAGATGGTGACGCTGCTCATCGTGTGCCTCCGTTTGTTGTACCTACAACTACACCCAAGATGCTTGTAGCGACAACTATTCCCGTAGGGTGGGGCCATGGCCTCCCGGCGCACCTTCACCGCCGACGAGCGACGCACCTGGGTGCCGTTCGCCGCCCTCCTCGAGCTGCTCCCACGCCAGCTCGACGCGCAGCTGCTGCGCGACGAGGGGCTGACCCACTTCGACTACTTCACCCTCTCGATTCTCGCCGCGTCCGAGCACCACACGCTGCGCATGACGGAGCTCGCCTCGCTGACGAGCGCGACCCTGCCGCGGCTCTCGCGCGTGGTGACCAAGCTGGAGGATCGCGGGCTGGTGCGCCGTGAGCCCTGCCCCGGCGACCGCCGCGCCACCAACGCCGTGATCACGCAGGACGGCCGGCGCAAGGTGCTCGAGGCCACCCCGGGCCACGTCGCGAACGTGCGCGACCACGTGCTCGGCGCGCTCGACGACGCGCAGCAGGCGCAGCTGCGCGCCATCACCGAGGCGGTGCTCGCACGCCTCGACCCCGAGGGCCGCACCATGGCCACGCACCGGGAGCCGCGCTGACGATTCCGGTCGCACGGCTCTGTCCGCCGGGACCTTGCGCCCTACAGACGCCGCTCCAGCAGTGGTGATGTGGAACCACCGAGGCGCCCGCGAGGGCGCGGGCGCCCGAGCGGAGGAGGCTCGACCATGAAGGCGCTCGTGTACCACGGCCCGGGCAGCAAGACCTGGCAGGACGTGCCTGAACCGCGCGTGCTGCGGCCCACCGACGCGATCGTCCGGATCGACACGACCACGATCTGCGGCACCGACCTGCACATCCTCAAGGGCGACGTCCCGGCGGTCCAGGACGGCCGGGTGCTCGGCCACGAGGGCGTCGGCACGGTCACCGAGGTCGGCGTGGGTGTGCAGGGCGTGGCCGTGGGCGACCACGTGATCGTCTCGTGCATCACGGCCTGCGGGACGTGCGCGTACTGCCGCCGCGGCCTGTACTCGCACTGCCTCGCCGACGAGGGCGCGTCCGGGATCGGCTGGATCCTGGGCCACCTCATCGACGGCACGCAGGCGGAGCTGGTGCGCGTCCCGTTTGCCGACAGCTCGCTCTACAGGGTGCCCGACGGGGTCGACGACCCGTCGGCCGTCATGCTGTCCGACATCCTGCCCACGGGCTACGAGATCGGCGTGCGCAACGGGCATGTGACGCCCGGCGACGTCGTCGCGGTGGTCGGGGCCGGGCCGGTCGGGCTCTCGGCGATGATGACCGCGAGCCTCGACGGACCGAGCCGCGTCATCGCCCTGGACCGCGACCCCAACCGCCTGGCGCAGGCGCCCCAGTTCGGCGCCACCGACGTCGTCGACGCCGGCGACCCGCACTGGTTCGACCAGGTCATGGCCCTGACGGACGGCCTCGGGGTGGACGTCGCGATCGAGGCCGTGGGCGTGCCGGACACGTTCACGATGTGCACGCGGATCGTGCGGCCCGGCGGCCACGTGGCCAACATCGGCGTGCACGGGCGGTCCGTCGAGCTGGCGCTCCAGGACCTCTGGATCAAGGACGTCACGCTCACCACGGGCCTGGTCAGCACGTCGACGACGCCGATGCTGCTGCGCCTCGTCGAGCAGCACCGCCTCGCGGCGGGCGCGTTCGCGACCCACACGTTCGCCCTCGACGCGATCGGCGAGGCGTACGAGGCGTTCGGCCACGCCGCCGAGACCAAGGCGCTCAAGGTGGTGCTGCGCCGGTGACGGCCCGGCGTCCGCCGGGCCGGGGGAGGAGAGGGGATGGTCATGCGAGCACTCGTGGTCTACGAGACCAGCTTCGGGAACACGGCCGCGATCGCGCGGGCCATCGGTGACGGGATCGGCCGGCACATGGCCGTGCGCGTCGTGCCCGTCGACGACCCGGAGGCGGGGCAGGCCGGGGACGACGAGCTCGTCGTCGTCGGCGGGCCCACGCACGCCTTCGGGATGAGCAGGCCGCGCACGCGGGCCGCGGCGCAGGAGCGGCGCGACGAGCCGCCGCGGGACCGGCCGGGGATCCGCGACTGGATCGGCGGCCTGCCCTCCGACCGGCCCGACCGGCTCTACGCCACGTTCGACACGCGCGCCCACGGCGTGCGGCACCTGCCGGGATCGGCCGCCCACGCGGCCGAGCGGGCGCTGGTGAGAGCCGGCCACCGCACGGTGGTGCCCGGCGAGTCGTTCTACGTCGCGGACGTCGAGGGGCCGCTGCTGCCGCACGAGGAGACCCGGGCGCGCGAGTGGGGCGACCGGCTGGGCCGCCGCGTCGAGCACGTCTGGTCGCGCCCGTGAGCGGGTGACCCAGGGACGACGTCAAGAGGCGCGCCGGGGCGTTCCTCTTGACGTCGCGGCCGCGAGGGGGTTACGTAAGCGCTTAAGTACGTAAGCGCTTACGTGACGTGGACGAGGAGGTCCCGTGCCCGAGCGGTCGACGATCTACGAGGTCGCGCGGCGCAGCGGCGTCTCGACGGCGACCGTCTCGCGGGTCATGGGCAACGGCACCGGCTTCTCGGAGGCGACCCGCGCGAAGGTGCTCGCGGCCGCCGCAGAGCTCGACTGGTTCCCCTCCGGGACGGCCCGCAGCCTCGCCAGCCGCCGCAACGGGATCGTGGGGCTGCTGTTCCCCGACTTCGGCAGCAGCGACGACGTCGACGTCGAGTCGCCGCTGTACGTCGACCAGGTGATCCGCGGCGCGGAGAGCGCCGCGACGGCCGACGGCGACGCCGTGCTCATCGCCGCGACGCGCGGCGCGTCGGGCCGGGCGCTCGCGCTGTCGGTGGCCAGCAAGTGCGACGGGCTGGTCGTCGTGGCCCGCGCGCTGAGCGAGGCCGACATCGCGACGCTGGCGCAGCGCCTGCCCGTGGTGGTGCTCTCCGACCAGGTGGGGCGGCGCGCCCACGTCGACGCCGTCGGCGTGGACAACCGCAGCGGGGTGCGCGACCTGGTGCGCCACCTCACGGGCGTGCACGGCTACACCGACCTCGCGTTCGTGGGCGGCCCCGCGGACTCGCCCGACTCCATCGAGCGGTTCGCCGCGTACCGCGAGGGCCTCGCCGCGGCCGGCCTGCCCGCTCCGCGCCAGCCGGACGCCGACGGCCGGTTCACCGAGGGCGGCGGCGCGCGCGCCGTCGAGGAGCTGCTCGACCACCGCACCGCCGCCGGCCACCCGGCGCCGCAGGCGATCGTGTGCGGCAACGACGAGATGGCCATCGGCGCCCTGGGCGTGCTGGCGCTGCGCCACGTCGCGGTGCCCGACCGCGTCGCCGTCACCGGGTTCGACGACCTCGCGATCGCGCGGCACGTGCGCCCCGCGCTCACCACGGTGGCGCAGCCGATCCGCGAGATCGGCGCTGAGGCGGTCCGCACCGTCATCGCGCGGCTCGCCGACGGCGACGCGGAGCGCCGCTCGGTCGTACTGACCACGCGCCTCGTGCTGCGCGGGTCCTGCGGCTGCGCGTACGGCCACGCCCACGACGACGACCGCACGGGACATCGGCAAGCACCTCAGGTCGGGAGCAGGGGATGACCACCGAGAGCGACGCACGCGCCGACTGGGAGCGTCGGATCTACCGCCGCCTGACGGACACCGCGGGCGCGGACCCGAAGCTCGCGCTGCGGGCCCCCAGGGGCCTGCGCGCGACGCCCGGGACGGGGCACGTGCGGCTCGACTGGGCGCCGGTCGCGGGGGCTGCCGGCTACCTGGTCGAGCGCACGGGCCCGGACGGGGAGCCGGGCCTGGTGCAGCACGGCGGCGCCGACGTCCCGGCCGTGCCCGCACCGCCCTTCGCGGACACCGGCATCGATCCGGGCGCCGCGTACTCGTACCGGGTCGCGGCCGTCGCCGGGGCGGAGGTGCCGGCGTGGAGCTGGTCGGAGCCCGTGCAGGCGGCCGTGCTGGACGCGGCCGGCGACATCACGCCCGTGGTGCGCGTGACGGTCGCGGCCGACCACCCCGTCGGCGACGTCACGCCCGTGTGGCGCATGGTCGGCTCCGAGCGCCTCACCCAGCTGCACACCCACGACGACGGCCACGGCAACGACGTCGGCGTCGAGTTCGCGGAGGCCCTGCGCACGGCCGTCGAGGACCTCGGCGTCACGCACGTGCGCGCCCACGCCGTGCTGCACGACGACAACCACGTGGTCACGCGGGCCGACGACGGCGCGCTGCGCTTCGACTTCGCGGTGGTCGACGCGCTCTACGACCAGGTGCTGGCGCTCGGCGTGCGGCCCGTGGTCGAGCTCTCGTTCATGCCGGCCGTGCTCGCGCGCGACCCGGCGCAGACGGTGTTCGCCTACCGCGCGATCATCTCGCCGCCCGCCGACTGGTCCGAGTGGTACGCCACGGTGCACGCGCTCGCCGCCCACCTGGTGGAGCGCTACGGCGTCGAGGAGGTCGCCGGCTGGGGCTTCGAGGTGTGGAACGAGCCCAACCTCGAGGTGTTCTGGACCGGCACGCGCGACGAGTACCTGCGGCTCTACGACGAGTCGGCCCGCGCGGTCAAGGACGTCGACGCGCGGCTGCTGGTCGGCGGCCCGTCGACGGCCGCGGGGGAGTGGGTCGAGACCCTCGCCGCGCACTGCCGCGACACGGGCGTGCCGCTCGACTTCGTCACCAGCCACACCTACGGCAACCTGCCGCTCGACGTGCGGCCCGCGCTGCACCGGCACGGGTTCGACGGCGTGCCGGTCTGGTGGACGGAGTGGGGCATCGGGTCCACGCACTTCGGCCCGATCCACGACGCCGCCGCCGGGGCCCCGTTCGTGCTGTCCGGTCTCCAGGCCGTCCAGGGCCGCATGGACCGGGTGGCGTACTGGGTGGTCAGCGACCACTTCGAGGAGCTGGGCCGCGGCCCGTCGCTCTTCCACGACGGGTTCGGGCTGCTGACCGTCGGCAACCTGCGCAAGCCCCGGTACTGGGCCGAGCACCTGGCCGCCCACCAGGGCACCCGTGCGCTCGCTACCCTGCTGGCCGGCGACGGCGCCGGCACCCTCGTGCGCGCCTGGGCCACCGGGCATCTCGACGGCACCACCGACATCCTGGTGTGGAACGGGACCATCAACGCGGCGCTCGTGGGAGGCGACCCGCAGCTCGACCGGGCCGTTCGCGTCCGCATCGAGGGGCTCGACGTGCGCGGGCAGCGCGGCGAACGCCCGGTGTCGCTGGCGCTGGTCGACCAGCACCACTCGAACATCCTCGACGGGTACCCCGCCGACACCCCGTGGCCCGACCCCGACCTGTGGGACGCGCTGCGCGCCCGCGACCGGCTCCACACGGAGCCCCTCGAGCCCGTGCCCGACGGCACCGACGCCGTCGAGATCGAGCTCCACCTGCCGATGCCCGGCGTCGCCCGCATCCGGGTCGGCGCACCGGGCACACCACCCGCGGCCTGATCCGCACGACGGCGTCCCGCCGTCGCCCGAACGGCCCGTCGCTGCGAGGCTCCCGGCCCCGCAGGCAAGGAGGTCGACGATGAACCGCTCCTACCCCCGTCCCCGACGCCGGGTCGCCCTCGCCGGCGCCGTGGTCGCCGCCACCGCCCTGGCGGTGGCCGGTTGCACCGGCGGCGCCAGCAGCTCGACCTCGAGCAGCGGCGGCGGGTCGTCGGTGCTCACCATCCAGGGCGACGCCGGCGACCCGACCCTGACGGAGAACTTCAACCCGTTCGCGACGACGCAGCTCGGCGGGACGAGGCTGATGTACGAACCGCTGGAGATCCCCAGCTCCGTGGACGGCACCTACACGCCGTTCCTCGCCACGAGCCAGAAGTTCTCCGACCCCACCACGCTCGTGTACACGCTGCGTGACGGCGTGAAGTGGAGCGACGGCCAGCCGTTCAGCGGCGACGACGTCGTCTTCACGTTCGACCTGCTGAAGAAGTTCCCGGCCCTGGACACCACCGGCGTGTGGACGCAGCTCGCGTCCGTGGCCGGCAGCGGCAACACCGTGACCATGACCTTCAAGCAGCCCAACGTGCCGTTCGCGGCGACGGTCTCGCAGGTGCCGATCGTGCCCAAGCACGCGTGGTCGTCGGTGGCCGACCCCACCAAGTACACGAACACGAAGCCGGTGGGCACCGGCCCGTTCACGCTCAAGTCCTTCGCCCCGACCGAGTACATCCTGGCGAAGAACACGAGCTACTGGCAGGCGGACAAGATCGTGCCGACGCAGGTGAACTACCCGGCGCAGTCCAGCAACCAGTCCACCAACCAGCTCGACGTGACCAGCGGCAAGTTCGACTGGTCGTACAACTTCCTGCCGAACGTGCAGCAGACGTACGTCGACCGCGACAAGCAGCACAACACGTTCTGGTTCCCGCCGGGCGGCACCATCGGGCTCTACCTCAACCTGACCAAGCCCGTGTACCAGGACGTCAACTTCCGCCAGGGCATCTCGCAGTCGCTCGACCGCGCGACCATCGCCAAGAAGGCCGTCAACGGGTACACCGACGCGGCGAGCCTGTCCGGCCTGATCCTGCCGAACCTGCAGAAGTGGCTCGACCCCAGCCTGGAGAACCAGGGCGTGGTCAAGCAGGACTCCAGCGCGGCGACGGCGTCGTTCGCGAAGGCGGGCTGGACCTTGCAGGGCGGCAAGCTCATGAAGGACGGCAAGCAGGCGACCATGTCGATCGTCATGCCGACCAACTTCTCCGACTGGGTCGCGGCGGCCACCGAGGTCAAGACGGAGCTGGGCAAGGCCGGGATCGACGTGACGCTCGACCTGCCGCAGTTCGCGCAGTACCAGCAGGAGATCGGCGCCGGCACGTTCGACGCCGCGATCGGCGGGTACGGCGGCTCCGGCAACCCCTACACGGACTTCAACAACGCGCTGAACAGCCAGTTCGCGACGGCCGTGAACACCCCGACGGTGAACAACTTCGAGCGGTTCAAGGACCCGGCAGTCGACCAGGCCCTGGCCACGCTGGCGAAGGCGACCGACATGTCGCAGCAGCAGCAGGCCACGTACGCGCTCGAGCAGGTCATGTTCACCAAGGTGCCGATCGTGCTCATGTACTACGGCGGGTCGTGGGGCCTGTTCTCCACGAAGAACTTCACGGGCTGGCCGTCCAAGGACGACCCGTACACGCTCCCGACGCCGTACAACAACGCCGTGCTCCTCGTGGTGACCCACCTGAAGAAGGCCTGATGCGCTATCTCCTGACCCGCGTCGGGCTGTTCGTCCTCACGCTGTGGGCGGCGGTCACGCTCAACTTCGTGCTGCCGCGCCTGATGCCCGGCTCGCCGCTCGACGCCGCCCTGGCGCGGCTGGCGGCGAGCGGGCAGCAGGTCACCAACGCACAGGTGCGGGCCATCGAGGCTCAGCTGGGCTCCCCGCACGGGAGCCTGCTGAGCCAGTACGGGCAGTACCTGTCCGACATCGTCCACCTGCGGTTCGGCACGTCGTTCACGGACCCGACCCAGTCGGTCGCCTCGGCGATCGGCCGGGCCCTGCCGTGGACGCTCGTGCTCGTGGGCGTCACCACGATCATCGCGTTCGTGCTCGGCACGCTGCTCGGTGCGTTCGCCGGGTGGCGCCGGGGCCGGCGCTCCGACGCCGTGATCACCACGACGGCCACGTTCTTCGGTGCCTTCCCGCCGTTCTGGTTCGGGCTGCTGCTGCTGTTCGGGCTCGCGTTCCGGCTGCAGTGGTTCCCCATCTCCGGCGGGTTCTCCGAGGGCGCGACGCCGAACCTGTCGTGGTCGTTCCTCGGCGACGCCGCCACGCACTCCGTGCTGCCCGGGCTGACGCTCGCCATCACCACGCTGTCCGGGTGGGTGTTCGGGATGCGCAACACCATGATCAACACCCTGGGCGAGGACTACGTCGTGTTCGCGGAGGCCAACGGCCTGCGCGAGCGGACGGTCGCCCTCGGGTACGCGGCGCGCAACGCGCTGCTGCCCAACGTCACCGCGTTCGGGCTCTCGCTCGGCGCCGTGGTGGGCGGGTCGGTGCTGGTCGAGGGCGTGTTCGGCTACCCCGGCGTGGGGCAGCTGCTGTTCAAGGCCGTGACCAACCACGACTTCCCGCTCATGCAGGCGCTGTTCCTGGTCATCACGGTGAGCATGCTCGTGACGATCTTCATCGTCGACCTGCTCTACACGCGGCTCGACCCGCGCGTGCGCGCCGAGGGAGGTGACGCGTCGTGAGCGTCCTGTCCGCGGGCTCGCTCGCCGAGCCCGGTGCCACCCCGGGCGCCGGCGAGCACGGCCCGGTCGTCGTCCGCGAGCACCCCGGGGTGCCCGGTCCGCTCGTGTTCCTGGGCCGTGCGGGCGCGACCATCTGGAGCAACGGCAAGGCCCGCGTGGGGGTGGTGATCCTCGGGTTCTTCGTGCTCATGGCGCTGCTGGCGCCGCTGGTCGCGCCGCACGACCCCGCGGCCACCGACTTCACTCCGTATCTGGGCCCGAGCGCCACCAACTGGTTCGGCACCACCGGAAACGGGCAGGACGTGTTCTCCCAGTTCCTCTACGGGGCGCGCGTCTCGCTGCTCGTGGGCCTGGCGGCGGGGTTCGGCGCGACGTTCGTCGCCGTCGTCCTCGGACTCGTCTCCGGCTACCGGCCCGGTGTGGTCGACGCCGTCATCGGGTTCGTCACCAACCTGGCGCTGGTGCTGCCCGGCATCCCGCTGATGATCATCCTGGCCGCCTACATCCCGTCCCACTCGGTGTGGACGATCGTGCTGGTGGTGGCCCTGACGGCCTGGGCCACGGGCGCGCGCGTGATCCGCTCCCAGGCGGCGACGCTGCGCACGCGCGACTTCGTGCGCTCCGCGCAGTTCTCCGGGGAGCGGCTGGGCCGCATCGTGTTCCGCGAGATCCTGCCGAACATGACGTCGCTCGTGGCGGCGAGCTTCTTCGCCGCGTCGACGGCGGCCGTCATGGCCGAGGCCAGCCTGGAGTTCCTGGGGCTGGGCAACCCGGCCACGATCTCCTGGGGCACGATCCTCTACCAGGCGCAGCAGCAGAACTCCCTGCTCACGGGCCAGTGGCTGATGATCTTCGCGCCCGGCCTGGCCATCGCGCTGCTGGCGATGTCGTTCACGCTCATCAACTTCGGGGTGGACGCGCTGTCCAACCCCCGGCTGCGGGAGAAGGCATGAGCGCGCCTGTCGAGTCACCGCGGCAGGCACCCCCGCTGCTGACCGCCCGGGGCGTCGACGTCGTCTACGAGCCCGCGCGCGGCGTGCGGATCTGGTCCGTGCGCGGCGTCGACCTGGACCTGGCGCAGGGCGAGTTCGTGGGGCTGGTGGGGGAGTCGGGGTGCGGCAAGTCCACCCTCGGGTTCGCCCTCACACGGCTGCTGCGCCCGCCGGCCCGGCTCGACGGCGGCTCGATCGAGTTCGACGGCACCGACATCGCCACCCTGACCGGGGAGGCGCTGCGCCGCCAGCGGCGCGGCGGGTTCGCCCTGGTGCTGCAGTCGGGCATGAACGCCCTCAACCCCGTCCGCACCGTCGAGCACCACGTGCGCGACGTGCTGCGAGCCCACGCCCGCCCCGGCGAGCGGTGGGACCGGCCGGCAGCTCGCGAGCGGGCGCGCGAGCTGCTGGCCATGGTCGAGCTCGACGCCGACGTGCTGGGCCGCTACCCGCACGAGCTGTCGGGCGGCATGCGCCAGCGCGTCTCGATCGCGCTGGCCCTCGCGCTCGAGCCGCGCCTGATCGTGTTCGACGAGCCCACCACCGCCCTCGACGTGCTGGTGCAGAAGGCCGTCATGGGCACCATCGCCCGGCTGCAGGCCGAGCGCGGGTTCACCGCGCTGCTCATCAGCCACGACCTGGGCACCGTGCTCGAGGCCACGCAGCGCACCCTGGTCATGTACGCCGGGCGCATCGTCGAGGACTCGCCGTCGGACGCCCTGCGCACCGGCAGCCACCACCCGTACACCGAGGCGCTGCTGGCCTGCTACGCCGACCCGCGTGCCGACGAGGTCACGCTGGGCGGCATCCCCGGGTCGCCGCCCGACCTGTCGCTCGACGACCCCGGCTGCCCGTTCGCGCCCCGCTGCGCGTACGTGCAGGACGTGTGCCGCGTCGTCGACCCGGAGCTCACGCCTCTGGGGCGCGGGCGCGCCGCGTGCCACGTGCGCGCGGCCGAGGCCGGCCTTCCCGTCCCGGAGGTGGAGCGTGTCCGCTGAGCCGCTGGTGGTCCAGGACGTCACCAAGGTGTTCACCTCGCGGCGCCGCGGCCGCGACGGCCGCCGCCTGCGCGTGCACGCCGTCGACGGCGTCTCGTTCGAGATCGCGCCCGGCGCCGCCGTCGGGCTGGTCGGGGCGAGCGGCTCGGGCAAGTCCACGATCGCGGCCATGGTCACGGGAGCGCTGCGCCCGACGTCGGGAAGCGTGCGGTTCGGCGGCGTCGACGTCACCGCGCTGCGCGGCAACGGCCTGCGCGGCTACCACCGCGACGTGCAGATGGTGTTCCAGGACCCGTACGGGGCCCTCAATCCGCTGCACACCGTCGGGTACACGCTCACGCGGCCGCTCGAGAACCTGCTGGGCCTGAGCGCCGCCGACGCCGCCGCCCGGGTCGACGAGCTGCTCGAGACCGTCGGCCTCACGCCGGCCCGGCAGTTCGCCCCCAAGCTGCCGCACCAGCTCTCCGGCGGGCAGCGGCAGCGGGTCGTCATCGCCCGCGCGCTCGCCTGCGAACCTGGCCTGATCGTCGCCGACGAGCCCGTGTCGATGCTCGACGTCTCGCTGCGCTCCGGGGTGCTGCGGCTGCTCGCACGCCTGCGCGAGGAGCACGGCCTGAGCCTGCTCTACATCACCCACGACCTGCTCTCGGCGCGCGTCGTCACCGACGAGATCCTCGTGCTCTCCGGCGGCAAGGTCGTCGAGCGCGGCGTCACCAAGGAGGTGCTCCAGCACCCCCGCGACCCGTACACCGAGCGCCTCCTCGACGCCGTGCCCAACCCGTACGCGGAGGCCGAGACGTAGCGCACCAGCACACACATCTAGCGAATGGGGAGCACGATGAGACACGCACGTCTGGTCACCCGCACCCTCGCCGGCGTCGCCGCCGCGGCGCTCGCCGTGGGGCTGGGCCCCGGGCTGACCGCGGCGGCGGCGTCGCCGCCGTCGTCGGCGCAGCAGCCGCTCAGCGCGCAGCAGCGCGCGGTGCTGCGGGGCATCGCCAAGGACACGTGGGCGTTCTACGGCAACGACGTCGACCCGCACACGTACCTGCCGCTCGACAACGAGGGGCCCGGCACCACCCGGGGCACCTACACCTCGGCGTCCAACGTGGGCGTCTACCTGTGGGCCGTCGTCTCCGCGCACGACCTCGGGCTGATCACCACCGGCGAGGCCGTCTCCCGGCTGCGCCACACGCTCATGTCCGTCCAGGGCCTGCAGCGCACCGACGGGTTCCTGTACCAGTGGTACGACACGTCCACCGGCCAGGTCATCCTCAACCCCGGCCAGGGCGCCTGCCCGCAGGTGGGCGGCACCACCGACAACTGCTCGTTCCTGTCGGCCGTCGACAACGGCTGGTACGCGAGCGGGCTCGTCGTCGTGCGGCAGGCGCTGCCGCAGCTCGCCGGGCTGGCCTCGTCGCTGCTGGGCCAGATGGACTTCTCCATCTTCTACGACAACCGCGCGCAGACGGGCTGCAACGTCAACGCCGACCTCCAGTTCCAGCCCACGGGCCAGCAGTACGGCGGCTACTACGCCGGCGTCGGGCCCGCCGGGTACCACAACGGCGCCCTCTACTCCGACCCGCGCATCTCGATGTACATGGGCATGGGCCTGCACCAGATGCCCGGCGACGTCTGGTGGCGCTCCTGGCGCACGCTCCCGCCGAAGCTCTGCGCCACCGACCCCGACTTCTCGTGGCAGGGCCAGTGGCCGCCGCAGGGGTACTGGACCAACATCACAGACCCGCAGTCCGGCAAGGTGTTCCCCGTCTGGGAGGGCCACTACACGTACCCGGGCACCGACCTGACGTTCGTGCCCACCTACGCGGGCGGCATGTTCGAGGGCCTCATGGCCAACGAGGTGGTGCCCGAGGTGCAGTGGGGCCCGCAGTCGTTCGGGCTCGCCGACCAGCGCATCGCGCAGGTGCAGATCAAGTACGCGACCGAGCAGCTCGGCTACCCCGTGTGGGGCATGTCGCCGTCGAGCACCGCTGACGACACCGGCGGCTACGGCGGGTTCGGCGCGGCCGGCCTGAAGTTCCCGCAGGGCCAGTGGCTCGCCCAGGGGCCGTGCAACGGCTGCCTGCCCGACCCGGAGTCCGTGGTCACGCCGCACGCGTCGTTCCTGGCGCTCGCCGTGGCCCCGCAGCAGGCGTACGCGAACATCACCAAGCTGCGCCAGTTGTACCCCGACCTCTACACGCACGACGGCGGCTTCTACGACGCCGTCAACCCGACCACCGGCCAGGTGGGCCACCGCAGGCTGGTGCTCGACCAGTCGATGATCATGGCCGCCCTCGACAACGCCCTGAACGGCGGGCAGCTGCAGCACTGGTTCGCGCAGGACCCGGTGTCGCACGTCGCGAAGGTGTACCTCGGCGTCGAGAAGATGTCGCTCGACTGACCGTCACCACGAACGCCGGTCCGGGTGGGCCCCGTGCCCGCCCGGGCCGGCGCCGCAGCACTCGCAGCGGCAGGCGCAGCGGCGCTCCGGCTCGGCCTTCCGGTCGTGGGCGTTGGTGGGGTGCTCGTGGACGTGGTGTGCGTGCGCGTGCTCGCGCGGGTGCTCGCACCACGGCTCGTGCTGCCACTCGCGCGCGTGCTCGCAGTCCCGCACGTGCTCCCACCCCTTCGGGCGCTCGCGGCAGCCGCGGATCGACCCGTCCCAGTCGCCGTTCGGGTCGGCCGGCACCTCGTCCGGGTCGCCCCCGAGGTCGCGCACGCGCGCGGCGACCTGGTCGACGTACCGCACCATCACCGGGTGCCACCGGCTCAGCAGCGGGGTCGCGTCCAGGATCCAGCGCAGCACCGAGAGCAGACGCAGCTCGGGCGCGAGCAGCTCCTCCTTGGTCGACACCGGGATCGTCACCTTGAACATCCCGAGCACGCGGCGCCAGCGCACCAGCGCGCCCTTGCCCTCGTGGAAACCCTCCGCGGCGACCAGCACCACCGGGGCGTCGACCTCCTCGCCCTCGTCGTCCTCCAGCCCGGGCCTGCCGTCGCCGGCGAACACGACACCGTGGTCGAGGTCGCGCACCTCGCGGCCGCCCACGCGAGAGAGAGCGAGGGTGAGCTGGCGCACCGTCACGTCGTGCACGTCGCCCTTGTGGATCCCGGCGGGCAGCTCGACGGTCAGCAGGCCCGCGAAGTTCGGGTCCGCGCCCCGCGGCACCGGCAGGTAGGTGACGCCGCCGCTCGGGCAGCCGACGGTGTGGTCGTCCACCCGGGTCAGCCGGTGGCTGTCGTAGAGGTCGTCCGCCAGCGCGAGGATCTCGTCGGCGCTCGCCGACGGCAGGCAGATGCTCGCCGTCGTGCCGTCGGGGATGCTGCCCCACTCGAGCATGAGCTCGTCGGGCGGGAAGTCCGGCGGGAACGCCGGCGGCGTCGGCCGCACCTCGAAGGTCTGCGGGGCCCACCGGGACTCCATGAGCCCCGGGTTCGGGACGTTCACGAAGGTCAGGTTGCGCTGCGCGAGCTTGTCCGACGTCGACGGGTCGGTGCCCGGGCGCACCGGGACGGGGTCGAACGCGATCTCTGCGATGAGGCACTGGTGCGCGCTGCGGACCAGACGCTGGATGGGCAGCAGCGTGCCCATCCCCGTGAACGGGCCGTCGGGCAGGTTGGCGGCGACCGGGCCCACCAGCCGTGCGGGGAGCACCAGGTCGTCCGGCTGGTTGATGTCGAGCCACGCCCCGAAGAACGCGGTCACCTCGCCGCCCCCGAGCGGGTCCGGCTGGATGGACCGGACGTTCGGCGCGTCGGTCTGGTTCACCATCTTCGTGGTCGCCGTGTCCACGCGGGGCGTGGCGAAGAACGGGATGGTCATGATCTCGTCGTCCTGCCGGCCGAGCAGCGCGATGCGGTCGCCCGTCGCGGTGGGCGGGGACGTCCGGTACAGCGTGTTGGGGTCGAAGACGGCGTTGGTCTGCTGCGCGGGCCACATGCGGAAGAACACGCGCACCTTGTCGGCCGGGATGGTGTCGCGGTACCGCACGCGGGCGAGGGCGAAGTTGTAGACCGCCGTGCCGCCGGAGTCGGTGGGGGCGAGGGCGAGCGTCGACTGGTCCTCCGCGGACGGCAGGCCGTCGAAGATGCTGTTCGCGGTGGCGACGCTCGCGTTGAAGTTGGTCATGACCTGCTGGATGAACCCGGTGGCCGCGGTGCGGGCCCCGCCGCTGGTGGCGACGTGCGCGCCGAACCGGGTGTCGCCAGCCTTCGCCTGGAACACGCGCAGGTCAACGCTCAGGTACCAGTCGCCGCCGTGGGCGGTATCGCCGTGCAGGATGTACGGGTTCGGGGTGCGGACCAGCTGCAGCACGGCGGCGTTGCTCACGGTGCTGCCCGCCGCGGTCAGCGACGCGGTGATGCCGACGTCGAGCGTGCTGGCCGCGAAGCCGAACATCGACGTGTCGGCGAGCTCGGCGCTGAACGGGAACGTGAACCGCTGCGGCGACGCCGGGAGGGACGGGTCCTGGGGGATCACCGGCCCGGAGAAGCGGAAGGTGATGCCGTTGACCGAGGGGATGGTCGGCTTGTGCGGCGGGTTGGCCAAGTTGCCCGGCGTCAGGCCCAGGTCGGCGGCGGTGAACCCCTCGACCACCACGTAGAGCGCGGGGTCGAACCGCGCGGGGCTGCCGTAGAGGTTGATGAGCGAGGCGACCTCGCCCTCGCTGAACGTGCTGCGCGCCACGATGAGGTAGCAGTCCTGCGCCGCGACCTTGACCGGCACCGAGTCGGACGGGATGCCGTTGGCGACGACGGTCAGGTCGTACTGGCCGGGGGCCAGCGAGGCCGGCACCTGCATCGACGCGGTCTGCGGCGTCGAGCCGGTGGCGATGCCGAGCGACGAGAAGGCGGACGTCCGCGCGTAGGCGACCTTGTTCGACCCGCGCCGCTTGAGCCGCGCGATCGGGTAGTTGGTCGCGACCCCGGCGTCGTCCCCGTAGGACGACGTCTGGGACAGCCCCGTGAGCTGCGTGCCCGTGATCGTGTAGGTGTGCCCGGGCTGCACCGTGGCCGGGTGGTCCGTGATCACCGGCTTCCACGACGCCTGCGGGGCAGCGGCGTCGGCGTCGACCGTGAGGATCTCCATGACGTTGCCCTGCTGCGCCGTGAAGGCGACCTGCCCCGTCGGCAGGGTGAGCAGGCGCGACTTCCAGGTGTCGACGTTGGCGCTCGACGGCTGCGGGCTCAGCTGCGTGATGGCGTTGGTGGCAGGGTCGAACAGGTACAGCACGCACGGGTTCGACCAGAACGACACCGGCCCGGTCTCCCGTACCGTGTTGCCCGCCACGAACAGCACCTGGCCGTTGGGCAGCAGGGTCCCGGGCGTGTCGATGGCGGTCTGCAGGTTGCCATTGACCTGGTTGTAGGTGTTGGCGGACGTGTCCGCGGGCAGGTTCGGGCCCGCCGCCCAGGTGCCGGCCTGGGACGGGGTGGCGCCCTGCGTGTAGAGGGCCGTCCTGCCCGTGCCGCCCACGAAGAAGGCGCGGCCGTCAGGCAGGGTGATGCCCGGCCCGATCTCCCGGATGGTGACCGTGCTGCCCGTGACCGGGTCGACGAGCGACGCCAGCGGGAGGGTTCCCGGGGTGCTCCCGCAGCCGACCCACTGGTCGATGTCGGGCACGTACTTCATCGTGTTGGGCGTGTTGAACGTCTCGACCGTCAGCACGGTGCCCTCGGCCAGCAGGCACCAGCTCTCCTCGTTGGTGCTGCCGAGCTTGGTGTTCGTGGCCGACGTGCCGAACGCGAGCCCGGACTCGGTCCAGAGGTCCAGCACCGGGTCCCAGATCGCCGTGCGGGGGCCGCCCTTGGAGCCGAAGATGACGCGCCCGTCGGGCAGCACGCACGACACGGCGTCGGAGTAGATGAAGTCGAACGACGGCGTGGGCTTGTTCATCGGCGACCACGTGTTCGTCGTGGGGTCGAAGATCTCCCCGAGCGGCGTCGAGCCCCCGCCGGCCGCATCGGAGTACTCGGCGCCGACCACGAAGACCCGGCCGTCCTTCAGCACGCCGGACGCGAAGAACTGCCGCGTGTTGGCCATGGTGAAGGGGCCCGTCCAGGTGCCGCTCTCGTACTTGCCGGTGTCGTCGGGCGCGAGCCGGTAGAAGGCCTTCCCGTACGCGTCGTGCACGAAGACCGACCCGTCGGTGAGCAGCATCATCGTGTCGGGCGTCAGCGCGCTCGGGATGTGCGCCACCGAGGTCCACGTGCTGGCCATCGCGATCTCCTCCTCGGGAGCGTGGCGCACGCGTGTGCGCCCCCACGGGTGGGGAGGTTCGTGAGGACCCGTCAGATACAGCGGCGCGCGGGGCCGCTCATCCGCGCAGCAGGGCGCATCCGTGCGGCTCCAGCGTGAGCCGCACGGCTGCGCTGCCCGGCGCGACGCCGCGCGCGTCGTCGGACTGCGTGCCTACGGGCATCACCGGCAGGTCCGCGCCGGTCCAGAGCTCGCGCACCACGCCGCCCGACGGCGCCGCCGGCAGCCCGACGTTCGCGACGTCGAGCGTGACGGCCAGCGGCTCGGCGCCGAGGTTGAACGCGGCGGCGTACCGTTCGCCGGCCGGGCCCTCTGCCGTCCAGAGCACCAGGGGGTCCTCGCGGAACACCTCGCGCGCGCCGCGGCCGTGCGCGTGCACGGCCAGCACGTCCGGGTTGGTGAACAGGGCGATCGTGGCCGGGTCGGTGGTGGGCAGGTCGCCGCCGATCATGAGGGGCGAGCGCGCGACCGCCCACAGCGTCATGAGGGTGCGGCGCTCCGCGGGCGTCAGACGGTCGTCGCGGGGCTCGCCGCGCTCGGCGCGCAGGCCCACGCGCCCCAGCGGCAGCATGTCGCCGTCGGGCCAGCCGGCGTCGCCCGCGTGGGGCGCCCAGCGGGCGAACCGCGCGAAGTTGGCCTCGACGTCCTCCCACCGGTCCCACAGGTCGTCGCAGATGCGCCACATGGTGGCGTGCTCGCGCAGGTGCTCCAGGCGGGTCAGCGACAGGTCGCGGCCGGGCGACAGGCTCAGCTCGATGGGCCGGCCGGTGCGCTCGATCGCCCGCGCGTAGGCCTCGATGTCGGCGACCTGGTAGGGCCAGAGCATGTCGTCGGACTTGATGAAGTCGACGCCCCACCCGGCGTAGAGCGCCAGCGTGGAGTCGTAGTAGGCCTGGGCGGCGGGGTGGGCGTGGTCCAGCCCGAACATGTCGGGGTTCCACTCGCACACGTTGGTCCGGTCGACGACGTCGGCAGCCGTGGCCTGCGTGCCGAGGACCGGCGACGCCTGCTCGACCGCCAGGCGAGGGATGCCGCGCATCGTGTGGATGCCGAACCGCAGGCCGAGCGCGTGCACCTGCGCGGCGAGCGGGCCGAAGCCGGCGCCGCCGCGGGAGCTGGGGAACCGGCCCTCGTCCGGGACCAGCCGCCCGTGCGCGTCCATCGCGAGCGGAGCCCCGGCGTTATAGCCGTGGGCACGCGCCGTCGGGTCGGACCAGTCGATGTCGACCACGACGGTGTCCCAGCCGAACGGCAGCAGGTGCTCGGCCATGAACCGCGCGTTGGCCAGCACCTCCGCCTCGGTCACGGACGTGCCGTAGCAGTCCCAGCTGTTCCAGCCCATCGGCGGCCTGGCCATGTGCGTCCTCCTCGACGTCGTCGCCCTCGCGCCGGACCCTATCGACATCCCTCCTAGGCTGGCGCCGTGGCGCGCAGCAGGAACACCCCCGACCAGCCGATGCTCGACCCGGTCGCCCTGGCGAGCCTGACGCCCGTCGGCGTGGACGCGCTGGCGCCCGGCGCGGACCTGGAGGGCGTCGAGGTGCTCGACGTCGAGGCGGCCACCCTCGACCTGTCTCGCGCGGACGTCCACGAGTCGCGGCTCGCAGGCGTTCGTGCGCGCGAGCTCGTGCTGGGCGGCGCGACCCTGGTCGAGTCGGTGATCTCCGACGCCGACGCCCCCGTGGTCCGGGGCGTGCGCGGCACCTGGCGCGACGTCACCGTGCGCGACAGCCGGTTCGGGTCGGCGGAGCTCTACGAGTCGCGGTGGCGGGGCGTGCACCTGGTCGGCTGCCGGCTCGGGTACGTGAACCTGCGCGGCAGCGAGCTCATGGACGTGCAGCTGACCGACTGCGTGGTCGACGAGCTCGACCTGGTCCAGGCGACGGCCACCCGGCTCGCGCTGGTGGGCACCCGGGTGCGGCACCTCGACCTGCAGGCGTCCACGCTGCGGCACGTCGACCTGCGCGGGGCGCAGCTCGAGGAGCTCTCGGGGGTCGACGCGCTGTCCGGGGTGACGATCACGCCGGACCAGCTCGGCGACCTTGCCCCGGCGCTGGCGGCCCACCTGGGCATCACGGTGCTGGACGGTTCGGAGTCCCGGCGAGCGTAGGGATGAGTCACGGTTGCGGGCCGAATGCGTGACCGATCGCTACGGTCGAGCACTCTTTCAGGGTCCGGTGTCATTCTGGGAGCGTGGTCGTTGAGCCGCGCCCGCACCGGCGCCTCAGCCGCTGGTGGGCGGCCCTCGCGGGCGTCGTCGCCGCCGGCGCGGGCCTGGCCCTCGGAGAGCTGGTCGCCGCCTGGGTCGCGCCCGGTTCCAGCCCCGTCCTCGCCGCCGGCGGCGCCGTCGTCGACTCCGTGCCCGGCTGGCTCAAGAACCTCGCCGTCGACTGGTTCGGCACCCACGACAAGGCCGTGCTTCTGGGCACGATGGGCGTCGTGCTCGCGGCCGGTGCGGCGCTCGCCGGCGTGCTCGAGCTGCGGCGGCCGCCGTGGGGCGCGGTGCTCATGGGTGCGGTCGGCGTCGTGGGGGCCGTGGTCGCCGTCGGGCGGCCGGGCGCGAACGCCGCGTGGGCCACGCCCAGCGTGGTGGGCATCGGGGCCGGCGTCGTGCTGCTGCGGCTCGTCGCCCGACGGCTGCGCGTCTGGTCGGGCGCGCAGGTGCGGGCCGGCGCGCCGGGCGCCGACGACGAGTGGCGCCGCGCCGCGGAGCGCGACGCCACGCTCGACCGGCGCGGCTTCCTGCTGGTCACGGGGCTGACCGCCGTCGGCGCGGTGCTCGCCGTCGTCGCGTCGCGGGCTGTCGGCGCCGGGGCGCGGGCGGTGCAGACGGCCCGCGCTGCGCTGCGGCTGCCGACCCCGGCGAAGCGCGCCCCGGCCGTGCCCGCGGGCGCCGACTTCCACATCGACGGCCTCGCCTCGTACATCACGCCGGACGACAGCTTCTACCGGATCGACACCGCCCTGCGCGTGCCGCTGGTCGACCCGGACACGTGGTCGCTGCGGATCACGGGCCTGGTCGACAACCCGTTCACGCTCACGTGGGCCGACCTGCTGGCGCTGCCCCTCGAGGAGCACCACCTCACGCTCGCGTGCGTGTCCAACTTCGTGGGTGGCGACCTGATCGGCAACGCGCTCTGGCTCGGCTACCCGCTGCGGTCCCTGCTCGCCCGGGCGAAGCCGCACGCCGACGCCGACATGGTCCTGTCCAGCAGCGCCGACGGGTTCAGCGCCGGCACGCCGCTCGAGGTGATGCTCGACCCCGGCCGGGAGAGCCTGCTCGCCATCGGCATGAACGGGCAGCCGCTGCCCTACGAGCACGGGTTCCCGGCACGCCTCGTGGTGCCCGGCCTGTACGGGTACGTGTCGGCCACCAAGTGGGTCACGGAGATGAAGGTGACGAAGTTCGCCGACGACATCGCGTACTGGACGCTGCGCGGCTGGTCGGAGCGCGGCCCGGTCAAGCTCGAGTCGCGCATCGACGTGCCGTCCGACGGCGGCGTCGTCACCCCGGGCTCGGACGGGACGGTCGTGGTGGCGGGCATCGCCTGGGAGCAGCACACCGGCATCCGGGGGGTGGAGGTCCAGGTGGACGACGCGCCGTGGCAGCCCGCGACCCTCGCCGAGACCGTCGGCCCGGACACGTGGCGGCAGTGGCGCTACGCGTGGGACGCCAAGGGGTCGGGCACGGGCCAGCACACGCTGCGCGTCCGGGCGACGGACGCCGACGGCCACGTGCAGACGAGCGACGTCGAGCCGCCGCCGCCCAACGGGGCGACGGGCTGGCACACCATCCAGGTGGCCGTGAAGTGACACGCCGGTGCACACCTGGTCCGTTCAGAGTGTGCAATCGCGCGTAGCGTGGATCACATGCCGCACACGCACCTGACCATCCACCCCGAGGACGTCAGACGGGCCGCCGTCGGTGGCACGCAGGGCTGGCTCGACCGCCTCGCGGACTTCGTGAGGGAGGCGGCGTCTGTCGGCGAGACCGTGACGGTCACGTCGCGGCGCCGCATGATGACGCCCGAGGAGGTGGCCGACTCGCTCGGCGTCTCCCGGTCGACGATCTCCCGCCGGATCAAGGCGGGGGACATCAGCGCGGTGAAGGTGGGCAACCGCAACCGCATCCCGTACGACGAGTTCGAGCGGTACGCCGTCGCGGCGAACCGCCGCATGCTCGCCCTGGTCGTGGACGACATCGACGTGGAGCTGGTGCCGGATGAGTGAGCGCACGCTCGTGTTCCTGGACGCCGGGGTGCTCGCCGACCCCGTCACGCGGACGCTGCTGATGCTGTCACGCCCGCACAGCGACTTCACCGCCGTGTGGAGCGTGCGCGCCGAGCGCCAGGCGACGGGCCACCTGCGCCCCGACGCCGCGCCGCTCGCCACCGTGCGCGACGCCTACGGCACCGAGACGACGCCCGCCGGATCGTTCCCCGACCGGTTCACGGCCACGAAGCCGGACGACCGCGCGTCCCTCGCGGACGCAGAGGCCGCGGGGGCCCGCTTCCTCGTCACGCGCGACGTCCACGGGTTCGACCTCGCCGACCTCGCGACTGCCCGGATCTCCGCCGTCGGCGCCGACCTGTTCCTCGCCGAGCGGATGTCGAGCGCGTCCTACGTGGACGCGCTCGACCTCTTCAGCCAGACCCGGGCCCGGCCGCGCCGCACCCTGGAGCGGCTCCACGCCGCGATCGCGGCCCGCTACCCGCAGCTCTTCGCCGTCCACGCCCACCTGTACGACGTCGACGTGGTGCAGCGGCTGCCCGAGCCGCGCGAGCAGTTCCGCGGCCTGCGCTGCCTGCGCTGCGAGCGGGTGACGATGCGGGCCGACGACCCGCACAGCGGCGTGTGCGCCACGTGCCTGCACGAGGCCGAGGCCGGCTCCCGCGAGGCGCTGCGGGCCGTCTGACCGGCGCCTACTTGCCGTGCGGGTCGAGGCGGTTGAGGGTCGCCACGACCTGGTCGTAGTCGCCGCGCGCCTCGCCGTAGCGCAGGAACTTGACGTTCTCGACCTGGATCTCGCGCGCGTCCGGGTTGGCCTCGATGAGGCCCATCACCTCGTCGGCGAAGTCGTCGAGCGGCATCGCGAACGCGCTCTCCCGCTGGCCGGGAACCAGGTCGGTGGCGACCGACGGCGGCTCCAGCTCCATGACCTGGACGCTCGTGCCGGCGAGCTGGAGGCGGATCGACTCGCTGAGCAGGTGGATCGCCGCCTTGCTCGCGTTGTAGCTGGGCGTCGCCGCGAGCGGGGCGAACGCGAGCCCGGACGAGACGGTGACGATCGTCGCGTGCGGCCGGCTCTGCAGGTGCTCGATGAGCGCCGCGATCAGCCGGATCGGCCCCAGCACGTTCGTGGTGACCGTCCGCTCCGCGCTGTCGAGGAACCCGGGGGTGGTCCAGTCCTCCGGCTGCATGATGCCGGCCATCGCGACGAGCACGTCGAGGTCGGGGTGCTCGGTGACGACCTGCTTGGTGGCGGCCTGGATGCTCTCGGCGTCCGCGGTGTCGATCTGGACGGCGTCGATGCCGGGGTGCTCGGCCACGATCTGCTCGAGCAGCGCCGTGCGCCGGCCGCCCACGATGACGGTGTTGCCCCGCTCGTGCAGGCGGAGCGCCAGGGCGAGGCCGATGCCGCTCGTGGCGCCGGGGATGAAGACGGTGTTTCCGGTGATGTCCATGGCCCCACCGTCGTCGGCTCCGCGGGGGCCATCCAGGGACCGCTTGTCGGGGGACCGGCGATCCCTGGATCGGCCGCGCGGGCCCGTCGGATACTGCGGGGGTGAACCGAGAAGCCCTGGCCGCGTTCCTGGTCCAGCACCGTGCGGCGGTGCAGCCGTCCGACGTCGGGCTCGTCACCGGACCGCGGCGCCGGACGCCGGGGCTGCGGCGCGAGGACGTCGCCCAGCTCGCGCTGATGTCCACGGACTACTACACGCGCCTCGAGCAGGCCCGCGGCCCGCAGCCCAGCACGCAGGTGCTGGGCTCGCTGGCCCGGGCCCTGCGGCTGACCCCCGACGAGCGCGACTACCTGTACCGCATGGCCGGGCACAGCGCCCCGGACCGCGGGGCGACGTCGTCCGACTACGTGGCGCCGGGGCTGCTGCGCGTGCTCGACCGCATCACCGACACCCCGGCCCTGATCCTGTCCGCGCTGGGGGAGACGCTCGTGCAGAACGAGCCCGCCCGGGCGCTGTTCGGCGACGTCACCGACCTCACGGGCTGGGAGCGCAGCGCCATCTACCGCTGGTTCGCCCCGCCGCAGACCGAGCGCCGGCTGTACCCCGCCGACGACCACGACCGGCAGTCGCGGGCCCAGGTCGCGGCCCTGCGCGCCGCCTACGGCACGATGGGCGCGCAGTCGCGAGCCGGCGAGCTCGCGCGGGCCCTGAGCGCCGTGAGCCCGGAGTTCGCCGGGCTCTGGGACGCCCAGGTGGTGGCCCGCCGGTTCGAGGACCACAAGGTGCTGGTGCACCCCGACCTCGGGCCGATCGAGGTGGACTGCCAGGCCCTGTTCACCGAGGACGAGTCCCAGACGCTGCTGGTGCTGACCGCCCCGCCCCGCTCCGAGGCCGACGGGAAGCTGCGGCTGCTCGCCGTGCTCGGCACGCAGCAGCTCACATGACGTACCCGCCGCCGCACACGAGCACCTGCCCGGTGATGTAGTCGGACTCCGGCAGGCACATCAGGTAGACGGCCCCGGCGGCCTCGGCCGGGGTGCCCGGGCGGCCGAGCGGCACCTGCACGGACATCGCGTCGAGCAGCTGCCTGCTCATGCCGACCCCGATCTCGTGGCCCTGCACGGTGATGGTGCGGCTGCCGTCGGCGGGGGCGTCGGTGAGGCGGGTGGTGATGATGCCGAACGCCACCGTGTTGGCCGTGACGTTGTAGCGGCCCCACTCCTTGGCGATGGTCTTGGTCAGCCCCGTGACGCCCGCCTTCGCGGCGGCGTAGCTGGCCTGGCCGGCGTTGCCGCCCAGCCCGGAGATCGACGAGATGTTGACCACTTTGCGGCACGGGACCGGCTCGCCGGTCTCGCGCGCCGCCTTGACCGCGGCGGAGATGACCGGCTGGGCGGCGCGCAGGATGCGGAACGGCGCCCGAAGGTGGACGTCGAGGATCGCGTCCCACTGCTCGTCGGTCATCTTCTGCACGACGGCGTCCCACGTGTAGCCGGCGTTGTTGACGATGATGTCCAGCCCGCCGAACGCCTCGACGGCCGTCTGCACGAAGCGCTCGGCGAAGCCGTCCTCCGTGACGCTCCCCGCGCACACGACGGCGCGGCCGCCGAGGGCCACGACGTCCTCGACCGTGCGCGAGGCGGGCTCCTCGTCGACGTCGTTGACCACCACCGCGGCGCCCTCGGACGCGAGCTTGAGCGCGATCTCGTGGCCGATGCCGCGACCGGCACCGCTGACGATGGCGACCTTGCCGTCGAGCGTTCCCACGCCTGCCCCCCCTCACACCCCGAGGATGACGGCGGACCCCTGCCCGCCGCCCCCGCACGCCGCCGCGACGCCGACCGACCCCGGGCCGAGCGCCTCGAGCCGCCGCGCCAGGTGCCCCACGATCCTCGCCCCGGACGCCCCGATGGGGTGGCCGAGCGCGATCGCGCCGCCGTTCGCGTCGACCACCGCGGGGTCGAGCCGCAGGTGGTCGGTCGAGGCCAGCACCACGGACGCGAACGCCTCGTTGATCTCGACCGCCGCGAACCCGTGCCCGTCGAGCCCGGCGCGGGCGCACGCGCACGAGATCGCGTGGGCGGGCTGCAGGTGCAGGCCCACGTCGGGGCCCGCGACCAGCCCGTGGCCGAGGATGCGGGCGCCGGTCAGGCCGCGCTCGGCGGCGAGGTCGTCCGCGACGAGCACCAGGGCGGCGGCGCCGTCGGAGATCTGCGACGCGTTGCCCGCCGTGATCGTGCCGTCGGGGCGGAACGACGGGCGCAGGCGTGCCAGGCCCTCGACGGTCGTGTCCGCGCGGATGCCGTCGTCGGCGCTGACAAGCGTGGGGCCGTGGCGGCCCGGCACCTCGAAGGGCGCGATCTCGCCCGCCAGGAACGACGCGGCCGCGGCGGCGCGCGCGTGCGAGGAGGCGGCGAACTCGTCCTGCGCCTCGCGGGTCTGCCACGCCTCGCCGGCATGCTTGTCGCCGTACCGCTCGGTGCTCAGGCCCATGGAGTCGCGCTCGAACGCGTCGGTCAGGCCGTCGTGCTGCATGGTGTCCAGCAGCTCGACCGGCCCGAACTTCTGGCCCGCGCGCGAGCCCACCCACACGTGCGGGGCCAGCGTCATCGACTCCATGCCGACCGCGACCACCACCCGGGCCTCGCCTGACGAGATCAGCCGGTGCGCCTGGACCACGGCCTCCTCGCCCGACAGGCACACGACGTTGAGGGTGATCGCCGGCGTCGTCATCGGGATGCCCGCACCGACCGCCGCCTGGCGAGCCGGGTTCTGCCCTGCGCCGCCCTGCAGCACCTGCCCGCCCAGCACGTCGTCGACGTCGTCGGGCGCGATGCCGCACGACGCGAGCGCCGCCGCCACGGCGTGCGCGCCGAGCGCGGTGGCGGGGACCGTGGCGAAGGCCCCGTTGGCCCTGACGAAGGGGGTGCGGCGGTACCCCACGATGACGCTCATGGCTGCTCCTCGAGGTCGACGGCGATCTCCGGCTCGGTGGCGGCGCGCACGTCGTCCACGGTGACACCCGGAGCCAGACGGCGCAGCACCACGCCCGACGGCGCGACGTCGAGCACCGCGCGGTCGGTGACGATGCGGTCCACCACGCCCTCGCCCGTGAGCGGCAGGGTGCAGCGGGCGCGGATCTTGGGGGAGCCGTCGCGGGCCACGTGGTCCATGACCACGACGATGCGCGGCGCGCCCACCACCAGGTCCATCGCCCCGCCGGGACCCTTGACGAGCTTGCCCGGCACGGTCCAGCTGGCCAGGTCGCCCGTCTGCGACACCTCGAGCGCGCCGAGGATCGCGATGCGCACGTGGCCGCCACGGATCATCGCGAACGACTCCGCGGAGTCGAAGCAGCTTGCCCCCGGCAGCATCGTGACGGTCTGCTTGCCGGCGTTGATGAGGTCGGCGTCCTCGTCGCCCTCGAAGGGGAAGGGCCCGATGCCGAGCAGCCCGTTCTCGGACTGCAGCGTGATGTGGACGCCGGGCGGCAGGTGGTTGGCCACGAGCGTAGGGATGCCGATGCCGAGGTTGACGTAGTCGCCGTCGCGCAGCTCGCCGGCGGCGACGGCGGCCATCTCGTCGCGGGTCCAGGTCATCGGGGGGCTCCCTCGGCGATCGGGCGGGTGGTGCGCTGCTCGATGTTCTTGACGCGTTCCCGCGCCGGCACGAGGTGGTCGACGTAGATGCCGGGCGTCACGACGACGTCGGGGTCGAGCGGCTCGTCGAGCACGTGCTCCGCCTCGGCCACGGTGACGCGGCCCGCGGCCGCGACCAGCGGGTTGAAGTTGCGGGCCGTGAGCCGGTAGGCGAGGTTGCCGAACCGGTCCGCCCGGAAGGCGTGCACCAGGGCGAGGTCGGCCACGATGGCCCGCTCGAGCACGTAGCGGCGCCCGTCGAACTCCTCGACCGGCTTGCCCTCGGCGAGCGGTGTGCCGACCCCGGTCGCGGTGTAGAAGGCGGGGATCCCGGCGCCGCCGGCGCGCAGCCGCTCGGCGAGCGTGCCCTGCGGCACGAACTCGACGTCGAGGTCGCCCGCCAGGAACCGCTGGGCGAACAGCTTGTTCTCGCCGACGTACGAGGCGAGCACGTGCCGCACCTGGTCGTTGTCGAGCAGGATGCCCAGGCCCAGGCCGTCGACGCCCATGTTGTTGGACACGACCGTCAGGTCGCGCACGCCGGAGTCGCGCACCGCCTCGATGAGGTCGTCCGGGTTGCCGCTCAGCCCGAACCCGCCGACGGCGATGGTCATGCCGTCGTGCAGCAGCCCGTCCAGCGCGTGCCCGGCCGTGGGGTGGAGCGTGGTCATGGTCGTCCTCCGTCCTCGGGGCCGGTCGCCGCGCGGCGCAGCACGGCGTGCGCCTGGGCCAGCAGCGGGCCGTCGATCATCCGGCCGTCCAGCGCGAAGACGCCGTCGGCCCGCTGCGCCGCCGCCAGCACGGCGCGGGCCTCGGCGACGTCGTCGTCGGACGGCGCGTACGCCGCCCGGATCACGGGCACCTGCGAGGGGTGCACGCACAGGCTGGCCGCGAAGCCGACGGCGGCGGCGTCCGTCGCCTCGTCGCGCAGGCCGTCGAGGTCGGTGATGTCGAGGTGCACGGCGTCGACGGCCGCCTTCCCGGCGGCCCCGGCGGCGAGCAGCACCGACGAGCGGGCGTACCGGGCCACGTCGCGGTACCGGCCGTCCGCGAGCCGGCTGGAGCTGCCGCCCAGCGACGCGACCAGGTCGTCGGCGCCCCAGGCCAGCGCGACGACGTCGGGCCGGGCGGCCAGCGCGGACGCGGCGACGACGCCCGCCGCCGTCTCGCACAGCGCCACCACCGCGTAGGGGGCGCCGTCGGGCGTGACCAGCGGGCCCACGAACCGGCCGTCCGCCTTGGGCAGCAGCACCGTGCGGTAGGCGGTGCGGGCGAGCGCGGCGAGGTCGGCGTGGTGCTCGCGCGTGCCCGCGGCGTTGACCCGCACGACGGTGCGCGTGGGGTCGAGCGGGTTGTCCACCACGGCCTGCCGCGCGGCCTCCTTGTGCGCGTGCCCGACGCCGTCCTCCAGGTCGAGCACCACGGCGTCGGCGCGGTCGAGCGCCTTCGCGAACCGGTCGGGGCGGTCGGCGGGGCAGAACAGCAGCGCGGGGCCCAGCGCGAACGGGACGGGGTTCATGGCCGTCCGTCCCGCGTGCGCACCAGCGCCGTGCGGACCGCGCGGGCCACCAGCACGTCGTCCTGGTTGAAGCCCACGTGCTCGAACGTCACGACGCCCTCGCCCGGCCGCGACCGCGACAGCCTGCGGGCCCGCACCATCGTCTCCCCGTACAGCGTGTCGCCGTGGAACAGGGGGTGCGGGAACGCGACCTCCTCGAACCCGAGGTTGGCCACCGTCGTGTCCCGGGTCAGGTGCGCCACCGCCAGGCCCACGAGCGTGGCCAGCGTGAGCATCGAGTTCACGAGCGGGCGGCCGAACGGCTGCGTCGCCGCCCACGCCGCGTCCAGGTGCAGGCCCTGGGGGTTCATCGTCAGGGTCGAGAAGAGCACGTCGTCGGCCTCGGTGAGGGTGCGGCCGGGGCGGTGCACGTAGCGCACGTCCTCCTCGAGCTCCTCGTAGAAGAGCCCGCGCTGGACCTCCTCCCTGGTCATGGCGTCAGGCCGAGGTCGCGGGCGATGATCATGAGCTGCACCTCCGTGGTGCCCTCGCCGATCTCCAGCACCTTGGAGTCGCGGTAGTGGCGCGCGACGGCGTTCTCGTTGAGGAACCCGTAGCCGCCGAACACCTGGGCGGCGTCGCGCGCGTTCGCCATCGCGGCCTCGGAGCCCACCAGCTTGGCCACCGACGCCTCCGCCTTGAACGGCAGCCCGTGCACCAGCTTCTGCGCGGCGTCGACCCAGCACGTGCGCGCCGAGTGCACGCGCGCCTGCATGCGCGCCAGCATGAACGCCACGTGCTGGTGGGAGCCGATGCTGCTGCCGAACACCGTGCGCGACCCCGCGTGCCGCAGCGCCTCCTCGAGGCAGCCCTGCGCGGCGCCCGTGGCGAGCGCGGCGAACGCGATGCGCCCCTCGTCGAGCGCGTGCAGCGCGTTCGCGTATCCGCGCCCGCGCTCGCCCAGCAGGTTCGCCCCGGGCACGCGCACGCTCGTCAGGGTGAGGGGGTGCGTGTCCGAGGTGTGCCAGCCCACCTTGTCGTACCCGGGCCCGACGACGAGCCCGGGGGTGCCCGCCGGCACGAGGAACGCCGACAGCTCGTGCTCGCCCGTCACCGCCGTGATCGTCAGGACGCTCGTGATCGGCGTGCCCGAGTTGGTGATGAACTGCTTGCCGCCGTCGATCACCCACGCGTCGCCGTCCTGGCGGGCCGCCGTCTTGGTGGCGCCCGCGTCCGAGCCCGCCTCCGCCTCCGTGAGCCCGAAGGCCGCGAGCGCCCGCCCCGCCATCAGGTCGGGGAGCCAGCGCTCGTGCTGCTCCGGGGTGCCGTGCCGGTAGATCGGCATGATCCCGAGGCCGACGCCGGCCTCGAGCGTCACCGCGATCGACTGGTCCGCGCGCGCGAGGGCCTCGACCGCGAGGCACAGCGACACGTAGTCCTTGCCCTGCCCGCCGACCTCCGCGGGGAAGGGCAGGCCGAACAGCCCCAGGTCGCCCATCTGCCGGATGATCTCCAGCGGCAGGCGTCGCTCGGTGTCGTAGCGGTAGGCGGCGGGCGCGACCACCTGGTCGGCGAACTCGCGCACGGTGGCGGCGAGCTTGCGCTGCTCGTCGGTGAGGCCGTGGGTGTCGGTGATCATGGCGCCTCCTCGGTGTCGGTGGTTGAGCCCGTCGAGACCACGGCGACCACCTGGTCGAGCCGCACCTGGTCGCCGGGCCGCACGCGCAGGCTGACGGCGCCGCCGCGTGGGGCGGTGAGGGCGTTCTCCATCTTCATCGCCTCGACGACGACGACGGTCGCGCCCGCCTCGACGGCCTCCCCGTCGGCGACGGGCACGGCGGTGACGGTGCCCGGCATCGCTGCCCGGACCTCGCCCGTGCCCGTGACCTGCGCGGACGACGGGTTGGTGGCGGCGCGGCGCCGTGCCGACTGCTGCGCCCGGTCGAGCACCGTCAGGGCGGCCGTGCGCCCGCCGGCGGAGACCCAGACGACGGCGCCGTCGCGCGCGGCGTGGACGGTCCGGGTGGTGCCGTCGAGGGTGAGCAGCCACGCGCCGGGGTGCCCGGCGGGCCGCCAGGACGCGGGGACGTCGGGTCCGTCGTCGAGGGCGACGCGGGCGTCGGCGACCGGCCCGGTGATGCGGAGCGAGTGCGCGTCGCCGGCGCCGTCGAGCAGCTCGACCCGCAGCGGGACGGCGGGCGCGTTGAGCCGCCACCCGTCGTGCGCGGCCCAGGGCCCGGCGGCGGTCGGCGTACCCATCGCAACGTGGGTTCCGGATCGGAACGTGCCTCCGGGCGCACGTTCCGATCCGGAGACGACGTTCCGACCGGCCGTGGCGCCGCCCGCCGCGCCGGCCACCGCGAGCGCGGCCGCCACCAGCAGCGTTGCCGGCGCCTGCGCGCGCTCGACCGACGGGAGCGTCAGGCGGCCGATCAGCCCCGTGTCCAGGCGGCCGGCGCGGACGTCGTCGTCGGCGAGCAGGTCCCGCAAGAAGCCCTGGTTGGTCTCGACGCCCAGCACCACGAGCCGCGCCAGCAGCCCGTCCAGCCGGTCGATCGCCTGCGCCCGGTCGGCGCCGAACGCGACCGCCTTGGCGAGCAGCGGGTCGAAGTCGCCCGTCACGGCGGCCCCCTGCGCCAGCCCGCTGTCCAGGCGCAGCGGCGTCGCGGACGGCCCGGCCGGGACCCCCGCGTCGTCGTACACGAGCACCCGCCCGGTCGCGGGCAGGAACCCGCGGGCCGGCGCCTCGGCGTACAGCCGCGCCTCGACCGCGTGCCCCGCGACGCGCACGTCGTCCTGCCCGAACCCCAGCGGCTCCCCGGCCGCGACGCGCAGCTGCAGCTCCACCAGGTCCAGGCCCGTGACCAGCTCCGTCACCGGGTGCTCCACCTGCAGGCGGGTGTTCATCTCGATGAACCAGAACGACGCGGGGTCGTCGGCGGGCACCAGGAACTCGACCGTCCCCGCGCCCACGTACCCCACCGACCGCGCCACCTCGCACGCCGCGTCGCCCAGGCGCGCGCGGGTCGCGTCGTCGATCGCCGGCGACGGCGCCTCCTCGACCACCTTCTGGTACCGGCGCTGCAGCGTGCACTCGCGCTCGCCGAGGTGCACGACGCCGCCGCGCGAGTCAGCCAGCACCTGCACCTCGACGTGCCGCGGGCGGTCGACGAGCCGCTCGAGCAGCAGCGCATCGTCGCCGAACGACGCGAGCGCCACGCGCCGCGCCGAGTCGAGCGCGGCGGGCAGCTCGGCCAGGGTGCGCACCACCACCATGCCCTTGCCGCCCCCGCCGGCCGCGGGCTTGACCAGGAGCGGCAGCCCGACGGCGCTCGCGGTCGCCTCGAGGGCCTCCGGCGGCGTGCTCGGCGCGAGCGCGTGCGCGTCCAGGGTGCCGGGCAGCACGGGCACCCCACGGGCCGCGACCAGCCGTTTGGCGGCGAGCTTGTCGGCCATGAGCTCGAGCGCCCCGACGGGCGGCCCGACGAAGGTCACCCCGGCGCGCTCGCACGCCCGGGCGAGGGCCGGGCTCTCGGACAGGAACCCGTAGCCGGGGTGGATCGCGTCGGCGCCGGCGGCCGCGGCGGCGCCCACGACGGCGTCCGGGTCGAGGTAGGCGGCGCGGGCGTCCTGGCCGTCCCCGAGCAGCACGGCGGCGTCGGCCTCGCGCACGTGCCGCGCGTCGGCGTCGGCCGGCGTGTGCACCGCGACCGACCGCACGCCCAGGCGGCGCAGGGTGCCGATCACCCGGCAGGCGATCTCGCCACGGTTGGCCACGAGCACGGTCGCGAACATGCCGGGTCACATCCTGAACAGCCCGAACGCGGGCTCCGGCAGCGGCACGCGCGCGCACACGGACAGCGCGAGGCCCAGCACGCGGCGGGTGTCGGCGGGGTCGATGATGCCGTCGTCCCACAGGCGGGCGGTCGCGTGGTACGCGTCGCCCTGGCGCTCGTACCGGTCGCGCACCTCGGCGCGGAAGGCGGCCTCGTCGTCGGGGTCCCACGCCTCGCCGCCGCGTGCGAGGGCCTCCTTGCGCACCGTGGCCAGCACCGACGACGCCTGCGCGCCGCCCATGACCGAGATGCGGGAGCCGGGCCACGACCACAGGAACCGCGGCGAGTAGGCCCGCCCGCACATGGCGTAGTTGCCCGCCCCGAACGACCCGCCGACGATCACCGACAGCTTCGGCACCCGCGTGGTCGCGACGGCGGTGACCATCTTGGCTCCGTCGCGGGCGATGCCGCCCGCCTCGGCGTCGCGGCCCACCATGAACCCGGAGATGTTCTGCAGGAACACCAGCGGGACGCCGCGCTGGTCGCACAGCTCCACGAAGTGGGCGCCCTTGAGGGCCGACGCCCCGAACAGCACGCCGTCGTTCGCGACGACGCCGACGGGGTGACCGCAGATCCGCGCGAACCCGGTCACGAGCGTGGTGCCGTACTCGCGCTTGAACTCGTGCAGCTCGCTGCCGTCGACGACGCGGGCGATCACCTCGCGGGGGTCGTAGGGCTGCTGCACGTCCGTGGGCACGGCGGCGTACAGGCCCGCGGGGTCGACGGTGGGCTCGACGGCATCGGCCACATCCCAGGCGGGTGGCGGGTCCGGGGGCAGCGTCGCCACGATGTCGCGCACCACGTCGAGGGCGTGCTCGTCGTCGTCGGCCAGGTGGTCGACGACGCCGGAGCGGCGTGCGTGCAGCTCGCCGCCGCCCAGCTCCTCGGCTGTCACGACCTCGCCGATCGCAGCCTGCACCAGCGGCGGCCCGCCCAGGAAGATCGTGCCCTGGCCGCGCACGATGACGGTCTCGTCGCTCATCGCCGGCACGTACGCGCCGCCCGCGGTGCACGATCCCAGCACCGCCGAGATCTGCGGCACGCCCGCCGCCGAGAGCCGGGCCTGGTTGAAGAAGATCCGCCCGAAGTGGTCGCGGTCGGGGAACACCTCGTCCTGCAGGGGCAGGAACGCGCCGCCCGAGTCGACCAGGTACACGCACGGCAGCCGGTTCTCCAGCGCGACCTCCTGCGCGCGCAGGTGCTTCTTCACCGTGAGCGGGTGGTAGGTGCCGCCCTTCACGGTCGCGTCGTTGGCCACCACCATGACCTGCCGGCCCTCGACCAGCCCGATGCCCGCCACCAGCCCGGCACCGGGCCACGCGGCGCCGTCCACCCCGTACCCCGCCAGCGGAGCGAGCTCCAGGAACGGGCTGCCCTCGTCGAGCAGGCGCTCCACCCGGTCGCGGGGGAGCAGCTTGCCGCGCGCCACGTGCGTGGCCCGGGCGCGCTCCGGCCCGCCGACGGCGGCCGCCGCGGTGCGCTCGCGGAGCTGGTCGGCGAGCGCGCGCTGCGCGGCCTCCGCGGCGCGGGCGGCGTCCGAGCGCGGGTCGACGGCGGTGGCCAGCACGGTCATTCGCCACAGCCCCCCTCGGGGTCGACGCCGAGCAGCAGGGCGGGGACGGGGTCGGCGAGCACGGCGCCCAGCTCGGCCAGGAATCGGGCGGCCTGCGCGCCGTCGGCCACCCGGTGGTCGAACGTCAGGCTGAGCGCGACCACGTGCCGCAGCGCCACCTGGCCCTCGTGCTCCCAGGGCAGGCGGCGCACGGCGCCGAGCCCGAGGATGCCCGGTTCGCCCGGGTTGAGGATCGGCGTCCCCGCGTCGACGCCCAGCACCCCGACGTTCGTGATCGTGAACGTGCCGCCGGTCAGGCGCTCGGGTGCGGTGCGGCCGGCCCGGGCGGTCCGCGTGAGGTCGTCGAGCGCCGCCGTGAGCGCGGCCAGCCCGAGGGTGTCGGCGGCCGGGATGTTCGGGACCACCAGGCCGCGGTCGGTGTCGACCGCGATGCCCAGGTTCACGTGGGCGGGGCGGACGATCTCGGCAGACCCGTCGGGCAGGTCGGACCAGCGGCCCGTCAGCGCCGGGTGGCGGGGGAGCAGCGCGCAGACCGCCCGCGCCACCAGCGCCAGCACGGTGACGTGCTCGCCGTGCGCGCCCGGGTGCGACCGCAGATGCCCGAGGAGCTCCACGGTGGCCGTCGCGTCGGTGGTGAGCTGGACGGTCGCCTGCGGGGCGGTGAACGCGCTGGCCACCATGGCGGCGGCGGTGTGCTTGCGCACGCCCCGCACGGGGGTGCGGGTCTCGGGGGCGGGCTCCTGGGCGGCGGCGGTGCTGCCCTCGTCGCGGGTCTCCGCGGGCTCCTGGTCCGAGTACCGGCGCGGGCGGCGCGCCGGGTGGCCGCCGCGCTCCGGGGCGGCGCCGTAGCCGACGAGGGTCGGCTCGGCGGGCTCCGGCCTGGCCGGCGGTTCTGGCGCAGGAGCGGGCTCCGGCACGGCAGCGGCCTCCGGTGTGGGAGCCGCTGGGGCAGCCGCGGCGGCCGGCGCCGCGGGAGCCTCGGCTGCGTCAGCCGCCGCAACCGGCGCCGCCGGAGCCGCACCCGACGTGCCGTTCCCGGCGTCGTCCGGCACCTCGAACGTCACCAGGGGATCCCCGACGCTCACCGTCTGCCCGGGCTCGGCGTGGAGCGCGGTGATGACGCCGGCGAACGGCGACGGGATCTCGACCAGGGCCTTCGCCGTCTCGACCTCGGCGATCACCTGGTCGAGCGCGACGGCGTCGCCGACGGCCACCGACCAGCCGACGATGTCGGACTCGGTGAGGCCCTCCCCGAGGTCGGGCAGGCGGAACTCGCGCAGCGTCACCGGGCCGCCTCCTCGAGCGGGGCGGGCACGCGGCCCAGCACGCGGTCGACGCCGTCGAGGATGCGGTCGAGGTCGGGCACGTGGTGGCTCTCGAGCCGCGCCGGCGGGTAGGGGATGTCGTGGCCGGTGACGCGCACGGGCGCGGCCCGCAGGTGCTCGAAGCTCCGCTCGGCGACGGTCGCCGCGATCTCCGCGCCGACGCCGGCCTCGCGCGCCCCCTCGTGGGCCACGACCAGCCGTCCCGTGCGGCGCACGGACTCGGCCACGGTGGCGTGGTCGACCGGGGAGAGCGAGCGCAGGTCGATCACCTCGAGCGACACGCCCTCGTCCGCGGCGGCGGCCGCGGCGTCGACCGCGGTGGCGACCAGGCCGCCGTACGTGACCACGGTGACGTCCCGCCCGGGCACGACGACGCGCGCCGCACTCATCGGTAGGGCCGTGGCGAGCGCGCCGTCGGTGTCGACGTCGCCCTTGGCGTAGTAGCGGCGCTTGGGCTCGAAGAAGATCACGGGGTCGTCGCACGCGATGGCCTGGCGCAGCATCGTGTACCCGTCCTGCGGGTTCGACACGGTGACCACGCGCAGGCCGGGCGTGTGCACGAAGTACGCCTCCGGTGACTCGGAGTGGTGCTCGGCCGCGCCCGTGCCGCCGCCCACGGGGATGCGGATCGTGACGGGCAGCCGCACGGACCCGCCGGTGCGGGCGTGCATGCGCCCGAGCTGGCTGACGATCTGGTCGAACGCCACGTACACGAACCCGTCGAACTGGATCTCGACCACGGGCCGGTACCCGCGGTACGCCAGCCCGACGGCGGTGCCCACGATCCCGGCCTCCGCGAGCGGGGTGTCGACCACGCGCCGCGGCCCGTACCGCTCCTGCAGCCCGTCGGTGACGCGGAAGACCCCGCCCAGGTGGCCGATGTCCTCGCCGAGCAGCATCACCGACGGGTCGTCGGCGAGCGCCCGGTCCAGCCCCGCGCCGAGCGCCTTCGCAAGCGTGAGGGTGGTCATGCGGCACCCCCGGGGGAGTCGGCGAACCCCGCGAGATAGCGCGCGTACTCGTCGCGCTCGGCGGCCAGCGCGGGGTGCGGCTCGGCGTAGACGTGGTCGAAGATCGACAGCGGCGGCGGGTCGGTCACCTTGACCAGGGCCTCGCGCAGGTCGGCGGCCATGCGGTCCACCGCCTGGTGCACCTCGGCGTCGACGTCGTCGGTGAGCACACCGCGGCTGCGCAGGTACGCGGCGAACCGCGCGACCGGGTCGCGCTCCTCCCACTCGGCGACCTCGTCGGCGGTGCGGTAGCGCGTCGGGTCGTCGGCGGTGGTGTGCGGGCCGCGGCGGTAGGTGACCGCCTCGATCAGGGTGGGCCCGCGGCCCGTCCGGGCACGGTGCAGGGCGTCGCGCGTCACGGCGAGCACGGCGAGCACGTCGTTCCCGTCGACCCGCACGCCCGGCAGCCCGAACCCGTGGGCCCGGTCGGCGAGCGGCACCCGCGACTGCAGCGACACCGGCTCGGAGATCGCCCACTGGTTGTTCTGGCAGAAGAACACCACCGGCGCCGTCCACGTGGTCGCGAAGGCGAGCGCCTCGTCGACCGCGCCCTGGCTCATGGCCCCGTCGCCGAAGTAGGCGACGACGGCAGGCGTGCCCTCCGCCGTGGTGCCCGCCCGCTCCGCGTCCGCGAGGATGCCGAGCGCGTACCCGACCGCGTGCGCGGCGTGACCGCCCACGATGACCTGCGGCGTCGCCATGTTCACCGAGTACGGGTCCCAGCCCGCCCCGACCACGCCGCGCCACGCGCGCAGCAGGTCCAGGGGCGTCACCCCGCGCACGCGGGCCACCCCGTGCTCGCGGTAGGTGCTGAACACGAAGTCGTCCGGGCGCAGCGCGCGCGCCGAGCCCACCTGCGCGGCCTCCTGCCCCAGCGACGGCGGCCACAGCGCCAGCTCGCCCTGCCGCTGCAGCGACGTGGCCTCGGCGTCGATGCGCCGCACCTCCACCATGTCGGTGTACAGCTGCAGCAGCGTGGCGCGCGCGTGGGGGCCGTCGCCGTCCACGTCCGTGAGCCACTCGTCGTGCTCCGGCCACGGGTGCCGAGCCCCGTCGGTGTCCAGGAGCCGGACCGCGTCCGTCGTCGAAACCGTGATGCCGGCCATCGTCGCCTCGCCTCACATTCCCGAGAGCCCTCGCCGTCGGGGGCCTCTTCGCGCAACGTAACCCCGGTCACACGGGGCGGCCAGCACCCCTCCGTCCCTTGGGCGGAACGCTCAGCGACCAGCGGTTACGCTGATCAGTGTGCGCAGCTACGACGCCGTAGACCTCGCCATCCTGGCGGCGCTCGCGGACGACCCGCGGGCGACGGTGGCCGCCCTGGCGGAGGAGCTGCGCACGTCCCGCAACACCGTCCACGCGCACCTGGGCCGTCTCGTCGAGGAGGGCGCGTTCCTCGACTTCGACCGCTGCATCGACCCCCAGTTCCTGGGCCACCCGCTCATCGCGTTCCTCGAGCTGGAGGTGCGGCAGAAGGACCTCGCCCGCATCGTGGCCGAGCTGGGGCGCATCCCCGAGGTGGTGCAGGCGTACGGGCGCAGCGGCACGGCGGACCTGCGCGTCCAGGTGGTGTGCCGGGACACCGACCACCTGTTCCGCGTCGACGCGGCGATCCTGGCGATCGACGGCGTCGAGCGCACCGAGACGTCGCTGGCGATGGGCGAGCTCATCCCGTACCGCCTGCGGCCGCTCATCGAGAAGGTGCGCCGCACGCTGTGAAATCAGGTGGCCCGCGCTCGACGGGCCCCGGTACGGTCGGCGCAGACCGTGACCCGATCCCTGGAGGTGAGACCCGTGACCATCATCGATGAACCCTCGTGGGTGCTCCCCGGATCCGTCACGGGGCGCGCGGCCTGAGAGCCGCCGGGAGCGCCGCCCTTCTTACTGAGAGGCACTCCCATGAACGCCCTGAACCCTGCAGACCTGCGTCTGCTCTCCCACACCACCTCCGACGGCGTCACCACGCGTGAGCTTCTGCTCGGCGACGTGACCGCCACCCTCTGGTCGCCCGAGCATGCCGCGCCGGGCACCCCGCTCGTGCTGCTCGGTCACGGCGGCGGACGCCACCGCCACCATCCCTCCATGTCGGGTCGGGCCCGGCTGCTCGCCGAGTCGGGCTTCCGGGCCTGCGCGCTCGACGTCGTCGGCCACGGTCCGCGCCCTGGAACCCCGTACGACGACGAGCAGGTCGACCTGCTGCGCGCGGCGTTCGAGACGGACGAGCCGCTCGGCCCGGTCGTCGAGCCCTACAACGCCGACCTGGCCCGCCGCACCGTGCCCGAGTGGCGCGCCCTGCTGGCGGGGCTGCTCGCGGTGCCCGAGATCGGCGCGGCACGCGTCGGCTACTGGGGCATCGCGCTCGGCACGGCGATCGGCGTGCCGCTCGTCGCACAGGAGCCCCTGATCGGGGCAGCGGTGTTCGGTCTCTTCTGGTCGTCGTCGCTGGTCGACGCCGCACGGCGCATCACCGTGCCCGTCGAGCTCGGCGTCCAGCGGGACGACGAGCTCGTCCCGTTCGCCGACGGGCTCGCGCTCTACGACGCGTTCGCGTCCACCAAGAAGTCGCTGCACGTGAACGCGGGGGAGCACGCCGCGTTCCCGCGCTTCGAGGCGGCGTCGGCGGTGCGGTTCTTCGAGCGGCACCTGATGGCCTGAGGTATCAGCACCGGTCGGCGGGACCTCGTCCCGGGTATGAAGCGACTCGTCCTCTGCTGCGACGGCACCTGGAACTCCCCGGTCGCCGCGCAGGTGTCCAACATCGAGAAGCTCGCCCGGTCGCTCCAGGTCGGCGTTGTCGACGACGTCCAGCAGGTCGTCGAGTACATCGCCGGCGTGGGCTCCCACGGGTATCTCGCCGACCGGCTGCTAGGCGGTGCGTTCGGCTACGGCTTCACCTCGAACGTCGTCGACGGGTACAGGTTCCTGGCGCTGAACTACGTGCCGGGCGACGAGATCGTCGTGCTCGGGTTCTCCCGCGGCGCGTACACGGCCCGCAGCGTCGTGGGCATGATCTCCGCCGTCGGGCTCATGACGCCCGAGGCCCTCATCGACTCCCGGCTGAGCGAGGCGGAGGCCGCCTACCGCGACCTGAGCCCCGACCGGCAGGAGCGGCAGGCGAAGTTCAAGGCCGACCACAGCCTGCCCGGCGTGCGGGTCGCGTTCCTGGGCGTGTTCGACACGGTCGGCGCCCTGGGCGTGCCCGGGCCGACCCAGCGCAAGAACCTGTTCCACGACGTCGCGCTCTCGCCCATCGTGGACCGCGCCCGGCAGGCGCTGGCCATCGACGAGCACCGCATCACCTTCGCGCCGTGCCTGTGGCAGGTGCCCGACGACGACCCGCCCGGCCGCGTCGAGCAGGTCTGGTTCCCGGGCACGCACGGCGACGTCGGCGGGGGCAGCGCCCGCACCAGCCTGTCGGACCTCACGCTCCAGTGGATGGCTGACGAGCTGCGCGACGTCGGCGTCGCGCTGCACGACGACCGGCTGCGCGACCAGCTGCACCCCGGCGGCGAGATCGTGCTGCACACGGCCCCGCCGCGCATGTACGTCCCGCTGAACCTCATGCACCGGCTGTCGCCCCGGCCGGGCTTCCGCGGCGCCGACCGCGTGCTGGCCTCGGGGCAGCCCGGGCCCGACGGCGCCTGGCCGGGACGGGTCCGGATCGCCGAGACCGCCTGGGACTGGTGGGGCCGGCAGTCGGCGGGGTACTCGCGTATCGCCAGGAACGTCGGCTGGTGGGCCGACCTCGCGGGCGGCGACCTGGCCGCAGCGGTCGAGCCGGTCGTGCCGACGACGTGGCGCGAGCAGGCGGTCCTGGTCGCCTAGCCCGCTCGGTCAGGTCGGTCGTCGTGGATCGGGTCGGCGGTTCGCGAGCGCCGACCTGATCTTGGACCACCGACCTGACGCCGGCCGCGCTATCAGGCGCGGGCGCTCTCCCGCGGCCCCAGGGCCGACGACGGCAGCTCGAACCCGGCCGGGCGCACGAGGATCCTCTCGAGCACCAGGTTGGGGTCGAGCGCGCCGATCGTCAGGTCGGCGACTCCGGCCTCCAGACGCACGCGCACCGTGGTCACGCGGATGTTCTCGACCACGGGCACGGACCAGCGGCGGTCGGCGGGCTCGCCGGCGTTGACGTCGGCGGCCACCGCCTCGACCACCTCGCCGTTCAGCGTGAACCGCAGCGACGTGCCGCGCACCACCACGCCGGTCGGCACCTGCCACACCTCGACGTCGTACTCGCCCGCGGCCTCGGCCAGCAGGCGGTAGGTCAGCGTGGGGGCGTCCTGGCCCGGGGCGAACGACGCCGTCGTCGGCAGCACGCGCATCGCCGACCCGTCGCGGCCGCCACGAGGCAGCTCGACGAACCGTGCGTCGCCGGCCGGCGCCGACTCCGCGGCGTGCGCCGCGTCGATCACGACGACCCCGCCGGGGCCGGGCAGGAACGTGCCCGCGGGCAGCCCGGACGTGTCGACGGCGCGGCCGGTGACCACGACGTCCACGCGCGACACCTGGTGCGCCTGCGCGGCGTCGACCACGACGGCGAGCCGCACCTGCTGCTCGGTGGCGGGCAGCAGCCCGCGGTCGCACGTGAGCACCACGACGTCCTGGCCGCGGGTCGCGCCGGACCGCGCCGACACGCCCAGCCACGGCACGTCCTCGCCGCCCTCCAGCCGCCACTCGAGCACGCCCGTGCCGTCGTTCGCGACCTCGATCGCGACCGACGTCTGCCCGGCGTGGCGGAAGTCGTCCACGACCACCCGCATAGGCCAGCCGTACCGGCGGTGGTAGACGGGCGCGGCGTCGGCGCGGGAGACCGCCAGGCGCGGCTCGTGCCCCATCGGCTCCACGACGTGGCGGACGGGGTAGCGCGCGCCGTCCTCGTTCCAGCCGGTGAAGCCGACGTGCGCCTCCTGCTCGTGGCCCGTCCACTTGCCGCCCGCGAGCTCGCGGATCTCGTCGGCGATCGCGCGGTCCGCCGCGATGGCCTCGGTGACCCTGCCGGCGAGCTCGTTGGCGACCGGCTTGCCCTGCGCCGCGAAGTGGGCGTTCTTGGCCGCGTTCACGTGCATGCGCAGCAGGTTGACCGAGGCGCGCGCCGGCAGCCCGACCAGCGAGGTGTAGGCGAGCAGGGTGCGGCCGTCGTCGTCGAGCGCGGAGAGCGCCGCGACGACGGCACGGTCCAGGCCCGCGACGGCGTCGGCTCGCGCGAGGACGCGGTCCGCCTCGCCGAAGTGCGCTGCCGCGTACACCGACGGGTCGAGCGCCTCCGGGCGGCGCGCGGCGTTGAGGCGCAGGTACCCGTGCAGCACCTCGCCGATCGACTCCCGCACCGACGGCGCCGCCGCCGGGAACGTCGATGCGAGCCATGACGCCGTGTGCTGCGCCGCCGCGTCACGGGTGCCGTTGCCGTAGGTGTCCATGTCGTACGCCATCGCCATGAAGAAGGCGAAGGGCACCTCGTTGAACTTCAGGTCGCCCACGTTGACCACCCAGACGTCCCGTACGCCGTGGTCGTAGGCGAGGGAGAGCTGGTCGTGCACGCGCTCGAACGACGTCGACGGCATCCACTCGTAGCTGGCCGGGCCGCCGTGGTAGTCGAGGTGGTAGTACATGCCGGCGCTGCGACGCTCGGCGTCGGTGGCCGGCAGCGACCGCATGAAGCCGAAGTTGTCCTCGCAGAACATCAGCGTCACGCCGTCGAGGCCTTCCCAGCCGCGCAGGCCGGGCACCGTGTCGGAGCCGTAGTAGTACTCCTCGACCTCCTTGTAGAGGGCGAGCATCTCCGTGGCCCCGGGGGCGTGCTGGGCCACGAGGCGGCGCTGCTCGGTGATCGCGTCCTTGAGCAGCTCGACGTTGGCGGCCAGGCCGGCGTCCTCGCCCAGCAGCTCGGAGTCGCGCTCGCCGCGCATGCCCAGCATGACGATCTTCTCGAACATCCCCGAGCGCTTGAGGCCGTCCTCCCAGTAGCGCAGCAGCCCGTCCCGGTTGGTCAGGTAGTTCCACTCGTCGCCGTACGGCGAGTACGGGCCGCGCACCAGGTCCCACTCCTCGGAGGCGCGCAGGCACGGCTCGTGGTGGGACGCCCCGACGACGATGCCGTAGACGTCCGCGAGCTCCTCGTTGAGGGAGCCGGGGCCGTCGAGCGCGAAGCTGGAGGTCCACATGGCCGGCCACAGGTAGTTGCCCTTGAGGCGCAGGATCAGCTCGAAGACGTGGTCGTACATCTCGGCCGTGAACCCGCCGAAGTGCTCGTGGGTCCAGGTGCCGAAGCACGGCCACTCGTCGTTGATGAACAGGCCGCGGTAGCGCACCGACGGCTCGCGGGTGGCGGTCGTGACGGCGTCGTCGAACGTCACCGCCTCGCGCGGGTGCGGGGCGACGTCGCCCCAGTAGTGCAGCGGCGAGACGCCCGCGTGCTCCGAGAGGGCGAACAGCCCGTAGATGGTGCCGCGCTTGTCGGAGCCGACGACGACGAGCGCGCGCTCGACGCCGGGCGCCTCGGCGAAGGGCGCCTCGACCAGGGCGATCGCGTAGACCTCGCGCCGGCCCTCGACGGCGGACACGTCGAGCCTGCCGTCCGCGACCAGCGCGTCGACCAGCGGGCTGTGCCCGAGCGTCGCCGCGAGCACCACGGACGCCGTCCCCGCGGCGGCGGCGGACTCGACGACGGCCGGGGCCGCGCCCGTCACGCGCTCGAGGTCCCCGGCCACCTTCCCGGCGACGCGCCGGACACCCTCGTGCGCGGCAGCCTCGACGACGAACGACACGGGACGAGGGGCGCTGTGGGACACGGCGCGCATGGCGGCTCCTTCGAGGCCGGAGAGGGACCCCGTGACCTTAGAGGGTTGACCGCGGCAACTCACAGTCGTTACGCCCCTCGGACACCCGCCCGAGAGTCCCCAGGAGGGTGCGCTGCACCCGACCTGCCGCTACGTTGTGAGCCGCATCACAACGACGTGAGAGGACTGAGCATGAGCCGTACGCCTCGGTGGGTGGTTGCAGGAGCAGTGTCGGCGCTCGCGGTGGGCGGCATGACCGCCCCGGCGCTTGCCGCGGAACGGGCGCCCGCACCAGGCGGGCCCGGAGGGGCCTCGCACTGGACCACGGGGGCGAAGGACGGCATCGGGACGGCCACGACGACGGCGTCGAAGGTCTGGTTCACGCTCGGCGGCGGCGCGATGGACGAGGTCTACTACCCGCGCGTCGACGTCGCCGACACCCAGGGCATGCAGCTCGTGGTCACCGACGGCTCGACGTTCACGGACCGCGAGGACGCGGACACCACCCACCAGGTGAAGCTCGCCGACCCGCACAGCCTCACCTACCAGCAGGTCGACACCGACAAGGACGGCCGCTACCGCATCACCAAGACTTATGTCGCCGACCCGGCCCGCTCCAGCGTGGTGGTCGACGTCAAGGTGACCAGCCTCGACGGCGGCCGGTACACGGCTTACGTGCTCTACGACCCGAGCCTGGCCAACAGCGGCATGCACGACTCGGGCACCACCGACGGCGACGTCCTGCTCGCCGCGGACGCGACGACGTCGGACAAGGTGGCGAGCGCCCTCGTGGCGAGCCCGGCGTTCACGGCGACGTCGAACGGCTACGCCGGCACCAGCGACGGGTGGACCGACCTCAAGGACGACCACACCCTCGACCACGCCTACACCGACGCGCCCGACGGGAACGTGGTGCAGGTGGGCCGCCTCGCGGCGACCGGCAACGGGGCGCAGGCCACCGTGGTGCTCGGTTTCGGGGCCGACGCCGCCACGGCCGAGAGCACCGCGCGCGCGTCGCTGAGCACCGGCTACAACGCGATCTCCGGTTCCTACAAGGCCGGCTGGGCCGACTACCTCAAGGGTCTCAAGAAGACGCCCAAGAGCGTCACGGGCGCCCTCGCCACGCAGTACGACGTCGCCGTGATGACGCTCAAGGCGCACGAGGACAAGACGTACCGCGGCGCCAACATCGCCAGCCTCACGGTGCCGTGGGGCGAGGCGAGCGACGCCGACGAGCCGGGCGTGGGCGGCTACCACCTGGTGTGGGCCCGCGACCTGTACCAGATCGCGACCGCGCAGATCGCGGCGGGCGACACGGCGGCGGCGAACCGCAGCCTCGACTACCTCTTCGACGTGCAGCAGAAACCCGACGGGTCGTTCCCGCAGAACAGCCGGCTGGACGGCACGCCGTACTGGGGCAGCCTCCAGCTCGACGAGGTGGCGTTCCCGATCGTGCTGGCCGACCAGCTCGGCCGCACCGACCGGTGGTCGAACGTGAAGCGCGCCGCCGACTTCGTCGTGGGCCACGGCCCGTCGACGCCGCAGGAACGGTGGGAGGAGGAGAGCGGGTACTCGCCGTCCACCATCGCGGCCGAGATCGCCGGCCTCGTGGCCGCCGCCGACCTCGCGAAGGCGGCGGGCGACAACGCCTCCGCCGCGCTCTACCTGGCCACCGCCGACGACTGGCGCTCGCACGTGAAGGACTGGACCTTCACCACCACGGGCCCGCTCGGCGACGGCCAGTACTTCGAGCGCATCGACGACGACGGCAACCCGAACGACGGCCACCCCCTCGACATCAACAACGGCGGCGGCACGCACGACGAGCGCTCCGTCGTGGACGCCGGGTTCCTCGACCTGGTGCGCCTGGGCGTGCTCCCGGCGACCGACCCCGCGGTGCTCGCGTCCCTCCCCGAGGTCGACTCCACGATCAGCGTCGCCACGCCCGAGGGCACGATGTGGCACCGCTACAACTTCGACGGCTACGGCGAGAAGGCCGACGGGTCGCCCTACGACGGCACGGGCGTGGGCCGCCTGTGGCCGCTGCTCTCGGGCGAGCGCGGCGAGTACGCGCTGGCCGCCGGGCAGCCCGCCGGCTCGTACCTCACGACGATGGCCGGGGCCGCGAACGCGGGCTACATGATCCCCGAGCAGGTGTGGGACTCCGGCGCCGCGATCGGCCAGGGGACGGGCTCGGCGACGCCGCTGGCGTGGTCCATGGCCCAGTTCGTGCGCCTGGCGCAGTCGATCGACGCCGGCAAGCCGGTCGAGACGCCGCAGGTGGTGGCGGCCCGGTACGCCGCGCCGCGCCCCGCCGCGCCCGCACTCGACGTGACGGCCCCGGCCGACGGCGCGCAGACCGACGCCGCGACCGTCGACGTCACGGGCACCACCTCGGCGCCGTCCGTCGCCGTCAACGTGGGCGGCACCACCACGAGCGTCCCCGTCGACGCCTCGGGGCACTTCACCGCGACCGTCGCGCTGGCCCGCGGCCGCAACGTCGTCACGGTCGCCGCCGTGGGGTCCGACGGCGGCACCGCGCTGGTGCGCCGCACGGTGATCTCGACCAACCTCGGCACGCCGATCGGCGCGCTCGACGACCCGGCGGGCGACGACAACGGGCCGGGCACCTACGTGTACCCAGGCAGCTCCGACTTCGCGCCGGGCGCCTTCGACGTCACCCGCCTCGCGGCGTTCGAGGACCCGACGCAGGTCAACTTCGCCATCACCATCCACGGCGCGCTCAACAGCCCGTGGGGTGGCAACGCGATCTCGGTGCAGCGGTTCGACCTGTACATCCGCACCGGGTCGGCCACGGGTCAGGTGGACGCCCTGCCCGGCACCAACGCCCGGCTCGCCGCGCCGTACGACCTGGTGGTGACGGCGGACGGCTGGACGCCCGCCGTCCGCGACGCCGCCGGCGCGACGGTGGGCACGCCGACCCTCACCGCCATCCCGGAGACGCACACGCTCGTGGTCTCGGTGCCGCGGGACCTGCTGCCGGCCGACCTGTCGCACGCCACCTACGCCCTGACGTCCATGAGCCACGCGGACGAGGCCGGCGGCGAGGGCATCGGCGGGATCCGGCCCGTGTACTCGCGGGCGTACTGGGACTCGACGGTGGGGACGGGCATGAGCTGGATCCACGACTACCGGTTCGGCGGCGGCGCCGGCGAGTGGACCGGCGACAACGCGGCCAAGGACACCGACACCCGCGACCCGAACGTGCTCGACGTCCTGGTGCCGGACGGCTCGTCGCAGGCCTCGGTGCTCGACTGGACGGCCGGGCCGGTGGTGCTGCCGTACGTCGGCCTGAAATGAGGTGAGGCCCGCGGGGGCGTGACGCGCGCGCGTCACGCCCCCGCGGCGCGCCCCGGGTCGGCGCCGGCGTCGAGCTGGGCCCGCAGCCAGAGCTCGACGCCGCCGATGTGCATGGTGGCGGCCGCGCGGGCCAGCTCGGGGTCCCGGGCCTCGAGCGCCGCGCAGATGGCGTGGTGCTCGTCGATGGTGCGCGAGACGGCGTCGCGCTGTGTCAGGCCCCGCCACAGGCGGGCGCGCTGCGTGGGCGCGGCCAGGGAGTCGAGCAGCGACGTGAGCACCGCGTTGCCCGCCGCCGCGACGACCGTGCGGTGGAAGGCGAGGTCGGCAGCCACCAGGGCGTCGACGCCAGGGGAGTCGCCGGGGGCGTCGACCGACGCGCGCAGGGCCGCGAGTCCGGCGTCGTCCATCCGCGTCGCGGCCATGGCCGTGGCGGCGGGCTCCAGGAGGCGCCGCACCTCGAGGAACTCCAGCACCGTGTCGTCGCCGTGCAGGTCGACGGCGAACGACATCGCCTCGAGCAGCAGCGGCGGCTCGAGGCTCGTGACGTACGTGCCGTCACCGCGGCGCACGTCGAGCACGTTGACGAGCTCGAGCGCCTTGACCGCCTCGCGCAGCGAGCTGCGCGAGATGCCGAGCCGCTCGGCGAGGTCGGCCTCCTTGGGGAGCCGGTCGCCGGGAAGCAGCTCGCCGTCGACGATCATCGCCTTGATGCGGCCGATCGCGGCGTCGGTGAGGGACATGCGGCCAGTGTGCCAGACATCGGACCTCTGGTGCAGAAGGTTCGCGCCCTTGAGGTGAGAAGGGTCTTGCGGCGGGCCAAACATCCGATCTATCGTCGCCGCCATGCCTCGCATCGTCGCGCTCGACACGGTCGACCTCCGGTTCCCGACGTCGCTCGACCTCGACGGCTCCGACGCGATGAACCCCGACCCCGACTACTCGGCGGCGTACGTCACCGTCCGCACCGACCGCGAGGACGGTCTGGCCGGCCACGGTTTCGCCTTCACGATCGGGCGCGGCAACGACGTCCAGGAGGCCGCCATCCGGCTGCTCGCCCCGTACCTGGTGGGGCGCGACGTCGACGCCGTGCTCGACGACCTGGGCGGCATCTGGCGCGAGCTGGTGCACGACTCGCAGCTGCGCTGGCTGGGCCCCGAGAAGGGCGTGGCGCACATGGCGGTCGCGGCGGTGATCAACGCGCTGTGGGACCTGCGTGCCCGCCGCGACGGCCTGCCGCTGTGGCAGCTGCTGGCGCGGCTCACGCCCGAGGAGCTGGTCGACCTCGTCGACTTCCGCTACCTCAGCGACGCCCTGACCCGCGAGGAGGCGCTGGAGATCCTGCGCCGCGCCGAGCCGGGCCGCGCGGACCGCGAGCGCGAGCTGCTGGCCCACGGCTACCCGGGTTACACCACGAGCCCCGGCTGGCTCGGCTACTCCGACGAGAAGATGCTGCGCCTGGCCCGCGAGGCCGTGGCCGAGGGCTACACGCAGATCAAGCTCAAGGTGGGCGCCGACCTCGCCGAGGACGTGCGCCGCCTGGCCCTGGTGCGCGACGCCGTCGGCCCGGACATCAGGGTGGCGGTCGACGCCAACCAGCGCTGGGACGTCGCCGAGGCCATCGCCTGGATCGGGGCCCTCGCGCCGTACGACCCGTGGTGGGTCGAGGAGCCCACCAGCCCCGACGACGTGCTGGGGCACGCCGCGATCCGCCGCGCGGTGGCGCCGGTGCGGATCGCCACGGGCGAGCACGTGCAGAACCGCGTGGTGTTCAAGCAGCTGCTCCAGGCGGGCGCGCTCGACGTGCTGCAGATCGACGCGACGCGCGTGGCGGGCGTCAACGAGAACGTCGCGATCCTGCTGCTGGCGGCCAAGTTCGGTGTGCCGGTGTGCCCGCACGCCGGCGGCGTGGGCCTGTGCGAGGCGGTGCGGCACCTGTCGATGTTCGACTTCGTGGCCGTGTCCGGGACGCAGGACGGCCGCGTCATCGAGTACGTCGACCACCTGCACGAGCATTTCACCGACCCCGTCGTCATGCGCGACGGGCGGTACGTGACGCCCACCGCGCCCGGTGGGTCCGGCGAGATCCGCCCCGAGACGCGGCAGCGCTACCGCTACCCCGACGGCGCCTACTGGTCCGCCGCGCTGGCCGCGACGCCGGCCTGACCCGACCCCGCCCGACACTACGAGGAGACCCTTCATGAAGCTCGCACGGATCGGCGCCGTCGGCGCCGAGCGCCCCGCCGTCCAGGACGACGCCGGCCGCTGGCGCGACCTGTCGGGCGTCGTGCCCGACGTCGCGGGCGCGCTGCTCGACGAGACGATCCCGGCCGTGCGCGAGGCGCTCGAGCGCGGCGACCTGCCCGTGATCGACGAGCCGGGCCGGTTCGGCGCCCCCGTCGGCCGGATCGGCAAGGTCGTGTGCGTGGGCCTCAACTACCGCGACCACGCGGAGGAGACGAACGCGGCGATCCCCGCCGAGCCGATCCTGTTCTTCAAGGCCGCCGACACCGTCGTCGGGCCCGACGACGAGGTGCTGGTGCCGCGCGGGTCCACCAAGACGGACTACGAGGTGGAGCTCGCCGTGGTGATCGGCCGCAAGGCCCGCTACGTCGGCGACGACGAGGACCCGCTGAGCTACGTCGCGGGGTACGCCACCAGCCACGACGTCTCCGAGCGCGAGTTCCAGCTCGAGCGCGGCGGCCAGTGGGACAAGGGCAAGAACTGCGAGACGTTCAACCCGCTGGGCCCGTGGCTCGTCACCGCCGACGAGGTGGGCGACCCGCAAGCGCTCGGCCTGACCCTGTCGGTCAACGGCGAGGTCCGCCAGGACGGCACGTCCGCCCAGATGATCTTCCCGGTCGCCGAGCTGGTCCGGTACATCAGCCGGTTCATGGTGCTGTACCCGGGCGACGTCATCAACACGGGCACCCCCGCCGGGGTCGCGCTGGGCCGCCCCGAGGCGCCGTACCTGCGCGCGGGCGACGTCGTCACCCTCGAGGTGGCCGGGCTCGGCACCCAGACGCAGACGCTCGGCGCGGCGTGATGTCCCGGTTCGAGGGCGTGCGCGCACTGGTCACGGGCGGCGCCTCCGGCATCGGGGCGGCCATCACGCGCCGCCTCGCCGCCGAGGGCGCCACGGTCGTGGTGCTCGACCGCGACGTCGAGCCGCGTGGGCTGGTCGACGGCGTCGCGGCGGTCCGCGCCGACGTGTCCGACGACGCGGGCGTGCGGGCGGCGGTCGCCGAGGGCGTCGCCCTGCTCGGCGGGCTCGACGTGCTGGTCAACAACGCCGGCATCGGCGCGCAGGGCGCGGTCCAGGACAACCCCGACGACGAGTGGCACCGGGTGCTGGACGTCAACGTGCTGGGCCTGGTGCGCGTGACGCGGGCGGCGCTGCCCGCGCTGCGCGGGTCCGCCCGGGGCGTCATCGTCAACACCGGGTCCATCGCCGCGACCGCCGGGCTGCCCCAGCGGGCGGTGTACTCCGCGAGCAAGGGCGCGGTGCTCTCGCTGACCCGCGCGATGGCCGCCGACCTGGTGGCGGACGGGATCCGCGTCGTGGCGGTCAATCCCGGCACCGTGGACACCCCGTGGGTGGGGCGGCTGCTCGGCTCGGCGCCCGACCCCACCGCCGAGCGGGCGGCGCTCGAGGCCCGCCAGCCGCACGGCCGGTTGGTCGACCCCGACGAGGTCGCCGCGGCCGTCGCGTACCTGGCCTCGGCCGACTCCGGCTCGACCACCGGCACGGCGATCGCCGTCGACGGCGGCATGGACGGGCTGCGCGTGCGCCCGCGCACGGCCTGAGCCCATGCGGGTCGACGCGCACCACCACGTGTGGGACCTCGCCGTGCGGCCGCAGCCGTGGACCGACGCTCTGCCCGCGCTGCGGTGGTCGTTCGGCATGGACGAGCTGCGGCCCCAGCTGCGGGCGGCCGGCGTCGACGCCACCGTCGTCGTGCAGACGGTGACGGTCGCGGAGGAGACCCCCGAGCTGCTCGCGCTCGCGGAGCAGGACCCGGACGTCGCCGGCGTGGTCGGGTGGGTGGACCTGGCCGACCCGGCCGTCGCCGACCGGATCGCCGCGCTGCGGTCCGGGCCGGGCGGCGGTCGGCTGGTCGGCGTGCGGCACCAGGTGCAGCACGAGCCGGACCCGCGCTGGCTGCTGCGCCCGGCCGTGCGCCGGGGTCTGCGCGCGGTGGCCGAGGCCGGCCTCGCCTACGACGTGCTGGTGACGCACGACCAGCTCGCGCAGGTGGTCGAGGTGTCTCGGCTGGAGCCCGGCGTCCGGTTCGTGCTCGACCACGCCGGCAAGCCGCCCGTCGCGGCGGGCGCGCTGGAGCCGTGGCGCGCGCACCTGGTGGACCTGGCCCGGTCGCCGAACGTCACGGTCAAGCTCTCGGGCCTGCTCGCCGAGACGGCCGAGCAGTGGTCGCCCGCCGACCTCGAGCCGTACGCCGCCGCCGTGCTCGACGCCTTCGGCCCCGGGCGTGTGCTGGCCGGCTCCGACTGGCCCGTCTGCACCCTGCGCGCCGACTATGCCGCCGCCGACGCGCTGCTGCTGTCCTGGCTCGCCCCGCTCGACCCGGACGAGCGCAACGCCGTCCTGGGCGGCAACGCGGCAGCGGTCTACCGACTCGACCTCCCGGAGGACCCTCACCGTGGCTGAGCAGCCCGCCCTCGCCCCGACCCTGCCCGGCCGCGCCGTCGGGCGCACCGCCGTGCGCGTCACCGCGCTCGGCTTCGGGGCCGCGCCCATCGGCAACCTGGCCCACCCCGTCGACCCCGACGAGGCCGCCGCCGCGGTGGACGCCGCCTGGGACGCCGGGATCCGCTACTTCGACACGGCGCCGCACTACGGGCTCGGGCTCTCGGAGCGGCGCCTGGGCGCGGCGCTCGCCGGCCGGCCGCGGGACGAGTACGTCGTGTCCACCAAGGTGGGGCGCCTGCTGGTCCCGAACCCGCACCCCCGCGGCAGCGACCTCGACGCGGGCGGTTTCGCCGTGCCCGACACCCTGGTGCGCGAGCTCGACTACTCGGCCGACGGCGTGCGCCGGTCGCTGGAGTCCAGCCTGGAGCGGCTGGGCCTCGACCGTGTCGACGTCGTGCTGGTGCACGACCCCGACGACCACGTCGACCAGGCGGTCGCCGAGACGATCCCCGCCCTGGTGCGCCTGCGCGACGAGGGTGTGGTCGGTGCCGTCGGCGTCGGGATGAACCAGTGGCAGGCGCCGCTGCGGATGGTGCGCGAGACCGACCTCGACGTCGTCATGCTCGCCGGGCGCTGGACGCTGCTGGACCGGACCGGCGAGCCGCTGCTCGACGCCGCGGCCGAGCGCGGCGTGTCCGTGCTGGCCGCGGCCCCGTACAACTCCGGGCTGCTGGCCCGCGACGAGCCGCCCGCGACCGCGACCTTCAACTATGCGCAGGCGCCCGACGCCGTGCTCGAGTCGGCCCGCGCCCTGGCCCGGACGGCCCGCGAGCACGGCGTGCGGCTGCCGCAGGCCGCGCTCCAGTTCCCGCTGCGGCACCCGGCCGTCGTCTCTGTGGTCACCGGGATGCGGCGCGCGGCGCACGTCACGGAGGCCGCGGCCCTGCTGCGGGAGGCCGTGCCGGGCGCGGCGTGGGAGGCGCTGACGGACGCGCCGTGATGCGGGAGGATCCCCGCTGACCGCCGCACCGCGTACCGTCGCCGTCGTCCTGTTCGAGGGGTTCGAGCTGCTTGACGTGTTCGGGCCTGTGGAGCTGTTCAGCCGTGTCGCCGACCGGCTCACGGTCACCTCCCTCGGCCCGGCCGCCGGCCCGGTGGCGAGCAGCCAGGGGGCCGCCGTGGTCGCCGACGCCGCCTGGGCGGACGCCGGACGCCCCGACATCGTGCTGGTGCCCGGCGGCATGGGCACGCGCGGCCTGGTGTCCGACGATGCGTTCCTGGCCTGGCTGCGCGACTGGGCCGCGGGCGCCGCCCTCGTCACGTCGGTCTGCACCGGGTCCGGAGTCCTGTCCGCCGCCGGCCTGCTCGACGGGTACCGCGCCACCAGCAACAAGCGGGCGTTCGCGTGGGCGAGCGGCCAGGGGACCGGCGTGGAGTGGGTGGCCGAGGCCCGCTGGGTCCACGACCGCGACCGCTGGACGTCGTCGGGCGTCGCCGCCGGGACGGACATGGCGTTCGCGCTGCTCGCCGACCTGTTCGGGGAGGCGGTGGCGCAGGAGGCCGCCGACGGGATCGAGCTCGAGGTGCAGCGTGATCCGGCGCACGACCGGTTCGCCGCCCTCAACGGCCTGGTCTGAGCCTCAGTCGAGCGCGAACCCCTTGGCGCGCAGCCCGTCGATGATGCCGGGCAGCGCGTCGACGGTGCCCTGCGTGAGCACGTGCAGCAGCACCACGCTGCCGGGCCGCGCCGCGGCGAGCACGCGGTCGCGCACGACGGCGGCCCCCGGCTGCTTCCAGTCCTCGGGGTCCACGGTCCAGAGGTCCACCGAGAGGTGCTGCTCGGCGGCCACCTGCCGCACGACGTCGTCGACCGCCCCGTACGGCGGGCGGAACGCCGTCGGGCGCAGGCCCGTGATCTGCGTGAGCGTGTCCTGCGTGGTGACGATCTCGGCCTCGACCTGCGCGCGCGTGAGCTTGGTGAGGTCCGGGTGGGTGGTGGAGTGGTTCCCCAGGCGGTGGCCCTCGGCGAGGATGCGGCGCAGCGTGTCCGGGTGGTCCTTGGCGCGGTTGCCGACCGCGTAGAACGTGGCGTGCACGCCCTTGGCCTTGAGGATGTCGAGGATCTGCTCGGTGTGGGCGCCGGGCCCGTCGTCGAAGGTCAGGTGCACGGTCTGGTCGCCTGTGAACGCACCGGGCGTGGCCTGCTGCACGGCGAACGGGAGCGTGGCCACGGGGACCGTCAGGGTCTCGGTGCCGCCGCCACCGGCCCGGGCCTTGACCTCCGCCGCCAGCGCGGCCGACGCGGCGACCTTGTCGAGCCGGCGGCCCTCGACGCCGGGTGCGACGACGACGTCGGCCAGGATGATGCGCAGCTGCGGCGCGGCGTCGACCTTGCCGGCGAGCGCGTCGACGTCGGCGGCGAGGCCCGCCGGGTCGGGGTGGACGGACGCCTTGCCGCCCGCGACAGTGACGGGCAGCGCGGCGAAGACCCGCTCGGCGGGCACCGTCACGCGGGCGCCGCCGGCGACGAGCGAGAGCGGGCGCTCGACGGCGGCCCGCACCGTGGCGGCGGCACCCTCCAGCGTGGCCGCCGGCACGGTCGCGGGGACGGGTGCGGTCGGCAGGTCCACGCTGCTGCGGCCCGCCTGGACGGCGTCGATCACGGCCTGCCGTGCTCGGGGCACGTCGAGGCGCCGGCCTGGCACGTCCGGGGCCACGGTCACCGTGCCGGCCTCCAGCGTGACCGCCGCGTCCTTCGGCGCGACGGCGACCTGCGGCGCGAGCGCCTCGAGCGCGGCGTCCAGGTGGGCGCCGTCGAACCGGTCGGGCGGCGGGGCGACGCTCTCCATGCCCCACGCGGCCCGCGTCTGCGTCACGGCGTCCTGCCAGAACGACCCGTCGCGCCCCGCGCCGAGCATCCGTGCGTGGAGCTCGGGCGCGGCGTCGACCAGGCCGAGCGAGCCGAGCGTGCGACGCTCCGCGTGCCCGCCGGCGCCCACCTCGATCCCGGCGCCGGCGCGGCGCGCGGCCACCTTCTGCGCGACCGCGGACGAGTCGCTCCACACCTCGCGGCGGCTCGCGCCCGCCACCTCCAGGCCCAGCACGGGACGGTGCGTCGCGATCGCGTTGACACCCAGCGGGGCCACGAGCGCGAGGACGACCGCCGCCGCGACGGCGACGGCGAGGCGCTTGACGAGCCGGCGGGCCTGCACCCGCCCAGCATCCGTCATGACCGCCGTGACACGAGGCTCACCCGCCGGTCGGCGCCGACTGCACGGTCGGGGCGGCCACGCCCAGGGTCCTGACCAGCGCGTTCACCGCGTCCCGCCCGGCGCGGTTGGCGCCGACCGTCGACGACGACGGCCCGTACCCGATCAGGTGCACGCGCGGCTCGCCCGCCACCTGGGTGCCGTCCATGCGGATGCCGCCGCCCGGCTCGCGCAGGTGCAGCGGCCGCAGGTGGTCGAGCGCGGCCCGGAACCCGGTGTTCCAGAACAGCACGTCCAGGGGAGTGCGCGTGCCGTCGGCCTCGACCACGCCGTCGGGCATGATCCGCGCGAACATCGGGTGGCGCACCAGCAGCCCGCGCGCCTCCAGGGACCTCACGTACGGCGTGCGGATGAGGCCCGTCGCGGCCACGACCGACAGGGGCGGCAGCCCCGCCCGCACGCGCTCCTCGACGCGGGCGACGGCGTCGTGCCCCGCCTGCGGCGTGAAATGCCCGTCTACCCAGACCGGCTCGCGGCGCGTGAACCACGTGGTGGTGCCGACGTGGCTGATCTCCTCCATGAGCTGCAGCGCGCTGATCCCGCCGCCCACGATCCCGACGCGCAGGCCCGCGAAGTCCTCGGCACGCACGTAGTCGGCGGTGTGGAGCTGGCGGCCCAGGAACGTCTCCTGGCCCGGGTAGGCCGGCCAGAACGGCTTCGACCACGTCCCGGTCGCGTTGACGACCGCCCGGGCCCGCACCGCGTCGCCGGCGTCCGTGGCGACCAGCAGGTGCTCGCCGTCGTCGTCCCAGCGCACCGACCGCACGCGCACCGGGCGCGCGACGCCCAGGCCGAGCTCGCGCTCGTAGTCGGCGAAGTACGCGGGCAGCACGTCGGCGCTCGCGGCCTCCGGGTCGACGGCGGGCTGCTCGATGCCGGGCAGGTCGTAGATGTCGTTCACCGTGGCCATCCGCAGCGACCGCCAGCGGTGCCGCCACGCGCCGCCCGGCCCGTCCTCGGCGTCGAGCACCACGAACGTCGGCGTCGTGCCGCCCGCCGCGGCGGACGTCGCGGGCACGAAGCCGCGGCGCAGCAGGTGGAAGCCCGCGGAGAGACCGGCCTGGCCGGCCCCGATGACGACGACGTCGGCGGACGTCGGAAGGGTGCGCACGTCCTGCCCAACCACGCGCGCCCGCCCAGGCTTCCGCGCGCCGCGCGCCTACCGTGGACGCGTGGCGCTCGCGGTGTGCCTGCTGTTCGACGGCCCGACCGACCGTGCCCTGCGACGCCTGTGGCAGCGGCTCGAGGACGACGGCGTGCCCACCCTCGCCACGCACACGCACGGGCGGCACGTGCCGCACCTGTCCCTCGCGGTGCTGCGGTCGTGGGACCTCGACGCCGTGCGGGCCGCCGTCGAGGCTCTGCCCGACGCCGGCCCCACCACGGTGCGCTTCGACGCGATCGCCGCGTTCCGCCGCGGGCGCATGAGCCTCGTGCCCGCCCTGCCGAGCGGGCTCGCCCTGCGCCAGGAGCGGCTGGTCGCGGCGCTCGGCGCGTCCGAGCAGGCGTTGCACAAGCACTACGTGCCGGGCGTGTGGACGCCGCACGTCACGGTCGCGACGCGGGTGCGGCTGGAGCAGGCACCGCTCGTGCTGGCGGCAGCGTACGAGATCCTGCCGCTCGCGGGCACCCTGCCGCGGGCCGCGCTGGTGGACGCCGGGACCGGCGTCGTGCACCCGCTCGCGACGGTGCCGTGACGGGGCGCCCAGCGCTGGCCGCCGCGGGCGGCGTCGGCCAGGGTGGGGCCATGACCTCGAGCATCCGGCCCGAGCGGCCCGGCGACGTCGACGCGATCTGGTCCGTGACCGAGCGCGCCTTCCGTGACGCCGACGTGCCGGGCGAGCGCACGGAGGCGTACATCGTCGACGCGCTGCGCGACGCCGGCGCCCTGACGCTGTCCCTGGTCGCCGACGACGACGGCGCCGTGGTGGGGCACGTCGCGTTCTCGCCGGTGACCGTCTCCGACGGCACGAACGGCTGGTTCATCCTCGGGCCGGTGTCGGTGCTGCCGGAGCGGCAGGGCCACGGCGTGGGGTCGGCCCTGATCCGGGCCGGGCTCGCCGCGATGCGCGCCGCCGGGGCCCGCGGCTGCCTTCTGGTCGGGCACCCCGGCTACTACCCGCGGTTCGGGTTCGTGCACCCCACCAACGGGCTCGTCTACCCCGGGGTGCCCGACGACGCGTTCTTCGTGCTCCCGTTCGACGGGGCCGTCCCCTCCGGCGACGTGCACGTGCACGAGGCCTTCGAGATCACGCGCCCGGCGGACGCGGACCGCGCCTGAGCGGCGGCCGCGCGTCGGTGACCGGCGTCGTTCGGGTCGCAGCGCGCGGGGACGGGAGGCAGCCTGGAAGCACCCATGCGGCGTCGAGCGAACGGGGGACCGACATGGCTGGCAAGTTCGAGCTCTGGGTCGACAAGGCGGGCGACTACCGCTGGAACCTCAAGGCGGGCAACGGGCAGGTGATCGCCACGAGCCAGGGCTACTCCTCGAAGGACAGCGCGCTCAACGGCATCGCCTCCGTCCGCACGAACGCGCCGGACGCCGAGGTGGTGGAGGTGGAGAGATAGCGACCTCAGCCGATCGGGACGTGGGAAGCGGATCGGGACGTGCGGCGCATCGCACGTCCCGATCCGCATGACACGTTCCGATCGCCAGGTCGCCGCCCCCGCTACCGCGCCGTCGACCCGCCCGCGAACTCCTGCGTGTGCTGCGCCGCCGGGATCTGCGCCTGCTCGGGGCGCACCAGGTCGAGCTGGGCGGCCGGCGGGCGGTGCCACAGGCCCAGCAGCCAGTCGGCGCCGATCCGGGCCCGGGCGGCCATGCTCGGGATCGCGTAGAGGTGGTAGCCCTTGGCCACCGCCTTGGCGAGCAGGCCCGTGAGCGGCACGCCGAGGGGCCGGGCCACGGCCCAGCGCCCGCCGAGGTCGGCGACGAGGCCCAGGTCGTGGTGCCGGTACTCGCGCGCACGGCCGTGGCCCAGGCTGGCGGCGACGTTGTCGGCGATCACCTCGCCCTGGCGCTGGGCGTGCTGGGCCGTGGGCGGGTAGGCGGTGCCGGGGTCGCCGTACGGGTTAGGGGCGCCCGCGGAGTCGCCGGCGGCCCAGACGTCGTCGCGCACGCGCAGGTGGGCGTCCACCACCAGGCGGCCCCGCTCGACGGGCAGGGCGAGCCGCTGGACGAGCGGCGGCGGCGTCACGCCCACGGTCCACAGGACGGTCCGGGTGGGCACCTGCGAGCCGTCGGTGAGCGTGACGCCGTCGTCGGACATGGAGGCCACCGACACCCCGAGCCGCACCTGCATGCCCCGGGCGCGCAGCACCTTGAGCGCGTAGCGGCCCAGGCGCGGCCCGAGCTCGGGCAGCACGGTGGGGCTCAGGTCGAGCAGCATCCAGGTGGGGTGCAGCCCGGCCAGGCGCGGGAAGCGGGACATGAGGCGCTCGGTCTGCGTCTGCAGCTGCGCGGCCGTCTCCGTGCCGGCGTACCCGGCGCCGACCACGAGGAACGTGAGCCGGGCATCCCGCTCCGCCGGGTCGGTGGTGGTGTCGGCGCACTCGAGCTGGCGCAGCACGTGGTCGTGCACGTACTGGGCCTCGAGCAGGGTCTTGAGGCCCAGGGCGTGCTCGCGCAGCCCCGGCGTCGGCAGCACGCGGGTGACGCTGCCCGTGGTGAGCACCAGGCGGTCCCACGGGAGGTCGAACGAGCGGTCCGCGGCGCCCACCACCCGGACGGTGCGGGCGTCCATGTCGACGTCCTCGACCAGGCCTCGCACGATGCGCGCCGACCCGAGCGCGCCGTGCAGGGGTACCGCGACGCGCTGCGCGTCGAGCGTGCCAGCGGCCACCTCGGGCAGCAGCGGCGAATAGCACAGGTGGTCGGACGTGCTGACGACGGTCACGTTCGCCGCGCCGCGCGGCAGGCGGCGGGCCAGGCGGCGGGCGGCGAAGAACCCGGCGAACCCGCTGCCGACGATGACGATCTCGGGGGTGTGCGTCGTGGCCATGGCGCCAGTCTCGTGCGCGCGTGCGCCCGCGTCTTGGGTCGGTCGACTGACGCGGGATGCAGTCGACCGACCCAAGCCTGCGGGGCCGGTTCTTCGTAACGTTGCGCCTGGTGAGGCCAGGTTTCGACCACTCGGAGGGTTCCATGTCAGCCACGTTGATCCGCCCCCGTCGCCGCCGGCTGCGCGCCGCCGTGACCGCCCTGCTGCTGGTCGCCGCGACGGCCGCCGCCGTCCCCGAGGCCGTGGCGGCGCCGCACGCCGCCGCGCCGCTGCCCACGGTCGTGCTGGTGCACGGCGCCTGGGCCGACACCGGCTCGTGGTCGGACGTGATCGCGCGGCTCCAGCGCGACGGGTACACCGTCGACGCGTTCGCGACCCCGTTGCAGCGGCTCGGCACCGACAGCCAGGCCCTCGCCGACTACCTGGCCACCATCGCCGGCCCCATCGTGCTCGTGGGCCACTCCTACGGCGGCGCCGTCATCACCGACGCCGCCACGGGCAACCCGAACGTGAAGGCGCTGGTCTACATCGACGCGTTCGCGCCCGCGGAGGGGGAGGCCATCGGGGGGCTCACGGGCGCGGGCAGCGTGCTGGTGACCCACGACTCCTCGGAGCTGTTCATCCCGGTGCCGCTGGCGCCGCCCACCGCGACCACGGAGCTGTACCTCCAGCCCGACGCGTTCGTGAGCTACATCGCCAACGACCTCCCGGCGAAGAAGGCGCGCACCCTCGCCGCGACCCAGCGGCCGCTCGAGTACGGGGCCCTGGGTGACGCGTCGAGCGCCCCGGCGTGGGCGAGCATCCCGTCCTGGTACGAGGTGGGCACCCTCGACCAGGTGATCACACCGCAGTCCCAGCTGGACATGGCGCACCGGGCCGGCTCGACCGTCGTCGAGGCCCGCACCGGGCACCTGCCCATGGTCTCCGACCCGGGCGCCGTCACGCGCACGGTCGAAGCCGCTGCCGCGGGGACGGAGGCGCGCTCGTGACCGGCCAGGCCGGCGAGCTCGCAGGGCGCCGCGCCGTCGTCACCGGCGCGGGCCGCGGCATCGGGCTGGCCGTCGTGCGCGCCCTGGTGGCGCGGGGCGCGCACGTCACGGCCGGGTCGCTGCACGCGTCCGCCGAGCTCGAGCGGCTGGAGGCGGGCGGCTCCGTGCGGGCCGTCCAGGTCGACCTGTCGACGCCGAACGGCCCGGGGCGACTGGTCGAGGAGGCCACGGCGGACGGCCCGCTCGACATCCTGGTCAACAACGTGGGCGGCGCCGCCTCCCGGTTCGGGGGCAGCTCGTCGGTGACCGACGACGAGTGGCTGGCCTCGCTGCAGATCAACCTGCTCGCCGCCGTGCGCGCCTGCCGGGCCGCCGTGCCGGGCATGGTCGAGGCCGGGCGCGGCGCCATCATCACGATCAGCTCGGTGAACTCGACCCTGTCGGACCCCGTGATCCCCGACTACTGCGCAGCCAAGGCGGCACTGTCGAGCTTCTGCAAGACGCTGTCGCTCGAGCTGGGCCCGCACGGCGTCCGCGTCAACACCGTGAGCCCCGGGCCGGTCGCCACCGACCTGTGGCTCGGCAACGGTGGCGTCGCCGCCGTGCGCTCCGCGGCGGCGGGCGTCGCGCCGGAGGACGTGGTCGGCGCCGTCGAGAAGGCCATCCCGACGGGCCGGTTCACGCGGCCCGACGAGGTCGCGGAAGCGGTCGCCTACCTGGCCGGCGACGCCGCCGCGAACATCACGGGGGCCGATCTGCGGATCGACGGGGGGCTGGTCGGTACCTGGTGACGGCCGAGCTTGTCGTGAGCAGCAACGAGATCGTGGGACGCGACGCCGAGCTCGCCCACGTGCGGGCCGCCGTGACGCGGTCCGCCGTCGAGGGCCGGTCGCTGGCCTTCGTGGGCGAGCCCGGCATCGGCAAGACGGCGCTGCTCGACGCCGCCGACGACCTGGCCCGCACGCTGGGCCGCCGGGTGCTCCGCACGGCGGGGGTGGAGGTCGAGGCGCACCTGCCCTTCGCCGGCCTCTACCAGCTCCTCGTGCCCGTGCTCGACGAGGCCGACGCTCTCCCGGAGGAGGAGCGCTCCGCGCTGCACGCGGCGTTCGGGCTCGCCGACGGCGGCGCGCCCGAGCCGTACCTCATCGCCCGGGCCACGCTCGGCGTCGTCGCCCGGGTCGCCGAGACCGAGCCGGTGGTGATGCTCACCGACGACGTCCAGTGGCTCGACGAGGCGAGCCGCGGCTGCCTGCGCTACGTGGTGCGCCGCGTGCGCACCGTCCGGCTCGCCACCGTCACCACGGTGCGCGTCGAGCGCGGCGAGCCGCGCCCGCCGTTCCTCGCCGCCGTGGACGACGTCGTCACCGTCGGGCCGCTCGACGGCGGCTCCAGCGCCGCGCTGCTGCGGGGGCGGGGCATGCCGCCCGAGGCGCGCGTGCTGCGGCTCGCCGAGGGCAACCCGCTCGCGCTCGTCGAGCTGGCGCGCGGGGCCGGCCCGGACGACGACCGCGCCGAGGCGCGCGGCCCCGCCGCCCGGCTCGAGCGCGACTACGGGCGGCGGGCGGCGGCCCTTCCCCCCGCCGCCCGCGACCTCGTGCTCGTGGCCGCCGAGCACGAGTCCGGCGCGCTCGGCGAGGTCATGTCGTCCGCCGCGGCGCTCGCCGGCCGCGCCGTCACGCAGGACGACGTCGCCGCCGCGCGCACGGCCGGCCTGGCCGACGTCGTCGAGGGCGCCCTGCGGTTCCACCACCCGCTCGTCCGTTCGGGCGTGCTGGCCACCGAGCCCCTGGCGCGCCGGCAGGCCGCCCACCGCGTGCTCGCCGACGCCGCCGGCGACCCCTACCGGCGGGCATGGCACCGCGCCCAGAGCACCGTCGGCCCCGACGACGCCGTCGCCGACGAGCTCGAGGCCACCGTCGAGGAGTCGCTGCGCCGCGGCGCCGTGCCCCTCGCCGTCACGTCGCTCGAGCGCTCCGCCTGGCTCACCGGCCCCTCCGCGCGGCGCGGCCGCCGGTTCCTGCGCGCCGCCGAGCTCGCCTTCCGCATCGGGCGGTCCGACGTCGTCGACCGGCTGGTCGGCGAGGCGGCCAGCACCGACCTCGACGACCTCGACCGCGCGCGCGTCCAGTGGCTGCGCGAGATCTTCGACGACGGCATCCCCGGCGACGCCTCCCGCGTCGAGGAGCTGTGCGACGTCGCCCTGGCGGCCGCCGGGCGCGACGACGACCTCGCGCTCAACCTGCTGCTCGGCGCCGCCCTGCGGTGCTGGTGGGCTGACACCGGCCCCGGCGCCCGGGCCCGCGTCGCCGCCGCGCTCGGCACGCTCGGCTCCGACGACCCACGCGCCGTCGCGGCCCTCGCCGTCGCCGAGCCCGTGCTGCGCGGCGCCCAGGTGGACGCGGCGCTCGCGGCCCGCCCGGTCGCGGAGCTCGACGACGCCGAGACCCTGCGGCTGCTCGGCATGGCGGCCCACGCCGTGGGCGACTCGCCGCGCGCCGACGGCTACCTCACCGCCGCCGAGGAGAGGCTTCGGGCCCAGGACGCCGACGGCAGCCTTGCGCAGGCGCTGAGCATGCACACGATCGTGCTGCTCGAGCTGGGGCAGTGGGGGCGCGCCGCCCACGCGAGCGCCGAGGCCATGAACCTGGCGCGGGAGACCGGCCAGCCCGTGTGGAACACCGGCACGCTGGCGTGCGAGGCGCTCGCCCAGGCGCTCGCCGGCAAGGCGGAGCACGCGCTCGGGCTCGTGGCCCGCGCCGAGCTCGGCGCCCGCCGCCGCGGGCTCAACGACCTGCTGTCCGTCGCGCAGCTCGCGCGGGGGATCGCGCTGCTCCAGCTCGAGCAGCCGGACGCCGCCTTCGCCGCGCTGCGCCGCCTGTTCGTCGAGGGCGACCCGGCGTGGCACTGGCGCGAGTGCTTCGGCGGGCTGACGTTCCTGGCCGAGGCCGCCGTCGCCGCGGGGCAGCAGGCCGAGGCCCGCCGCGTCGTGGCCCACCTCGAGGACCTCGCGCGCGTCACGCCGTCGCCCGTGCTGCACGCCCACCTGGCGTACGCGCGGGCCGTGCTGGCGCCCGGCAGGCGGACGGCGCGCACGGAGTTCGCCCGGGCGCTTGCTGAACGCCCGGGCACGCTGGACGCTTGGCCCTGGGTCCGTGCGCGGACCCGGCTCGCGTACGGGGCGTGGCTGCGCCGGCACGGCCGGGTGGCGGACGCCCGCGCGGTGCTGACGCGCGCGGCGGTGGAGCTGGAGAGCATCGGGGCCGGGCACTGGGCGGCCGAAGCACGGCGCGCGCTGACGGCAGGCGGCGGCGCCACGACGGGAGGTGGGTCACGGTGGGGACGCTGGACCTGGTGAGCGGGTCGCTCGTGGGTCGCGGGGCCGAGCTCGACGAGCTGCTCGGGGCCGCCGTCGACGGGGCGGCCGAGGCGGGTGCGGTGCGGGTGCTCGTCGGCTCGCCGGGCATCGGCAAGTCGAGCCTGCTGCGTGCGCTCGCCCACCACGCGCGCTCGGCGGGCCACCTGGTGCTCGACGTCGTGGGCATCGAGGCCGAGCAGCTGCTCCCGTACGCCGGGCTGGCCCAGCTGCTGCGCCCCGTGCTCGGCCACGCCGACGCCCTGCCGCCCACGCAGAGGCGCGCCGTCCTCACGGCGTTCGAGCTCGAGGACGGCCCCGCACCCCAGCCGTTCCTCGTCGCGCTGGCGGCGCTCGGTCTGCTGGTCGAGGCGTCGGCGCACCAGCCCGTCACCGTGGTGGTCGACGACGCCCACTGGCTCGACCAGCCGACGCAGGAGGCGCTCGCGTTCGCCGCCCGCCGGCTCGACCGCGACCGCGTCGCGCTCGTCGCCGCGGTGCGCCCCGGGGTCGACGGGCCGATCGCCGCGGGCGGCCTGCCCACGCTGCCGCTCGCGGGCCTGGACGTCGACGCCGCGCACGAGGTGCTCGACGCCACCGCGCCCGACCTCGACGCCGTCGCGCGCGCCTGGGTGCTGCGCGAGGCCGAGGGCAACCCGCTCGCCCTCGTGGAGCTGCCCGTCGCCTGGCGCCTGCACCGTGGCCTGGACGGCGACGAGCCCGGGTTCGTGCCCCTGACGGCACGGCTGGAGCACGCGTTCGCCGCCCGCACGGGCGAGCTGCCCGCCGCGACGTGCGACGCCCTGCTCGCCGCCGCCGTCGACGACGAGGACGGCACCGCCGAGATCCTCGCCGCGGCCTCGGCCCTGGCGGGGCGGCCGGTCGGGGTCGAGGTGCTCGACGCCGCCGTCGCCGCCGGGCTCATCACGTACGACGCGCGGCGCGTCGCGTTCCGGCACCCGCTGGTGCGCTCCGGCGTCGTGCACGCCGAGCGGCCCGCGCGGCGGCACGCCGCCCACGCGGCGCTCGCCACGGTGCTGGGCGAGCAGCCGTACCGCAGGGCGTGGCACCGCGCGCAGTCGATCCTGGGCCCGGACGACGACGTCGCCGACGAGCTCGAGCGCAGCCACGTGATAGCGCTGCGGCGGGGCTCGGTGGCGACGGCGATCTGGGCGCTGGAGCGCTCGGCACGCCTGTCCACTGACTCGGCGGTGCGCGGCCGGCGGCTGCTGCTCGCCGCCGAGCACGCGTTCGGCCTGGGGCGCGCCGACCTGGTCGACCGCCTCGTGGCCGCCGCCGACCGCGAGCAGCTCTCGGAGGTGGACCGCGCGCGCATCCGGTGGCTGCGCGAGATCTTCAACGACGGCGTCCCCGGCGACCCGGCGCGCGTCGTCGAGCTGTGCCGGTCCGCGGAGGACTCGGCGGCCGCGGGCGAGGTGGACCTCGCCCTCAACCTGCTGCTCGCCGCGGCGCTGCGCTGCTGGTGGGCCGACACGGGCCCGGCCGCGCGGGCCGAGGTCGTCGCGGCCGCGGGCCGGGTAGCCGACGGCGCCGGCCCCGAGGTGGTCGCCGACCCGCGCCACCTCGCCGCCCGCGCGGTCGCCGAGCCCGTGCTCGCCGCAGGGCCGGTGCTGGCGCGCCTGGCGGAGGTGGTGCTGGAGAACATCACCGACCCCGACGCGCTGCGCCTGTACGGCATGGCGGCCCACGCCGTCGGCGACCCGGTGCGGTCCGTGGACTTCCTGGGCCGGGCCGAGCGCGGGCTGCGCGCTCAGGGCCGCCTCGGCCTGCTGTCCCACGTGCTCAACATGCTGGGGTACGACCTCATCGAGCTCGGCGACTGGGAGGGTGCGGCCATCTGCCTCGACGAGGGCCGCCGCGTGGCCGCCGAGACGGGGCAGCCGATCTGGAGCGACGGCTCGACGACGCTGAGCGCCGTGCTGCACGCCGTGCTCGGCGAGCACGACGAGGCCATGGCCCAGGCCGCCCGCGCCGAGCACACCGTGGGCGGCCGCCGCCTGACCAACCTGCTGGCGTGCGTGCAGCTCGCCCGGGGGCTCGCCCTGCTCTCCGCCGGCCAGTACGCCGACGCCTACCTCGCGCTGCGGCGCATGTTCGACCCGGCCGACGGCGCCTTCCACCTCACGGAGCGGTACCACGCGGTGGGGCCGCTGGCCGAGGCCGCCGCCCGGTCCGGGCAGGTCAGCGGCGCCGCCGCGGTGCTGCGGGCGCTCGAGGCGGAGACCGACGCCGCGCGGGCGCCCATCCTGGTGCCGCACCTCGCGTACGCGCGCGCGGTGCTCGCCCCCGACGACCAGGCCGAGGACGCCTACCGCGACGCCCTCACCCTCGACCTGGTGCGCTGGCCTTGGGCGCGCGCCCGCATCGAGCTCGCCTACGGGGCGTGGCTGCGCCGGCAGCGGCGCGGCGTCGAGTGCCGCACGCCGCTGCGCTCGGCGCGCACCACGTGCGACCTCCTCGGCGCGACGTCGTGGGCGGCGCAGGCCCGCGCCGAGCTGCGCGCGTCGGGCGAGCACGACGACCACCACGGCCCCGCGAGCCTCGACGTGCTCTCCGCCCAGGAGCTGCAGATCGCCCGTCTGGCCGCGCAGGGCCTGTCGAACCGCGAGATCGGCGAGCGGCTGTTCCTGTCCCCGCGCACCGTCGGCTCCCACCTGTACCGCATCTTCCCCAAGCTCGACGTCAGCGCCCGGTCCCAGCTGGCCGTGCGGCTCGGGCCGGGCTGAGGGCTCCGGGCGGCTCCGTCGCCTGACCAGTCGACCGACCCAAGCAGGCCCGCCGCGCCGCGCCTAGCGTCGGCGGTGGCGCCAGGGAGGCGCCGCCGCCCGCGGGCGGCCGGCGGTGGAGGTGACGGCGATGCGAGCACTGCGCGCGCACGAGCGGGGCGGTCCGGAGCGGTTCGACGTCGAGGAGGCGCCGGCGCCGGAGCCCGGCCCGGGCGAGGTGCTGGTCGCGGTCACGGCCGCCGCCATCACGTTCGACGAGCTCGTGTGGGACCTGTCCTGGCAGACGGCGGACGGCGCCGACCGCACCCCCGTCATCCCGTCCCACGAGTTCTCGGGCGTGGTCACCGCCGTGGGCCCGGGCGCCGGCCCCGACGACGCGGGCGGCTGCGCCGTCGGCGAGGCCGTGTACGGCATGGTGCCGTTCGACCGTGACGGCGCGGCCGCCGACCTGGTCGTCGCGCCCCTGGACGCCGTGTCGGCGCGCCCGCGCACGCTCGGGCCCGTCGAGGCCGCGGCGCTGCCGCTCGCAGGGCTCACCGCGCTGCAGGCGCTCGCCGAGGTCGCGCGGCTCCAGCCCGGCGAGCGCGTGCTGGTGCTCGGCGGTGCCGGGGGAGTCGGCTCGATGGCGGTGCAGGTGGCCGGGCGGCTGGGTGGTGAGGTCACGGCGACGGTGCGCGGTGCGGAGGCGGCGGCCGCCGTGCGGGCCCTGGGTGCCCGCGCCGCGGTCGACGTCGCGGCGGGCGAGGTCCCGGACGGGCCGTTCGACGTCGTGCTCGACACGGTCGGGGGCGGCGCGCTCGAGGACGCCTGGTCCCGGCTGGGGGTGGGCGGTCGGCTGGTGACGCTCCAGGCGCCGCCCGACCAGGAGCGGGCGGAGGCCGCCGGGGTGACCGCGTCGTTCTTCGTGGTGTCGCCCACGCGCCGCCAGCTCGTGGACCTCGCCGCGCTGGCGGAGTCGGGGGCGTTGACGGTGCCCGTGTCGGCGACGTTCCCGCTCGAGAAGGGCCGCGACGCGTTCGAGAGCGGGCGCCGGCCCGGGCGCGCGCCGGGCAAGACGGTGCTCGTGGTGCGCGACGAGGACGTGCGGGTGGACGCCTAGCGCGCCCGGCGCGGACCGGCCCGGCGAGCGTGGGGCCGGGTTCCGTCCCACGATGGAAGAGGGCGCCCGACGGGGGGCGGCCGTTCCGTTGCTGGAGGGAACGCGATGTCGACGCCGCACGCACCAAGCACCACGACCGCCGCACATGCCCACCGGAAGGCCCTCGGCCTGGCGGTCTCGGCCGCCGTCGGTGGCTTCCTCTTCGGGTTCGACTCGTCGGTCATCAACGGCGCCGTCGACGCGATCGAGGGCCACTTCTCGCTCAGCTCGACCGTCACGGGGTTCGTCGTGGCGATCGCGCTCCTCGGCTGCGCCGTCGGCGCGTGGGGCGGCGGCCGGCTGGCCGACCGCTGGGGCCGCACGCGCGTCATGGTGCTCGGCGGCGCGCTGTTCTTCATCTCGTCGATCCTGTCGGCGTTCGCCTTCGCGGCCTGGGACCTGGCGCTGTGGCGGTTCCTCGCCGGCGTCGGCATCGGCATCGCGTCGGTCATCGCGCCGGCGTACATCGCGGAGATCGCCCCGGCGGCGATGCGCGGCCGGTTGGGCTCGATGCAGCAGCTCGCGATCACCGTCGGCATCTTCGCGGCCCTGCTGTCCGACCAGCTGCTGGCGACGTCGGCGGGCGGCGCCGCGAAGGAGCTGTGGCTGGGCATGGCGGCCTGGCGGTGGATGTTCCTCGTCTGCGTGATCCCCGCCGTCGTCTACGCGGTGCTGGCGATGACCATGCCGGAGTCGCCCCGCTTCCTGGCCGCGCAGGGCAAGGACGAGGAAGCCCACGCCGTCCTCTCCTCGGTGCTGGGGCCCGACGAGGACGTCGACGACCGCCTCGCGCAGATCCACGCCTCGATCCACCTGGACGAGGAGAACGCCCACCACTTCACGCTGCGCGGCCCCGTGCTGGGCCTGCGGCCGATCGTCTGGGTCGGCATCCTGCTGTCGGTGTTCCAGCAGTTCGTGGGCATCAACGTGATCTTCTACTACTCGACCACGCTGTGGCAGGCGGTCGGCTTCAAGGAGTCGCAGGCCTTCACGGTCTCGACGATCACGTCGATCACGAACGTGGTGGTCACTTTCATCGCCATCGCGCTCGTGGACCGGGTGGGGCGGCGCCCGCTGCTGCTCATCGGCTCCGCAGGCATGGCCGTGACGCTGGGCCTCATGGCCATCGCGTTCACGCAGTCGACCGGGTCAGGCAGCCACGTCTCGCTCACCGGGGCGTGGGGCGTGATCGCGCTGATCTCGGCGAACCTGTTCGTCGTCTTCTTCGGCGCCACGTGGGGCCCGGTGGTCTGGGTGCTGCTCGGCGAGCTCTTCCCGAACCGCATCCGTGCCGCCGCCCTCGGCGTCGCCGCGGCCGCGCAGTGGATCGCGAACTTCGCCATCACGCTGACGTTCCCGCCGCTGCTCTCGGCCTTCGGGGCGTCCATCCCGTACCTGCTCTACGCGATCTTCGCCGTCCTGTCGTTCGTGTTCGTCTTCACGAAGGTCAACGAGACCAAGGGCCGGGAGCTCGAGGACATGGACGACCACGTGCCCACGCGCAAGCCCGCGGACTCCTGACCGTCAGGAGGCGACCGCCCCGATCAGCTCCACGGTGCCCACGCCGATCGCGACGGCCACGGACAACCCCGTGGTCACGAGGTTGTACCCCACCCGGCGGCCGGGCCGCGCGAGCGCCCACTCGTAGGCGACGCTCATGACCACCCCGTCGACGGTGTCGAGCAGCGCGATCCCGGCCGCGAACAGCGTGGGCAGCACGAGGACCGCGTACCAGGGCAGGCCCGCCGCGCCGGCGCCGCCGGCCAGGACCAGCAGCCCGATCTCGGTCGCGGTGTCGAAACCGAGCCCGAACAGCAGGCCCACGGGGTAGACGTGTGCGGGCCGGCGGATTGCCCCCGCGAGCGAGCCCAGCAGGCGGGTCACGGGGCCACGCCGCTCGAGGAGGCGCTCGAGCTCCGCGCCCGAGGCTCCCGCGCTGCGCGCCCGCGCCAGCCGCACGATCCCCACCAGCGCCGTGAGGTTCGCGAGCCCGAGCACCCACAGGAACGTCCCGGACACCGCCGGCCCGACGACGGCGGCCACGACGTGGACGCGCGACCCGCCGTCGAGCACCTGCCCGGCCACGGCCCGCACGCCGGCGGCCAGCGCGACCGCCAGGGCGACCACCACGGTCGAGTGCCCGAGCGCGAACCAGAACCCGACGCTCAGCGGCCGGGCCGCGGTGCCCCCGCCCTCGGCCCGGTCGGTCAGCAGCCGGCGGACGGTGTTGTCGACGGCGGCGATGTGGTCCGCGTCGAACGCGTGCCGCAGCCCGAACGCGTAGGCGAGCACCCCGACGCCCACGCCGAAGACGGCGTGCCCGCCGCCCAACGCGAGGTGCTGCGGGGCCACGACGGCGACCAGGACGCCGAACCCGGCCAGGTGCAGCGCGAGGATCACAGCCGCCATCGAGACGAGCGAGCGCCGCTCGGCCAGCAGCAGGCGGCGGGGCGGGGCGGCGGTGGTGGCGGCCGTCGTGGCTGTCATACCTCGCGACGCTAGGCGCGTCCCGGTGCGGCGGCATCAGTCACGCGACCGCCGCGGCGGCCCCGGCGCGGCCAGTCGTCTGACGCAAGCCGCTGCGTCATCGGCGTTCCTAGCGTGGCCGACGTCCTTACCCGCCCCACGCACTCCCACGGAGGCGACCGTGTCGCACCACCTCGACTCGCCGGCGTCCCGCCAGGACCCCCGGCTCAACCTCACCGACCTGTACGTGTTCGACCGCGACGGTGCGACCGTGCTGGTGCTGGTCACCAACACGTCGCTGGCGGCCGCCCTCGGGCTCGAGCGCACGCCCGGCTTCCACCCGGAGGGCCGCTACGAGGCGAAGGTCCACCTGGACGGCTCCGCCGCCGAGCAGGTGACCTACCGGGTCACGTTCGACCCGGCCGACGCCCTGGGCGACCAGCGCTACGTCGTCGACCGGCTGGCGGGCGCCGACGCCGCCGACGACCTGGCCACCGGCACGCGCGTCGCCGAGGGCACCACGGGCCGTACGGTCCGCGGCGACGGCGTCACCGTCTGGGCCGGCGCCGCGGCCGACCCGTTCTACCTGGACCTGCACCACCTCGACCACATCCTCGAGGGGCTGCAGCACGGCACCCCGATCGACGACGGCGACTGGACCACCGAGAAGGCCGAGAGCAGCTTCACGGGGTCGCAGGTCGAGGTCGTGGTGCTCGCCGTGCCCACCACGGACCCCGAGCTGCGCGACGGCCGCCAGGTCGGCGTCTGGGGCACCACCAAGCTCGCCACCGACGCGGGCGGCTGGCGACAGATCAACCGCGCCGCCATCCCGATGGTGTGGCCGCTGTTCCGCGCGATCGGCGGCGACGACGCGAGCCCCGAGTACGGCCGAGACACCCTCGCGCACCCGAGCGAGGACCGGGCCAACGACGCCGGCCGCGTCGCCTCGTTCGTCGCCGCCGCCGTCGCGCCCACCGGGGTCGCCGACCCCGACGCCTACGGGCGTCAGGTCGCGGCCCGCCTGCTGCCCGACGTCCTTCCGTACACGGTGGGCACGCCCGCCGCGTTCACGTTCGCCGGGTTCAACGGCCGCGCGCTGTCGGACAACGCGCCCGAGGTCGTCTACGGCCTGGTCACCAACGCCGCCGTCCCCACCGGTCTGGTCGCCGCCGACGCGGCCGAGACCCGCCAGCCCCAGTTCCCGTACGTCGTCCCCGCCAACTCCTGAGGAGATCACCATGGACGAGCTCGCCTCCACCGCCGACGGCGACGTCGTCGCCGTCCCGGAGCACCTGCGCTCCCTGTTCAACGCCCCCGACGACGTGCGCGTGCAGGTGCTGCCGTGCAACCTGCCGGGCCTCAAGTCGATGGCCGTGCACTTCGGTGCCGGCGCCCGCACCGTGCCGCACGTGCACCACGGCGGGCAGCACCTCGTGTACGTGGACGGCGTCGGGGTGGTGGGCGACGAGACGGGCGTGCACGTGGTGCGGCCCGGCGACGTCGTGTCTAGCCCGCCCGGGGCGTGGCACTGGCACGGGGCCGTGCCGTCGTCGCCGGCGACGCACGTGACGTTCGAGCAGCCGGGCGACTTCGACCGCGACGTCGAGCGCCGCGACTGGGACGACTCCTACCCGCCCGGTCTCGGCGCCTGATGTCCCTCACCTCGGCAGCGGTGGCGTCGGCGCTCGCGCTGGCGTCGCCGCTGCTGGTGCGCGCGACGCGCCTGCCGGTGCCCGACGTCGTCGTGCAGATCCTGCTCGGCGTGCTGGTGGGGCCGCAGGTGCTGGGGTGGGCGCGGGCCGACCAGCCCGTGCAGGTGCTCGCCCTGGTGGGCCTGAGCTTCCTGCTGTTCCTGGCGGGCCTCGAGCTCGACGTCGAGCGTCTGCGGGGCCGCGTGCTGCGCGTCGCCGGGCTCGGGTTCGGCGCCTCGTTCGCGCTGGCCCTCGCCGTCGGCGGGGCGCTGGGCTGGGGCGGGCTGGTGCGGTCGCCGCTGCTGATCGCGGTGATCCTCGCCTCGACAGCCGTGGGGATCGTGGTCCCCGTGCTCGCCGACGCCGGCGCCCTCGACACTCCACTCGGCCGCGTGGTCGTGGCCGGCTCCTCGCTGGGCGAGGTGGTGCCGGTGGTGCTGCTGTCCCTGCTGTTCTCGTCGGACGCCCACGACGCCGGCGCCCAGGTCACGCTGCTGGTGGCGTTCCTGGCCCTCGCGTGCGCGGTCGTCCTGGCCATCGCGCGGCTGGCGCGGAGCGGCCCGGTGCGCCGCACGCTCGACGCCCTGCAGGACTCGACCGCGCAGCTGCGTGTGCGCGGGGCCGTCGCGCTGCTCATGGGCTTCGCCGCGCTCGCGGCGGCCTTCGGCCTGGAGGCGATCCTCGGGGCGTTCCTGGCGGGTGCCACCATCGCCCTGCTGGACCGCGGGCAGGCCGTGACGCACCCGCAGTTCCGCAGCAAGCTCCAGGCGGTGGGGTTCGGGGCGCTGGTCCCGTACTTCTTCGTCGCCACGGGCATGACGCTGGACGTGCGCTCGTTCGTGACCGACCCGGGCACGCTCGCGCGCGTGCCGCTGTTCCTGGTCGCGATCCTGGCCGTGCGGGCGCTGCCCGCGCTGGTCTACCGGCTGGGGTCGTGGCGCCGCACGACGGCGGCCGGGCTGCTGCAGGCCACCACGATCTCGGTGCCCGTCGTCGGCGGGCAGATCGGCGTGTCGCTCGGGGTGATCCGCCCGGAGAACCAGGTGGCCCTGGTGGCCGCCGCCCTGCTGTCGGTGGTGCTGTTCCCGCTGGTGGCGACGGCGCTCGTGGCGCGGGATCCCGTCACGGACGGGCAGGCCGTGCTTCCCTTGCAGGTATGAGCGACCCGGTCGGCGCCGACCAGGACGCGGCGTTCGCCGAGGACGCCGCGCTGATCACCTACTTCTACCTGCGCGTCGGCATCATCGCGCTGGTCGCGTTCCTGGCGGTCGCGGTGCTGCGCGAGAACGCGTCGCGCGCGCAGACGCTCAGCTCGATCAGCGCGTCCTGGTACACGCCCGTGCAGAGCGTGTTCGTGGCCGTGCTGGTCGCGGCGGGCGTGTCGATGATCGCGATCCGGGCGCGCGGCGTGCAGGAGCCGCTGCTCAACGTCGCCGGGCTGTTCGCGCCCGTCGTCGCGTTCGTGCCCACCCCGGAGCCGGTCAAGGTGCCGTGCTTCCACCTGCCCGGAGCGGCCGCCGCCGCGGAGCAGCTGCCGCCCCCGGGCGGCCGGTGGGACCCCGCGACCTGCGTCGCCTTCGTCGCGCGGATCGACGGCGCCGTCGTGCCGTACTTCTGGGTGGGGTCCGTGGTGCTCGCCGCGACCCTCGTCTACGTGGCCGTGCGCCGGCGCAACCCGGCGCTCGAGTACCGCCCGGCGGGCGGCGGGCTGATGCGGTGGCTCCGCGAGAGGTTCCTCGAGGGCGACGTCCGCGAGCCGACGCGCGGCGAGGAGGTGGCCGGCGTCGTGGTGGCCGGCGTCGTCTGGGTGGCGGCGATCGTCTGGTACGGCGTCGGGCGCACCTCGTTCATGGACGGCGCGCACGCCATCGCCGCCGGGGCCGTGTTCCTGCCGATGGCTCTGGTCGCGTTCCTGGCCGCCCAGACGGTGCAGCGCGGGAGCACGGCCGCCGCGCGCAGCCACGGGCCCCGGGCCCGCCGGTGGGCGGTGATCGCGTACCGCGTGGTGGCGCTCGCGATGCTGCTGGGCATCCTGGCGACCGGCGGCATGCGGCTGCTGGGCTGGACGGACGACTCGCACCACTGGTTCTGGGCCCTGGAGTGGGTGCTGCTGCTGGGATTCTGGGTGTTCTGGTGCGTGCAGACCTTCGAGGCGTCGATCCCGCGCCTGTCGCGCAAGCCGGCGCGCGACCAGGTCATCTGACGGCGTCGGCCGCGAGCCACTCGTCGAACGTGACGGTGCCGAGGCGCGCCCCCGGCCCGGCGAGCATCGCGTCGCCCGCCACGGACGGGTCCAGCGGGCCCGGCTCCACCCGGTCGGTGCGCCCCTGCGCCGCCCACGTGCGCCGGGCCATGTCCACCAGGTGCTCGGTGCGCGGCCCGGCGATGTCGACCCGCCCGCCCAGCGGCTCGGCCCCCGCGACGTCGGCGAGCAGCTGCGCCACCTCGCGGGCGTCCACGGGCTGCAGCAGCAGCGGGGGCACGCGCGCGACGCCGGCGGCCAGGGCGCGGTCGGCCACCATGGCCGGGTAGTCGTGGAACTGGGTGGCGCGCACCACGCTGTACGGCACGGGGCCCGACTCGACCAGCCGCTCCTGCTCGCGCTTGCCCGCGTAGTGCGCCACCCTGCGGTCGCGCTCGAGCCCCACCACCGACAGCACGACGTGGTGTCGCACGCCCGCCCGCGCCCCGGCCGCGAGCAGGTGCCGGGTGGTGGTGCCGAAGAAGGCGACCGCGTCGTCGGCGGTGCGGGCGGCGGAGCTCAGCACGTCGACGACGACGTCGGCCCCCGCGAGCGCGGCGTCGAGCCCGGTCCCGGCGTGCACGTCGACGCCGGCCGCCCGGCTGACCGCCACGACGTCGTGCCCGGCACGGGCGAGCGCCCCGCTGACCAGCCCACCGACGTGCCCTGACGCTCCGACCACCGCGACCCTGCGCACCATGCCGACAACCTACCGGCGGCTCAGTCGGTGGCCAGGCCCCGCTCCCGGAGCGCCGCGAGGATCCGCGGCAGGGCCGTGACGGTGCCCTCGAACAGGACGTGCAGCAGGATCACCGCGCCGGGTGCCGCCCCGGCCAGCACCCGGTCCAGCACGGCCTGCGCGCCCGGGTCCTTCCAGTCCTCCGAGTCGACGTCCCACGGGTCCACGGACACGCCCGCGTCCGAGGCGGCGGCGCGCACGGCGTCGTCGACCGCCCCGAACGGCGGCCGGAACGCGACCACGCGCGTGCCCGTGACGTCCGCGACGGCGCGCTGCGTGCCGCCGATCTCGGCCGCGACCTGGTCCGGCGCGAGCTCCGTCAGGTTCGGGTGCGTCGTGGAGTGGTTGGCGACGCGGTGCCCCTCGGCGACGATGCGCCGCACCGTCTCCGGGTGCTTCCGCACCTGCTCGCCCACCAGGTAGAACGTGGCCTTCGCGCCGTGCGCGGCGAGCACGTCGAGGACCGCCTCCGTCTGATGGCCGGGGCCGTCGTCGAACGTGAGGTGGACGGCGGCGGGGGAGTCGAACGCGGGCGGCGCGGCGGGCAGGTCGGCGAGTGACATGCCCTGATCCTGGCGCAGCCTCTGGGAGGATCGGACCGTGCACGCCGACTGGAGGGCTCGATGACCGTCCCGCTGCTGCTCGTCGAGGACGACGCCGCGATCGCCGCGATGACGGCCGAGATGCTCTCGGACGCCTACGAGGTCGACCACGCTGCCGACGGCGAGGAGGGTCTGCGCCTGGCCCTGCGCCGCCGCTACGAGGTGATGGTGGTGGACCGGCGGCTGCCCGGCATGGACGGCGTCGCGATGGTCAAGGCGCTGCGCCGGGCGCGCATCCGCACGCCTGTGCTCATGCTGACGGCGCTCGGCACGTTCGAGGACCGGATCTCGGGGCTCGACGGCGGCGCCAACGACTACCTGGTCAAGCCTTTCGACTTCGGCGAGCTGCTGGCCCGGCTGCGCGCGCTGCGCCGCGGCTTCGCCGCCGACGGCGGCGACCGCCGCCTGCTGGGCGACTGGGCGTTCACGCCCCACGACCGCACGATGTACTCCCTCACGGGCGCCCGGGTGGTGCTCACCGAGACGGAGTCGGCGATGCTCGAGGTGCTGTCCAGCAGCCCGGACCACGTGTTCAGCCGCGAAGAGCTGCTGGCGTCGGCGTTCGGCCCGGACGACAAGCCGGGCACCGTCGACGCGTACGTCCACTACGTGCGCCGCAAGACGGACCGCGACGTCATCGAGACGGTGCGAGGTCAGGGCTACCGGGCGGGGGCCGAGCTGTGAGCGGCCTCGGGGGCGCCGCCGTGCGCGACCAGGACCGGGTGCGCCGCATGACCCGCTCGGTGGGCCTCTACGTGGCGGTGGCCTCGGCGATCGCGACGGCCATCGGCACGCTGGCGCTGCTCGGCGCGATCGCGCTCACCTCCCGGCACGAGGACGGCGAGATCAGCGCCTCGCGCCCCCAGCCGAACCTCCACCACGAGGTGCACTGGGTGGTGGACCGCAACCGCATCGTGCTGCTGGTGATCATCGCGGCCGTGCTGGGCGTGCTGCTGCTCGGCGCCGTCGGGTGGCTCGCGGCGCGGCGGGCGGTCGCGCCGCTGGCGGAGGCGCTGCGCGTGCAGCGCAACTTCGTCGCCGACGCCAGCCACGAGCTGCGCACCCCGCTCACCGTGCTCGACGGCCGCATCCAGGTGCTCCAGCGGCGCCTGTCCCGTGGCGAGCCCGCGGGCGAGGTGGCCGCCCAGCTGCGCTCCGACGCCTCCGCGATGAGCGCCGTGCTCGGCGACCTGCTGCTGGCCGCCGAGCACAGCGAGCGCCACGAGGACGCCGCCACCGAGGTGGTCCCGGTGGTGCGGTCCGCGGTCGCGTCGCTGGCGCCGCTGGCCGACGCCGCGGGCGTGCGCGTGCAGGTCGAGGTGCCGGATGCGGGCCTGGTGGCGACCGTGCCGGAGGTGCCGCTCTCGCGCTGCGTCGTGGCCCTGCTGGACAACGCGCTGCAGCACGCCCCGCGCGGGTCGGCGGTCACGGTGTCCGTCGCGCCCGACGGCGAGCAGGTGGTGGTGCGCGTCGCCGACCAGGGGCCCGGCATCCGGGGGATCGGCGTCGAGGAGGTTTTCGAGCGGTTCTCGCACGGCCCCGAGACGGGGCGGCGGCGCGGGTTCGGGCTGGGGTTGTCGCTGGTGCGCGACGTCGCCCGGCGGGTCGGCGGGACGGTGGACGTCGAGTCGACGTCGGAGTCCGGGACCACGTTCGCGCTGAGGCTGCCGCTGGCGCGGTGACGCGCGCCCGCGGCAGCCGGCTGGGGGACGGTCAGCGCGCCTGGTCGACGGCGTCCTGCAGCGAGCCGATGTACCCGCCGCTCGTGTACGTGGCGCCCGAGACCATGTCGATCTTGCCGTCGGTGGTGCCCTTGGCCTCCGCCTGCAGGCGGGGGATGGCGTAGGAGTTGATCATCTGGTCGCGGCCCCCGGCGTGGGGGTAGTCGACGGCCGTGGCGTCGGTGACCTTGCCGCCCGCGATCGTGACCTTGACCTGCACGGGGCCGTACGGCGTGTTCTCGGAGGCGCCCGTGAAGGTGCCGTCCTTGAGGCCGTGGGTGGTCGCGGGGGCGGCCGGGGCGGCGGCCTTCGGGGTGCCCGCCTTCGGGGCGGGCTGCGCGGGGGCCGACGTGCTGCTGGTCGGCGCGGGGCCTGCGTCCGGCAGGGCGGCGGGCGCGACGGCCGCCGTCGAGGTCTTGTAGCTGAACAGCAGCACGATGCCGCCGACGGTCGCGAACAGCCAGGTGGCGATCCTCTTCACAGGGGGTTGCTCCTTCTAGATCGAGAACGACTCGGCGTGCACTCGCGAGGGGCGCACGCCGGCGGCGGCCAGGTCCTTGCGGACGGCGTCCATCCACGGGTCGGGCCCGCACAGGTAGACGTCGTAGGTGTGCAGCGGGCCGGCCATCTCCCGCAGGATGTCGGGGCCGGTCCAGGCCGCGTACTGCACGGGCAGCCACGACGGTCCGGTGAGGGTGCGCTGCCCGTCGATGCGGTACCAGGCGAGGCCGCGGCCGGTCACGAGGTCCTCGACGGGGCCGGTGAGCAGGGCGTCGCCGGCGTGGTGGTCGCGCGTCACGAGCACGGCCTCGCCCTGCCGCCAGGGCTGCTCCTGCAGCAGCGCGACCAGCGGCGCGACGCCCGCGCCTGCGCCCATCATGAGCAGCCGGCGGCCCGTGCGGGCCTCGCCCGTCATGAGCCCGTAGGGGCCCTCGACGAGCACGCGGGTGCCGGGCCGCATGCGCGTCATGCGCCGGGTGCCGTCGCCGACGACGCGCGCCGCGACCACCAGGCGCCGGCCGTCCGGGGCGGCGGCCAGCGAGAACGGGTGCCCGCGCGTCCAGCCGGGACCGTCGAGGAACCGGAACACCATGAACTGCCCGGCCACCGCGCCCAGGCGGTCGAGGTGCCGCCCGCGCAGCGTGACGACGACGCCGCGGGACCCGTCGCGCACCACGGACTCGACGCGCAGCCCGTGCCGGGCCGACCGCCACAGGGGCAGCAGCACGCGGAACACCAGGACCGAGCCGGCGGCGACGGCCCACAGCGTCCACCAGTAGGTGGTGGCGAGCGGCGAGGACAGGAAGTCGGCGCCGGTCCAGAGCTGGTGCGGCAGCGCGAGCCCCACGCCCACGTACGCGTACAGGTGCAGCAGGTGCCACGACTCGTACCGCATGCGGCGTCGTGCGGCCCGGATGGACAGCACCACGACGGCGACGAGCGCGGCCGTGCCTGCCGTGGCGAGCAGCATGCCCGGGTACAGGGTGACGAACCCCCAGACCTGGTGGACCAGGTCGACGTGCCCGGTGGCGCCGTACCCGAGGGTCACGAGGGTGACGTGGGCGAGCATGAGCCAGAACGACCAGAAGCCCGTGAGCCGGTGCCAGCGCGTGATCGTGTCGCGGCCGAGCCCCCGCTCGAACACGGGCACGCGTGCCATGAGCAGCACCTGGTAGAGCAGCAGGTTGGAGGCGGCGAGGCCCGTCGCGCGCCCGAGCGTCGTGAGCGCGTCGCCCCCGCCCGCGAGCACCGCCTGGATGCCGCCGCCGCGCAGCCACAAGGCCGCCACGATGATGCTGGTGCCCCAGATGACGGCGGCCGAGGCCACCGCCCAGGCGTTGCGCGCGGGGCGCGGCGCGGCGGGGCGGTCCGTCGTGGCGAGCCGGCTCTCGAGCAGCGAGGTCATGCGGCGATCGTTGCGAGAAGCGTCCAAGGTGCCGCCAAGAATCGGGACGACACGCGAACCCTCACGCGGGCTTCACAACCGGGGGGCGCGCCGGGCCGGCGATCGGGACGTGGTTCGGGGATCGGAACGTGCGCCGCGAGGCACGTTCCGATCCGCGACCCACGTCCCGACGACGTCGCCCCCCGCCGCGCGCTTCAGTCGACCGACTCAAGCCGTGCACCGGCCGGCGGCCTAGCGTCGAGCCGGAGGGCGGCGTCCGGACCGCCCGCGCGCGTCGAGGAGAGATCGTGGCAACGACCAAGACCCCTGTCGTCTTCATTCACGGGCTGTGGCTCGCGGCGTCGTCGTGGCAGCCGTGGGTGGACCTGTTCGCCGAGCGCGGGTACGACCCGATCGCCCCAACCTGGCCGGGGGAGGGCCTGACTGTCGCGGAGGCGCGCGCCAACCCCGAGGCCGCGGCCGGGTACGGCATCAACGAGGTGACCGAGCACTACGCGCAGATCATCGACGGGCTCGAGGAGCAGCCCATCCTGGTGGGGCACTCGTTCGGCGGCATGATCGTCGAGAAGCTGCTGGGCCAGGACCGCGGGCGCGCCGGCATCGCCATCGACGCCGCGCAGATCAAGGGCGTGCTGCCGGTGCCGCTGTCGTCGCTGCGCGCGACGCTGCCGGTGTTCCGCAACTTCGCGAACGAGAAGCGCGCGGTGTCGCTCACGGCGCCGCAGTTCCGGTACGGGTTCGGCAACGCGGTCACCGAGGAGGAGTCGGACGCGCTGCACGAGCGGTGGACCATCCCGTCGCCCGGCAAGCCGCTCTTCGAGGCGGCGAGCGCGAACTTCTCGCGGCACTCGCCCGCCGAGGTCGACACGGGCAACGAGGCCCGCGGCCCGCTGCTGCTCATCATGGGCGGGAAGGACCGCACCGTCCCCGAGGCGATCACCAAGGCGACGCTCAAGCAGTACGAGGGCTCGTCCGCGGTGACGGAGCTCGTGGAGTTCCCCGACCGCGGCCACTCCCTGACGGTCGACAGCGGCTGGCGCGAGGTGGCCGACTGCGTGCTGAGCTGGATCGAGGCGCGCGTCACGGCCGACGCCGAGGCCTGACCCGGCCGGCGCTCAGCCCGCAGGCCGGCTGAGCGCCACGACCAGGGCCTGGAACGTCTCGAGGACCAGGGCCTCCACCTCCTGGCGGGTCGCCGTCGTGCGGCCCGCCAGCCAGGTGGCCACGAGGTGCTCGGCCAGGGCGACCCAGCCCTCGGTGAGCAGCAGCGCGCGGGGCGAGCCGTCCGGGAGCGGCCCGCCGAGGCCGGCCGTGAGCCGCTGCACGAGGCCCTCCCGCACCCGCGCGAGGGCCGCCTCGGTCTCGGGGTCGCCGGCCAGGGCGCCCTGCCAGATGCCCTCCCACGTGCGCCGGCGCGCCAGGACGGCGTCGAGGAACGTGGTGAGCCGGGCGGCCGCCTGGGCCGGGTCGGCGGGGTGCACGCCGCCCGGCTCCTCGCCGAGCGCGGCGCGCGCATCCTCGACGGCGGAGACGGCGACGGCGGCACGCAGGCCGGTGGCGGTGCTGAAGTAGTGGAACACGAGGGGCTTGGACGCCCCGGCGCGGGAGGCGACGTCGGCGGCGCCGAGCTGGTCGAGCCCGTCGGCCTCGGCGAGGGCGATCGCGACCTCGAGGAGCTGCGCGCGGCGGTCGGCGGGGTCGCGGCGGGGTGCGGGGACCGATGTCACGGGACCGTTCTACCCCACGCGTTGACCTATGGTCAATGGGAGGCGTAGGTTGTTGACCAGAGTTCAACAACCCCTCGACCCACGAACACGGGACCCATGCCTCTCCAGCTCACCGGGGTCAGCGTGGACGGCCGCCACGGGCCGCTCCTCGAACCCCTGGACCTCACCCTCGCCCCCGGCGAACGCGTGCTCCTCGCCGCCGAGCCCGGCCACGGGCACACCGCCCTCGCCCTCGCCGCCACCGGCCGCCTGGCGCCCGACACGGGCGGCGTGCTCATGACCAGCCCCAACGCCGACCCCGCCACGCCCGCCGGGCTCGCCGTGCTGCGCGCGGCGGCCGCCGTCGTCGACGTGCCCGGCGTCGACGAGCCGGAGGACGTGCTCACCGTCGCCGACGTCGTGGCCGAGGGCCTCGCCTACGCCGGCCGGCGGGGGCTGCCGCGCGACGTGCGCGCCTGGGTGGACGGGTTCCTCGATCGCTGGGCGTGGCGCTGGCCGCACCCCGTGGACGCCGCGGCCCTGCGCCGCCGGCGCGTCGACGCGCTGCCCGCCGCCGCGCGCACCGCCCTGCTGGCCGAGCTCGCTTGCGCCGCGCCCGCCGTCCGCTACCTGGTGCTCACCCTGCCCGACCGGCACGGCGGCGACCCCGCCGACTGGTGGGAGGTGGCCCGCTCGCTCGCCGCCCGCGGGCTCGGCGTGCTCGTGCTCGCCACCCCGGCGTCGGCGCGGGCGCTCGGCGCCGACGTGCCCGCCACGCGCGGCCTGCACACCCCGCCCGTCGTCGCGCTGCGCGACGCCCCCGCGGAGGTGGACGTATGACCGCCCTGCGCCTCGCCCTGTCCGAGCTGCGCCGGCTCACGTCCGGCCGCCTGCCGCGCCTCGCGCTCGCCGCGATCGCGCTCATCCCCACGCTCTACGCCGGCCTCTACCTGTTCGCCAACCACGACCCGTACGGCAACCTCGACCGCGTCCCCGCCGCCCTCGTGGTCCAGGACGACGGCGCGCACGGCCGCCAGGTGGCCGACCAGCTGCTGCGCGACGGCGGGTTCGGCTGGCAGGAGGTCGCCACGCCGTCGGCCGCCGACCAGGGCGTGCGCGACGGCCGGTACGACGCCGCCCTCGTCATCGGCCCCACCTTCAGCGCCGACCTGGAGTCCGCGGGCAGGCTCGCCCCGCACCAGGCCAGCCTGACGATGATCACCGACGACACCAACAGCTACCTGGCCCGCACCATCGCCGATCAGATCGTCGACCAGGTGCGCGACGGGCTCGCCACCCAGGTCGGCACGCAGGCCGCCCAGACGTTCCTCGACGGGTTCGCGCAGTTCCACGACCAGCTCGCCGAGGCGGCGTCCGGGGCGTCCACGCTCGCCGGAGGCACCGCGCGGCTCGCCGACGGCGCAGCGCAGGCCGACGCCGGGGCGCACCAGACGGCGTCGGGCGCCGCGGCGCTCGCTGACGGCGCCACCCGGCTCGCCGACGGCGCGAGCACCGCGTCCGCCGGGGCGAAGAGCCTCGCCGGCGGCGCGTCCCAGGCGGCCGACGGCGCCGCCTCGCTCGCGGACGGGCTCGCCACGCTCCGCGACAAGACCGCCACGCTCCCGGACCAGGCGCGCGCCCTCGCCGACGGAGCCGCCCAGGTCGCCGCCGGCGACGCGACGGTCGCCGGGTACGGCGACCAGGTCCGCGCCGCCGCCGGGCAGGTGCTGCCCGCCCTCGACCAGGTGCGCTCCGACGTCGACGCCCGCCTCGACGCGGCCGTCGCCGCCGGCACCATCACCGCCGACCAGGCCGCCGCCCTGCGCACCCAGCTCACGCCGGTGCTCGACGACGGCCGCACCCGGGTGGCAGGCGTCGTGACGCAGGTCAAGGACGCCACCGGACGGCTCGACGACCTCGCCGCTGGGGCCACGCAGGTCTCGGACGGTGTGGCCGCGCTCGCGGACGCCGCCCCGGCCCTGGCCGACGGCATCGCCCAGGCCGCCGACGGCGCCGCCGCGCTCCGGTCGGGCACGGCCCAGGTGTCCGACGGCGCCGGGTCGCTCGCCGGCGGCGTGGCGACCCTCGCCTCCGGCGCGCACGACCTCGCGGGCGGCGCCGCGCAGCTCGGGGACGGGACGTCCGCCCTGGCCTCGGGCACCGACGCGCTGAGCACCGGCGCCCACCAGGCCGCCACCGGCAGCGCCCGGCTGCGCGACGGCCTGGAGGACGGCGTCGCACAGGTGCCGAACCCCGACGCCGCCACCCGCTCCGCCACGGCGAAGACCATCGGCGACCCGGTGGCCGTGACGACCGTCGCGCACGACGCCGCCGGGACCTACGGCGCCGGGCTGGCGCCGTTCTTCCTCTCGCTCGCGTCGTGGATCGGCGCCTACGTCATGTTCCTCGTGGTCAAGCCGCTGTCGCGGCGGGCGCTCGCCGCCGGGCGGGGCGTCGCGGCGGCGGTGGGCGGCTGGCTGGTGCCCGCTGCGATCGGCGTCGCGCAGGCCGCCGTCATGTTCTCCGTGACGCGCTGGGCGCTGCACATCGACGTCGCCCACGGTCTGGGCACGGCGCTGTTCCTGCCGCTGGTCGCGGCGACGTTCGTCGCGATCGTGCAGCTGCTCAACGTGTGGCTCGGCGCGGCGGGCCAGTTCCTTGGCCTGGTGCTCATGCTGGTCCAGCTGGTCACCGCGGGCGGCACGTTCCCGTGGCAGACCATCCCCGAGCCGCTGCGCTCGATCCACCGGTTCCTGCCGATGTCCTGGTCGGTCGACGGCCTGCGGCACCTGCTGTACGGCGGGTCGCTGACGAGCGTCGCCGTCGACGCCGCGATGCTCGCCGCCGTCGGGACGGCGGCGCTGGCCGGCACGGCGGTGCTGGCGCGGCGGCAGCGCACGTGGACGGCGTCGCGCCTGGAGCCCGAGCTGGTGCTCTAGCGGCGCACGGTCTCGAGGCCCAGCACCACCCGCACGTCCGCGAACAGGCGGTCGGTCGCGGCGAGCGAGACGGGATCGGCGTCCTGCACGAACCCGTGCTCGAGCCCGGCCTCGCGCCACTGCCGCACGGGCACGCCCGCCGCGGCCAGGCGGGCCGCGTACGCGTCGCCCTCGTCGCGCAGCGGGTCGTGCTCGGCCGTCACGACGACGGCGGCCGGCATCCCGGCCAGGTCCGCGGCGTGCAGCGGGCTGGCGACGGCGCGGTCCGCGGGGTCGGGGGTCCAGACGCGCGCGGCCAGGCCGACGAACGCGGCGTCGAGCGAGTAGCCCGTGCCCTCCGAGACCATCGACGGCGAGCCGAGCGTGAGGTCCGTGTTGGGGCACGCGAGCACCTGGGCAGCAGGCAGCGGGTCGCCGGCGTCGCGCAGCACCAGGCACGCGGCGGCCGCCAGGAAGCCGCCGGCGCTGTCGCCCGCCACGGCGACCGGCCGGGCCCAGCGCAGCGCGGCGGCGACGTCGTCGACGGCGCCCGGCCACGGGGTCTCGGGGGCGCGGCGGTAGTCGACGGCGAGCACCTCGACGTCCACCGCCAGCGCCATGCGGCGGCACAGCGCGTCGTGCGTGTCGAGGTCGCCGAGGAAGAACCCGCCGCCGTGCGCGAAGACGACGACCGGGCGGGGCTCGGCGGCAGGGCGATAGCGGCGCAGGCGCAGGCCGCCGGGGCCGGCCTCGTCGCGCACCTCCGCGACCTCCGGCCCGCGGGGTCGCGACGCGGCGCGGGCGGCCGAGCCGGCGCGCAGCTCGGCGACGAGGGACAGGTCGGCGGCGTCGGGCGTCATGCCCCGATCGTGCCCTATCGGGCTCCCGCGGCGACGGGCTCGCGTGCGGCGTCGGGCTCCGCGGCCGCGCGGGCGGCCCGCAGCGGGCGGGCGGCACCGGCCGCCAGCAGCCCCACCACCACGGGCACGGCGACGACGACGAGCGCCCCCCGGTACCCGAGGCTGCCGGCGACGACGCCGATGACCGCGGGCCCGATGATGTAGGCGCAGTACCCGATGGTCGTCACCACGGACACGCGCATCGCGGCCTGGTGCGGGTCGTCGGACGCGGCCGAGACGCCCAGAGGGAACCCGAGCGCGGCGCCCACGCCCCACACGAACGAGCCGGCGAGGGCGAGCGGCAGCCACGGCGCGAGCGTGAACAGTGCGAGGCCCACCAGCACCGAGCCGGCGCACAGGCGGAGCGCCGTGGTGCGGCCGAGTCGGTCCGCGAGCGAGGCCCCGAACAGCCGCGTGACCAGCATGGCGGCGTAGAAGACGGTGACGCCCGCGGCGCCCACGGCGTCGGACGAGCCGAACCCGGCCACGACCGCGACGGCGGTCCAGTCGCTGGCGGCGCCCTCGGCGAGCGCCGCGCCGAGGATCACCAGGCCGAGCAGCAGGGTGCGCGGCTCGCGCCAGGCGGCGAGCGCGGACCGCAGCTGGCCGCCGCGCTGCGTGCCGCCGTCGACCAGGGCCTTGGGGAACGAGCGCGGGGCGAGCAGCGGCAGGAACGCGCGCGAGGTGATGACCCCGGTGACGACGGCGACGGCGGCGGAGAAGCCCAGGTGGGCGATCAGCGGCAGGCTCGTGGCGGCCACGAGCGCGCCCAGGCTCGCCCCTGCCACGGTGCCCAGCGACTCGCCTGCCTGGAAGCGGGGGAGCGCGGAGTAGCCGAGGCGCCGCTCGACGACGGCGCCCTCGAACGTGGTGGCGGCGGCCCAGGTGCCCTCGCCGATGCCGGCCGCGAACAGGCCCGCGACCGCGAGCGGCGCGCTGCCGACCGTGACGGCCACGGCGAGCACCAGGTGCCCGGCGGCGGCCACCGACGACGAGACCGCGGCGGTGCGCGCAGCGCCCAGGCGGGCCGTGACCAGCCCGGAGACAGGCAGCGCAACCACGGACCCGAGCGCCCACATGAGCAGCACGAGGCCCATCTCGGAACTCGTCAGTCCCAGCCCCGAGCGGACCGACGGGAGCCGGGAGGCCAGCGTGCCGATGGCGAAGCCCGCCGCCGCGTACGCAGCGAAGACGGACCAGGCTGCTCGCCGGGTCCGTCGCTGCTCGTCGGGTTGCTCGGCCACGGTCAGTCGGCGACCGAGACCGGCGCGCCCTCGAACTCCCAGTGCCAGGGCTCGGGCTTCGACCCGTTCTGGCGGGCCCAGCCGGGCAGGTCCCAGCCGAACTGCGGCGCGTTCTCGCGCATCCACAGGTGCTGCGGGGTGCCGAAGCGGTTGACGCCCGACCCGAGGTCGACGGCCACGCCCCAGCCGTGGTTGGAGGTGCCCGGCACGGCGGCCAGGTGGCCGCGGGTGGCGCGGGCGCGCACCTGCCCCTCGAACGAGCGGTACGAGTCGGTGATCGACAGGTCGTGGCCGAACCGCGCACGGAAGGCGATGTTGAGCCGCTCGAGCTGGGCGGCGGCGTCGGGGCGCAGGCTGTGGCCGGACGCCCAGCTCAAGGGGGCCAGCGCGCTGCTCGCGAGCCGGCCGTTCGCCATCCCGGCGGTGGCGTTCGCCATGGAGAGCAGGCGCTCGCGGTCGGCGCGGCCCTCGGCGGCCTGCTCGGCGAGCACCTGGGCCGGGGTGGGGCGCGCGGGGGCGACGTCGACCGTGGCGGGTGTCGTGGCCTGGGTCAGGACGGCGTCGAGGTCGCTCACCGCCCGGCCCAGCGCGAAGGTCAGCACCTGCGGGGTCGCCGCGGTGAGCGGCGCGCTCTCGGTCTCGGGGGTGGCGTCGTCCTCGGCGAAGTAGGCCTTGGCCTCCGCGATCGCGGAGTCGACGGCGCCCTGGAGGTCCGGGTCGGCGGGGACGTCGTCGGTCGCGGCGGCGGGGTCCTCGGCGATGGTGCTGAGGCGCACCAGCTCGGCGACGACGGCGGACGCGCCCTGCACCTCCTCGCGCAGCGCGGGCGTGGTGCGGGTCTCCGTGGCGGTGAGCTCGGCCGCGCGGGCGAGGGCGGTGCTCGCGGCCTCGGCGACGTCGGCGGCCGGGGCTTCCGAGGCGGCGTCGGAGCCGGGCTCGGTGCGGACGTCGGACCGGCCCGCGGCGCCGGTGCGGCCGTCGAGCAACGAGGTGTCGTCGGGCGCGGGCTCGGTGCTGTCGTCGGCCCGGGTGAGGGACTCGGG